>WNFC01062924.1_pt1 | contig 10188 bp, 12 predicted proteins | sample 5400541 | NCBI WGS metagenome assembly WNFC01 (sample SAMN13153342, study PRJNA577476) | soil metagenome | isolation source: 120 cm saprolite under Douglas fir tree site 2 hole 2 replicate 1 | place: USA:California | collected 2015-04-18 | reverse complement strand
CTCCGGCCGTGCACACGCTGGCAAACCGCTTGTCGAGAAACGACCAACCGATCTCGCGCGCCAGCCGCACCAGCGGATGGCCCAGATCGATGATCGCCTCCAGCGCCGGCCGCAACAGATCCTTTTGACGATCGTCCCGTGGCTTCGCCACCGCGTCCCCCCACGCTGATGACCCGCCACCGAATCGCACAAATCGCCGAAAACCGGAATCCCGAATCGCCAGAAAACCGGTATCAAACCCGCCGTTTCCTGCGAGATCGACTACTTCACCCGCCGCGCTCGCCACGACTATCCAGCCGGACACCTCGAATTACCAGATTATCGAGATGATTAGTCGTGATAAAGGAGAGCTTGAGGCCGCTACTTCTTGAGTGTGGCAAAAAATGTTCGACGAAATTGAGCAAGACGCCGGCAAAGCAGCCGTCGAGAACCCCCAATCGATGTCGCGCGCCGGCCGCACCAGCGGATGGCCGAGGTCAACGATGTCCTTCCAGCGCCGGCCGCCGCAGGTCCTTCTGGCGATCGTCCCGCGGTTTTGCCATCGCGTCCCCCACGCCGATGACCCGCCATCGAATCGCACAAATCACTGAGAACCGGAAGCCCAAATGGCCAGAAACCGAGCTCCAGCAAACCGCTTTCCCGCGAACTCGATTACTTCACCCGACGCAGTGGCACCCGCAACGTCAACCGGTTAGCCGTTCTTCACGGACGACTCGGTAGTGACCGGTTTTTCACTGACTGCGGCGACTGCACTCATTATTGACCTCCACCTGGTGATCCACCTCCGGTGCCACCGGTGGGCGCGGCGCTAGCCGCGCCGCCGATCGGCCCGACGGCCGTTACGGACGGCAACTCAACCTTGTCGGTCAGATACCGGCCTACGGCGGAAACGGCGGGCTGTCCTGCCGTCGGCCCGACCGGCCGGCCTGACACCAGATCGGACGGGCTGGCCGCCATGCGACCGATATTGCTTGAGGTGGCGCAGCCGAAATTGCTGCCCACCGTATTGGTGAAGGGGTCTGCCGGGTCCTTGCTCCAATTGGGGCAGGGCGGCAATGTCACCAGGTAGCGGCCGACCTCGACGATCGCCAAGTTGGCCGGCGCGCCGGCGAGCGGCAACGCAGTGACGCGGATGCCGTAAGGCAACAGCTCGGCGGCGATCGTGTCGAGCCGGGCATGGGCGAGGCCGGGGCCTCCGCCCGTCGCAACCTGGACGCGGGCGCTCGGCGCGATCACGCCGGTCGCCGCCATCAGGCGCAGCTTTTGGGCATCGCCCGGCAGCAGGCGCGCCGATCCCGCGGCGAAGCGGAGATCGACCCGTGCCGAGGCGTCGTCGAGCCGCAGGCGGTTCGGCGCTTCGCTTTTGGTGAACTCGGCGGGGCCGGGCCGACAGGCGGCCAGGGCCAGCAGGATCGTCACAACGATCGGGAAGGGGTGCATGTTCATGGCTCCCTCCCTCAATCCAAGCGAAATCCGACCGGGCCGATCAGGCCCTGGGGACTGGGACCGGCCGGGCCTTTCGCGGGGGCAGGCAGGGATTGGCGATAGGTGGAGCTGTTGACCACCCGTTCCCAATCATGCGGCGGAACGAAACCGTCGGTCGGCGCGGCGAGGGCGGTCTCGGTCGGCTTTACGATGTACGGCGTGACGATGATGACGAGTTCGGTCTCGTTGTGCTGGAACCGGTCTGAGCGGAACAGCTGGCCGAGAACCGGGATGTCGCCGAGCCCGGGAACCTTCGAGACGTCCTGCTCGGTATTGTGCTGCAACAAACCGGCCAACGCGAAGCTCTCGCCGCTGCCCAGCTCGACGGTTGTTTCGGCCCGCCTGACCGTCAGCGCCGGGATCGTGACCGTCGCCGAGGAGGTGATCGGCACCGACACCGCGCCGGTGTTGCTGAGCTGGCTGACTTCGGGGCGGACGCGCAGGCTGATGTGGTTCCCGTCGATGATCGTCGGCGTAAAGTCGAGCGATACGCCGAACCGCTTGAACGTCACCGTGATCGTCGCGACGCCGCCGGCGGTGGCCGCCGCGCCGGCGACCGGCACCGGGAATTCGCCACCGGCGAGGAAGCTCGCGGGCTGCCCCGAAGTTGCCGTCAGGTTCGGCTCAGCCAGCGTCGTCAGCAGACCTTCCTGGGCTAGCGCGTCGAGCGTGGCTTGGATCGGGTTTGCTGACCGGCCGAAGGTCAGCCCAAGCAGGTTCTGAGCGGTGATTTGCCCGCCCGTCGTCGGGTTTTCGGTCAGGAACTGGGTTCTCCCCGTCGTCTTGCTCCAGTTGACGCCCATCGCCTTCAGGACGGTGCGATTGATCTCGGCGATCTTGACCCGGAGATTGACCTGGTTCGGAGTAGCGACGGACAGCTGGTTGACGACCTTGCCTTTGGTTTCGCTGGCGATGGCGCTGGCCAGGGCGTTCGCCCTCTCCGCCCGTCCGGCGCTCGACACATTGCCCTTCAGCACGAGCGAGCCGTCCACCGACTCGACCGAGATGTTCTCGCCCGGGATCAGGTAGCGAAACGACTCGCGCAGGCGCGACAGATTATGCTCGACCCGCACCGGCGCGTTGAGCAGCACGCGCTCGTCGGCATCGACCGCATAGAGCACCGTCTCGCCGGTGCTCTTTGCGTTGAGGTAGATCAGCGTCGGCGATTTGATCTGTACATCCGCGACATCGGGGTTGGCGATGAACACGGTGCTCGCCGCGCGCGGCAGACGGATCAGCGTGCCTTTGCCGGCTTCGAGCAGGATCGGCCGGCCGCTTGCCGGCACCTGACTGGCACCGGCGACGCGAGCCGCGTCGCCCGCGGGCGACGGTGTGGCTGTCGGCGTTGCGGCCGCAGCGGCAGGGGTGGACGAAATCAGCTCCGCGGCATTACTCGCAGCGGCCAGAATAAAACCCAATCCCGCAGCGGCGAGGACCAGAAATTCATGCATGACGCCCCCCTGGCTGGCATTCCCCGGTGCCGCTTCTAGCGAGGCGCAATCGTGGGGTTTGCCGGCGCCGATGACAACAGAATTTCGGTCGCGACGGTTCTGTGGGCGCTCGATGCTATTGTTGCGGCCGGCGCCGCGCGGCTGGGTCTCGAATTGTGGCCCCTACCGCTGAATGGTCCCGCGGAGCTGAGCGAGGCCTTTGCCAAAGTCGCCGGGGAGCGGGTGGATGCCGTTATCATCCAGCAGAGCCTGGGGGCGAAGCGATGCGCCGAGCTGGCCTTGACACATCGGCTGCCGGCCATATCGGGGACGCGACTATTTCCCGAATCCGGTGGGCTGATGTCCTATTCGGCCGTACTGGCGGTCCTGTGGCGCAATGCTGCGGTATTCGTGGACAAGATACTGAAGGGCGCCAAGCCCGCCGATCTGCCGGTCGAGCAGCCGACGCGGTTCGAGTTGATCATCAATCTGAAGACCGCCACGGCGCTCGGCCTGACCGTGCCGCCGGCGTTACTAGCCCGTGCCGACGAGGTGATCGAATGAATCGGCGCAACCTCCTCGCCCTGCTCGGCGGCACGGCGGCCCTGTGGCCGCTCGCCGGCGCCGCGCAACCAGCGAAGGTGCCGACCATCGGCGTGCAGGTGGGCAGCCGTTCTCGCGCGGAGCGCTTTATGCGCTGCTATCGAATCCGGTCTACATCGGCGAGATCGCGCACAAGGGCGCCCGCTACCGCGGGCAGCACGAGGCAATTCTCGATCGCCAGACATGGGACAGCGTGCAGGACCAGCTCCGTGACGCAGCCCCAGAGCAACGAGGACGGGCAACTGGCCCTCGCAGCCCACTGATCGGAAAGGTGTTCGATGAGCGGCTAAGCAACACCCCGGCGCTTGGCGCATTCCGGCAACTCAACTGGAACATCTGATCGCGACCGAGGCGGCGGCGATGCTTGCCGAGCCAGGGGCGATTGCGGCTGTGTTGGAGAACGCCGGCCTGGAACCAGAGAACGTGCCAGCAGCGCTGGCGATAGCGGATCGCCTTCGCGACGATCTCGGGCGCGATGCTGCGCGGGGAGAAGCGCTCGCGGTGGTCGTCAATCGCATCGAGCTCAGCCCAATCCGCCTGCGCGTGATCCTCTCGGCGGCCGATGAATGTCCGCCACATTCTTTCTCCATCCGATTTGGTTGCCTGGCTGCTATGACTATCCCGCAAAATACCCGCTTTTTTAGCATCATATCGACGAGCGGGTCAGCGCCTTCCTCGATCGGCCGATCAAAGTCGAGTGGGCGTATCTGTGGCTCGATGCCACCTACTTATTGAAGGGGACCGCAGCTGATCGGTTTCAGAAAATCAATCGGAGCGCCATCGCGCCCGGGTTTCACCGACTCGACCGGAGAATACCGGGACACCCGGACTGGCTGGCTGGGGGACTAGGATTCGAACCTAGACTGGCGGAGTCAGAGTCCGACCTCAACCAAGCGTTTCTCCCATTTTCGAGATGTTGTGTCGCATCCCTGTTGCTTACCCTGATAAATCGGGGCGGGCGTGGTCGACCGGCCAAGCCGTAACTGATGCGAGACATTCACTCGCAACCCTGGCAAACGCTGCGCCTGGTAGGATCAGCTGGCACTCGGCCCAGTCGTCGCTCGATCTAGGAAGCAAGAAACGTTAGCTTCTACATTATCTCGCGTTCGGTACCCGGTGAGGCATGTGCGGGGGAAGCGTTGGCAATAAGCGCAGGTCTCGAAAAATTAGCGGATCAAGTCGCGTTCTCTGCGGCTTTCGAAGAGCCGTGGCAAGTCGTCGAAGACATTGCGACCGACAAGCTTCGAGCTTTTGAAGGAACCATCGATCCCGAGACAGGCGATTATCTGGACGATGTTTACGCACAAAACAAAAGCCTCTCCGAACACGTAGCGGCCGATTATCCTGGATCTTCACCGGCAGGGGCTGACCGTCTCGGCGATCGCGCGGCGGGTCGGGATCAATCACAAGACGGTGCGCAAATACATCGAGCGCGGCCTGAAGCCGCCGGCCTGTGGACCGCGCAAGCCTCGGCCACGCCGGATCGCGCCGTTCGAGGCGCATCTGCGCCAGCGGGTCATCGCCTCTGACCGCAAGCCGGCTGTTGCGCGAGATCCGCGAGCAGGGCTATGGTGGTGGTTACACCGCGGTGCCCGATAAGCGGCGCTTATCGGATCGTCTTCGTTCGCCATTACCTTCAGGGCGCAGGCCGCGGAAAATCCGGCGACGTGTCGATGTTCATCATCTGGGCAGCGTCCCAAAACTGGACGATATATCGTTGGAAGAAATCGCTTCGACCCACGAGGTTGCCAGGGTCAGAGCCTGCGGGAAACTCTATGAACTTTCCCAGGAACGGAAACCTATCGCTTTCGAACTGCATCTCCAGCGGCCTGTTTGGCCAATGCAGAACGCTTACCGTCGTGCCCGAAGCCGTCACCATGTCGCTCGCCACTGCTTCTGAGCGATCGAGCCCTAGCAGGTCCGCGTAGCTTGCATCCATCAGCGAGCAATCCGCACCAGAATCAACGAGCGCGACAATATTCGCGCGCTGACTACCATGCCACAGGTGGACCGTCACATACGGCAGGATGCCCTGGGCCGTAGTCGAATACTCGTACCAGGGCATCTTCTACTAAACCCTCAGCCGTTCAGGATGCGCAGCAACCCGAAATAACAGAGGATCCGTCACTCCCCCTCTTAGGGCCGCTTCGGCGGCTTCGCGAGCGGAAGCGCCTGACGCCACAACTTGCCCGTTGTGCAATGCTACCCACTGACCCTTGTAGGCAGTGAGTTCCTTAGACAGCTTTTCGTCGATTGCCGGGCGCCTACTCGTCGCGCGCTTCATGTCAACCATGCCGGCCTCCCGTATTATTGCCTACCCGCGAACGAACCGATCCCGGCGGACTCTTGTCCTCGGCTTGGCGCTGTTGATGGGCAGTTACACCAGCGTAGGCCACTCGCATGAGTTGCTCAAGCGCACCTGCTCCTCCCGGAGGAATGGCCTCGTCTGCTCGAAGCGCAGCCGCAATCATCTCGAGAGTGTTCTGGTCTCCGGTCTTAGCGGAGGCTGGTCCGGGCTTCACGAACGTCTCTGCCGGCAATCCAAGCCATCCCACCAAGCGGAGAAAAGTATCGACGTCTGGTCGGCGGCCTCTCGCCAAACGAGAAAACGTCGACGCACTGAGGCCTAGCTTTCGCCCCAGCTGGCGCCAGCTCAGCTTCTCGGCTTGCCGTCTAGCGTCTATGGCGTCAAAAAATCGTGCGTCGTCGAAGCGTCTTTCCACACTTACAAGTTAGCGATGGTGTTCGAGGCTTGCAACGCCCTACGAGTGCTCCTATATCGCAACAGTCGTTCGACATTCGGATCAAGGGCGTTCCAATGGCTGTGCCGATTTTTATCAACCGCGTGAAGTACGAAGCGCCGCGCGCACAACTAACCGGCCGTGAGATTCTGGCGCTTGCGGCCTTCGGAGACGATCACGACCTTTTTTTGTTGCAGGGAGAGGGCGATCCCACCGGAGGGACGCCTATCGGCTTAGACCAACAGCTCGAAGTTAAAGCCGGGCAGCATTTCAGGGCTATTCCCGGCAATCGCAACTTCGGCTAATCAGATGATTCCGCTGCGTCTGTCGGAAGACGCCGACGCTTTCCGGCAACAAGGACAACAGATCGAAATTGTCGAGGACGGTTCGAGATTCTACGTGATCCTGAAGCGCTTTCGGCTTCCTGACGGTAAATATAGCCCGTCCGAGACCGATCTCATGGTGATGGCAGATTACCAATATCCGCTTTCGCGACTCGACATGTACTGGACCGATCCGCCTGTGCGGCTCGCATCCGGCGCGTTGCCCTCCCGCGCGGATCAGTTCGAAGCCTATGGTGGTCGCCGATGGCAGAGGTGGAGCTGGCATTACCCTGCATGGGATCCGAGCAAGCACAATCTCCGAACCCACGTTGAAGTCTTTCATGACCGCCTGTGCCGAGACGTTCAGCATCTCAAGGCTGCCGGCCACCGAGAAGAAGGCGCATTTCTGCTCGTGCGTGCGGGACGATCGGCCAGCGGAGCGCGGCTGCTCGTCCAAAAGGTCCTGCTTCCGCCTGCTGGCGGTCTGGAGGTCCAAGGTCCGGATTCTCTTCGCCCGTCGGGGCGGTGGCTGTCGTCGGTGATCGGCGCTGCAGTTGAGGCCCAATGCGGTCTCGCGTTCATTCACTCTCATCCAGGCCCAGATCATCCGCCAAAGCTGAGCTCGATTGACTGGCAGACCAGTCTTGAATGGAGCAAGTCCATAACACCAATGCTAGACGGACCTTTCGCGTCACTCGTGTGGTCACCGAAGGGATTGGGGGGCGTACTGTTCAAGAACCCTTCTCCAAGTACCCCCATCTTGCTGGATCGGGCAGAGTGCTTAGGAGACGCTGCCGCTGAGCAGCTCCAATATATCGAGCCTCGGTCGGCAAGTGATGCAAATTTAGATGATCGCCAAATCCGCGCACTGACAGCACTCGGTAACCGGAGGCTCCGGGACTTCCATGTTGCGGTCGTAGGTGTCGGCGGAACGGGTTCGCCGTTGGCGGAACAGCTTGTTCGGATAGGTGTTTCGAAAATCCTACTCGTCGATCCGGATGTGTTGGACGATCTATCAAATTTGCGCCGGGTCGTCGGAAGCCGGCGCTCAGATCTCGGAGCACCTAAGGCGGAGATCGTCGGGGGATATCTAAGTTCGTTGGGGCTCTCGACTCAAGTAGACGTGCTATCGTGCGATGTGCGCGATGAAAACGTCATGCGCCGCCTGTTGGACTGTGATTTCGTCATGAACACGACCGACACACAGTCGAGCCGTACGTTCTTAAATCAGGTCGCGTATCAGTATTGGCTTCCCGTGATCGATGTAGGAGTTCGCGTCGGAACATCTTTGTCCGGCGCGGTGAGTGGAATGCCGGTTGAGGTTAGGACCCTTCTCCCGGACAACGGCTGCCTATGGTGCCGAAAGGGGGTGCTCGACAGCCAAACAATTTACGAGGAGAACCTTCCAACCGCGGAACGAAAGAGGTTGGCGAAGGAGGGCTATGTACAGGGACTGGGCGAACACCAACCGAGTCTTGCCCCTCTCAACTATTTAGCATCAGCCCTGAGCCTACTAACGGCAATTCGGTTGTACTCGGGTCGACCTTTACCTGCGCTCTCGAGCATTTTTGACGGATGGGAGCAATACGTTCACCCGTTGCGTAGTGACATTGACCAAGCGTGCATTTGTTCGGCATGGCGCGGCAAGGCTGACGAGTTACCGATCGCATTCCCAGCAAGCACACCCATAGAGCCATAGGGCGGCCGCAGGGGGCCGTTTATGAGTTCACGACCCAGCAATAATCAGGCCCCCTGCCGCGGCTGATAGTACCTATCAAAGGTTCATCAACGCTTTGTCGGCCAAAACGTGCTGTCGGCGAAGCCGGCGCGGAGCTCTCCGTGGCTGTACCCCAGCAAGCCCTCGACAATTTCCCGTGTGTGTTAACCGATCAGCGGGCTCGGCAGGTGGTTCGAGGCCGGGGTCTCCGAGAGTTTGAACGGGGCATTCTGCACCTTGTGGACCCCGAGCGCCGGATGCTCCATTGCCAGATACATCTCGCGGTGGTGCAGCTGCGGGTCATGCTCGACGCGGTCTGCGGCACTTTGCACGGGAAGGGCGCGAACGCCGGCAGCCTGGCAGCGCTCCGTCAGCTCGTACTTCCCCAGCTTCATGCTCCACGCTTCTATGTGCTCGTCCAATTCATCCTGGTGCTGCAGCCGCCCGGCGACCGTGTCAAACTTCGGCGAACTGGCCCACGACGGAGCACCCATCACCTGTACCAGCCGCTGCCACTCCTCGTCCGAGTGGCAGACGATCGCTCACCAGTCGTTATACTCGCCAGGATGAGTGCGATACGCATTATGCGGTGCAACCGTCGGCCCGCGGTAGTTGTTGACCAGCGGCGTGCCGGGCCGGTGCGGTCGATCGTTGGACCAGCCCCGATGACCTGAACTGTGACGGTGCCCGCGTTGTTTTCCCGTGATGCCGATGGTGCTTGAGTAAGCACTGGCGGAGTGCCAGAAGCGCCTTGTGCGCGGGCTGCCTCTGGGGACCGGCCCGTCGCCTGCGCAGTGTTTCCAGGTGCGCTATATGCTCTGATATAAGCAAGTGGCGCTTCTGAAGCCCGCTTGAAGCATGCCTTGATAGTTGCCGGCACTGGATTTGGCGGAGGATTATTCGACCGGACGCCGCATGCGGCCGAATACGTCTTAACCCGGTCCTGTTGATCGGCGAGAAGCTCGTTTCGTTGCTGCGGGTCGAGCCGAGACATCGCCTCACTAAAGGCTTGCTGCCGATCGTCGGCGAGCTGGCTCAGCTCGGGGTCGCCGCAGATCACAAAACTTGAGGGCACGGTGAGATGATCGCAGTCAAAAGCCGCGGCGGTTTTGCTGGATGAGAATTCCCGCTCGCAGGGCGACTCTGAAAGCAAGTAAGAGTATCAATCGGAACATCACGGGACCCAGGGGGACTTGCCAGTTCTTCGCGGTGGTCGTGTCACAATCCCGTAGCCCCCGAACGGTGTAGTTCGCCGTCAATCCGTCGCAAGTGATACCTGAGATCATCAGCTTCGGCGCTCTCGGGCGATAATTGGCTCAAACGGCGGGCCCGCGTTTCGCGGTTATCGGCCAGGGTTTGGATCGCTCCAAACGCCATGTCCGCAGCTGGCGAGTCTCCGACCCAATCATAGTACCGAATACGATACTGAGTAGCCCAATCGACGGACTGACATGATGATACCGGGCCCCGTGCAACTTTGGATTAAAGGCGAACCTTCTCGGCGGCGAGGTTGTCAGTATGTCACGGAGCCTTCATTTCGCGCCCTCGATCAGCGCGCGCAGCACGAGGAGCAACGAGACGATCTCCTTCTCCAGACGGACGTCGTCCATCGCGGGCAAGCCCTCATCCTTTTCCCGATCCAGATGCACGATCGCGTTCGCGAGTTTCCGTAGCCGATGGAGGGCGGCCTCATTGGCTGCCGCGCGGCAGCCGGGCTCGCGCATTCCGAATGCGCTCGCTCAGATCCTTACCTTCTGCGCGGTAGTGATCGCGAAGGACCGCCTCCATAATCGAACGCATGAGGGCCAGCGCCGCGTAGGGCGCCCCATAGACGAAGGCGTCGTGCGCCTGTTGCAGGTTCTTCAGCATCGAGAGCGTCTCGGAGCTCC
>WNFC01010724.1_pt1 | contig 10188 bp, 12 predicted proteins | sample 5400541 | NCBI WGS metagenome assembly WNFC01 (sample SAMN13153342, study PRJNA577476) | soil metagenome | isolation source: 120 cm saprolite under Douglas fir tree site 2 hole 2 replicate 1 | place: USA:California | collected 2015-04-18 | reverse complement strand
GTTCGAGGAGCGGCAGCTTTACCAAATCCTGGATCTCCAGGGTCTTATCCAGGAACTGACCGGCTTGACCGACTTTCACCCTCTCGTGAAACCGGCCGAACCGTTACGCGCACCGGCTCGGCGGGAAACGTTTCCTGAGATCGCTCCCCAGATCGAACGGCTGTTCACCTCCGATGAGCTGTCAGTTGTCACGATCACAATCAAATACACGGATGACGGTTTCTCAATCGGTACAAGCGACGATGGGGGACTGCGGTGGACCTTTTTTCCGGACGCCAAGGTCGAGATTGAGCGGGAAGCAGCGATCCGAATAATGTTCCGCGAGGACCAGGTGGCGCCGGTAAAGGATTACCTGTTCAACGCCGGCAAGGCGCGAGTGCTTGAGTACGCGCTCCCGCGCGACCAGTCAAAGACGATCGCCCTGTGCGGTCGCCTGCTCCGCGAGATCTACAAAATGAGAGAGGACGACGAACTGGTCTTCACCTTCCACCCGAAGCGCCGAGAAGAGGGCGCGTGAAAGCGTCGATGCGCTACGTGAAGGCTGGATTCCTCGGGCTACTCGTCGCAGTAATCCTCGGCCTCGCCACCGGAATGCGTGAATATGTCAAGACGGCGCACGGCGATGAAGCGGAGTCAAGGGCAAGAGCTTACGCCCAGAGCATCGCGGTCGCGCTGAACTGTGCGGCCCTCTTCGCGCTCCTCTGCGTACCAGTAGCTGTCGGGGTTGCACTCGCAAGGCGCACCAGGATCGCGCCCAAGTAGCCCCGGGGCAGGGCCACGACCCCACTGACGAGCACCGCGCAGATTTTCTATTGCGAGGTAGACGCCGGGTGGAGCAGCGAAATGCCGTCTTCCAGCGTCGGGAAGGCGAGGCGCGGCACTAGTTCGGTGCGGCGCGACGTGTCCGCCACGGATGAGGACATGCCGATGCGAATGAAGCCCCGCGTGAGGGGCGCGATGCTGCCGGTCACCGCGGCGTAAAGTTCGGTTCCTGCCCCCGCCGGGACAAAGCACCAAGCCGGCAGCCGACGGGGACGCGGATAGCCGAGCTCGCGGGCCATGCGGTCGAGAAAGTCTTGAAGCGTGATGGGCCGATCGTCGCACAGCGGGTAGATGCCCTCCACCCCCTGCTTCTCGACGGCGGCCTGGATGCCGGAGAGCAGGTCCGGCAGCGCGATGAGGTGGAGCCAGGTTGGGCGTCGCCACACTGCCATCAGCCGCCAGCGCATGAGCTTGCGCGCGGCTTCCAGCATGAGGATTCCGGGACCGTAGACGGCCCCCACTCGCAAAACCACGGGCGTCATCTCGCTGCTGGCACAGGCGTCAAACAAGCAGTGCTCCGCCTCCAAGCGCGTGCGCGCGTGGACTGACGACGGAGTTGCGTCTCGCAAGCCGCGAGCGGGTCGGTCGGGCGTCGTCTCGCCCTCCACGTGGGGGAAGCTCATGAGAACGAAACGGCGCACCCCAGCTGCGCGGGCGGCGACGGCGAGGTTGCGGACATACTCGACGTTGGTGACGTGGAGAAACTCCTCTGGCCGAGGCGCAAACAGTCGTCCGGCGGAATACACGATGGCATCGCAGCCTCGGCAGGCATCGTCGAGGCCCTGGGACGAATCCAGGTCGCCAGGGCACACCTCGGCCCGAGCGTGCGACGTCAACTCCTTCGGAGGCAAGGTCCGGTGCACGAGGAGGCGAACGTCATGTCCTTCCCCGAGCAGGTGGCGCGCGAAGCGCGACCCAAGGTTGCCCGCGGCGCCCGCAACCAGAATCTTCACGACGGCTGCGGGTTGCCGGCCATGATTCGCCGGAAATGGACCATCGCGCCCATGTCGAATAGAGCGTGCGCGACCATCGGAACCAGCAGATTTCCGGTCGCCTGGTAGAGCCAGCCCAGGAGAAGTCCCTGCGCGAGCGACCAATAGCCGATGATGCGGATGTCCCGGCCACCGATGTGCGCGATCATGAATGCCACCGCGCCCGCCAAGACCCCCCACTGGCCCTGAACGAAGCCGCGAAAGAAGACTTCTTCGCCCACCGCCGCGGTGACTCCCCCCAGCAACACCTGGAGCCAGGAGGCGTCGGCGAAGTTGCGGGCCAGCGAGGCGGTGAGCGCCTTTGCGTAGGCGGAGCCCTCTTGCGATCCGGTAGCCCTGCTGTACCGCGACCGTCCAGCCCGCGATGAGCAGAGCCCCCGCTGCACCGAGGCCCAGCCCCACTGGCGTGGCGGCCACGCGCACCGGAATGGCAAATGCCCGAATGCCCCACAGCCCGGCGCCGCCCAAGACGAGAATCACCAAGAGGTCGAACGCCGCGTGCCGCTTTGCGTAGAAGAGCATCAACCAAAACCCTTTCCGACCCGATCACGTACGCCTCGGAATACTTGTTGGCGAAGGCCTCCATTCTACTTCAGGCGCACTCGGAGGGCTGCCACGAATTCTGGAACGACCTTCGAGAGGCCATCGAGTAGCTCTTCGTATGAACGCTTCGGCTTCTTGAGCGCGGCAGCCTGCTCGCGGACGAGTTCGACCATGCCATCGGGGTCGAGGTCGAAAATGTTGCAGAGAAAGTCATCCGGCGACTGCGCCTCGATGCCCTCGGGGAGCTCGCGAAAATGCTTCAGGTTGCTGGTCACGATCACCTGAGCTCCTGCCTTCACCGCGGCGGTGACGACGTGCCGGTCCTTCTCATGGTTCTTCATCGCGGCGATGAGCGGCTCGTGGCCAGTCACCATCGCCTCCGGGAAGGCTTCTTCCATGACCGAGCGGAGCCGCGTGGCTCGCTCGTCGGTCATTTTTCCAGAGTTGACCAAGCTGCGTCGCGCCTCTTCGAGGATCTGATCGGACCAGTAGAGCTGGAACAAGCCTTCCGAGGCCGCGCGCAGCAGCGTGTCGCGGAGCGAGAACGGGTAGAGGACGTTCGCGTCCAGAACGACCTTGAAGGGCGCAGGGATCATCCGAGTTCGGAGCTGCCTACTTCAGTTCCTCGTAGCCCCCGAACTCCTCGCTGAGACGGGTCACCTTGTCCAGTGTCTTCCTGCGATCCTGGTCGCGCCTCTCCTTGAACGCGAGCACATCCTCGATGCGCAGGCGCCGATGCTTGCCCGTCTTCGTGTACGGGATGCGCTTTCCCTCGAGAAGGCGGACCAGGTACTGCCGCGACACGTTGAGCAGGTCGCCCGCCTGCTGGGTCGTCAGCTCCTTCCCGACGGGAACGACCGTGATGGCATCGCCGCGTGCGAGAACCTGGGCGACCCGCTCCAGGACGTAGAACACGGATTCTGGCACCGTGAGCGTCTCTCCTTTGGGGCCCACGAGCTTGCACTTCGGCCGGCGGCTCTTGCGCGGCTTGGCGATGCCCTCGAGCGCCTTGGAGAGCGCGGCTACATCCGCCCGCTGCTCGGCCGGCGCTGAGACAGGCGTCATCCTCCGGATGCGCTCCTCGACAGGGGGGGTGGCGGGCGTCGTCACGGGGAACCTCCGGAGGTAAGACTACTTCATATTCGACCTAAACGCAACCTCGGTCGACCCAGGCGCAACTTTCCTTGAATATGGCTCAAAGCCTATATTCTACGCCTGCAACGAACGGAAACCCATGAAGCTTCACAAGTGGTCTGACACTCTCGCCAAGAGCAAGCTTTCGCCGGAGCGCCGCGCGCGCATCCAGGCCGAGGTGGAGCAGGAACTGCTCGAGATGAACCTGCAGGAGCTGCGCAAGGCCGCCGGCGTCACGCAGGCCGGCGTGGCGGCGAAGACTGGCATGGCCCAGGCCGACGTGTCGCGGACAGAGTCCCGCGAAGACCACCGCCTCTCGACGCTACGGCGGTACGTCAAAGCTCTGGGAGGCGAGTTGGAGGTCAGCGCGGTCGTCAACGGCCGCCGCGTACGCCTCGTCGGCGTCTGAACGTGAAGCATGGGCTAAAGTCACGCTCCTTGCAGGGAGGACCTCCGCTGCGCGAGGAGCCAGGCGTCGAGGTCCGCGACATTCCGCGGCTCATCCGGAAGCGGCGATTTGGCGAGGCTCTCGTCGAGAACTGCGAATGCCCGTCCGACCTCTTCGCGCCACCGCTGAATGACGTCGTCTGGAAGTTCAGCGAGTTCGCCGCGGCGCTTGTGGTCGATAAGCTCGCGCGCTGCGCGGAACCGAAACGAATCCAGGTGCGCGTTCAAGTCGGTGACGATCTCGCCCGTCGAGAGGGCGTGAGCGCCGGTCAGCGTCGTGCGCAGCACGTAGAGCAGCTTCTTGGCGGAGCGGCCGCCGGTCTTCTCCCATTCCTTCAGCTGTCCGCTGGCGAAGCCGGCGTAGTGACGGTGAATGCGCCTCGACAGCGACGCACGCACGAGCGGCTTGAGCTCTTGGAGCTGAGGTGAGCCGCGCAGCCGCAGGGCGCCGAGCACACGCTCAATGAAGTTTCCGTTACCTCGGACAATGCCGAGCAGCACGTCGCGGATCTCGTTCGAGGAGTAGTCGACCTCTACGCCGTCGATCACCTCGAGCCGCTCGGCGGGTGCTTGGACCCACTCCAGCGAGAGAAGCTTCGCCGTGTCCTCGATGTGAATGGCCTTGAGGTCGAGATCGCTGTCCGGTGAAGGGAAGCCGTATGCATGAGCGCCCGACAGGCTCACGACGAGATGCGCGCGCCGGGCTCTTTCCTCGTCGAGGAGCTTGTCGGCGGCTCGTTGCTGGCGGTCGGTGAGGATCATTCCTCATCCCTCAGCTCGGGCGGCTTCGGCGCAGCACTGCCGAAAGGCCCAGGTACCTGGCCCAGCCAGCGGCGCGCGAGCTCTTCGCCAACTCGGCGGAGCAGGTGGTCGGCGCGTGCATAGTCCGGGCGCTCGGGCAGGGCGCTGGCGTCGCGAGCGGCCTCGAGCGCCGGGACCAGCTGCTCGGCCTCCGTCAGCACCTCTGCGAGCCCAATCCGTCCTTTCTTAATGGAAAGCAACCGTTCGCGATAGGCGCCACGAACGATGAACTCTGGACTGCCAGTCTGTAGCCAGTGTGTCGCGACGACGATCAGCCGCAGCAGATTGTAGGCATTCTTCGGCCGCAGCTCGCGCGCGAGCGGCGGACGCTGTCCTCCAGCGCGCGCGTAGGCGATCAGGGACTTGAAGTCGTTGGCGGCGAGCAATCCTTGGTCGTGGAGCGATCGGTAGAGCTGTTTCACGTAGTCCTTCGCGGCAAGCTCTGCGTTCTCCGCCGTCGTCGCCGACCGCGGAGAGATTTGCGCGAGCCGGCGGGCGACACCGTCCAGGTCGGGCAGCGGATCTTCGCAAAGCCATTCAAGGACCAGGTCCCGATGCTCGGCGAGCTTGAACGACCGCGTGAGCTTCCGAAGCTGGCTGACGGCATAGCGGCCGAAGCTCCCGAAGATGTCGCGCGAGACGAACGCATCGCGCTCGGCGACGAGCCACTCGCCGATAGGATCAAGCGGCCGGACTTCCGGAAGGAAGAGCAGCTCGAGCGTGTTCGGGTCGGCGCGCAGCGCCTGCTCTACGGCTTTGCGGATCTCCCAGTAGGTCGTACTTCCGTCAGCGCTTACGAGATCGTGCGGCGGGTCGATAAGGCCCGTCGTCCACGGGAACGGCAACGCGAAGATTCCTCGCGTGTCGGTGTCGGACTCTTCGTCAGCCAGACCCCAGGCCTTGGAGCCGACGATGGCTTCGAGGACTGCGCAGGGCCGAAGCGCATCCCACGCTGCCGCACGTCGCCGGGCGAACTGGACCTGGCCGGGGCGCCGCGGAAGCAACTCCTCGCGCGGGTACCAAACCTCGCCGGTGCCCACGATCTGGACGTCGCATCCGCCATCGCGCGCCCGCACGATGCGGCCGACGACGCCTTGTGGAATGCGGCGATCCCCGACGAGCTTTGCGACCCGCGTCGTTACCTCCGTCCCGTGTGGCAACGGGATGCCGAGAGGATCGAGGTCACCAAGTGGCGAGGGCATGACCGACTGATAGCACGCCAGGCGCTGGCCGCTTCAGCGCAGGCGAGCTAACTAGAAGCGCCGAGGGCCGACATTGCGCTCGAGGCGCGTCTGGATTCACTTCCTTCGGCCTTCCTTGGTCGCTCCACCAAACACGCTCAACGCCGGTTCAGAGACCGGGCTTCCGACGCTTCGCGTCCTCATCGAGAAGCTCGAGAATTTGACGCTGCTCGGGCGCGCAGCCATCGGTGGCCGCACGACGAGCGCGGTCCAAAGCAGAAATGCATCCAACCTCGGATGGTCGGATCTGCACCATACCTCAGCAGGAGTTGCACCATCGCCAGACTCCCGCCCTGAACCGCGTAGCTCAAAGCAGTGTTCGAGATGGTTTCAGTATCGTGCACGTTGGCGTCGGCCCCTGCGTCGAGGAGCAAGGAGGTCTCCGCGAAGCGCCCATTATCGACGGCGCAAATGAGTGGAGTTCGGCCCATGTCGTCGAAGACATTCAGTGCGACCTTGCCGTCAGCGAGAAGGAGTTCTTTCAGAGCCTCCGTGTAACCGTTCTCAGCGGCCTGATGCACAGACGTCCCCAATCCGCCTGGCGATCCTCCGACACACGAGCGCCCAAACTCAATAGGCATCGAACGCACGCGAGCGCTCTTTCAGGGCCGAGCGCGATGGACGTTGCCCAGGTCAGCGCCGTCTCACCGCCCTCGTCGCGGGCATTGACGTTGGCGCCTCCCTGCACCGCGGTAACGATATCCTCGACTGAGCCGGCTTCAACAGCTTTCCGCAGTGGCTCATCCATCATGGCGGTACCCTAGCAGTCGTCCGCGACTCACGTCTTCTTGTGCAACACCAAGTCTCTCGAGGTCCTGGACTCCTTCCGCCGGACGCCCATTTCTTCCTCGACTTGTTCGAGAGCGCGAAAAAGCAGCATGCGCGCGGCGGTGCTGGAGGTGGCTTCGATGCCCGGCTGGGTGCGGTTCAAATGGTCGCGGTAGCGCTGGATGCGCTCGACTGTACCGAGTGGGAGGCGGACGTTGAAGATCTGGAATTCAGCGGAATTTGCCATCGGGTGGCTTCCTCTCGTTGGGAGTCGACTCAAGGAGCTTCTGCATCAGCAGCGCGGCCGAACGCACGGACTCGGGGTAGTTCGGCTCGGTTGTGACGGGCCTGCCAGCCCTGACTGAGTGGCGGATGCTCTGGATGATCCGGAGGGCGTCGTCCAGGAAGCGGCTCAGGAATTCGAGCTCTTTGCGCGAGACGAAGATTCCGTCCGGCGCGGGTCGCGCAGGAGCAGCAGGGGAGGGCGTCTGGCCTACGAGCTGCGCGCGGAAGTCAGCGCAAGCTTCGGCGACCGAGAGCGCGCGGACTTCGAAGCGGACGTCGATGCCGCGCCAGCGATCTTCGGCCGCGTCGCGAATCGTGGCACTCCTGGCGGCCGTGCGCGTGAGGAAGACGACGACCGGCTTGTAGCCGTCTCGGAAGTGCCGGTTGTAGTACGTCTCGTCCGCGCGGATGTTGGTGAAGCCAAGGATGAACTGCGAGTAGCGGCCGAGCTTCGTCAGCGTCGCCGTCTTGTGCTGCGCGTTTCGAACCGTCGCCGAGCCCGTCTCGTACTCGATGAAGTAGCGGCGCTTGCGGACCAGGTCCTCCAGCATCGCGTCCGGCTGCAGGCGGCGGTCGGCAACCGTCCCGCGCACGTCGCGTATGTACTCCTGGAAGGGCAGCTCGAGGTCCTCGCTCGCGACCCAGCGGAACGCGGTCGGCACACGTGCGAAGTCGTCGGCGAGCCGTCCACGCTTCGCGGCCTGCGGCGCTTTGGAGCTCTTGGTCAGCGCGACGTACAGGTCGTTCACTCCCGTCGCGTGCTCCAGGAACTGGTGCGCTACATCGTGCCTCGGCACTTTGAACAGCCGCCCCATCTCCTCTCCGGCCAGCGCATACCCAGACGCCGTCAACGCCCAGACCAGCACTCGCTTGCCTTCCCCGTTCACGAACCAGAGCTTCTTGATCAGCGCCCTCGTGTTTCCGTGCCGCTCCGACAACTCGCCCAGCCGCCCCGAAATCACCGACTGTGCTCTTCCTGGAAACATCAACTCTGCAACCTGATCTGTCCTCAGGTATCTCACCAACCCCAAGTGACTCACCAACTCCCGGTCCCTCTCAGTCAGTCTTCCTCTCCAAGAACCAACTCCAACCTTGCCCTCCGCCCCCTCTTCACCAACTTCAACCAACCCGTCCTCCGCCTCTCCTACAGGGATACCGGCTCCGGCCCCTCTATCCCGTCGGTGGGAGAGAGGGGCCGGAGCAGGTAGACCCCCGCTTTCAACAACGGGCGGAGGATTCGCGCGCTGCGTGGATTCCTCAGTCTTCATGTGGGCGGAGGGCACGCAGATTCTCGAAGGTCAGATCCGAAATCGGACGCCGTCCAGGGACCGATATCGGGTTCGCTCTCAGCATCGGACCACCTCTTCGCACCATGCATCGTAGCCGCTCGTACGACATGACTCGTGTACGCTCAGCATTTGTCGCACATCATCTTTTGTAATACAAGCGGCATGTAGTATCACATCGAGCAATCATGCCTGCCCTCGATGGACCTGGCTGGCTCTGCCGGACTTGCGCGGAAGAAGCTGGCGTCACCTACAGCTATCCTCCGACGCCGGACGCCTACTGCTCCGCGTGTGAGAGGGCCCTCGACGTTCAGGAGCGCATCGCTGCCGCGCTGGCCGTGCTCGCTCGCGGTGCCGCGACACCGGCGAGCAACGTCGAACGGCCGCTCCTCACCTCGACAGAGGCCGCACAGCTTCTCGGGACGACTCCCAAGGGCCTCGAGGCCCTCCGCCGTCGCGGCAAGCTCCCTCCCAGCGTCGGCCCTGGTCGACGTCTCCTCTTTCGTCGGGAGGACCTGCTACCTGCGCCTCGCGTGTGCCGTCGCCCGGGAGGTCAAGGCGATGAGCATCAAGGTCCGCCCGTACAAGCGCGGCGGATGGGAGGTCGACGTGCAAGTGCGGCTGGTCGACGGGACGACGTATCGCGAGCGTCGCAAGGCGCCGTGCCCGTCCAAGGCCGCATCGAAGCGCTGGGGCGAGGAACGCGCAAACTTCCTCGTCCGGCAAGGCTGCAAACCCGAACGAAAGGAGATCCCCACACTCGAAGAATTCAAGACCCGCTTCATCTCCGGCTACTGCGTGGCCAACCGGCAGAAGCCGAGCGGCATCGACAGCAAGGAGACCTATCTGCGGCTCTACGTCGGCCCGCTGATGGGGAAGAAGCCGCTCGACAAGATCGACGACGAGGACGTGCAGCAGCTCAAGGCGAACATGCAGCACCTCTCGCCCAAGACGGCCAACAACGCGCTGACCGTGCTGGCGAAGATGCTGCGCGTCGCAGTCGAGTGGAAGGTGATCGACCGCATGCCGGCGAGTGTCCGGCTGCTCAAGGTCACGCACACCGAGATGGAGTTCTACGAGGAGCACGACCTGGAGCGGCTCGTCGAAGCCGCGCAGAAGACAGACTCGCTGGCGCACCTGGCTGTGCTGCTCGGTGCCGATGCGGGTCTGCGGATGGGAGAGATGATCGCGCTGGAGTGGAGCGACATCGACTTCCGCCGGAACCTGCTCACCGTCGCGCGAAACGACTGGCACGGCAAGGTGGGCCTGCCCAAGGGCGGCAGGAGTCGCAAGGTGCCCATGACCCGCAGGCTCGCCGCGACGCTGTCGGCCGCGCGACACCTGCGAGGACCCCGCGTGCTGTACCGGCATGATGGAAGACCGCTCAGCGTGGGGACGATCCGTTACTACATGGCGAAGGCGCAGCGTCGCGCCGGCTTGCGCGTGGTCGACGGCCGCCCGCTCGGCGAGATTCACATCCTCCGCCACACGTTCTGCTCGCGGCTGGCGATGCGCGGGGCCACGGTGAAATCCATCCAGGAGCTCGCCGGGCACCAGCACCTGAGCACGACGCAGAGGTACATGCACCTGTCGCCGGCGGCACGCGAGTCGGCGATCAAGTTGCTCGACGCGACCGCGGAAAAAGTTGGAGACGGCTTGGAAACGGGCGCCTCGGAAGCACCCCAGCAGTAGGAATTTAGCGAGGTTAGTGGCGGTAGCGCATGGGAATCGAATTCCCGAAAACAGGTTTCACCAACCCCGCGACGACGCACGCCAATCGTTGATTCGCGAGGAGATCGGGCTGGTTTCGACACGCGGCGCTCTTGACGGGACTGGTCGCTGTTCGCCGCGATTTGTCCGAGTCGGGGG
>WNFC01010723.1_pt1 | contig 10188 bp, 10 predicted proteins | sample 5400541 | NCBI WGS metagenome assembly WNFC01 (sample SAMN13153342, study PRJNA577476) | soil metagenome | isolation source: 120 cm saprolite under Douglas fir tree site 2 hole 2 replicate 1 | place: USA:California | collected 2015-04-18 | reverse complement strand
CTCGCGCCCCTCAGCGTACCGTCATGCTCATGGTCGAAACCAACACCATCCGGCCGACAGGAAGCTGATTCTACCGATGCCTCAACCGTAATTTGTAACCATACGATTCCATCTCAAATCCTCTCAATCTGCTTCGCCGCAGCATCGATGATGTCGGTGATCGCATGGATCTGTTCTTCTGTCAGCGGTCCTTTCTTCATCCGCAGCGCCATGCGAAAGTTCGCAACCGCCCGTTCAATCTGTTGTGCACGCTCCCCTGCCTGTTCACCCCGTACCTGGTCCATCCTTGCAAACAGTGCATCGACCTGCGCTTTATTCTCTGCCAGCGCCTTCGATCCCTCCTCGGTGATCGTATAGAGCTTCCGCGCTCCCTCGGTCACCACCGTTGCATGCCCCATCTCCTCCAGCATGGTCAGCATCGGATAAACCACGCCCGGGCTCGGTGCATACATCCCTCCCAGTCGCTCCTGGATCGACTTGATGATCTCGTACCCATGGCTCGGCTTCTCCGAGATCAGCTGCAAAATCACGTAGCGCAGATCGCCGGCTCCGAAGAACCGTATCGGCCCTCCACGCCCTCGAAACCCATGCCGCCAACCGCCAAACTCTCCACGGCCGCCGCAATGTCTGTCTTCCCTATGTCTCTCTCTACGGCCTTCTTCTCCGCCGCCGTAGCAACCTCTGTAGTGTTCATATAGTGTTCTCATGCCAAAAACACTATCAAGATATATCTTGATATGTCAAGACTGTTTTTGTCATCCTCAGTGTTGCATATATCCTGTCTAGGCCCAATGAAACGGATCCTCACCGCCACAGTCCTCATCCTCGCCGTCTTCGCCCTCATCTTCTTCGGCCAGCTCTGGATGATCACGCTCTTCTCCGCCATCGTCGCTGAGCTCGCAGCCTACGAGTACCTCAAACTAGCCGCCGTAGGCGCCGAATCCCACGGCCTCAAACTCCGCATCCCCGTCTGGTGGATGGCCCTCGGCACCGCTCTCGCCTTCGTCGTCACTCTCCCCAACTTCCCGGTCGAAGCCCAGCTCCCGGTCCTCAGCGCTCTCACCCTCGCGCTCTTCGCCTGGAACGGCTTCCGCTCGCCCCTCATCCAGGTTCTCCCCGACACCGCCCAAGGCCTCTTCGGCCTCATCTATATCGCCTACCCCCTAACTCTCGTGCCGTTACTCTGGAAGCAGGAAGACGGCCCCGCGCTCGTCCTCTTCCTCATGGTCTGTGTCTGGGCCGGAGACATCGCCGCTCTCTACATCGGCCGCGCGTTCGGCAAACGCAAACTCGCCCCTCGCCTCAGCCCCGGCAAAACCTGGGTAGGTTCCATCGCCTCCATCGCCGGCAGCATGCTCGCCGCCAGCCTGGTCATCTACATCGCCGACACCCTCACTGCCCACGGCAACACCCTCCTCCATATCTCCCAACCCCTCTGGCAATCCCTCCTCCTAGCCGCAATCCTCAACATCGCCGCCCAGCTGGGCGACCTCCTCGAATCCGCCATCAAGCGCGGCGCAGGCGTCAAAGACTCCGGCACCATGCTCCCCGGCCACGGCGGCATCCTCGACCGCATCGACGCCCTGCTTCTCGCCGCCCCCGTCCTCTGGTTCATCCTCCTCCTCAAGGACTATTTCGGCTTCGGCCGCTTCTAGCTGCCTTGCTGACTTGCTAACTCGCTGACTCGCTCCTTCATCTGCGAAAATAAAGAACGTGAAGAAATTAGCCATCCTCGGCTCGACCGGCTCCATCGGCCACAGCACCCTCTCCATCTGCGAATCCTTCCCCGACCGCTACCAGGTCATCTCCCTCGCCGCCGGCAGCAATATCGACGTAGCCTACGCCCAATGCCTCCGCTGGCGCCCAAAGGCAATCTCCCTCGCCACCGAAAAACTAGCCGCCGATCTAAAATCCCGCCTCAAAGCCGAAGGCATCGCAGGAATCGAAGTCCTCCACGGCACCGCCGGAAGCATCCAGGTCGCGACCCTCCCCGAGGTCAACTTCGTCGTCTCCGCCATCGTCGGAGTAGCCGGCCTCGAAGCCACTTTCGCAGCAGTCTGCGCCGGCAAGACCATCGGCCTCGCCAACAAGGAGTGCCTCGTAGCCGCCGGCGAACTCATCATCGCCGCCGCAAAAAAACACAACGTCGCCCTCCTCCCCATCGACTCCGAGCACAACGCAGTCCACCAGTGCATGCGCGGCGGCACGCCCGCCGAAGTAAAACAAATCTGGCTAACCGCCTCCGGTGGCCCCTTCCGCAACACGCCTCTCGCAAACTTCGACCGCATCACCCCCCAGCAGGCCCTCAAGCATCCCACCTGGATCATGGGCCAGCGCATCACCATCGACTCCGCCACCATGATGAACAAGGGCTTCGAGGTCATCGAAGCCTGCCGCCTCTTCTCTCTCCCACCCACCCAGGTCCGCGTCACCATCCACCCCCAATCCACCGTCCACTCACTCGTCGAGTTCGTCGACGGCAGCATCCTCGCCCAGATCTCCGTCACCGACATGCGCCTCCCCATCCTCTACGCCCTGGCCTACCCCGAACGCGTCGCGGTCACTGAAAAAGAAACCCTCACCTTCGACCTAACCGCCCTCAGCCAACTCGACTTCTCCATCCCCGATCTCACCCGCTTCCCCTGCCTCCGCCTCGCCTACGAAGCCGCCGAAGCAGGCGGCAAAGCCTGCATCGCCCTCAACGCCGCCGACGAGATCGCCGTAGCCGCCTTCCTCGCCGGAGATATCCCTTTTATGGGCATTCCAAGTACAATAGAAGCAGTGCTACAGCTAACATCCGGTCAACCCCCGGCGTCTATCCTCGAAGTGCTCGAAGCAGATCTTGCCGCGCGTGAATCTGCGCGCGAAGTGATTGCCCGTCAGTCCACCGGCGTACGAAGGTAGCGAAAACCAAAAAGGTAACGAGGTCTTCTCCAACTTCATGTCCACAGTCATCGAGCTTCTCATCGTCCTCGGCATCATGGTTCTCGTACACGAGTTCGGCCACTTCGCCGTCGCCAAACTCTGCGGCATCCGCGTCGAGGTCTTCTCCATCGGCTTCGGCAAACGCCTCTTCGGCTTCCGCCGCGGCGAGACCGAATATCAGATCTCCGCCATCCCCCTCGGCGGCTACGTCAAGATGTCCGGCGAGATGGGCTTTGCCGGCAACGAGCTCAGCACCGGCACCGTCGCCCCCACCGACCCCGGCGACTTCAACGCCCATCCCCGCTGGCAGCGCATCCTCGTCGCCCTCGCCGGCCCCATCGCCAACTTCATCCTCGCCCTCGGCCTCATGACCGCCGTCTCCATGTTCCACAACGAGGTGCAGCAGTTCCTCGACGGCCCCGCCATCACCGACTACATCCAGTCCCAAACTCCCGCCGCCAAAACCGGCATCCACTCCGGCGACCGCATCGTCCACTACGACACCGTCGAAAATCCCACCTGGGAAGACGTCGCCAACCGCTCCATCCTGAATCTCAACCAGACCATCCCATTCTCCTTCATCCACGACGGCCAGCGCACCGACACCAAACTCTTCATCGAAGCCAAGGGCGGCGGCCCTGACGACTTCTCCCTCGACCAGATCGGCCTCGTCCCGAAGATGCAGGACACCCCCGTCCAGGTCAACTCTCTCGAGCCCAGCATGCCCGCTGCACGAGCCGGCCTCCAGCCGAACGACAAGATCCTCAGCATCGACGGCGTTCAGCTCCACTCCGTAACGGCCCTGCTCAGTTACCTGCAGGATCAGGCCGGTAAGCCTGCCTCCCTCAACGTCCAGCGCACCGCCGCGAACGGAACCGCCCAAACCCTGAACATCCATGTCACCCCCGAGCTAGCCGACACTGCCAGTGGCAAGGGATATCGCCTCGGCTTCGTCGCCGTCCTGCCTCCCGTCCGGGTCGAACGCCTTCCCCTCGGCAAGGCCATGGCCGCCTCCTGGCAGTTCAACAAGAAAAACTCCCTCCTCATCGTAGAGGTCATCAAGCGTCTCTTCACCCGCCAGGTCTCCGTCAAGAGCCTGCAGAGCCCCATCGGCATCGGCCAGCAGATCCATCAGGCCGCCCAGATGCCCGGCTGGACGCCTCTGATCGGCACCATGTCCCTGATCTCGATCAACCTTGGCATTCTTAACCTAATGCCCATCCCCATCCTCGATGGCGGCATGATCCTCTTCCTGCTCATCGAGACCATCATGCGCCGCGACGTCAACCAGCAGATCAAGGAACGCATCTACCAGGTAGCCTTCGTCTGCATCCTGGCCTTCTTCGCCTTCGTCATCTTCAACGACCTGACCCGCCTCAATCTCTTCACCAAACTGAAGCCGTAGGCAAGCAAGTCAGCCAGTCAGCACAGAGGCGGTTAGCAGGTCAGCGAAATCTCCGCTCCTGCCAACCGCCTTCATCGTTTCGCTAACTCGCTGACTAGCTGACTTGCTGACCGCTCCTTAGCTCGCGAACAATCTCCCCCACCGCCCTCCGCGCCTCATCCTCCCGATCCGGAGGAAAACTAATCGCCCCCACGCGAGCATGTCCCCCGCCCCCATACCGCTCGCAAATCGCCGCCAGATTCACCAACTGCGAAGCATCCCGCTTCGTCCACGGATTCGTCCCCACCGACACCTTCGCCCGAAAGCTCGACTTGCTCAACCCCACGTTATACGTCGCCTCCGGATACAGATAGTAAGGAATAAATTTGTTATACCCCTCCGTAGGCTGGTCCGTAATATCGAACGTAATCACACCGCCCTCCACTGTGGCCCGCTGCCGGATCAACCCCAGCGCCGCCCAGTGCCGCTCCATCAACGGCCCCAGCAACACCTGAACAAAATCCTGGTCCAGAACCTCCTGCAAACTCATCTCCGTCAGCAGTGGAATCAGCCGCGGCACCAGCGAATTGTCCGCCGCACTCTCAATCACCATCGTCAGCTTCATCGCCGGCGCAGCCATCTCCACCGCAGCCTTCGCGCTCTCATATCGAGCCCCATCCACAATATCCGCCCAGTTGATCAACTCCAGCAGCGGAGCAGTATCGAACCCAAAATTCACCTGAGCAATATCCGCAATCAAGCTCGTACACGAAACATAGTTCGGATTAAAAAACTTCCGCATCCGCTGCGACCCATCCGCCAGCCCAGCTTCAAAATTCTTCTGATCTTCTGCTGACAGAAACGCACTCTGATGATGATCAAACCACCACGTCACCTTCGGTGAAGCCGAGTATTTGAAATCGACAATCGCATTCTCACCATCCACAAACGCACTCTCATCGAACAGCGCCCCCGCCCGATGCACCAACCCGTGATACGAGAACTTATCCGCCGTCTTCACGCACTCCCGGTGAAATCGAGTGAACAGCGAAGCCGAGCAAGCCCCATCGAAACATTTATCGTGATAAAAAATCCCGCATTCCAAAGTCAGCCACCCTCCATGTCGAGCACACTTCTCGCAATAGCGAAGCTTCCAGCATAAGGCAAATTCCGCGTTCATGTAGATTCGCTTCGAAAAGGCGCGGCTCCAGCCAGTAGCTAACAAATCGCCGTCTTTGCTTCAGGTAGCCCGACGCTGCTTTTGCTCCCAGGTACCTGCTTGCTTCTAGGTGGCCAAGGCTGCCTTTGCTTCTAGGTAGCCCAAGGCTTTAGCCTTGGGTCTCTCAACTCCAAAAAATGCGAGGGGCTAGTAGCCCAACGCTTTAGCTTTGGGTCTCCCTGGGGTATGCCTTCTTGTCCACTTACGCTCCATTTCTTGAGTGGACAGAATCGATTCGTCAGACACCAACCAACGCCAACGCCGTCACGACAGCGGAATCCCCTGGTACTGGGTTTCCGCCAGGTCCAGCTCCCGTTCCAGCGTCCGCAGCACATCATCGCTGATCCTCCCCCGGTCCCGAAGTTCGATCAACGTACGTCGCTCCGCCTGCAGGGCTCCCTCTGCAATCACTCGCAGCCGCGAGTAGGCCTCCTGGTCCAGGCCGTCGACGCTCTCCGCCTCACCCGCGCTCATATGGGCCAACTTATGTCGGTAGCGATGCACCAGGTCATCGTACAAATGCGTAACCGGTCCATCGCTGCTCCTCCGTCCCTCCTCCAGATAACGGATTGCCGATTTCAGCACGGCCCTCCTCGCCTCCCTTTCCTCCGGCTCCATCCCCGTCGTCCCCGCCAACCCCAGCCCGCGAATCAGCGCCGGAAGCGTCAACCCCTGCAGCACCAGCGTCACAAAGATCACGCAGAACGCCAGAAAAACAATCAAATTCCTGGCCTCAAACTCCTTCCCATTCCACAGCACCTCCGGCACCGAAATCGCCGCCGCCAGCGCCAGCACCCCTCGCATCCCCGTCCATCCCACCACGAACACCTCTCGCGGCTTCAGCTCCTCCTCATCCCTATGCCCCAGCCACCGCCGCTCCGCAAACGACGCAATCTTCACGGCCGGAAACACCCAAATCATCCGCAGCAAAATCAGCACCCCGCTGAACACCGCCCCATAAAAAATCAACGTCCCAATCCCATACCGGCCATGAATCCCCGCCAGCACATACGGCAGCTGCAAACCAATCAACACAAACACCAGCCCATTCAGCATGAACACCAGCGCTTCCCACGCGCCATTCACCTGCAGCCGCACCGCCGCCGAGAAGAACTGCGTACTCTTCCGGCTCATATAAATCCCGCAAGCCACCACCGCCAGCACACCCGAAGCGTGCGCTCTCTCTCCCGCCAGATAAGCCGCATACGGCACCACCAGGCTCACCACCAGCTCCACCGGCCCATCGTCAATAAACTTCTCCATCCAACCCACCACCACCCCAATCAACAATCCAATCGTCAACCCACCCACCACCAGAAAGACCAGCCGCGCCAACCCGCTCCCCACCGTCGGCATCTCTCCTCGAACCATAATCGCCAGCCCAATCTCCAGCGCCAGCAACCCCGTCGCATCGTTTAGCAAACTCTCACCCTCAAGGATGTCGACGATCCTTCGCGGCAGCCCCAGCGTCTTTGCAATCGACGTCGCCGCAATCGCGTCCGTCGTAGAAATTACCGCCCCCAGCAGAAACCCCGCCTTCCAATCCAGCGCCGTAATAAACCGGTCGGAAAACTCCGCCACCCCCCAAACCGTAAAACCCACCAGCCCCACCGCCAGCGACCCAATCACCACCGCATTCCGTCGAAACTCCCGCCACGACATCGCCCACGCAGACGCAAACAGCAGCGGCGGCAGAAAGATTACAAACACGATATTCGGGTCCAACGGAACACGCGGCATCCGCGGAACGAAGCTGATCATCAGCCCCGCCAGCACCAGCACAATCGGATACGGCACCTTCAACCGCCGCGCCACGGCCGCAAACGCCGCCACCAGCACCAGCAGCAGCAAAATCACCGTCTCGACCGCATGCAAGCTCTCACCCGAACCCATCGCACCAACCTCCGTCCCGCTCACTGCAGGTCAATACAATCCCAACCGTACCCAACCCGCGTAATGCACTTCTTGAAGGTTATTCCAAAGCCTTCGCGACCGGCGTGAAATGAAATTCCCCATGCTGTAAGATTCAGTCACGGGAATGAGGTCTCCCAAAACCGCCTGGATAACCCGGCTGATGACCTCTGCCAATTTGAAGAACGAGGCAGACGATGTCTTATCTCTGGGTTACGGTCGGCAGTGCTTTGGGCGGGCTCTTGCGCTTCGCCATCGGCAAGCTAACGCTGTCCTTCGACGTCAGTATTGGCTTTCCCATCGGCACGGTTTTCATCAACGTGATCGGCTCCTTCGTCATCGGCTACTACGGCACGCTCACACTGCACAGCGGCAGATACCCGGCCTCCGACAACGTCCGCCTCTTTGTCATGGTGGGCATCTGCGGCGGATTCACCACCTTCTCCTCCTTCAGTCTCCAGACCTTCGACCTCATCCGTTCCGACGCCTGGGGCAGAGCACTGGCAAATATCGCCTTGTCGATGGTGTTGTGCCTGACTGCGGTCGCCGTTGGCCATCGTCTGGCGCAGCATTGGGTTCCAGAGATAGCCATCGCCGAAACCGACGAAGAAGAATATACCGGCTGATCTTCTCAGCCCCCTTACCAACCCCAAAGTGCCGTCATTTCAACCGGAGCCTCGCACAGTCTCATCGTGCGAGGAGTAGTGGAGAATCCGCTTCCCTACCTCAAACGTCCAATCCTTCTCCGAGCACCAAAGCTCCCGTCCCTCCGCCTTGCGCCAATTCGAGCGTGCGTTTATCGTATCAATAGTCCGTCTATCGAACGCCCCGTTCGCTAGCCGGCAAAGGAAAGGGAACCTGCATGAGCCTCTCCGCCCGCCAACCCATCCTCCCAACCGCTCCCCCCGCCGTTCTTGTCGGCCCCAAAGTCACTCCCGCCGCAGCGCTCGACGCCTACACCGGCGATCCCAACTTCATGACCTCCCTCGCCCGCGGACTCATCGTCATCCAGGCCTTCACCCAGCAGTCGCCGCAGATGACCATCTCCCAACTCAGCATCAAGACCGGCCTCTCCCGCGCCGCCGTCCGCCGCTGCCTCTACACCCTCACCAAGCTAGGCTTTGCCGGCGCAGAAGACGGCTCCCGCTACTCCCTCCGCCCGCGGATGCTCACCCTCTCCCACACCTACACCACGTCGAACACTCTTTCCAGCGCCGCCCAGCCCATCCTCGAGCGCATGTCCGCCGCCCTCCACGAGTCCTTCTCCGTCGCCACGCTCGACGGCGAAGACATCGTCTACATCGCCCGCACTCAGGTCAATCGCGTCATGGCAGTCGATCTCCACATCGGCAGCCGCCTCCCCGCCTACTGCACCAGCATGGGCCGCATTCTCCTCGCCTATCTTCCTGCGGAACAGCTCGAGCAATACCTCGCCAAGGTCAACCTCGTCCCTCACACCACCCGCACCATCACCTCAATAGAAAAACTCCGCCTCGCGCTACGCAACATCCGCCGCAACGGCTACGCGATCTGCGATCAGGAGTACGAGGTCGGCCTCCGCTCCCTCGCCGTTCCCGTCTACTCTTCCTCTGGCCGCGTAGTCGCCACGCTCAACCTCAGCGGCAACGCCCCGCGCCTCTCTGTCCTCGAGATGCAGAACCGCTTCCTCACCCCGCTCCGCAACGCCGCCAGCGAACTAAGCGTCTTCCTCAACTGACACCGCTCTCGACAGCCAGTAGGCCGCGGCCGTCAGCAAAAGAAACAGAGCAGCAACCACCAGATTCGGGTAAACCATCACCCCATCGATGCGCGGCTCTGCTCCCGGCCTTCCCGCCCACCAAGTTGAGGACGGCAGCAAAAACGGGATATAGAACAACGGAGTCCAGTACGCGACCGACACGGCCGCCGCGACTTGGAACGCCACCTCGGGCTCTCTGGACCGCCGCCAAATCAACCACGTTCCCGTCAACGACACGCCCGCAAGCAGAAACAACAGCAGCGCACCATGAAACCGCGCATGCGGATGCCACAGAGGATTCAGCAGATGGTTTGGGCTCCAGTCAAGCACAAACGACAGCAGACTCCCGCCCAGCAGCACAAACGTCATCAGAACCTTTGCAAACCTGATTCGCTCCATACAATTGCCTCTCAATAATTAGTGGGTGATCGCTTACTATTGATTAACTACTCCACGCAACTCGAACCCGTCAAGCGACGGAAGAGCCGCACCCACGCCACATTCGGAGTTCGCCACATGAAGCAGAAAGAAAAAACCAGACCCACCCGAGGCAGGCCAAGCCGAAGACCCGAAATTATCGCCGCCACCGAAGCTCTGATCCGCACCCGCGGCCTCGCCAGCACCACCACCCGCGCCATCGCCGAGCAGGCAGGCTGCTCGGAAGCAGCCCTCTACGTCCACTTCGACAACCGCCTCACCCTCCTCTTAGCGGTCCTCGAAGAGAGTCTCCCCGACATGCTCCTCCCCCTCCAGTCGATGCAGCAGTCCATCGGCACCCGCACCCCTCAGCAAAATCTCGCAAAGTCCCTCCGCGCCATCTTTGCCTTTCACGAGCGCGTCGTCCCCATGCTCTGCGGCCTCTTCGCCGACCCCCAACTCCTCACCGCCTATCGCAAATCGCTAACCACGCGCAACAAAGGCCCCCACGGCGCAATCGGACGTCTGCAAAAATACATCTCCGCGGAGCAGTCACTCGGCCGCATCCACAAATCCATCGACGCCGAAACCGCA
>WNFC01010721.1_pt1 | contig 10190 bp, 8 predicted proteins | sample 5400541 | NCBI WGS metagenome assembly WNFC01 (sample SAMN13153342, study PRJNA577476) | soil metagenome | isolation source: 120 cm saprolite under Douglas fir tree site 2 hole 2 replicate 1 | place: USA:California | collected 2015-04-18 | reverse complement strand
CGAGTTCCAATCGATGGATGCCGGTGCTCGCGCAGCGATGCATCGATTATCGGACGAGATTCGTCGGTGTCCGAAGGCAATCGATTACGGCATTGAATGGAGATTTCCAGGAAACGCTCAGGAAAGAGGTTGGCTGAAGCTGAAATATCACCGAGAGGATAGTTCCTCAGGTCGGTTTGGCTATGAATACGATTCTGACAGTGGGGTTAGAGAACCCGTCTACTTAGTTAGCGACGAGAGCGTCCACAAAGTCGCGCAAGCCGGCGGTGTCCTGGAAGATTTCGAAAAGTATCAGAAGGACTCTAAATGATTAACGCTTTTGTGCCAACATTGCGGTCTTGCTCCAGCCAATGATGTGCAGCGGCGGGAAGCGGTACTCATGGACCATGCGGAAATGCCGTTCAGTCTCGGCAAGAATGTGCGGACGCGGATGCGACTTAAAGCGAAACAGGATTTCCAGGAATGTGCTGGCCGGCGTGGGCCGGCAGGGCAGATGAAGCATATGTCCGCCGGGCGCGATCACGCGCGCGATTTCAGCCATACCTTCGCCGAGCGGCACATACTCAAGCGCGCCGCTCGTCACCACTAAATCCAGCGAGTTGTCGGCAAAAGGAAGCGACAGCAGGTTACCTTCGGTGAAGGTGACATCGCGCGTTCGCCCTGGACTTTCGGCGAGCGCTTTTTTCGCAGCGGTGATCGATGTTGCGGAAAGATCCAGAGCTGTGATATTGACTGGGAAACGCAGATTTCGCAGCAGGGCCAGCGTTAACAGACCGGTACCGCAGCCGGCATCAAGAATTCTGGCGCCTCGCGAGACCGGCAGCGGCTGATTGGAAAAATACTGATCGAGCGAATGGCCATAGCCATTCAGCTTAAAAGTAAGATCGTAAAAAGCCGCAATCTTGTCGTAATACGAGCCGGCGGGTGCCTCGTCTTTGGTTGCGGTCAATACGTATTCCATCTGGTACTCCTAAAAAGCCTATATATGAGAACAATCGTCTCAATTGGGAGCCGCTAAGATTGGCGCGTAATTGTAGCGTCACCGGCTTTTTTACTCAACAGCTTAAAGCGCCTGCCAGGCCATCGAAACTCTCCAGTCTCAAAAAAATAACCCTCCATTCGCAAGCATCACCAGGCCGGCTCGTTCTTGAACAGCGAACTCTTTCTCGAGAAAGGAATAACCCATGAAAAAAGAGTTGATATTCGGCTGTGCGAGCCTGGCCGCGATTGTTGGACTGGGAGGTCTATTCGCGCGCGCCGGTGTGGAACCGGCGTCCGCTAATGTCCTGGGCGCCGCACAATCAGATGTGGTCGCCAGAAACTTCGGTCTGGAAATACTGGTTGGAGGCCGTCCGCTGGACGAATACTACGCTCGCGGCAAAAGCTACGTCGAAGCCATTCAAGGAAGTGAGTATGAGGTCAGGATTCGCAACCCATTCCCGTTCCGTGTGGCGGTGGCGCTCTCCGTCGATGGTTTGAACACAATCGACGCGCGCCGCACGACTGCATGGAATGCGAGCAAGTGGGTGATCGAACCGTACGGAACCATCAGCATCAATGGTTGGCAAATGAGTTCTGAACGGGCGCGGCGTTTCTATTTTACTTCCGAACAGGATTCGTATGGGGCAAAGCTGGGCCAGACTGCAAACCTTGGCGTCATTTCAGCAGTGTTCTTTCGTGAGCTTCGTCCCCTTCCGGTTCCGATCACGCCTGCGCCGGCACCCCGCCCGCGGTATGAAGAAAGAGATGAACGCGAACGCAGCTCAAGCGCGCCGGAAAGCAGCTCAGGGAATCGACAGGCGCCAAGCGATCGTACGAGTAAAGGAGGGCTGGCGCGCGATGACGATTATGCGGCCACCGGAATCGGACGTTCAGTACGCAATGATGTTCAGTGGGTCGAGATGAATCTGGATTCGAGGCCCGCCGGTGAAGTAACGATCCGCTACGAATATTATGCGACGCTGGTGCGTCTGGGAATCTTGCCACGCCACTACCCACGTCTGGATCCGTTGAGGAGAAGAGAAAGCGCGAGCGGTTTCGAGGATCGAAGATTTAGTCCGGAGCCGTGAGAAGCAGTAGGCGGGCAGACGGCAGTAGCAGACGGCAGTAGACAGAACCGCCGGCAGTTGACAGGGGACCGGTGGCCGGTAGGCCTTCGGTTTTCTGCCGTCTGCTACTGCCTTCTGCCTACTTTCTTTTCAGGTCAGCGGTGTACAGTTGCTGATAGACGCGGTAGTTGTTCATCACTTTCTGCACGTAGGCCTTTGTCTCATCAAAACCGATTTCCGACGTGAAGACGCCAGCGTCTTTCTGTTTTGCGCGACGTACCCAGCGCGCCACGTTATCTTCGCCGCCATTGTAGGAAGCTGCAACGGCTTCAGGCAGATTTGGAAACAGCGCCGCTAGTTCCGCGAGGTATTCACTGCCCAGACGAATTGATGTCTCGGGTTGGTAGAGTTGGTTTTCCTCGACGGACGTCATACCGGCATGCGCGGCATATTTTTGTGCCGCGTCGATTGTGAGTTGCAACAAGCCGCGCGCGCCCGATGGCGATTTGGCCTGTGGACGAAAAACGCTTTCCTGCTTTATTAGGGCCAGCACGAAGCGCGGATCGAGCTTTCTTGCTCTTGCTGCGTTAACAATTATTTGACGGTAGGGCACTGGATAACGGTCCGAAACTTGATCGATCTGTGCCTTCACTTTCTCGATGCGGTCGCCTGCAAAACCGCGACTGCGTCCATCAGCGACGCTTGCGAGATGATCAGTTGCCAGCCATCCGTAATAGGAATCAATGCCTGAGGGAACCGCGAGGTATGCGTTATACGCCTGAGCTTGTTTGCCGCCACGCTCCAGGCTGTAGGCTTTGAGATACGCAACTTCGGCAGGAGATGTTGCCACATCCTTTTGAAAACTCTCGCTGTTCAACTTATCCGCAGTTGTAATCGCCTGCTTCCAGTTGCTCTCTGAAATCTCCAGACGCAGTTGTCCAAACAACGCATTCGTTGCTGTCGACGTGCCGGCGAAACGCTGCCTCGTCCGCTTGACCCAGGCGAGTGCTTCCTGTATCCGGCCAGCCTCTCTTAACGTGTCGATTGCGTTGAGATGCGCCGTGTCAATTCGTTCGCCATCTGGAAAGCGATTGATGTATTGAATGTAACGATCAGCCGCTTCCGAAGTTCTGCCCAGTCGCAGCAGAGAAGCGGCGCTAAAGTTGAGACCCTCACGGCCTTCTTTGGTCGCGGGGTATTCACGCGACAGACGATCGTAGGCGGCGTAAGCTTCCATGTAACGACGCGATTGAAAATATGCTCGGCCCATGCCTAGTAAAGCCTGAGCGACCCTGGGATCATTTGGGTAATAGTTTATGAGCGCTTGCCAATGCTCGAGTGCCTCATCGAAAGCGCGATTAGCAAGATAAATGGCGGCGCGGCGAAGATGCTCGTCAGGAGTAAGCCGCGTCATTACCCCATTCGCGTTGCGTGTCACCCGATCCTGGCGTCGTACGGCTGCAAGGGCTGCGTCCGTGTTTCCCTGGATTGCAACCGGAAGATTTTGTTTTGAACCGGAGTGTGCGAGCAAAGGCGCAGAACCTGCACCAAGCAATCCTGCCAACGCAAGAATAGATACTGAACCAATCCATGCTTTGTAACGGTCAGAGAGATTCATCACAACAACCAATCTACCCTTCGATGATTTCAAAACTCGAAACGATTTCCGCGGTCGGCCGTAAAGTTGCTGCCACGCTACAGTATTTTTCTTCAGAGAGTTGTATAGCTTGCTCGACGGATTGCTCTGAAATGTTACGGCCGGTGACAATATGATGCACTTCCATGCGCTTATAGCTGCGCGGGTGTTCAGCGCGGCGCTGGCCTCGTACCTCAACCCGGTAGGCCGAAACCTCCTGTCGCTTTTTCCTCAAGATAGAGACGACGTCCACACCGGTGCACGAGCCCAAGGCGACGAGGAGGAGTTCCATCGGGGTAGGAGCTGAGTTTCGAGTGTGGTCCGTATCCAGCAATATGGGGTGCCCAGATGGTGTATGACCAACGAATAAGTCTGTCGCCTTCAGCTCGATAACCGCTTTGGAATCGTTTGCACTCATTGACGAGCCTCCGAATTGAGAATATCACATCGCCTAATGTCTATATGCCTGGTGAAGTTAAGGTTCAAGCAAACAAACTTTCCACAATAAGCACACTTTCGCAAAGCAATCGGCAGTGAATGGCACAGCCATTGTAGTTGTATGCTACAGGCACTTTACTTTCTTGTTTAGAATAGAAGATCTGTACGAGTCTAAGCTCGTAATGACATCTTAGTTAATAAACCGGGAAGTGTTTTCAAGTTGAATTTGGAGGAAACAAAATGATTATGGTTAGAAAAACAATGGCCGCGTTACTGGTGGCGCTTGTCTTTGCGGCGGGGGCTTCTTTAACGCAGGCACAACGGCAACCGTATCGTGGGACCTACCGCTCGGTGCAACTGCTCTTAAGCCGAATAGGGACTGGCACAGATCAGCTGCTGACTAGAGTGAACACTCGGAATCGAACCAGTGTCTCTGACCGCAACATTCAAGCCGACTTTGGCAGTTCGGTGCAGAGTTTGAATTCGACGGTAATGCAATTGAGGGAGCGGTTCAACAATAGGACCTCAACAACTGCCGACGTTCAGGAAGTACTTAACAGTGCTGCGCTCGTTGATCGCCTCATTAGCAGAAATACATCCGACACAGTCACGCTTCGCATATGGACCAACCTGCGGGCTGATCTTAATCAACTAGCGAGCGTTTACGGGCTAAGATGGCCGTACGTTTCACAGACCAGCCCGTATCCTTCGAACAATCCGCCGACTCAATACGGAGTTAGCCGCCTGACTGGTACCTATCGCTTGGATCCATCGCGAAGCGACGATCCTGGTCAGGCTGCCGACCGCGCCACGCAATCCCTTGGCTATGGCGACCGAACGCGCATACGCGATCAAGTCGCTGCCAGGTTAGAATCACCGGATCAGATTGCCATCGAGCTTCGGGGCAGGGACGCGACGTTGGCATCATCACGAGCGCCACAGATCACTTTTACTGCTGACGGCACCGAACGCGTAGAAACCGCGCCCAATGGTCGCGCAATTCGCGCGCGGGCAACATTGAATGGCGAGCAACTTATTGTGAGTTCGACTGGAGATTTCGGCAATCAATTCAATGTAACCTTCGATCCGATCGACAACGGTCGTGCATTGAGTGTCACGCGTCGCGTGTATGTTCAGGGCTTATCTCGCCCCGTAGTTGTTCAGAGCGTTTATCAAAAGACGTCTGACGTTGCCAGGTTCGATATTAACACTGGACCGCAAACATATCCGTACCCGGGCAACACTACAACGGGCAACGGCGACTTCGTTATTTCCAACGGTGAGACTGTGATAGGCGTGCTCGAAAACGGGCTTTCGACGCAGACTGCTCACGAAGGTGATCGTTTCACGATGACGGTGCGACAGCCCGCTCAATACGAAGGCGCAGTCATCGAAGGACACGTTTCCAACATTCAGCGCAGTGGCCGTTTGACGGGGCGATCGCAGATGACGTTGAACTTCGACACTATCCGTCTTCGCGACGGTGGTTCATATCGCTTTGCCGGCATTCTTGAGTCGGTCAGAACAACTCAGGGAGACACTGTCCGAGTTGATAACGAAGGTACAGTAAGAGATACCAGTCAAACAACGAAAACCGAGCAGCGCGCAGCCATCGGTACTGCTGTCGGTGCCATCATTGGCGCCATCGCCGGCGGTGGCAAAGGTGCTGCCATCGGAGCGATAGTCGGCGCCGGAGGCGGTGCAGGATCGGTTTACGTTCAGGGCCGCGACGACCTTGACCTCGGAGCCGGCACGGAACTAACAATCCGCGCGTCGGGTCCAAGGTAATTAAGCAAGTTCGCTGTTGCACACGGGGCTGGTGACAAAAGTTGCCAGCCCTCTTTTTATTTCGCAAGAGTATATTTGTGTTATTATTCAAATCCCAGGGCCGCTCACTCGTTAACAACTTGTCCTCCCTTTTTAATTGACTATGTACCTGCTTGAGTGAGCGGGGGAGGCCCGACGTGCCAAGAATTCTTTTAGTAGACGACGACGAAACTATCCGCGACACGCTCTACGAACTTCTGTCCGAATACTACATCTGTCAGACTGCGGAGACAGCGGAAAAGGCGTTCGCGCGGTTAGAGGCGGACCAGTACGATGTTGTCCTTACAGACATCTCAATGCCAGGTCTAAGCGGCCTCGAACTGCTAGGCCATGTGCGGCAGAAGTTTCCGGATACTCCGGTAATAATCATTTCCGGCATCGGCGATCAGGAACACGCCCAGGGCCTTATCAAGTTGGGCGCCTTCGATTTTCTTTTGAAGCCGTTTAGTCTTGACGTGGTTGAAAAGAGCGTCAGGCGGGCTGTTGAATATCGCAACCGGCTATTGGAAGGAAAGGGGGAGGACGGTGAGAACTCGAGGAAGAACGCGGTTGCTGATTGGAAGATCGTAAAAAACTGATTCTGGTGCGCGCCGCCTCGTTATGCGGCAACAATAGCCATTGCCGCGCGTTTGACCGAAACTGCACGTTGCCGGGAAATCTCCGCGGCAATCTCAGAAATCTTTTCCGCATGGAATGGCTTTGCAATAACCCAGTCTACGCCCGCTTCTTTCTGTTCATCTGATCCCACCGCTTCGCCCCAACCAGTGACGACCGCAATCGGTATTGTCTTGTTGCGTTGGCGAATGGCGTGGGCCAACTCCCAGCCACTCATGCCCGGCATGCCGACATCAGTGAATACACCATCAAACTGATGCACTTCAAAAAGTCCAAGCGCTTCGCGACTTCCCGGAGCCATGTAAACTCGACAGCCGTCGTGTTCCAACAGGTCGCGCAGCAGTTCACGCACCGGCGCCTCGTCGTCCACGACCAGGATTCTGGGTTGATTTTCACTGAACGTACGCGGAAGGGTTGCGCTGCGGGTGTCGATCGGTTGCGCTTTCGTAAATTCCAGCTCGGGAAGGTTTGCTTCTTCGGTGACTTCCGCTTTGGGCAGACTGATCATGAACTTCGTGCCCATGTTCACTTCTGACTCGACCTTTACCGAACCTTCGTGCCGACGAATAATGCCGAAGCTCACTGCCAGACCCAGACCCATTCCGGCTTTGCCCTTCGTCGTAAAGAACGGATCAAAGATCCGCGACTTCACTTCTGGAGCCATACCCGAGCCCGTATCTGCAACCATGATGACCACAGATTCGTCGATGTCGAATGCCGCCAGAGTTAGTTGACCGCCGTCGGGCATGGCATCCACGGCATTGAAGACCATGTTCACCAGGACCTCGCGCAATTCGGATTCGTCGCCCATAACTTTTGCTTTGGACCGAATTTGCAGATCCAGACTGATCTGAACGTTTGCAGCTTCAGCTCGATCCTTCCAGCGCGGCCGCGTTATCTCACTGACATCCAATAGTATCTGGTCGATCGATACAGGTTCGAAATCATGATCGCGCCGCTGCCGCGCAAAGTCCTGAATTCTTTTGACTGTCTTGGCGCCGTCTTCGGCAGTCTTGATAATGATATTGAGACCGCGAGTAATCTTCTCCGGGTCATTGGTGCGCTGGATTAACTGCGCACGGCCCAGGATGCCGGCAAGCGTGTTGTTGAAATCGTGGGCCACTCCCGATGCCAGTTCGCCCAGTGCGGAAAGCTTCTCTATCTGTGAAAACTGTTCCCGGATTCGCTCCTGTTCCGCAATGTAGTGTGACAACTCGGCTACGTGACGTTCAGCCTGTTCGGCCTGTGCCACCGACGACTCGATGTTTTTTAGATAAGTGCGATAAGTGAAAAACACGATCGCGATGATTGGAATCGTTATTACCAGCGCATAGAACCCGAATTGCTGAATAAGTTTGGCAATAACAGCGGCAGCGGACGCACCCGCGAAATAAGTAATCGAGGTCCAAAGATAATGTTTCTTCCAGGTCTGCCAGATAGGTTTTTTGGCTTGCAAAGCACCGCATGTAGCAACCACGCCTGAATTCGCAGCGTACTGAATCAATGCCATCAGCGCCATGGCCGAGACGAATTTGGCAGAAAGAGGTGCAGCACTTAGTTTCGCGGTATCGCCAAAAAAGAACCGCAGCGAGAAGGCAGTGACACAGGTTGAGAGTGCCGCGCAGCCCCAATTAAAAAGTACAGTAGTCCACCGTCGGCAGAAGCGAGATGAAGAAAGCAGCGCTTCTGTCGCCGCCATCAGGATCGCAGCTTCACCGCCATAAAGCAGTAGCGTGAGAAAGATGAAGGTATCAGAAACCGAAATGTGTGAACTGAATTGCGGAATCTTGATTGCAATTCGCGAGCTAAGGAATAACGTCAATATCGCTATAAACAGGAAACGAACGTCGAGCAAGCGAAGGTTCAACCAATACGCCGCCAGAATATAGACAGCGCCGCCGCCAAGAATCGTCGCCCAGATGTACGTCTTAGTTAACTTTTCGTTGTTGCTGTTGGCTTTTAATAACATCGGTCTCGTTAAGCAGCTGCGAAATGCTTTCCTATACTGCAAGCGCGAAGTTGTTCAAGTCAGAATGCTCGTAATGGGCTGGCGCGGATTCAGCGTGTGCTGCGGAAAAACGTTGGTCGCCGAAGCCCAGCGGAAAAACGTTCGCAAGCACTGCTCTCATTCTCACTTGGCCAAGTAGAGTTTCCAGGTAGCAGCGGAATTGATGAAGCACTGTGTTGAGTTGCGCCGCGTCGTCTTGCGTATCGAACCGTTCGCAAAAGCCCTCGAACTGCGGCCAGTCTGTATACATCAGGAGCTCCATGCTTTCGTTGCGAAACTTCTGGATTCCCTCGGCAAGAGTACCGACCACTGCTTGATTTTCCTCCGCCGCTTCGACGAGCTGGATTAGCTGGGCGAGGTCTTCACACAATTCCAATGACTGGCGAAAGCGCATGTCTGAATTGTTAAAAAGCTTCGTGCCGTCAAGCTCCGGATCGAAAACCATAGCGAGTGTAATTGTTGACTGTTGGAGACAATTCGTAAGTACGTCATGGGCTCGATAGAGTCTGCCGCTAATAGCGTGCGTTCCATTGCCCTCGCTCGAAGGGCTCGGATTGGTTTCAAACACGCGTTGCAAATCATGATTGACCGCGAATGAAATGCCATCCAGCGTGTCAAACAATTCTCCCGTCACCGCCTCCGGTTTCAAGGCTTCAGCTTGCATAAAATCAACCAGCGCGCGCGCGTCGTCATGAATCAGTTGGAACAGCGCAAAGGTTTGTTCTGCAGAATCTACCTTGCGTAGGTGAACCTCGATCAAATCCAAGCATTCCAAAAGCCGCAGCAGATCGTCGAAAACCACAGTGACGATTTTTTGAATGACGGATGACTCGATGTCGCGAACGACAGCGCTTATTTGGGAACGACAGCGATTGCTGTCCGGCGTCGCAAGCCCGAAGGTCTGGGTCGAATGAACAACTCTCGTAAGAGATGATCTATTTGAAATGAAATTTGTTATGGTCATTTCCGCACTGACCTTTTTATCCTTTTGACTGCCCCGATTGCTAAGCTGCGTGCTGCATAGGGTGATGTTCGCTGTCTGCTATTTCATGCAGGCTGAAGCATCACCGCTGACCAATAACGACGTAGCGCTCGTACGATCGGAGACCAAAACACCATCGCTGAGTAATACGCCGTCGCTGATCAGAACTCCATCCGAGAGCAGAACGCCATCAGAAAGAAGCACCCCGTCGCTCAGGAGAACGCCGGCCGGCAGCAGACTTAAGCCGCTACCCATGGTTGTGCCGTTACTGATAACAATGTTGTCGGACATGAGCACGCCGCTTGAGATCATCGTTTGATCCGACAGCAACACGCCGTTGCTGTACAGGGTGGCGTCTGACAGAAGGACTCCCAGCCCGTAAATTTTCTGGTATTGGGTCATCAAAGCCGAACCTTTTGCAAAGCCCTGGTCGGCGATCATTCCCTGGGCCCAGGAGAAAGTCGTTCCGTCGATTGTTGACTGTGGGGTAGGGGCAGTAGAGGTAAGGAGGGGCGAGCCGAGGGCAGTGGTGCTCTTCAGATCAGAGCGGACAAGTTTGCTCAGGCGCACAGCGCCTTCGATGTTCAGTTCTCCCGCTCCCTGCTCGAGCATGTTCATGTTGGGGAGCTGTTGCGC
>WNFC01010720.1_pt1 | contig 10190 bp, 9 predicted proteins | sample 5400541 | NCBI WGS metagenome assembly WNFC01 (sample SAMN13153342, study PRJNA577476) | soil metagenome | isolation source: 120 cm saprolite under Douglas fir tree site 2 hole 2 replicate 1 | place: USA:California | collected 2015-04-18 | reverse complement strand
GTGGTCGAGGCGCGGGGCGACAACGTCACCAAGACGGGGGTCCGCTACGACAACGACTATTGTCTGGTGTTCCGCCTGGAAAACGGGAAGATCAAGGAGGTCAGGGAATATTGCGACTCGGTGCTGACCGAACAGGCGCTGGGGCGGTTTCCTGACGCGCGCAGGCGTGCCGCAGGTTGATGGCCGCCGTCGTCATTCCGGGGCGCGAGACGTAGGGTGGGCACGGCGCATGAGCGCCTTTGCCCACCCTACGATTCATCGCGGAGGAGATCACGCCGCCTTGGTCTTGAGGTGGCGGAACATGATGGCGCGCGCGTCGTCGTCCATTTCGGCCTTGAACACAAACTTGTCTTTCAGTGCGATCGCCCGCGCCGCCGCCGGCCTTGACGAGATCTCATCGACCAGGCGTTTCACGTTGGGAAATTTTGCAAATGTCTCTTCGCCGAGCACGAACGGCGCCAGGCGTGCCCAGCCCCACAAGGCCATGTCCACGATGGTATAGGTATCGCCGACCATATAGCGGCTGTTGGCGAGGTGATCGTTGAGGACGCCGTAATGGCGCTGCGCCTCGAACTGATAGCGGTTATGGGCATATTCCAGGTCTTTCGGGGCGAAGTGCTTGAAATGCACCGCCTGTCCCGAATACGGCCCGAGCCCGGTGGCGATCAACATCAGCCAGGACAGCAACTCCGCGCGGCTTTTGGGCGTATTGGGCGGCAGGAATTTGCCGGTCTTCTCGGCGAGGTAAAGCAGGATCGCATTGCTGTCGAACACGAACACGCCGTCATCGTCGATCGCCGGCACCTTGCCGTTCGGATTGATCGCGAGAAATTCCGGCTTGAACTGATCTCCCTTGCGGGTATCGACCGGCACCAGCTCATAAGGCAGGCCGGACTCTTCCAGAAACAGCGCGACCTTGTTGGGGTTCGGCGCTCCGTTGAAGTAAAATTTGAGCATCAAAATTCTCCCCTTGCTTGTTTGTTGCCGAGAAAATCGGGACGCCGCGACAATGCCACGGGCGGGTCCATTGCTCAAATTTTTGCAGAATGCGCAAGCGACGAGTTCGTGAGCGTGGGTGGCGCTCGGCCGACAAGCTATGCCTCCTTCCGGGGCGCGACCAACAGCCCGCGGCCGTTTCGCAACGGTAGTCCGCGCCGATCAGGCGAAATCGAAACAGAAAAAGCCGATCAATCCGGCGATCGCCAATCCGGCACCCGCCACGTGCATAAGGGTTGCGAAACGAATGGCCGAATGCAGATTCGACGCCTGAATCGCCCGTTCCGACCGTCGTGCGTAGCCGTGGACGATGACCTGCTGATTGAAGTTGCTATTCGCCTCCAGCCCGTCGGCCAGGCCGACACAAATCAGCAGAATGCCGAGGATGACGAGACCGGCAAAGCCCAAGAAGCTCAACAGCAGCATAGGGGGCACGCCGACAAGGAAGATCGGCAGCAGCGGCAACAAAAGCAAAGTATCGGGTTCACGAGATCGCATCGGGGATTTCATCCCGGCCGCAAATGACGGCCTACACGGACCACGAAGGGTATGGCAGGGAATAAAGGCAGAATAGGGTGCAGTGGCCTGCGGAAATTACAGGGCTGCCATCTCGGAGCGGATTTCGGCGCGCAATTCGTCGATCAGCCGCAGGCCTTTCTTGGTCTCGATATGCCAGAAGGTCCAGCCGTTACAGGCGCCCGAGCCCTGCGCCACCGCACCGATGCGGTGGATCGAGCCGACCTTGTCGCCAAGCATGATGGCGCCGTCGGCGCGGACCAGCGCGCCATGGCGCTTCCTGGAATCGACCAGTCTGGTGCCGGGCGAAATCATGCCGCGCTCGATCAGTTCGGAGAACGCTACCCGCGGCGCGTCGCGCGCGGTCATGAACGGCGCCAGTGTCGCTTCCGGCAGGGGTTCGACGGCGGCGATGCGGGCCTCCGCCGCCTGCGCATAGGCTTTATCGCGTTCGAACCCGATGTAGCGGCGGCCTAGACGCTTTGCGACGGCACCGGTCGTGCCGGTGCCGTTGAACGGATCAATCACGAGATCGCCTGGTCTGGATGACGACAGCAGCACGCGTGCCAATAGGCCTTCGGGCTTCTGGGTGGGGTGGACCTTCTTGCCGTCAGCGCCTTTGAGGCGTTCCTCGCCGGTGCAGAGCGGGATCAGCCAGTCGGAGCGCGCCTGGACGTCCTCGTTGGCTGCCTTCAAGGCTTCGTAATTGAACGTATAGCCCTTGGCGTTCTCGTCGCGCGCGGCCCAGATCATGGTCTCGTGGGCGTTGGTGAAGCGGCGGCCGCGGAAATTCGGCATCGGATTGGTCTTGCGCCAGACGATATCGTTGAGAACCCAGAAGCCCAGGTCCTGCATGATCGCGCCGACGCGAAAAATGTTGTGATAGGAGCCGATCACCCAGAGCGTCGCCGACGGCTTCATGACGCGGCGGCAGGCGAGCAGCCAGGCGCGGGTGAAATCGTCATAGGCGCCAAACGATGAAAACTTGTCCCAGTCATTATTGACGGCATCGACGTGGGATTCGTCGGGACGCTTGAGGTCGCCCTTGAGCTGCAGATTGTATGGCGGATCCGCGAACACCAGGTCGACCGAAGCCGCCGGCAATTTCGACATCTCGGCGACGCAGTCGCCTACCACGATACGGGTACTCGGATGCGACTCAAATTTAGTGCGGGGCGCCTTTGCAGACGCCCCGCGACGCGACACAACCATGACTCAAATACTCTGACTCAGGCGACGCTGTCGGCGACGCGGGACCAAACAACCGACTGGCGATACATTGACCGGGCAAAGTAAAAATCGACTTAATCGAGATCGTTATCGAATAAGATTGAACGGCGCTTCGCAGCGCTGCAGCGCGAAGTCCTCACCGCTTGCGGCAGGTTCTGTTGCGACTTTGGCATTCGAAGGCACTAGCGTCTACGATCCCGGGTGGGTTTGGTGCGGAAGTTCTCCGAACCGCCACACTAGGCAATTTTTGCCGGGCGAGTTATTGATTAACGGAATGGAAATTTTACGTCTTTGCCGAGTTAGTTTCAGCGAATGGGCTGCCAGCAAGCTGAATTAAGGAAAAACCGCCATGCGTTACGATGACTTCCGCCGCAGCGACGACATCGAAGACCGTCGCGGCGATGATGGCGGCGGAATGGGCGGTGGTGGCGGCTTTGGCATTCCGATGGGCGGCGGCGGGCTCGGCATCGGCACCATCATCATCCTTGGCCTTGTCGGCTACGCGTTCGGCATCGATCCGCGCATCCTGATCGGCGGCGCGGAAATTCTGACCGGCGGCGGCCGGGCGCCGAGCTATGAAACAGATCGCAGATCCGGACCCGCCAAGACCGGCGCGCCAACCGACGAGATGGGCAGCATGATCTCCGGCATCCTCGGCGAGATCGACGATCGCTGGAGTGAAATCTTCCAGGCCAGCGGGCAAACCTATACGGGTCCGAAAATCGTGCTGTTTCGCAACGCCACCAATGGCGGGCGCTGCGGCATGGCGCAGGCGGCGATGGGGCCGTTTTACTGCCCGCCAGACAAGACGATTTATCTCGATACCGGATTTTTCCGCCAGGTCGAGACCCGGTTTCACGGCTGTTCGGGCAATGCCTGCAAGTTCACCACAGCCTACATCATCGCCCATGAAGCCGGGCATCATGTCCAAAACCTGCTCGGCATCCTGCCGCGCGTGACGCGGCTGCAGCAGCAGGTCGGCAGCAAGGCGGAAGCCAACGCGTTGCAGGTAAAAGTCGAGTTGCAGGCGGATTGCCTGTCGGGCGTCTGGGTCAACCGCGAGCAGAAGAAGCGCCCGAATTTCCTCGAAGCAGGCGACATCGACGCGGCGTTGAACACGGCATCCGCAATCGGCGACGATACGCTGCAGCGGCAAGCCACGGGAAGGGTGGTGCCGGATTCGTTCACCCACGGCTCGGCCGCGCAACGAAAGCAATGGTTCATGACCGGCTACCAGCAAGGCACGGTGCAGGCCTGCAACACTTTTGGGGCGGGTTCGCTGTAACGGCAGCGGCATTGATCGTCATGGCCGGGCTCGTCCCAGCCATCCACGTCTTTGCCAGCCGAGAAGACTTGAAGACGTGGATGCCCGGCACAAGGCCGGGCATGACGAGAGGAGGCAGTCATGTCCTCAACCGACGAATCCAAACAATTCATCCCGCTCAACATCGCGGTGCTGACGATTTCCGACACCCGCGCGCTTGCGGATGACAAATCCGGAACCACGCTGTCGGAGCGGCTTACCGCGGCCGGTCACAACCTCGTGGCGCGCGAGATCGTGGTCGACGAGGTCGAAGCGATCCGCATCATCGTCAAGAAATGGATCGCCGATCCTGATGTCGATGCGATCATCACCACCGGCGGCACCGGCTTCACCGGCCGCGACGTGACGCCGGAGGCAATCGAGCCGCTGTTTGAAAAGCGGATGGATGGCTTCTCGATCGCATTTCACATGCTGAGCTATGCCAAGATCGGCACTTCGACAGTCCAGAGCCGCGCCACCGCGGGCGTCGCGGGCGCCACCTTTATCTTCTGCCTGCCGGGATCGCCGGGCGCCTGCCGCGATGCGTGGGACGGCATCCTAGCGGCCCAGCTCGATTACCGGACGCGGCCCTGCAACTTCGTTGAGATCATGCCGAGGCTGGACGAGCACCTGCGGCGCCCGAAAGCCAAGGGGGCATCGGCTTAACCGTCATTCCGGGGCGCGTCCAACGGGTCCGCGCAGAGCGCGGCCCGATGACAGGCTCCGACGCGAACCCGGAATCTCGAGATTCCCCGATGTGCAATTGCACATCTGAGGTCTGATCCTTCGGACCATCCCGGAATGACGAACAACAATCACAGCTTCAACTCCCAGGTCTCGCCGACGAGATCGACGCCAAAACTATGGTGCTTCTCTTCCTTGACGCGGCGAAATCCGGCGCGCTGATAAATTCCGCGCGCGGCGAGGAGGATGCTCTGGGTCCAGAGCGTGATTGATGTATAGCCCGCCTGTCGTGCGAAATGGATGCACTGCTCGGTGAGCGCGCGCCCGATGCCAAGCCCTCGCGCCTTTTTCTCCACCAGCAGCAGGCGCAATTTCGCGGCCTCGTCGGACGCCTTGACCAAAAACACCGAGCCGACGGGCTCGCCGCCGATCTCCGCGATCCAGCAGTGCTCGCGCGCAGGGTCGTATGATCGAATGAACTGCGCAGCGATTTCGGCGGCGAGCGCTTCAAAGCTGATGTCCCAACCATATTCCTGCGCATACACCGCGCCGTGCCGGGAAATGATCCAGCCGATGTCGCCCGGGCGATGGCTTCGCAGCAGGAAGCTCGCGGGCTCTCGCGCCGGCGGCTCCAGCGCATGCTCGATCGTGGTCATGGCGCTGACGACGGCTGCGCGCGCGCTGGCATCCAGTCCGTCCAGCAAAGTGGCGACCACGCCACGCGATCGGCTGTCGAGGTCTGCAAACGCCGTGCGGCCCTTCGCGGTCAATGCGAGTTCGGTGACCCGGCGGTCGGTCTTCGATGGCTTTCGCGCGACGATCTGGCGGCGCTGCAATGCCTGCAAGGTGCGGCTCACGAATCCGGCATCGAGACCCAGTGCGCGGACCAGATCGGTGGCGGTGCAGCTTTGGCGTTCCGCGATCTCGTAAATGATCCGCGCCTCCTGCAGCGTCCAGGGGCTGTCCAAAAGCTTCGGCTCGATGATGCCGAGCTTGCGGGTGTAGAAACGGCTGAAGCCGCGAACGGCGGCGATCTGGCCTTCCAGCTGATGGTCCGGCAATATATTTGACTTCATCAAATTATTATTTGACCAAATCAAGTATATTGCAACCGAAGAATCAGGTCACCATGATGCGGCTGCGCAGCAGCGTTCGCGAGGAGCGGCCGAGCTGCCGGAGCAGTCTGGCCTCGGAGCGGCGGGCGTTCGGCGCATAGCCGCCGAGCCGATCGTAATGGTCGCGCGCGATCAATAGTCCCTGATCCGCCGACGGCCCTGCGATCATCCGCGCGACAAATTTGAAACCGTCGCGAAGCCGTGTATCGGCATAGGGCGAGCGGGCGTAGCGGAAGATCCCGGCCCGCGGGCGGCCGCTGGTCGAGACACCCTGGATGAATTGCGCCGTCTCCTCGATCCAGCCTGAATCCAGCACGGCGCCCGCATGGAGGAACATCAGCCATGGCGAGCGCGCCTGCCGGGCGCCGGCGGCGAGCGCGGCCGCATGCGATCCCTCGAACGGCAGGAAGCGGCAGCCCGCGACATCGGCGACGCGTTCGATCACGCCTGAGCGGGCCCGATCGACCAGCAGCACCTCGCTCACCACGCCGGCCGCGGCGCCCGGCACCAGCGCGGCAAGGGTGGCGACGGCGGGCTGTTCGACGCCTTCGGTGGGGATGATGACGCTCAGCACAGTTTTTCGATGCCTCAAGGGCTTGGAAGCGGCGCACTGTTATCACCTTGTCACAATCAAATCAGCCTCTCGGGTGCAGCTTTTTGCGGCAAATGGGCGCCGGTCGGCCCTCCAACGCGGTGCTTTTCCGTTATGGATGTTTGTTTCTGATGTTCTTGATTTGTTCTCATGGCGTGCTATGTTCAGGCCATGAGTCGAGCATCCTCTCATGCCCTCAAGCACCCGCCGGTCACGGCGCCCTCCGAGCCGGCGGGTGCGCCTTCGCCCTTTCCCGAACTCGCCGTCGCGATCGAGCGCGAGCGGCGGCGCGGCCGCGGCGCGCAATCCAACGCCAGCGGCCGTTTCGAGGCTGAGGCGCGGCTCGCATTCGACGACGGCTGGCAGAGCCTCGACGAATTGCCGCCGTTCAGGACCACGGTCGCGGTCGATACCGCCCGCAAGGTCATTACCCGCAACGACTCGCCCGATATCGGCTTTGACCGTTCGATCAACCCGTACCGCGGCTGCGAGCACGGCTGCGTCTATTGTTTCGCGCGGCCGACCCATGCCTATCTCGGCCTGTCGCCGGGGCTCGACTTCGAATCAAAACTGTTCGCCAAGCCCGACGCGCCACAGCTGTTGGAAAAGGAACTGGCGGCGCAAGATTATGAACCGCGGATGATCGCGATCGGCACCAACACCGATCCCTATCAACCGATCGAGCGCGAACGGAAGATCATGCGCGGCATTCTCGAAGTGCTCGAGCGCGCCGGCCATCCGGTCGGCATCGTCACCAAATCGGCGCTGGTGACGCGCGACATCGACATTCTCGAGCGGATGGCGAAACGCAATCTCGCCAAGGTGGCGATTTCGGTCACGACGCTCGATGCAAAACTTGCACGCACCATGGAGCCGCGAGCCTCGACGCCGCCGAAGCGGCTGGAGGCGCTGCGGCAGCTTTCCGAGGCGGGAATTCCAACCACGGCGATGGTAGCACCAGTGATCCCGGCGCTGAACGATTCGGAGATCGAGCGTATCCTTGACGCGGCGGCGCATGTCGGCGTCAAGGAGGCGAGCTATGTGCTGCTGCGGCTGCCGCTGGAGGTGCGCGATCTCTTTCGCGAATGGCTGATGGCCAATTATCCCGACCGCTATCGCCACGTCTTTACCCTGATCCGCGACATGCGCGGCGGGCGCGATTATGACTCCCAATGGGGAACGCGGATGAAGGGCACCGGACCGATGGCCTGGATGATCGGACGCCGGTTCGAGATCGCCTGCGAGAAGCTCGGGCTCAACAAGCGGCGTTCCAAATTGACCACCGATCATTTCGCGCGGCCAAAACGCAGCGGGCAGCAGCTAAGTTTGTTTTAGTCAACCCCTCCCTTTCAGGGGAGGGAAGAGAAATGAATAGCGGGAATTGCGCCGAGTTCCCGGTTGCGCCGCAGGCTTCGCTTGCGCACGATGCCCGGCATGAGTCGGGAAAAATCCGGGAAAGATCCGGCCAAGCTGCCAGCGGGCGTGATTGCGGTCGCGCCACCGAGCTTTCGCCGCGAGCGCGCCCTAATCAAGCGCGGTGTCTGGCCAGTGGCCGGCTGCGACGAAGCCGGACGCGGCCCGCTGGCAGGTCCGGTAGTGGCGGCGGCGGTGGTGCTCGATCCCAAGCGGATCCCCAAGGGGATCGACGATTCCAAACGGCTGACCCCGGAGCGCCGCGAGGAGCTGTTCGAGGAAATTTGCCTGACCGCCTCGTTTGCAGTGGTTTTCGCTTCTCCGACGCGAATCGATCGCGACAATATCCTGCGGGCGTCGTTGTGGGCGCTGGCGCGCGCCGTCCACGCGCTGCCGGAGACGCCGAAGCATGTGTTCGTCGATGGCCGCGATCCCCTCGATGTACCGTGCGGCTGCGATGCCGTGATCGGGGGCGACGGACTGGTTGTCTCGATCGCCGCGGCATCGATCATCGCCAAAGTGACGCGCGACCGCCTGATGTGCGCTCTGGCGCAGGATTGCCCCGGCTATGGTTTCGAGTCCCACAAGGGTTACAGCGTGCCGGAGCATCTCGAGGCGCTCGATCGGCTCGGACCGACAGTGCATCACCGCCGCTTTTTCGCGCCCGTCGTGACCGCACGGGAGAGACATCATGCAACGATCATCGAAGGTGGCCCGCTCGCGATCGAGACGCAGCTCTCCATCGAAATCGCAACACCGGCTTGATGTAGTTGCTTCAACCGGCTCCGGGCTCTATTACCATCACATTGACCAGTACGAAGCGTTGGTCCTCAGGGAGAGGGGCGCACCTTGCGTGTCTCGAACCCTGAAGACCTCATCCTTCAAGATGCGACGAGACGTCGCTCCCAGGGGATGAAGGACATTCCTGCCGGTCGGTGAGCTCGTATCAAAAGCGATCCAGCCGTCTTATGCGTTTCACCTCCCTGATCATCGAACTGATCCGCGCCAGGCCGCGGCTGGTGGTCTGGGTCGTGGTGCTGCTTCAGGGGGCGCTGTGGCTGATCCTGCCGTTGCTGCTGTTTCGAAGCCCTCCCGCTGACCTTGCCACGGTGCTCGCCTATGGTCGGGAATACCGGGTTGGAACCGATCTTGGTCCGCCGCTGGCGTTCTGGCTCGCCGATATCGCGTTCCGCGTCGCGGGCAACAACATGTTCGGCGTCTATCTGCTGGCGCAGCTTTGCTCGATCGTGACGCTCTGGGCGCTATACCTGCTGGCACGCGCCGTCGTCGGCGGACAACAGGCGGTGCTCGCGGTCTTGCTGACGATGACGGTCACGGCGTTCAGTTCGCCGAGCGTCGAGTTCGGTCCCCTGATGCTTGCGCGCCCGCTCTGGGCGCTGCTGCTCTTGCATTCCTGGCACCTCATGGGCCAGGGCCGGCGCACCGCGTGGTTCGCATGGTCCATCGAAGCCGGACTATTGCTGCTGACAACCTCCGCCACAATCGGCATGTTGCTGCTCATCATCGTGTTTGCGCTTGCGACCGCGCGCGGACGGCGGACGCTGATGTCGTTCGATGCGCTGTTCGCGCTATTGGTAGTTGTAGTGCTGGCGCTGCCCTACCTGGTTTGGCTGATCCGCGCCGACATCTTGGCGTCGCCGCAATGGCCGGCAATCGCCGATTTGAGCGGAAGGGCGCTGCACTGGGCTATCTTGCTCGGCGGTCTGGTGCTCGCGATGTCCGGCATCGTGCTATTGGTCGTGCTCAATTCCGGCCGGTCCGGGCGCAAACCGGAAGAGGCGCCGATCATCTATCGGCCGCCGGTCGATCCGCTGGCACGCGATTTCGTTTATTTTTTCGCCATCGCCCCGGCGCTGATGGGAAGCCTGATCTCCGGCCTGTTCGATCTCGATCGTGTCGTGGGCGGCGCCGGTATCGCGCTGTTGATGTCGGGACTGGCCGTGATCGTCGCGGCCGGCGATCTGATTCAGCTGCGGCGTCAGCGAGTGCTGCGTTCGGTCTGGGCGGCCGCCATCATCGCCCCAGCGCTCGCGGCACTTGCGACGACGCTCTTTTTGCCCTGGACCGCCGGCGCCGAGGTGGCGACGTCGCTGCCGGCGACTGCGATCGCGCATTTTTTTGGCGACAGTTTTGAGCGGCGTACCAACCGCGCGCTACCGGCAGTGGCTGGTGATGCGCAGCTTGCAGCCCTGATCTCACTGGGCGCCGGGCGTCCCCATCTGTTTCTCGATGCGGCGCCGCAGCGCACGCCATGGCTGAATTTGGCGAAATTCAACGAGACCGGCGGCGTCGTGGTCTGGCGCGCATCCGACACGATCGG
>WNFC01062225.1_pt1 | contig 10191 bp, 9 predicted proteins | sample 5400541 | NCBI WGS metagenome assembly WNFC01 (sample SAMN13153342, study PRJNA577476) | soil metagenome | isolation source: 120 cm saprolite under Douglas fir tree site 2 hole 2 replicate 1 | place: USA:California | collected 2015-04-18 | reverse complement strand
CATAGGTCGCGACCACAAGGCCCGCCACCGCGGCATTGGTGCCGGTTGATTCGAGGGCCGGCGCGAAGTACACGAAGAAGCCGAGCACCATCGCGCCCTCAGGTATCGCGAAGAGAATCAGGAAGCGCGCCCATGGCCTTCGCACCGCCTGCCGCAGCTGCGCGAGTGGACCTCCGGTTGATGGCCGCGCGTCCGATTCCGGCAGGCGGCCCATCGCGACCGCGAGGATCGAGGCGAGCACTGCGCTGACCAAGAAGATCAGCCTCCAGCTGAAGTAGTGCGCGAACAGCCCTCCGCCGAGGCTGCCGGCCGCCGTGCCGATCGCCACCGCGGCGAGCACGTCGGCGATCACCGCGTGGCGGCGTTTGAACGGAATCACATCGCCGATGTAGACGAGCGCAGTCGGTAGAACCGCGCACACCGAGGCGCCGGCGATGATTCGCGCGGCGATCAGAAAATCGAGGCTGGGCGCGATTGCGGACAGGGTGCAGGCGGCCGCCGCCGCGGCCAGGCTTATGCGAATGACCTTGATGCGCCCGGTTCGGTCCGAGGCGAATCCCCAGAATGGCTGCGCCAGGCCGTAGGCCAGGTAGTAGGCGGTCGCGGCGATCGCGACCGCGCCCACCGAGGCGTGGAAGTCGACGGCAATTGGAATGAGCATCGGTGCGACCGCGAAGCGGTCGGTCATCGTCACGAATGGACCGGCCGACAGCAGCCGGATGTTGAACCCCGCCTGTGGCATCGCCGCGCATCAGCCTAGTCGGGCAGGCGATTCGAGTTGCGCTTTGCACTCGCGACCGGAGCGGAACTACACTCCAATGGTCCTTTTTCTTGCCAATGGGAGGAATGACATGAGGGGATCTTCGACTCGGCTGCGCCGCCTTTGCGCGGGAGCGATCGCCGGACTCGGGCTGGCTCTTCTGCCAGCGAGCGCTTCGGCCAATACGGTGACGACGTTCACCGGCACGACGCCTGATGCTGTGGGGCCATCGAACTACAAAATCGAAGTGCCGAGCAACTGGAACGGGACCCTGGTTCTCTACAGCCACGGCTACTCGTTCGGGCCTCCGTTCGGCGCTCCCGCCCCGCAGACGGCAGCAGACGCCGGCGACACTGCGACGCATGACTGGCTGCTCGCCAACGGATATGCAATCGCCGGCTCGTCGTACGCCACCACGGGATGGGCGCTGCAGCAGGCGTTCCAGGACCAGATCGCCGTGCTCGACGTTTTCAAGAGCAAGGGCTACAACGCGACGCGCACGATCGCGTGGGGTCACTCCCTCGGCGGAATGATCACCGCCGGCCTAGTCCAGTTAAACCCAGGCCGCTTCGATGGCGCGCTCCCGATGTGCGGCGTGGTGGCGGGCGGCCCCGGGGTGTGGAACCAAGGCCTGGATTCCGAGTTCGCCTTTCTGACCCTGCAGGCTCCGGGCGCCTTCAAGCTCTCTGGGTTCACGGCCGCAGACGTGGGCACCAATTTCAACAAGGCTATCCAGGCTTTCAACGGTGCGCAGCAGACTCCGGAGGGCCGTGCGCGGATTGCGCTCTCAGCCGCGCTCGCGGACGTCCCCGGGTGGTTTGACCCCACGAAGCCGCAGCCCGCGGCCAACGATTACGCAGCCCAGGAGGTCAACCAGCTCGCGTGGGACAACAGCCCCGACTTGTTTTTCGGGTTCTTCGGCCGCTATGAGCTGGAGCTCCGATCTGGAGGCAACTTCTCCTGGAACACCGGTGTCGACTACCGCGTCCAGCTCTCTCACTCGGTGGACTTCGCCGAGGTTAAAGCGCTGTACGCCGCCGCAGGCCTTGACCTCAACCAGGAGCTCGACAAGCTGAACAGCGCTCCGCGCATCTCCGCCGACCCCGGCGCCGTCGCGTACGTTTCCAAGTACATCACCTACAACGGCAACCTGAGCATCCCTGTGCTCACGCTGCACACGACGGGCGACGGTCTCGTCGAGGTAACTGACGAGAACGCGTACGCGAGCGTGGACAGGAGCGCGGGCGACAACAGCATGCTGCGCCAGGTGTTCGTGCACCGGGCGGGCCACTGCACCTTCACGCCGGCCGAGACGATCACCGCATTTCAGACTCTGATCCACCGGCTCGACACCGGCAGATGGGAGGACAGCACCAATCCGGCGTCGATGAACGCGCAGGCCAGCAGCCTCGGCTCGGCGCTCAACATCTTGCCGGCAAGCTTCATTGACTTCCATCCCGACCAGTTCCTGCGCCCATTCGACGCACGGGACGCGGCTGCCTAAAGGAACGACATTCACGAACCCCTCGGGCTTCTGCCTGGGGGGTTCTTTTTTACGGCGAGAGGCCGAACTCTCGCAGCAGCATGCTCGATCTGCGCGAACATCGGGTTGGCCGTCGATGCGCGCGGGTCGTCCGCGACCAATTGCTTCACCGTCTGATAGGGACTCCAGAGGACGCCGTGCGCGTCAAAGGCTTTGCGGATGCCGGCGAGGTCGTGTCGCGCGAACCACGTCTCCAGCAGCTCGAAGAGGGGCTTGCGGTGGATCCAGCGATCGGACTCGTTGCGAAAGTCCGCGCCCGCGCGCGACTCCACCCCAGCGAATTCGCGAACGAGCCCGGTGGCTTCGCCCAGGCTGGCCCACTGTCGCGCGGTCAGCGCCAGCACCATTACCCTGCGGCCGTCGCGCGTGCCGAAATCCCGGCCAAACGTGCCGTACACATCGTTGCCGAACCTGCCGCGCGGCTCCGCCTCGAGGATCGCCTCGCCGATCAGACCCAGGTGGCCGGCCATCGCAAGTCCAACGTCAGACAGGCTCAGCTCGACCAGCTGCCCTTCGCCGTGCAGCCGGCGGTGGCGCTCGGCCGCGAGGATCGCGACGGCGGCGAGGTACCCGGTCATGCCGTCCCATGCGGGGAGGACATGGTTGACCGGCCCGTCATGTCCCTCCGATCCCGTCAGCCAGGGAAATCCGAGAGCGGCGTTGACCGTGTAGTCGACCGCGGTCGCGCCGTCGCGGTCACCGGTGATGACAACCATGATCAGGTCACGGCGCAGCTTCGAGAGCTCTTCGTATGAGCTCCACTGCTTCACCGGCAGGTTGGTGAGCACGATCCCTCCGCCCTCTCCCGGCGCTGCGATGAGACCGGCCACCTGGCGCCGGCCCGCCTCGCTCCGGGTGTCGATCACCACCGAGCGCTTGCCCTGGTTGAGGCCGGCCCAGTAGAGGCTGCGGCCGCCATGAAGGGGCCACCGGTCGATGTCGATCCCGCCGCCGGGCGGATCGACGCGAATCACGTCGGCGCCGAGCGCGGCCAGTGTCGCGCCGCCGAGTGGAGCGGCGATAAATGCCGAGAGCTCGACGATGCGCAGCCCGGAGAGAATCGGCTGGTCAGCTGGGGCTGGAGTCATCCATGGCCTCGGCTCTCTGCTGCTGAAGGCGCGGCGGCAGAGTTTCGTAGACGTGCTCGAAGATCGCCGCCGCGCCAGGCTTGGGCAGTTCCTCGACCTGCCGTTGCGCGGTCTCGATCTCGGAGCGAATCGCGTCGAGCGTGGCGGCCTCCTGCTCAGCCGACCATATGCCCTCGCGCGTCGCGAACCGCCGCACGCGCTCGATGGGATCGCGCTGCTCGGCGTCATCGAGCTCGGCCTGATCGCGGTACTCCTTCGGGTTGTCCGAGGTGTTGTGGAATCCCATCCGGTAGGTGCGACATTCGATGAGTGTCGGTCCCTCTCCAGCGAGGGCCCGTTTCACCGCGTCCGCAGTGGTCTCGTACACGGCCAGCAGATCATTGCCGTCCACCACGAAACCGGGGAAGCCGTAGCCCTCGGCTCGCGCGGCCAGGTCCACTGCGGCCGTCTGCCTGTTCACAGGAGTCGAGATGGCGTATTGGTTGTTGATCAGCAGCATCACCAGCGGGACGCGCATCACGCCGGCAAGGTTCGAGGCCTCGTGGAAATCGCCTTCCGATGAAGCGCCCTCACCGAAATAGACGGCCACCACGCCTCCGCTGCGGCGCAGCTTCAGAGCCCAGGCCAGGCCGGCCGCATGGGGCAGCTGCGCGCCGATCGACTGCTGTCGCGGCAGCAACCGCACCCCATCCGGGACGGCGGCGGCTTCGAAGTTGCCCATATAGGTGGCGAACATGTTCATCAGAGGCAAGCCGTGACGCAGCATGGCGGGGTGTTCGCGGGACGCGGGCACGATCCAGTCACGCTTTGGATCCAGCGCCATCGCCGATCCGATCACCGCGGCCTCCTGTCCGTGAACCGGGCCGTACACGCCGACCCGGCCCATCCTTTGCAGCTTGATCAGGCGATCGTCGACGGCACGCGAAAGCAGCATGAGCCGGAGCGCTTCGACGACCTGTGCGGAGGTCATCGGCGAAGCCCCGCGAACGGTCCCGTCGACCCCGAGCAGCTCGATCAATCAGAACTCCACAGTCGCCCGCGTGGCGGCCACGATCCGGCGCACCGTCGGGAGGAAATGATCCTCGAGTGCGCCCGGCGGATACGGGGTGTCGCGCGCCGCCACCCTGCGGATCGGCGCGTCGAGCAATCCGAACGCCTCCTGCTGGATGGTGGCCACGATCTCCGCTCCGAAACCTCCGGTCAGCGGCGCTTCGTGTACGACCACGACCTTGCCGCTCCTCTCCACGGCCGCGATCAAGCCCGCGACGTCGAGCGGAACCAGGGTCCGCAGGTCGAGCACCGCCGCGGCGATGCCGTCTTGCGCCAGCTGGTCCGCGGCCGCCAGACAGAGATGGACGGCCGCGCTCCACGCGACGAGCAGCACGTCGTTGCCCTCGCGGACGAGCCGCGAGGAACCGAATGACACCGTGTGATCGCCAGGTGGTACCGGCCCGCGGATCGACCGGTAGAGCCTTTGCGGCTCGAGGTAGAGGACCGGGTCGGGGTCGCGGATCGCCTCGAGGAGCAAGCCCTTCGCGTCATCCGGGAACGCCGGGCAGACGATCTTCACCCCAGGCGTCTGCGTGAACTGCGCTTCGATCGCGTCGGGATGGAACTCGGGCGTCCTGACCCCGCCGCCGAACGGCGCACGGATCGTGACCTGGGCGTGGTAGCGCCCTCGCGAGCGGAACCGATATCGCCCGAGCTGCGGCCCGATCTGGTGAAACGCCTGGTGTGTGAAGCCGAGGAACTGGACCTCGGCGACCGGCACCATCCCGCCGATCGCCAACCCGAGCGAGGCGCCGACGATTGATCCTTCCGCCAGCGGCGTGTCCACCACCCGGTCTGGCCCGTACTTCTCCAGGAGCCCGCGCGTCACCCTGAAGACGCCGCCCAGCCGGCCGACGTCCATGCCCAGGACCATCACTCTCTCGTCGCGGCCCATCTCGTCGACAAGGGCACCCCGGATCGCTTCGAGGATCGAGAGCTCTGGCTGGTTGCTCACAGAAGCGTCAGGCTATCACCAACAATTGACTTTAGATCTTTGATCACATAGCCTCGTACGCGGAAAAGGGGCGGGGCCAGAACGGCTGCGCACGACCACATTAATAAGGAGAGAGCCGCGATGGCGACAGGCCTTAACGAGCAGTGGTACAGGACGACCGACATTCCCGGGGTGGCCGGTCCGCCGCGAGAGCTGGTCGGCTACGGCGAGCACCCGCCCAAGATCAGCTGGCCAGGCGGGGCGAAGGTCGCGATCCAGATCATCCTCAACTATGAAGAGGGTTCCGAGAAGACGTACGCCATGGGCGATGACTTCAACGAGGACCTGTACGAGCTGCCGTACAAGCAGGAAGGCATGCGCGACCTGGCCATCGAGTCCGCCTACGAATATGGCTCGCGCGCCGGGGTCTGGCGCCAGTTCCGGGTCTTCGCCAACGCCGGCATCAATGTGACCTGTGTCGCGGCCGCGGTGGCTCTCGAGAGGAACATCGCGGTCGCGAAGAAGCTGGCCGAGCGTGGCGACGAGGTCGCCGGTCACGGCTACAGGTGGGTGAACCACTTCGAGATGACCCGCGACGAGGAGCGCGAGGCGATCAAGCGCGCCGTCGCGTCGATCAAGGAGACTGTCGGTGAGCGGCCGCTGGGCTGGTACTGCCGCGAGATGAGCGTCAACACGCGCGAGCTGGTCGTCGAGGAAGGCGGGTTCGTCTACGACTTCGACTGCTACAACGACGACCTCCCCTACTGGACGCGCGTGAACGGAAAGCCCCACCTCGTGACGCCCTACTCCCTGGTCGTCAACGACGCGCGGTTCGTGGTCGCGCAGGGATATGGCAGCCCGGAGCACGAAGGCCGAGCTCGACGGCCTGCGCAACGACAACGATGGCGTCAGCCGGATGATGTCGATCGGTCTGCACGCGCGCTTCAGCGGCCACCCGAGCCGGGCGGACGCGCTGGCCAGGTTCATCGACTACGCGCAGAACACTGGCGATGCGGTTTTCATGCGGCGCATCGACCTCGCGCGCACGTTCATGGACCAGTACCCAGCGGCCAGGGCCCTGGGCGAGATCAGCGGCTGACGCCAAGACAAGGAAGGTCGGATGAAACGGATCGTCGTCACAGGCGGCAGCGGCAAGATCGGCGCCTGGATCTTGAAGGAGCTGCTCGATGCGGGTCACGAGGTTCTCAACGTCGACCTGAAGCTGGCTTCCGATCCCCGCTGCCGGACCCTGATCGCCGACCTCACCGACTCCGGACAGGCTTACGGCACGATCGGCGTTTACACCGGCATCGACGAGCTGCAGCCATCTCTTCGACCGCAGCCCATCGACGCGCTCGTCCATTTCGCGGCCATTCCTCGCGTCCAGCTCGTGCCCGACGCGGAGGTCTTCCGGATCAACACGACCAGCACCTACAACGTGATGGAGGCGGCTGTGCGCGCCGGCATCCGCAAGGTGGTGTTCGCCTCGAGCGAGGCGACGTACGGGGTCGGGTTCGCGGACGAACAGCTCGACCCACAGTACTTTCCAGTCGACGAGGATCACCCGACCGTGCCCATGGATGCCTATGGACTGTCGAAGGTCGTCAACGAGCGCACCGCGGCCGCCTTTCACGCGCGCGCCGGCGGCGACTTCTATGGGCTGAGGATCGGCGACGTCATGGCGCCGCCGGACTACCTGAAGTTCCCGTTGTGGAGCACTGATCCGGCAATTCGCAAGCGCGAGATGTGGGCTTACGTCGACGTCCGCGACGTGGCGCAGATGGTGCGGCTCTGTGTGGAGGTCGACGGTCTCGGGTTCCAGGTGTTCAACACGTTCGCGAGCGAGAGCGCGCACGTGCTGCCCACCCTCGAGCTGGCACGCAGGTTCTACCCGAACGTCCCCGTGCGCGAAGCGGTTGCGGAACGCGGGTCACTGGTCAGCAATCTCAAGGCACAACGCATGCTCGGGTTCGAGCAGAAACATCGCTGGGTGGACCAGCCTCAGAGTTGATCGAAGAAACCGACAAGCGCCCGCTGGCGCACCTGGGCAGGAAGAAGCTGGGTGAGGAGACCACGCGCTACCTGCGCGATGCGCTGCTGAGCGGCCAGTACGCCACCGGCGAGCGCATGGCGGTGCACCAGCTGGCCGAGTCGCTGGGAGTCAGCACCATGCCGGTCCGGGAGGCCCTGGTGACGCTCGCGAACGAGGGGTTGCTGGAGGTGATTCCGCGCCGCGGCTTTCGCGTAGCAACCCTGGGACTGCGCGACGTCGAGGACGCGTTTCGGGTCCACGCATTCGTCGCGGGCCTTTTGATCGAGGAGGCGGCGCCGATCATCCCCGCGGCCACGGTCGCGGAGCTGCGCAGAATTCAGGACGCGATTCTGGAAAGCTTCGCCCAGACAAGGGACGAGCTCCAGCTCGCGCACCGTGTCGAGGAGCTGAACTTCAAGTTCCACCGCACGATCAACCACGTGCCCGACGCCAAGCGGCTGCGCTGGTTCCTTCGGGCGGCCACCCGTTATGTACCGCGCCGTTTCTACGAGACCATCCCGGGCTGGAAGGAGGCGACTCGCGACCGCCACGGCGCGATCATCGACTCGCTCGAGGCTCGGAACGCCGGCGAGGCGCGCCGGCTGATGGAGCTGCACGTGATCGAGGCCGGGCGCCTGGTGCGCGAGCACCTCGAAGCGCAGCAGCCTTAGCCCAGGCCGAGGCTCATCGAAGTGGCAGCGCGATCGGCCGCATCGGGCTGCCGGTGCCTCCCCGGATCTTCAAGCACGCCCCGATGAACGCGAACTCATAGATCGATTCGTGCGACAGGTCCTCGAGGTAGGCCATCTCGAGAAGCGGAATCCCTGCCTCGGCCAGCAGGTAGGTGTGCACCGGCAGCCAGTTCTCCGGGTCGGCGGAAGGCGTGTGCTCGACACCGCCATTGTCGGCCCCGATGTAGATGGCGCCGGCCTTCGCCAGGAACTCCGCTCCCTGGCGGTTGATGCCCGGAGAGTTGGGGACGAACCTCTGCTGGTCAGGCCAAATGGTCATGCGGCCGGTGCGGATGAGGACCACGTCGCCAGGGCGAAGCTCTGTCTTCTGGCGCTTGAGGGCGTCGAGCAATTCCTTCTCGCCGATGGCGTGGCTGTCGGGGAGCATCTCGACACCCGCGGCGGCGGCGACGTCGATCATCACGCCGCGCGCCAGGACCGGAGGCTGCTTGTCGGCTCCGCCATGGTTCCAGTGCCGGCTGCCCAGGTGCTCCTTGGTGTTGAAGCGGTTGAAGATCTGGCCGTGCAGCCCGAAATGGGTGAAGGTGTCGACGTGGGTGCCGCAGTGCGTATAGAGCGAGATGCAGTCGCCCGAGTAGCTGACGAGCTCGTTCTGCGCAGCCGAGATGCCGAGCGGGTTGTCCAGCATGTTCCCGGCCGGGGTGTGCGACATCCAGATCTGAAAGCCTGGATCGCCCAGGTCGGTCCACACGGGCATGCCCACGAAGTAGTCGACCGCCAGGTCGAACGGCTTGCCCGCATCAGCCTCGCCAAGCGCCGCCCGCCTCGATTCGGCGGTCATGAGGTTCAGCATCCCGATCTCGTCCGCCGGTCCGAATGGGCTGGCCGACGCCTCGTTGAATTTCGAGTGATACGCGACGATGTTCTTGCGCTGGTCTTCGCTCAACAGCACGGGGCCGCACATTTCTTTACTGACCTCCTGGAATAATCGGTCGGTGCGAATTCTCGACGCGCGCGCTCGCGCGGAAGAGCTCAAAGACCTCAACCTCTTCATCGCGATGACTGCTGAGGACGGGGACGGCGAGGTGGTCGCGGTCAAAGACCTGGTCGACGTGCGCGGCACTCCCACCACGGGAGGCGGACGGCTGCTGCCGTCCGAACCGAAGTCGGAAGACGCGCCTCTGATTCGCAACCTCCGCGCCCACGGCTGCGTGATGATCGGAAAGACCAACCTCCACGAGTGGGCTTTTGGCTCCACGAACATGAATCGCCACTACGGCACAGTGCACAACCCGCGCGACCGGTCTCGCGTCGCGGGCGGTTCGTCGGGCGGTTCGGCCGCGGCCGTCGCCGCCGGAGCGTGCGACTGGGCCATCGGCAGCGACACAGGCGGATCGGTCCGCATCCCCGCCGCGCTGTGCGGAATCGTCGGGTTCAAGCCGACCTTCGGGACCATCGACACGAAAGGGGTCGTGCCGCTCAGCTTCTCGCTCGACACGATCGGATCGCTCGCGCTCGACGTCGCGACCGCAACGCGCGCCGTCGCGATGATGGCGGGTGCCGAGAGCTGGGACCCAATCGAGCCAATTCCGATCGAGCGCCTGCGCCTGGCGGTGCCGGCAGGTTGGGTCTCTGGCCTCGACGCGCAAGTCCGCAGGGCCTGGGACATGGTCTCCGATGGCCTGCCCGAGGTCGAGCTCCCGAGCGTTGACGCGATGCAAAAAGCGTGTCTCGACATCATGCTCAGCGAGGCGGCCGCGTTCCATAAGCCGTGGATGGACACGCGCCCCGACGAGTACAGCCCCGACGTTCTGGCGCGGCTGCGCACCGGGCTGGAGGTGACCGGCGCGGACTACGTGCGAGCACTCAAGGACCAGGCGCGGATGCGCGAGCAGGTCGCCCGAGCGATGCGCGGCCTGGACGCGATCCTGCTTCCCTCGACCGCCTCCGTCGCGCCGCTGATCGCGGCCGAGGTCGACACCAGCCCGCTCGTGCAGTTCACCCGCCCGTTCAACCTGACCGGGCAGCCCGTGTTCAGCCTGCCTGCTCCGATTGACGGCCTGCCGGTCGGCATCCAGGTGATCGGCCACTT
>WNFC01014656.1_pt1 | contig 10191 bp, 6 predicted proteins | sample 5400541 | NCBI WGS metagenome assembly WNFC01 (sample SAMN13153342, study PRJNA577476) | soil metagenome | isolation source: 120 cm saprolite under Douglas fir tree site 2 hole 2 replicate 1 | place: USA:California | collected 2015-04-18 | reverse complement strand
TTTTAAGTTATGTCACGCACTTTTGAAAACACGGCCGCTTCCGAATTTTGATTTGAAGAGCCATCTCGATCTGGTCGCGTTGGGGACAGTCGCCGATATCGTTCCGCTGCATTTGGAAAATCGCGTACTCGTTAAGGCAGGTGCGCGGCAAATTGCGCGATCGAATCGTCCCGGATTGCGCAGTTTAATGCAGATCGCTGCGGTCCGGGCGCCGATCGCAACCGAGGACATCGGTTTTCGCCTCGGCCCACGGTTAAACGCCGCCGGCCGTCTCGACACCGCGGAAAAAGCGTTGCGACTTCTTCTTACCGCCGACAAAGACGAAGCAGCCGAACTGGCCCAATTTCTCGACGCACAGAATCGAGAACGGCAGTCGGTCGAAAAAGAAATTTTCGCCGCTGCCGAAAAACAAATTGTCGACAACTTCGATGCGACACGAGACGCGGCGATTGTTGTCGGGGCGTGCGACTGGCATCCTGGCGTGCTGGGGATCGTCGCGTCGCGCATTGCGCGCAAACATCATCGGCCGACGGTTGTCGTCGGCTTTGATAGTGAAGGTTTGGGCAAGGGGAGCGGACGAAGCATTGAAGGTTTTTCATTGGTCGAAGCGCTGAACCGATGCAGCGAATTACTGGAAAAATTCGGCGGCCACGAAATGGCGGCAGGTTTGACGATCGCGGAAAAGAATTTTGCGGCGTTTGCCGAAGCCTTTCACGGTGCCGCACGTGAGATGCTCTCCGCCGATCAACTCCAGCCACGTCTGCAAATCGATCACGAGTTGTCCTTTTCCGAGTTGAACTTTGAACTTTTGCGCTGGCACGAGATGCTGCAGCCTTTCGGCAGTGGAAATCCGCAGCCGATTTTTCTCGCTCGTGAAGTGGAGCCGGCGGTCGAACCGCGAATCGTTAATGACAAACACCTCGTCTTGCGTCTGCGTCAGTGCGGCCGCTTTCAACGCGCGATTTTCTTTGATGGCGCGGTCGAGCCGCTTCCGCCCGCGCCCTGGGACATCGCGTTTCAAATCAAGCCGGACGAATACGAAGGTCTGATCAGTTTGCAGTTGCACGTTCAAGCCGTGCGAAAGGCAGCGCCACTCGAATGCTAGAACTCTCACAACCGTTGGCCGAGCTGGAATGGTTGCCGCGCGCAAAGTTGATTCCACTGCGCCGGCTCGGCATCGAAACGGTTCGCGATTTAATCACGCACTTTCCACGGCGCCATGAAGACCGGCGCGAATTTGCCCGCTTTCCGCGCGAGGAAAGCGATCAGCCCATCTGTCTTTGCGGAGAAGTGGTCAAGACGCAGCTGCGACGCTTCGGCGGCTGGAAAAAAATCTTCGAAGCGACTTTGCAGGAAGCAGACGCGAATGCGCTCAGTCAGCCAATCGTCTGCCGCTGGTTCAATCTGCATTACGTGCAGAAGATGATTGCTACCGGCCAGCGGCTCGTCGTTTTTGGAAAACCAAAACTCCGCGGTCAGCGCATTTGCATCGATCATCCGGAGTTCGAAGTGATCGAAAACGACGACGAAATCTCGATTCATTTTCGCAGGATCACGCCGATATACCCGGCTACTGAAGGATTGTCACAGCGTGTCTTGCGCTCGCTGATCTATCGGATATTGGAGGAGCTGAACGATTTGGCGATAGAAGAAGTTTTGCTGGACGAATTCCGTGCCGGGACGCGAGCGCAGGCGTTGCGACAAATTCATTTTCCCGAGAGGGCGAAGGCGCTCACCGCCGCGCGCGAGCATCTCGTGCTTACGGAATTTTTCGAGATGCAGATGCTGATTGCCGCGCGCCGATTTGAATCCTCGATTCGAACAGGAGCGGCGCACTGTGGTTCGGGGCAATTGCTGGACAGGTTTTTGCGTGCTCTGCCCTTCGACCTGACCAATGCGCAATCGCGAGTGATTGCGGAACTGCGGCGCGACCTTCGTTCGCATCGCCCGATGAATCGTCTGCTGCAAGGTGATGTTGGTTCGGGGAAAACAGTCGTGGCAATCGCGGCAATGCTCCTGGCGGTGGAGGCCGGTTTTCAGTGCGCGTTGATGGCCCCGACGCAGATCTTGGCCGACCAGCACTACGCGGTGCTAAATCGCTGGCTGGAACCGCTCGGGTTGAAGCTGGCGCTGCGCACGGCAGCAAGGAGCGAAGAAAGTTTCCTTCCCTTGATCACCGGTGAAGAAGATCCTGATGTGATTGTGGGCACACACGCGCTTTTGTATGAAACTGTTTCATTCCAAAACCTCGGGCTTGTGGTGATCGATGAGCAGCACAAGTTTGGCGTCGCGCAACGGGCCCGCCTAACGAGTCGTGAGCCGGCCCCCGATGTTCTCGTCATGACCGCGACGCCGATTCCACGCACGTTGACGATGACAATTTATGGTGATCTCGACGTTTCGATGATCGATGAAATGCCGCGAGGCCGTGGAAAGATCGTCACTGCAGCGCGCGACAATTCGAAACTTCCCGAAGTATTGATCTTTCTGCGGCGCGAGTTGGAAGCGGGGCGGCAGGCTTACGTGATCTATCCATTAATCGAGGAGAGCGAGAAGCTTGATGTGAAAGCAGCAACGACAGAGTACGAGTTATGGACGGAGCGCCTGCGTCCGTTTCGGTGTGAGCTGTTGCACGGGCGGATTTCACCACCGGAAAAGCAGGCGATCATGGAGCGATTTCGGCGTGGCGAAACGAGCATTTTAATCAGCACAACCGTTATTGAAGTGGGCGTCGATATTCCGAACGCCACGGTCATGTTAATTGAAAATGCGGAACGTTTTGGTCTCGCCCAGTTGCATCAGCTGCGCGGACGAATCGGTCGCGGCGAGCACAAGTCGTACTGCATTTTGTTGAGTAACGATCCGTCCGAAGAAACGCGGGCGAAACTTGCGGTGCTGGAAAAGACGAGCAACGGCTTCGAAGTCGCGGAGGCCGATTGGGAACAACGTGGACCAGGTGATCTGCTTGGAACCGCGCAGAGCGGTTTGCCCGCGCTTAAGCTGGGCAATTTGAAAAGCGACGTTGCGCTGATGCGTAAGGCACGGACCGCGGCGATGCAGATTTTCGAGGACGATCCGCGGCTCGAAGCACCGCAAAATCAACGTTTCCGGCAGTTGGTTGTCGAACAACAAGGACGAACTTTTTCCCACATTAGTTAATGAAGAACCTGCTGAAATTTTTTGTCTTTGTTCTGGCCCTGAGCTTTAGCATTTCGGCCCTTTACGATTACCAGCTCAAGCACGGGCGCCTGAATTTTTTGGCGCGAGCTACGCCCGAAAAATACACCCTCGCATCCAACGCAAGTGTGGATCCGAAGTCCATCCTGACACTCGCTTCCTTAAACCGTGAGCGGCGCGCGTTGGTCAGCAGTGTTATTCCTTCTGTGGTGAGTGTGAAAACCTCGCGCAAGATTGCGATACGGCGCCAATATGCGCTCGATCCGTTCGAGTTTTTCAATCGTAACCCGCAGCAATTCCGCAATCCGAACGATGAAGCGCTCGTCCAAAACTCGTTAGGTTCCGGCGTTATCGTGACCAACGAGGGCCATATCATCACCAACAGTCACGTCGTCGATCAGGTCGATGAAATCGAGGTGCAACTAAGCGATGGGCGGACAAAGAAAGCGCGTCTGGTGGGCGCGGATGCGCAAGCCGACCTAGCGGTCTTGAAAGTCGACGATCCCGGAGTGAAGCCACTCAAGCTGGGTGATTCTGATATGGTGCAGGCGGGCGATTTTGTGCTTGCAATCGGCAATCCGTTTGGCTTCGAAGAAACGGTTACCGATGGCATCATTAGCTCGAAAGGCCGACCGAATCGGGTGGATGGTTTTGGTGATTACTTGCAGACGAACGCCGCGATTAACCCTGGGAATAGTGGCGGACCGCTGATCAATCTGCAGGGCGAAGTGATTGGCATTAACACGGCGATCATTTCGCGGAGCGGCGGTTCGCAAGGAATCGGATTCGCGATTCCGTCCAATACGGTTCGCACTGCGCTCGAAAGCCTTTTGAAAAACGGCCGTATCATTCGCGGTTATCTGGGCATTCAATCGCGCGCGGCGCAGCCCGGGCAGACTCTTCCGGCATCGGAAGGTGTGGTGGTGGATGACGTTGTTCCAGGTTCGCCGGCGGCCGATGCGCAGTTGCAAAGGGGCGACGTGATTGTCAAATTCGATGGTCGTGAGGTAAAGAATTTCCCCGAGCTGCGAGCGCTCGTTGGCCAGGCGGAGTTGAACAAGAAAATCGAGCTGGAAGTGCAGCGAAACGGCAAGCCGCTCAAGGTCACTACCGCGATTAAGGAGCAACCAGAGAATTATCAGGCCGCGCGTGTCGTGCCTGGTCCAAATCAACCGCAATTGCAACCGACTCCCGGACCTGATGAACAACCTAACGAGAATGGACCGCTTGGTTCGCTGGAAGTAAGCGAACTCACGCCTGAGATGGCGAGACAGCTCGATGTACCGCCGAGAGTTCGCGGCGTGGTAGTGACGAAGATGGATTCAAATAACGGCGAACTGCAAACCGGCGATGTAATCGAAGAAATTAATCAGCGACCGATTCGCTCGGTTTCTGATTTCAAAAAAGTCGTGGATGCGCTCAATCCAAACCAGACGCAAGTTTTATCCGTTTGCCGCCATCGCACGCGCTCGTTCGTTGTCGTACGCCCAGAATAGTTTTCGGGTAGCCGGAAGTTGCGGTCTCGGTAAAGGCACGCATCGCCGCATCGTTTTCCGAATAGAAGGATGAATAATCGCTCCGACTGGCAAGTCTAAAAGCGAAAACTACGTATCAACTTATGAAACGAATACTCTTAGTGTTGGCGATCGTCACGCTGATTCTGCCCGCTACCCGACAGGCGCAGGCAGCGGACGTCTCGGTCGATTTCTTCTATAATAATCTAAACGACGGCAACTGGGTTGAAGTCGGCGACTATGGCTACTGCTGGCAACCGAACGTTGCCGTAAGCGACCCGAATTGGCGCCCTTACGCCGATGGTTATTGGGCCTATACCGATGCCGGTTGGACCTGGGTGTCTTACGAAGACTTCGGTTGGGCCACTTATCATTACGGCCGTTGGGTGCGCCTTGCTGATCAAGGCTGGGTGTGGGTGCCCGGTTATGAATGGGGCCCTGCCTGGGTCTCATGGCGGACCGGAGGCGACTATATTGGTTGGGCGCCATTGCCGCCGGCATCGGGCGAGGTCGTCTTTGAAGGGCGCCCGATTACCACGAACGTGGATGTCGCGTTCGACATCGGACCTGCGAATTTCAATTTCGTGGATATTCGCTTCATCGGCGAGCCCGTGCTGCGAGAGCGGATTTTCGAACCATCGCGGAACGTCACGATCATCAACAGTACTGTGAACGTGACGAACATTACCGTGAACAACAACACGGTTATCAATCACGGACCGGACATCAATACGGTGAATCGATTCTCTACGCGACCAATTCAGCGTCTGACGCTGCAACGCGAAACGAATGTGAACTTTGCAACCGGCGTTCGCGCCAACGAGGTCACAAAAGTTCAAGGCAACAACCTCGTGGTCGCGGCACCGATGAAGATCCAAAAGCCTTCCCAGCCTGTTGTGCCTAAGAACGTGAAAGCGAAAATTGCGCAGGCAAAGGTAGAACATGGCTGGTCTGGGATTTCGGATCCGAAAGTCAAAGCCGAGCTGCAACAGAAAATGAAGACGGAAAGTTCGAAGAGCGTCCCGCCTCCAACAGTTCAACCAAGCGAAAGGGCAGCTGCCGCGGGGGGCGCGTCGCCTGCTGAAGGTGCAAATGCACCGGCAATGACTCCCGCGACGCGCGGAGCGGGCGCTGCTTCTGCTTCGCCCGCTGCGACAGCTGGGAAAGGCAAGGGCAGACGCGGGGAACAACCGAAAGCGCTGCCTTCACCCGGCGCTTCAGTTGCAGGCGAACAAGAACAACCAACGCCGCAGGAACAGGGCAGGGGACGTAAAGGCCGCGCGGGTGAGCAAACCGTGCCCAAACCGGCACCGACGACAAACGAAGCCGGTTCTCCTCCTGGCGTTGAACGGGACACCGTGCGTGGACATAACCAAGGCGTGCCGCGCAGCCGCGGAGAGACCACTGCAACGCCACGCGAAAATCCTGAGAAGACTGGCCAAGGGGCAGGTCTAACTCCGGAAGCAACCGAACCACCATCCAAACAAAAGGGCCGAGGCCATCATGAAGAAACAGCTCCGACGCCATCGGGTGCGGGCCACCTTTCAAATGAGGGCGCACCCGGTAGACATGAAGGTAGAAACGAGCTCGCGCCGAGCGGCCAATCAACAGCACCGGAAATGAGAGGACGACGAAACGCTGCGGAAGAACGCGCGCTCGGCCAACCGCCTGCTGTCGAAAACAAAAAAGCTGGTGGTCAGCAGAAGAAAAAAGGCGGCGAAGCTTCACCCAGTCCTGCCCCGCAATAACGCCGCAGGGAGAGATTACTCGGCGGCCTCGGAGCGATCCGGGGCCGCTTTCTTTTTCCGCAGTGCGCAATCAGAGCAGCTCTGCGATTTGCACCGCATTCAACGCTGCGCCTTTCAGCAACTGGTCTCCGCAAACCCAAAAGGCAAGGCCATTTTCTAAAGCACAATCAAGCCGCACCCTGCCTACCTGACACTGATCTTTTCCGGCGACATTGATGGGCATTGGATATTTGTTTGAGCGCGGTTCATCCACGAGCTCTAGACCAGGCGCTTTGGCCAGCACTTCATGCGCTTCGTCAACGGACACAGGCCGCTCGAATTCCGCGTTTACCGCCACGGAATGCGCGCGATAAACCGGCACTCGCACGCATGTCACTGAGGCGCGAAAATTGGGCAGGTGCATAATGCGGCGGCTTTCGTTTTGCATTTTCCTTTCCTCTTTTGTGTAACCATCATCGAGGAATAAATCGACGTGCGGTATGACGTTGAACGCGATTGGATGTGGATACACACTGGGTATGCTCGGCAGATTCTGAGCGCCCAGTTCGACCTGATGTTTTAATTCGATGATTGCGCGCGCGCCGCTACCCGAGACGGCCTGATAACTGGCGGCGAACATGCGCCAAACTCGAAATGCGCGGTGCAATGGATAAAGTGCCATCAATGTAATCGCAGTCGTGCAGTTCGGGTTCGCGATCAGCCCTTGATGTTGATGAACGTCTTCACGATTGATTTCGGGAATGACTAGGGGAACGTCAGGCTCCATCCGAAACACGGAGGAGTTGTCAACCACGATCGCGCCTGCCGTTCGCGCGAGAGGAACGAATCGGCGCGAGATTTCGCCGCCGGCGCTGAAAAATGCGAGGTCGATTCCGTCGAAGGACCGTTCTTTGAGTTCGTGGACCGGCACCGTGTCTCCGCGGAATTGAAGCGAGCAGCCGGCGGATCGCGAAGACGCGAGCAGACGTAAAGACGCCACAGCAAAACCGCGTCGCTCCAGCACATTGACCAATTCGCGGCCAACGGCTCCCGTCGCTCCGACAATTGCGACGTGGTAAGTCTTGTTCATCCGCAGCGGCAGTTTATCGTCCTGTTTGGCTGATGCAAACGAAGGACAAGACACTGCACATTTCAGTCCGCGATCAGCGGCTGACGCTCAAATCTGGTGACAAATCGATTCGCGATTACCCCGTTTCCACTTCGCGCTTTGGCGTCGGGTCTGAAGCAGGCAGCATGAAGACGCCCTGCGGCCGCTTTCGGGTGGCGGAAAAGATCGGTGCGGACGCGGCGAGCGGAACGATTTTCAAAGACCGAAAACCAATCGAACCCGCAGACGAATCTGCAATGAGCGGCGATTTAGTCATGTCGCGTATTCTTTGGCTCGATGGGCTAGAGGAAAAGAACGCGAATACACGGGACCGATACATTTACATTCATGGCACAGACCACGAGGCGAAAATCGGCGAACCGACGAGCCACGGTTGTATTCGAATGAAGAACGCGGACCTCATCGAGTTATTCGATCTCGTGGACGTTGACACGCCCGTGGTGATAGAAGCCTGACTTGATTTCGTTCGGTCCAAAAAAGGTGGAGAAAATCGTTGCGTCCTTGATCTTCCCCGCCTAAAAGACGGCAGCAACCTGCTGGGAAAGGAGGCGAAATATAATTGAAATTGTTTAAAGCGATCATGATCGTGGCGGTGTTGGCCAGTGCCCTGAGCTTGGGCGCTTGTGCACAAAAAAAGGAGACGATGTCGACGAGCACGGGCAGCTCTACGACCGGTTACTCGAAGTAATTCGAGTTGTGCGTCCCTGGATACCTTTAACACGAGGCCAGGCCGTCTCGTCGGCCTGGCCTTTTCCTTTTCCGCTGCCGGACGTTCCGATTACTCGCTACCATGTTGTTCTTTCCCGGTGCCGGTAGTATCTAAAACGCGATGATCGAACTCAACGGCCAGCCACTTTCTCTCGCCGAGATTGCGGAGGTTGCGATCGAAGGCCGGCGGGTACAAATCGCCGCTTCAGCGCATGCGCGCATTGAAGAATCGCGGCGGGTGATCGAGGAAATCGTGGCGAGCGAAGCAATTGTTTACGGCGTTAGCACAGGATTCGGCAAACTCTCTGAAGTGCACATTGCACGCGGCGACCTGCGCGATCTTCAGCGGAATCTCGTCCGCAGTCATTCTTGTGGCATCGGGGCACCGCTTTCCGAACCGGAAGTGCGCGCCATGATGTTGCTGCGCGCGAATGTATTCACGCTCGGTTTTAGCGGCATTCGCTTCGAGCTCATGGTCGTCCCTGAAAAAGGATCGGCCGGTGCGAGTGGTGATCTGGCGCCGCTGGCGCATCTCGCTCTCGCTGTGATCGGAGAAGGCGAAGCTTTTTACAATGGCAAAAGGCTGAACAGTGCAGATGCGTTGCAGCAAGCAAGCATTCGGCCGACGCAGCTCGAGGCTAAAGAAGGTCTGGCGCTCTTGAACGGTACGCAAGCAATGCATGCTGTGGGAGGATTGGCGCTCTTGCGAGCGAAACGTCTTTCGCGCATTGCCGACGTCGCAGGGGCGATGACACTCGAGGCGCTCAAGGGAACACCAGCTGCGTTCGACCCGAAAATTCAAAACGCGCGGCCGCATCCCGGTCAGAAAGCCGTTGCCGCGCATCTCGTTGGTCTCTTGCAGGGTAGCGAAATCCGACAATCGCACCTCACCGATGACCTGCGGGTGCAGGATGCTTACAGCCTTCGTTGCATGCCACAAGTCCACGGCGCGGTGCGCGGCGCGCTCGGGCATTGCGAGGAAATCCTGCGCATCGAGTCGGGATCGGCGACGGACAATCCCCTGGTCTTTGCCGATAATGGCGAGGTCATCTCCGGCGGTAATTTTCACGGCGCGCCGCTTGCCCTTGCCCTCGATTATGCGGCGATTGCTCTCACCGATCTCATGAGCATCAGCGAGCGACGCATCGATCGCCTGATCAATCCCGATTCGAATGAAGGACTGCCTGCGTTCCTTGCGCGAAGGCCCGGCATAGAATCAGGTTTTATGATCGCGCACGTTGCGGCAGCGTCATTATTGAATGAGGCAAAGGTCCTTTCTCATCCGGCGAGCGTTGACAGCGTCCCGACTTCGGGTGGAAAAGAAGATCACGTTTCGATGGGAATGACCGGCGCATTGAAGTTGCGGACGATCGTTGATAATGCGGAAAACGTGATCGCGATCGAGCTGCTCGCCGCAGCTGAAGGTCTGGAACATCGGCGTCCGTTGAAAGCTGGCGTGGGAGTCGAACGCGCGTTCGTAATTCTTCGATCGATTGCGCCACCGGTCACGCAAGACCGCGCTCTTTCTGCCGATATCGCGCGTGTTGCCGTTGCGATTCGAGAAGGTGCATTCGATAGCGGGAAAGAAAAATTATGAGCTCGAATCGAGTCGTCCGCGCCTCGCGCGGAAATCAACTCAGCTGCAAAGGCTGGCACCAAGAAGCTGCGCTGCGCATGTTGATGAATAATCTCGATCCAGACGTCGCGGAGAATCCGGGAAAGCTGATTGTCTACGGGGGAACGGGGCGAGCGGCACGCAGCTGGGAAGCGTTCGATGCGATTGCTCGCTCGTTGCGTGAGCTGGAAAACGACGAAACGCTGCTGGTTCAATCAGGTAAACCCGTCGGAGTTTTCCGGACCCACGATGAAGCGCCGCGCGTTCTCATTGCCAATTCGAACCTCGTTGGCCAATGGTCAAACTACTCAGAGTTTAATC
>WNFC01010717.1_pt1 | contig 10191 bp, 7 predicted proteins | sample 5400541 | NCBI WGS metagenome assembly WNFC01 (sample SAMN13153342, study PRJNA577476) | soil metagenome | isolation source: 120 cm saprolite under Douglas fir tree site 2 hole 2 replicate 1 | place: USA:California | collected 2015-04-18 | reverse complement strand
TTCGCGGACTTTTTCGAGCGCTTCGTTGCAGGAGAGGTGGACGATGTAGACGGGGGCACCGGCCATTTCGGCTAGGGCGATGGCGCGGGAAGTGGCTTCGGCTTCGGCGGTGGTGGGGCGTGTGAGCGCGTGATACTTCGGGGCGCGTTTTCCTTCGGCGAGGGCTTGCTGGACGATGACGTCGATCGCGCCGCCATTTTCCGCGTGCATGCAGATGAGGCCGCTGTGTTTGGCGGCCTGGCGCATGGCTTTGAAGATGGTGGCGTCATCGAGCATGAAGACGCCGGGGTAGGCCATGAAGAGCTTGAAGCTGGTGACGCCTTCGCGGATGAGCTGGCCCATCTCCTCGAGTTGCGCGGAGCCGAGATCGGTAATGATGCAGTGGAAGGCGTAGTCGGTGACGGCTTTGTCGTGGGCTTTCTTCATCCAAGTGTCGAAGGCCTGGCGGAGAGACTGGCCTTTGTACTGGATGGCGAAGTCGATGAGCGTGGTGGTGCCGCCAAAGGCCGCGGCGATGGTGCCGGTCTGGAAATCGTCGGCGCTGGTGGTGCCGCCAAAGGGCATGTCGAGGTGCGTGTGGACGTCAATGCCGCCGGGGATGACGAGACAGCCGGCAGCGTCGATTACTTTGCTCGTGTTTTCGATGGGAAGCTGCGCGGCGATGGCAGTGACTTTCTCGCCGTTGATGCCCACGTCGCCGAGGGAAGTGTCGGTGGCAGTTACGACCGTGCCGTTGCGGATTACGGTGTCAAAACGCATCTTCGCTCCTTAGGTATCGATTTTGTAAGAACCGATTTTGACTGAGTCGGAAACAGATGGGAAGGGGTGAAACCGAGGGCCCCCTACCCCCGGCATTTCATAAGAATATCAAAGCAAAAGACTTACAAAACTTGCAATTCGTAAGTGATTGATTCTAAGAGCGTGTCTTCTCGTTGATTGCTAGCAAAATGGTCGGAATGTGCGCCAAAAAGAAAAGCGGGACCAAGGTCCGCACTCCATGCGCAGTTATCTACAGGGTGAATTATAGCATAGATTAGAGATTTGTCAAGAGCGATTTTGGGCTTTTTTGCAATTTTCGAGACCAGCGGGACCTTTCACTGAAGCTGACGCTTGCGGGGCGGAACGGAAAAGCCTCACCCCTGAAGGGGTGAGCTACAGTTATTTTGCGTAGTGCGGGAGAACTTTGTGCTGGTAGTCATCCAGGGTTTTTTCCTCCTCGCCGCACATTAGATAGATGTTGAATTGGGTTACGCCGACTTTGCGGAGACGGTCTAGTTTTTTGCGATGCTCGTCGATGGGGCCGATGATGCAGAAGCGGTCGACGACTTCGTCGCTGACGAAATCGGCGTTATCGCTGCCGACTTCGCAGTGGTGAAGATAGTCATACTTGCCGCGATCTTTTACGAAAGAGGTGAGAGCTGGGGGAAGTTCTTCCGGCTTGTACTTGGAGATGAGGTCCATAACGTGATTGGAAACGAGTGCGGGAAACCAGCGGACGTGTTCGCGGGCGGTTTTCAGGTCGTCGGAGGCCCAAACGGGGGCGGCGGCCATGACTTCGATTTTGCTGAAGTCGCGGCCAGCTTCCTTGGCGCCTTCGCGGACGAAGCCGAGGCACCAGTCGATGAGGTCGGGATCGGCGAATTGAAGGATCACGCCGTCACCGATGCGTCCGGCGGTGCGCAGGGCTTTCGGGCCGTAGCCGGCGACCCAGACGCGCGGAATTTCGCCGTTGGTCCACGGAAATTTTGTGGGAACGCCATCGAGGTCGACCGTTTTGCCTGCATTCAGGTTGCGGAAGATGCGGACGAATTCCTCGAGGTTTTCGAGCGTGGTGGGCTTTTTGCCGAGGACGCGTCGGGAACTGTCTCCGCGGCCGATACCGAGTTCCATGCGGCCGCGGGAGGCAAGATTCAAAGTGGCGAAAAGGCTGGCGGAGACGGTCACATCGCGGACGGCGGGATTGGTGACGCAGGTGCCGAGGCGCATTTTTTGGGTGTTGGAGGCCATCAGGGTGAGAAGCGGAAAGGGCTCCTTCCAGATGACGTGGGAATCGAAAATCCAGCCGAAGGAGAAACCGGACGATTCGGCATGACGGGTGAGGGTCAGGATGCGATCTATCGAGATGTCAGGTTTAATGGTGATGCCGAAGTCCATGGAAAATGGTCCTCCTCAGTCCGCCGGCTGGGTAACGGGTGCAACTCGGTTCATCAACGCGAAGTAGGATAGGAAGCTGACCAGGAAGCCGACGAACCAGGCATAGTTGTATAGGACGCGCACTGCCGGAACCGCCAAGCCGATGAAAGCGACGCCTGCGCCGGCCGCCAATGAAGCGACGGCGGTCCAGTTGAAGCCACGCGAGTATTCATACCGGCCATTGCGTTGATAGAGATCTTCGACGATGAGGAACTTTTTTCGCACGATGAAGTAATCGCAGATAAGCACGCCCGCGATGGGGCCAAGAAAACCGGAGTAGCCGACGAGCCAGCCGAAAATGTAGCTGCCGTAATCGGCCATCAATTTCCAAGGCTGCATGACGATGCCCATGGCGCAGGTGATGAGACCGCCGGTGCGGAAGCTGATGCGGCGAGGGGAGAGGTTGGAGAAATCGTTGGCCGGGGAGACGACGTTGGCGGCGACGTTGACGTTGAGGGTGGCCATGAGCAGGGCGATCATCGCCAAGACGACCGCGAAAGGATTTCCGAGGCGCGAGAGAACCGCGACGGGATTCCAGAGGGCTTCGCCAAAAATGATGAGCGTGGCGGAAGTGACGGCGATGCCGATGAAGGAGTAGAAAGTCATCGTGGCGGGGAGGCCAAGGGCCTGGCCGACGATTTGATCGCGCTGGCTGCGTGCATACCGCGTGAAGTCGGGAATGTTCAGCGAGACGGTGGCCCAGAAACCGACGACGCCGGTGAGCGAAGGAATAAAGAAGCGGAAGAATTCGCGAAAGGTTTGAAATTTCGATGGCGTGGCGAGCATGGGACCGAAGCCGCCGGCTTTGCTGCGCGCCCAGAGGAGAAGAGCGAGTCCAATCAGGAGCAGAAACGGAGCGGAGATGCCCTGCAAGAAACGAATGGTTTCAATGCCGCGCAGAATCACCAGCACGTTGAGGAGCCAGAAGAAAGCGAAGCAGACCGCCGGACCGGAATGAAAGTTTGCCCAAGACGGGGCGAGGGCCACGATCATGGCGTTGATGGCTTCACCACCGATCCAGGTTTGAATGCCGAACCAGCCGCAGGCGACAAGAGCACGCAGGATGGCGGGGACGTTGGCGCCGAAAACGCCGAAGGAAGCACGAGCAAAAACCGGAAACGGGATACCGTATTGAGCGCCCGCATGGGCGTTCAACAGCATCGGGATCAGCACCAGCACGTTGCCTAGAAAGACGGTGAAGAGCGCCTGCTTCCAGTTCATGCCACCGGCGATCATGCCGCTGGCGAGCATGTAGGTGGGGATGTTCACGCTCATGGAAATCCACAAGGCGGCGTAGTTGTAAGTGCGCCAAGCGCGGCGCTCGCTCGGGACGGGAGCGAGATCCCTGTTGTAGAGCGAACTGCTCTGAATGGTTTCCGCGCGAAGTGTGGCGCTGTGAGTTTCACTCATGGTGAAGGTCCACTCGCATTCCTGTCGCGAATCGCAACTGCGTTTGCCGTGGCAGTGGAAACCACTTAAGTGGCTGCCGCGGTAGTTGCCGCTTGCGTGCGCACGATTTCGCCGTACGATTCCGGGCGGCGATCACGATAGAACTGCCAGGTATCACGGACTTTCTGAATTTCGTCGAGATTCAAATCCGCGACGAGCAATTCATCCTTGTCGCGGCTGGCTTGCTTCACAATTTTTCCTCGCGGATCGCAGAAGTAGCTCTTGCCATAAAATTCGCCGATTTTCCAGGGAGCTTCGGTGCCGACGCGGTTGATGGCGGCAACGAAATAGGCGTTGGCGACGGCGTGAGCCGGTTGCTCGAGTTCCCAGAGATATTCGGAGAGACCGGCGACCGTGGCGGACGGGTTGTAAACGATTTCGGCGCCGTTGAGGCCGAGGATGCGCGCGCCTTGGGGAAAGTGGCGGTCGTAACAGATGTAGACGCCGACGCGGGCGTAGCGCGTCTGGAAAACGGGGTAGCCGGCGTTTCCGGGGGTGAAATAGAATTTTTCCCAGAAGCCCGGGTGACAGTGGGGAATGTGGTGCTTGCGGTATTTGCCGAGATAGCGGCCATCAGCGTCGATTACCGCTGCGGTGTTGAAATACACGCCGGTCATCTCGACTTCGTAAACGGGCACGACAAGGACCATTTGGTATTTTTTGGCGAGCTTCTGCATAAGAGAAATGGTGGGCCCGTCGGGCACGCGTTCGGTCAGCTCGTACCAGCGGGTTTGCTGTTCCGCGCAGAAGTACGGGCCGTAGAAAAGCTCCTGAAGCCCCAGGATTTGCACTTTTTTCTTCGCGGCATCGGCGATCAAGCGCTCGTGCTTGGCAATCATTTTTTTCTTGATGTCAGGCAGAGAATACTTTTCCGGAGACCACTCACATTGGGCCTGAATCAGGCCACAGCGAACCGTGCGCGGCATGCCACACCTCCCGAGCAATCGCAGGCGAAAAGTCTACTCTGTGCGCGATGGCGCGACAAGTTTTCGGCACCCGGAGGTGGCGTTTGGCCGGCGGCAACAAACTGATGGAATGATTTCAACGAACCGCTGTAGATTGACCCTTTGGACCGAGAGAACTACCATCGACGGCACACGGTTTTCCATCAGGAGCCCTAACGTGGAGAAAATAGGCAGAGGGACAAGCTTACTGGTGTGGGCTTTCTGTTTCTTATTGCTTTCGAATGGGAGAGTCGCGAGCGCGCAAGAGCATGGGGCCCACGAAGCGAGGGGCGCACTTGGAACCGTCGAGTTTCGAGTAGCGTGCACCGCTGAAGCGCAGGAATCGTTCACGCGCGGCGTGGCTCTCCTGCATTCCTTCACCTACGAAGAATCGGCGGAGGCATTTGGCGAGGCGGCGATAAGAGATCCCCACTGCGCCATGGCGCATTGGGGCCTGGCGATGACGGAATACCACCAGCTGTGGGAACCCTACCCAGGGCCGGCGGAATTGAAACAGGGATCCTCCGAGATTCAGAAAGCACGCGAATTGAAGCCGGGAACACCGCGCGAAAAGGAGTACGTCGAGGCGTTGGGCATTTTCTACGACGGTTGGGAGCAGCGCGGGCACGCGGCTCGCGCGCAGGCCTATCGAGAAGCCATGCGTGGCGTCCACGAGAAAAATCCAAAGGATCAGGAGGCGGCGATCTTCTATGCGCTGGCGCTGCTGGCGACGGCCGCGCCGGCAGACAAGACGTACGAAAATCAACGAAAAGCGGCGGCTATTCTCGAGCCCTTGTCTGTACTACAACCCGATCATCCGGGAGTGGCGCATTACCTGATCCACGCGTATGACAATCCGGTGCTGGCGCCGCAGGGAGTGGCGGCGGCAAGGGCGTATTCGAAGATTGCTCCCGATTTGCCGCATGCTTTGCATATGCCGTCGCATATCTATACGCGATTGGGATTATGGGAGGATTCGATTACATCGAATATCGCCGCCGCCGGAGCAGCAAGAAAGCAAGGCGATCAAGGCGAAGAGTTTCACGCGCTGGATTATTTAGCCTACGCTTACCTTCAACTTGGCCGGAATGACGAGGCTGAGAAGATCAGGGACAACCTTCCCGCCGTGGGCACTGTGAAACCGTCGTTCCTGTTCAAGATCAACTATGCAAGAGCGGCTATTCGCGCTCGCTGCGCACTAGAACAGCAGCATTGGACGGAAGCCGAAAACCTGCTCCCAGACCCCGGAGTCCAGCCGCAAGTGGCGGGGATTTCGCATTGGGCGGCCGCGCTGGGGGCCGCGCACACGGGGAATCTGCGGGCCGCGAGGCAACATGCGGAACAGGTGCGCAGGCTTTCCGCAGAATTGAGGGAAAAAGGCGAGACTTACTGGGCGGAACAAGTGGCCATCCAGGGGGAGGAAGCCGGGGGATGGGTGGCGTTCGCGGAACACCGAACCTACGATGCGCTGAGACTGCTGCGAATGGCGGCGGACCAAGAAGATGCGGCAGAAAAACACGCCGTTACGCCCGGCCCGATCCGGCCAGCACGGGAATTGCTTGGCGATTTGCTCATGGAAATGCACGAGCCGAAAGAGGCGTTCATTGCATACAATCAGGTATTGACCTTAGCACCGGGGAGACGAAACGCCATGAATGGGGCAGCCGAGGCTGCTCGAATGGGTGGTATCTCCAGCAAAATAAAGGAGATATCTGATATTCTTCCTGCCAATGGCTCCATTCAAGCTAGGCCTGTAGCTTCCCATGGCTCCCGTACCGGGCAGGTAAATTTTCGGGGGAGGTAGAGCTTTTTTACTTGGAATTCGCACGGCAGTTCATTGAAAACAAAGATGTTAGGATTGGCCTGGGGCTTGCACCTGCTTAGCCGGTGGGGGAGGCGAGCCGAGGATCCCTTTAGGGGATTGAGGGCTGGGCCGGTTCGCTACTCCCCCCTTCACTTTCGCCGAGCGGTACCTCGGACTTGCTTCCGAGAATCGCACCGAAACTCCCCAACAACACCCCGGACACTTTCGACACGGCGAAAGTGTGCTCGAAAACGCGGAGATGCGGGTCCGCAGCTGAAAGAAAAATCGAACCAGATCAGACGCGGTGAAAAACCTGAGGCGCGGCAAGCCTTACGTCCCGCGAACGTGTGTCGTAATCGCTGAGCGTGAGCGCGAGCATGATCGCCAGCCAGAAGACAGAACATACGATGACAAGCTGGGTGCGCTTGGGACTGTAGCGGGCGTGCATGAAGTAGAGAACAACGAGCGTGGCCTTGATGGTGGCGATGACGAGAGCGATGACGATGTTGAACTGATGAAAATTCTGGAACGCGGCCCAAACGGTGATGCCGGTACCGAGCATCAAGGACGCGAAAATGACGATATAAATTTTTGGCGAAACAATGTGCTCGGACACGCGCAACTCTCCTACCGGTGCCTGTCAATCAAATAGAGCAACGGGAACAAAAAGATCCACACAATATCGACGAAGTGCCAGTACAAGCCCACGATTTCCACGGGCGTGTTGTACTGCGGCGTGAAGCGGCCGGCGAAAGAACCCTTGATGAGCCAGAGGAGGAGGCCGGCGCCCACGATCATGTGCAGCGCGTGCAAGCCGGTCATGCCGAAATAGAGGGAGAAATAAAGCTGGCCGTGGAAGTTAATGTCAGGATCGACGGCGAAAGCCTTATCCACTTCCTCCTTCTCCAGGGCCAATTCCTTAAGGTCATCGCCGGCCATGGGATGCGTCGGATGGTACTTCATGTCAAAGCCGTGGCCGGGGATGAGATGGTGGTCGAATTTCTGCTTGTATTCGATGGCCTTGACGCCAAGAAAGACGGTGCCAAGACCAAGCGTGGCGATCAGGAAGATACTGACCCATTTCTTCTTGCCGACTTGCGCGGACCAGACGGCCATGGCCATGGTCAGACTGCTCATAATCAGCACAACGGTGTTGCCGGCGCCCAATGTGATGTCAAGAGTGTTACTGCCAATGCCGAAAGCGGTGCTGAAAGCGCTGCGATTGATGGTGTAAGCGAGAAACATGCCGCCGAAGAACAAGACTTCCGTGACGAGGAAAATCCACATGCCAAGCGTGGCGGTTTCCTTCTGCTGCTCGAGCGTTTGAAATTGCCCGTACAGATCGCCGGTGCGATGCACGCGGGACTCCTCTTCCTAAGCCAATCTTTGGGCTGGCTTCGGCCACGAACAGCACGGACTGAAGTCCGCCCGTACACCAGAACTCAACCGACTAGTCATCTCCATGAGCGGGCGCGAGTGGCTTTGCCCCGGGCGCCAGTCCAAGATCTGGCCGGTTCAGATAATCGTATGGCTCCCAGGTCACTTCCGGAGTTACATGGAAATTCTCGGTCGGCGGAGGCGAATCCGTCGTCCACTCGAGGCCGGTGGCGGGCCAGGGGTTCTGCCCAGCAACCTTGCCGTAGCGCATGGACCAGGTGAGATAAGCCATCGGGAGCAGATAGCCCAGCGCGAGAATCGATGCGCCCGCCGTGGACAACACGTTGAGCACCTGAAATTCCGGCGGATAGGTGTGATAGCGGCGCGGCATGCCGAGATAGCCAAGGATGAATTGCGGAAAGAACGTGAGGTTGAAGCCAACGAACAAGGTGACGGCCGCGGCGCGCGAAAGAGCCTCCGGATAGAGCCGGCCGGTAATCTTCGGCCACCAGAAGTGCAATCCACCGACGTAACCCATGACCGCGCCGCCGACCATAATGTAGTGGAAATGGGCGACCACGAAGTAGGTGTCGTGAATGTGAATGTCCAGGCCCAGGCAGGCGAGGAAGAGTCCGGTGAGGCCGCCGATCACGAAGAGGCCGATGAAACCGAGGGCGTAAAGCATCGGCGTGTCCCAGGAGATGGAACCTTTGTAGAGAGTGGAGGTCCAATTAAAGACCTTAACCGCCGAAGGAATGGCCACCAGGTAGCTGAGGAAGGAAAAGGTGAGCGCGGCGTAGGTGGATTCGCCGGTGACGAACATGTGGTGCGCCCAGACCAGGAAACCGATGACCGCGATGGCGATGCTCGAGCCAGCGATGAAGGAATAGCCGAAGATGGGTTTGCGTGCGAAGGTCGGAATGATCTCGCTGACCACGCCCATGGCCGGAAGAACCATGATGTACACAGCAGGATGCGAATAGAACCAGAAGAGATGCTGAAAGAGGATGGGGTCGCCGCCGAGGGCGGGGTTGAAGAAGCCCAGATGAAACATGCGCTCGAGGCCGGCAAGCAACAAAGTGATGGCCACGACGGGGGTGCCCAGAATCATGACCAGGCTGGTGGCGTAATGCGCCCAAGCGAAAAGCGGAAGGCGGAACCAGGTCATTCCGGGCGCGCGCATGGTATGGATGGTGACGATAAAGTTGAGGCCCGTCAGAATCGAAGAGAACCCGTTAATAAAGATTCCAATAACCGCGGGCGTAACCGCCGAATTTGAATAGACGCTGCTGAGCGGCGTGTAAAACGTCCAGCCCGTGTCCAGCCCGCCGGTTCCAAAGGAATATAGAACGAAGCAGCCGCCAATCATGTAGATGTACCAGCTGAGAAGATTGATCTTGGGGAAGGCCAGATCCTTCGCGCCGATCATCAAGGGAATCAGGAAATTGCCCAGGACGGCGGGAATCGAGGGAATCAGGAAAAAGAAAATCATGGCCACGCCGTGCATGGTGAAAAGCTTGTTGTACGTTTCGGGAGTGACGAGCGCGCCGGTGGGCGTGAGGAGATGGATTCGAATCATGGTGGCGAAGATGCCGCCGATGAAAAAGAAGAACGTCACCGAACCGAGCCACAGCAATGCGATGCGCTTGTGATCCGTGGTGAGCAGCCACGAGCGGATGCCGTAAGTGGCGTTGAGATAGTCCTCATGCGGCATTTTCTGACCCGGCAATGGATTTGGCGGCGTATTGCTCATGACTTATTTCTTCCCCGTGGGCGGCGCAATCCCGGCGCCCTTCGCGGGAACCGCCTGCGACTGCAGTGACTTAATATAGGCCGTGAGAGCGAGAATCTGCTCCTCCGTCAACTGTCCCTGGAACGTAGGCATCAGCGGCTGATACCCGGCTACGATTTTCGCATTGGGCTGAAGAATCGACTCGCGGATGTAAGCTTCATCCGCAACGACGGTAGAGCCATCTGCCAGGAGAACTTGCGCGCCATAAAGGCCGTTGAGCGAGGGAGCGCGGCCCGTGCCATCGGCAACATGACAAGTGACGCAAGCCTTTTCGGCGAAGAGCTTTTCGCCTGCAACGACGGGATTGGCGCTCCCGCCGGATGAGCCGGAGAGCCACGCAGCGTAATCGGACGGCTCCATGACGGTAACCCAGCCGCCCATCAGCGCGTGATTCGTGCCGCAGTACTGCGAACAAAAGAAGTGGTAGCGGCCAGGCTTCGTGGGACGGAACCACATGGTGTTGTAGTGGCCGGGCACCACGTCCATTTTCACGCGGAACGCGGGAACGAAAAAGTCGTGGATTACGTCCTCGCTGGCCAGGACCAGACGAACGTTGCGGCCCACCGGAACGTGCAGCTCGTTGATTTCTTTCATCCCGTTGGGCTGCTGCGCCTTCCACATCCACTGCTTGC
>WNFC01037483.1_pt1 | contig 10192 bp, 9 predicted proteins | sample 5400541 | NCBI WGS metagenome assembly WNFC01 (sample SAMN13153342, study PRJNA577476) | soil metagenome | isolation source: 120 cm saprolite under Douglas fir tree site 2 hole 2 replicate 1 | place: USA:California | collected 2015-04-18 | reverse complement strand
GGGTGAATGTCAGTGAATCCTTGCTGATGCCTCGTCAAGCAAACGCCTTGTGACGGAGTGCTGCACAAGGTGGCAGGGGCCGGTCGCTGAGAGGCGGCCGGCGGCAGTCAAGGATGCTCCTTGGCTGTGTGGACACCGCTGCGAGGATGGCGTGCGGGACTCGGTATCGCGGACAGGCGGGTGTGCCCGCTGAGCACACAGTGTGAGCCGCAACCCTCCGCCAGTCAGCGCGAGCGGCGGCAATCATTCAATGCGCAGATAACTCTAGGACCGTGCCGAGCACAAACAGGTCGCCCCGCACGCGCCGAGGTCGATGACGGCCTCGATCAGGTTCTTGGCCGACGAGCCGCCACCCGGTCACGTTCCGGCACGCGCCGCACCGTCTCATCTGGCGAGCATCGCCTGGCACGTGAGACCCCCCCAGTGGACGACCGAGTCGCGAGGGCGCCGAATGTCTCGCGGGCACACCCGTAGGCGCCGACGTCTGATGAGACAGCGTAAGGCCCACCACCGTGGTCGGGCCGTGAGCAGATCCCAATCACCCGCCAGTAGAGCGGAGTCACGGAACTCGCAACCTGCGTCTGGACACATTCGAGGAAAGCCGTCCAGACCTACCTTGCGAACCCCACGTCGAGCGGGAGGCCCGGTCGCAAGCTTCGACTGGAGGCGACAGTGGGAAACACCATGAGCCAGGCGAATGCGAGGCCGGCGATGATCGATAGCGCGATCAACCCTTGGGCAGACATTGTTGATGCCCCGCCGCACGTGGTGCCGGAGGACCGCCCGCATATCGAGGCATTCAACGAGCCTGTGCGCAGCACCAGCGCTACTACATTGATCTGGACCTCCCTCCCGAAGCAGTTCTCGGACTACACGCGGCACCGGTGCGTCATCGACTTCGGGCGGTTAGACAGCTAATCGCGCAAGCCACCTCGTCTTTTAGTCGGACCCCTGCCAGGGATTCTCAAGGATCGCCTCCAGGTTATCAACGACTTCGTCCGCTGGTGTCACAGGCGGTACGGCCCTGAAAAGAACAACCTCTACGCCGCGACTTGACATTCCAAGCCCTAGCAGCTGCTGAACCTGGCGTCGATTTGCTGGGGGTCTGAACCAAAGATTGCGGGTTCCGTTGGGTAGCGGTCTCTGCATGTCACTAAAGAATGGGAATGTAACAACTAGTACACCACCCGATTGCAGTTTCGCCACCGCATCAGCCCTGCCTGCTGCAGGTAGACTCGCAGTCACTGTCGATACAGGAAAACCATGCGACTGCATGGCGGCGGCGACGTAGTCCGCCTCCTGGACAAGTCCAGTAGTAATGGTTACAGGAAATCCGAGATCGGATGCCGATCTAGTCTCTTCTATCAGCGATAGAATCCGTTCGTCCTGCGGCAGGCTGTCAAAATCCTCCAGCAGGCGCCACAAAGTCTCGATCGCCTCTCGGCGGGCATCAGGAGACCAACTTCGCGCTATATCTTCTTCCTGAGAGGCTTCTTCCTGAGAAACCTGCTCGGGATTCTCGAACAGCCGGACACGATGCAGAAGTGCAGACTGAATCGCGGTGCGCGTAAAGAATAGACTCGGGATGGCAGAAGGAAGTCTGTCAAACAGCTGGACGGCTCGCCGAACCAGCACGGCCTCCGTTGGATTGCCTGGGTACTCGCGGATTCGAACCGAGAACTCCGGTGCTATTTGACGACCATCATTGCCGGTGAGTGGGAAGGTCCAGATTCTCTTTTCTGACGCCGGGAACCAGGCGTTCGCGGCACCATCGGTGAAGATGACTCGTTGTGCCCTGTCTGCTAGTGCACTAAGTGGTCGACCAAGTGCCGAGCTCAGGGATGCTGGCACGTCGTCTACAATCAGCAACGATGGAGATGCAGTACTCAGTACCTTCGCTGCTACAGGTGATAGGACGACCGACGTCGAGCACACCACGAGGCCGGAATCAGGCAATGGTGAGTCACGTTCGTCCAGCGCGAGCCTGAGGTCCGCTGGACTAGCGAAAATGGCCGCAGGTCTTGCGCCCAGCTGACTGAGAAGCTCAGTCATCTGCCTTACCAGCAGATTGTGCGAAAGTACCATCAGTACGAGATCGCCATGAGCGGCACGTTCTGCGGCGATTGTTGCCAGAGTGAGTGTCTTCCCAGATCCCACCGGAGCGTCAAGCGCCACAACCCGCGGTGCTGAGCCTGAACGATACTCTTCAATGAGCGCTTGCTGATGGGGCAGGAGAGTTGGACCTGGCATAACTAGACGCCCCTCCTTGCCTCTGCTGCCCGCGCTTTGCGGAGCAACCATGTCCGAGCGTTGGCTAGGATCTGTACGTCGTCGGCCGTAATCGGCCCGCGGAAATGGAAGACGATATTGCGTATATCAGCTATTCGGCCGAGGTAACCCCATGCGGAGTCTCTATTGCCGCCCAGAAGTCTAGCGAATGCTTCGTTGTAGTTCGCGCGATGAATGACAGTCTGAACTAGCTCAGCGCATGTGAGGCTCCCGAGCTCAGTCGGAATTTCGCCATCTCTATCCTCGTAGTTTCTGGACACCGCTCGGCGAATGTATTCTACGAGATCCAGTTCGGCTACAGTCGCACTGACCAAGCGACGCAATGCCATCTCAATTTCTTGAATTAGGATAAACGGATGAGTCAGGTTATGCAAGTATTGAATTAGATCTGTCGGGGTCGCTACTGCAAGAAGCCGATCCGGGTCACCCACCAACACCGCTCCGTCGCGGTCGAGGTGCGGGAACATTCGTTCGAGCTCATCTGTTACTCGGACGAACTCGAGATCCTCGATGCAGTCGTCGACTTCAAGACGATCGAGGTCAATTTGTCGCAGTTCAGCGATCCGATTAGCAAATGACCGGTAGGAGAATACGCCGAGAACGAGCTCGCCTTCTATGACAGGCAACTGTGAGAACCCATGCTGCTGCATCAGGTCAAGAGCCTCGCGAACCTTGGTATCTGGACGCACAGACAGGACGCTCTGTTGATCGGGCAGCAGACTATTGACCGAATGGAACAGTCCAGCGAAGGAATTGATCTGCTTCGAATCCTCCTCACCTAGTCCAATCTTCATACACTCTCCGGGGTTCGGTCTCCACATGTCAGAGTTGTTTTCGGGGCGATGCGAGATGGTGCTGAAGCATCCGGTGCCGGTCAGGGGTGGCGCCATGCAGATGCCGCAGCGGAGGCCGGCTGGCTGCTCTCGCTGATGTGACTATAACGGTAGCGGGCAGTTTCACAGCTGGGCGTCCACCGTGCTGAGCGCGGCCGCCAGCCGGGCGAGCCTGGCACGCTGGTCTGGTTGCACCCTGTCGGCACGCCCTGCGGCGGCCGGCGCACTTGATCCGCGCGGCGACGATGTCCGGGTCGCGCTGCGTGATTGTGCTTGAGCGCGAGGAGATCGCCTCGACACTCACCGGGGCGCCACCGGGGAGGCACGGTCCGATGTCAACGGCCACTGAGAAATCCGGGCGGGCGGTCGGGTGATTTCCTGGCTGGCGATCACCGGAATTTTCTCGTGGCCGCTAGCAGTCCGACAAGCCGCGTTCTAAAGGCTCAGTTTGGTCTCACTCCATCCCCGTCCAGGGGCGTTCGCCGACGGTCACCCGGAGCGTGTTTGGCAGGCCGCAGATGGTAGCGGCTGGCGGTGAACGCTGGTCAGCAGTGTTGGAAAGCGTGTTGGTGTCGCACCACCATCAGCGAAACACCATCTGCGGCCGTGTTGAGGACGTGTGGCTGCGATCAAGCCGACCGCGCCCGGGCAGGACACCTGTGAGCACGTTTTCGCAGGCCAGACGCATTCGCAGCAACCCTCTCCGGAGCCATGGACGCGTCGCATCTTCCCGCGGGGGCGGGGAACCGTTAAGCGGCTTTACGTCAAGTGGAGCACTGGTGGTCGGCCGATCGGAGGACATGAACAAACCATCATTCCTGGCCGCAGTAGCCACCGCTTTCTGGCACCAGGTCAGCAGCCTGACGAACGGCGTGATAGACGGATAAACAAGCGGTAGCTAGTTCTGTCATCCGGGGGAAGAGATGCCTCGATCGCTGGCGCAGCGGTTTCATTTTGCGCGGATTGGCGAACGAGCGTAGCGTCCGGTTCCGGTCACATGGCACAGGTTAGGAGCGACCCTTGGGCGTCGGCGGTGGGGATCGGCCAGCATGGCCTGGCTGGAGCCAGGGTGAGGACCTGACGGCGCTGGAAGAGCAGATGGTCGCCAGGGCCGCGGTCGGGGAACTGGTCGACCGTGGCGGGGGGCCGTTCAACTTGGCCGAGATGCAGGCGTGGGGGGAAGAGCGGACGATCCGCGCGGTGGTGCTCCGGCACCTGTTGGTTGCGGAGCAGTGGCCCGTGGACGCGAAGGGGGTCCGGCTGCGCGGGGTGCGGATCAGCGGCCACCTAAATCTCGAAGCGGCGGTCCTTCGCTGCCCGCTGTCGCTAGATGACTGCCACCTCGACGCTGCTGAGCCTGCCTGCCTGGACTTTGCCACGGCCTCGCGTATCACCATGGCCGGGTGCCAGCTGGCGGGCCTGACTGGCGAGATGCTCACCGCGAGGGAAGTTGACCTGAGCCGCTCTACCTTTACTGGCCCACTGCGGCTGACGGTCGCAGACATCACCGGCCAGCTCAACTGTCGTGGCGCGCGGCTGGCCGGCCGTGATAGCGAAGGCCATGCGCTGTACGCCGACCGGCTGAAAGCCGGCGCGGTGTACTTGAGCGAGGGGTTCACCGCTCCGGGCGGGGCGGTCCGGCTGCTGGGTGCGGACATCACCGGCCCGCTCATTTGCCGTGGTGCCCTGCTGAACGGCGGTGACGGCGTCAACAACGCGCTGGCCGCCGACGGGTTGAAGGTCGGCGGTGGGGTATTTCTCGACGAGGGGTTCACAGCCACAGGCGCGGTCCGGCTGGCGGGCGGCCATATCACCGGCCAACTCAGCTGCCGTGACGCCCAGCTGATTGGCTGTGACGACGAGGACAATGCGCTGGTCGCCGACCGGTTGAAGGCCAGTGGAGGGGTGTTCCTCGACGGGAAGTTCACCGCCCCCGGCGCGGTCCGGCTGCTGGGCGCTGACATCACCGGCCAGCTCTGCTGCCGTGGCGCCCGGCTGACCGGCTACGACAGGGATGGCAACGCACTGGTCGCCGACTGGTTGAAGGCCAGTGGAGGGGTGTTTCTCGACAAGGGGTTTACCGCCGCCGGGGCGGTCCGGCTGCTGGGCGCTGACATCACCGGCCAGCTCGAGTGCAGCGGATGCTGGCAGCAGACATCGAGGGGCAGCTCAGCTTCCATGGGGCGCACCTGAACGGCCGGGACAACAACGACCCTGCCCTGATCGCGGACGGCATGAGGGTTACGAATGGGGCATTCTTCACCGGGCTCACCGCGACAGGGGCGGTCCGCATGCTGGCAGCGGACATCGAGCGCCAGCTCACCTTCCAGGGGGCGCACCTGAACGGCCGGGACGACCGCGGCGACGCGCTGGCCGCCGATGGCATGAAGGTCAGGGGCAGTGTTCTCTTCAATGGAGTGTCCACCGCCATCGGCGCCGTCCGCCTGCCTGGCGCGGACATCAGTGGGCCGCTCGTCTGCAGCGACGCACAGCTGACAGGACGGGACCAAGGTCGTAACGCGCTCGTCGCCGACCGAATGAAGGTCGGCAGTGGGGTATCTCTAAACGGCCAGTTCACCGCCGACGGGGCGGTCCGGCTGGCGGGCGCGGACATCACTGGCCAGCTGACCTGCCGGGGAGCGCAGCTGAACGGCTGTGACGACCGCGGCGACGCACTGGCCGCTTACGGAATGAGGGTCAGCGATGATGTTTACATCGACGAAGGGTTCACCGCCGCCGGGACTCTTTCGTTGGTAGCTGCGCGCTTCGGCGGATCGGTGGAGTTCAAGCCTGCAACACTGGCCAGCGAAGGTCAGGTCGCGTTGGACATGGCTAGAGCACAGGTCGCAGGTGCGTTCTGGTGGGCACCGACAGCGCAGGTTTCGGGTCGCGTCGACCTTGAAGGTGCAGCTTTCGGCGAGCTTGCGGATGATTGGGGGGAGGGACGTGGGTCAGCGAACGGTTACTGGCCTACTGCCGGGCGCCTCCGCCTCAACGGTTTCACCTACGACAGGCTTGGTGGCAACCACCAGCCCCCCGTGAAACAACGGCTGGAGTGGGTGCGTAGCCAGTACAGCCGGTACAAGCCGAAGCCAACCGTGCTCTGGACAAACGGGACTATGGCTCCTCCTGTCATTACCTCTCCCCCTGCAAGAGCGGTTGGGGAGGGTAGCCGGAGCTTCACGCCTGAGCCGTACGAGCAGCTAGCCAAGGTCTACCGGCAGGCAGGAGAAGATCGCGAAGCCCGCGAAGTCGCCATCGCCAGGCTCGTCGACGAGCGGCGCTACGGTGACCTCGACCCGTTCCGCAACGTAGGCAACTGGTTCTTCGATAAGACCATCAAATTCGGCTACCAGACCCGGCGGGCCCTTCTGGGGCTGGTCTTCGTCTTTGTAGCCTTCCTGGTCATGACCTTCTTTGCCCAGCATCACCATGCGATCGAGCCCGTGAATGACCTCGTGGTCGGCGTGCACCCGACCCCAGTAGCAACCCGATGCGCCCCCAGCTACCCGTGCTTCTATCCGCTCGGCTACGCCGTCGACGTAGTGATCCCGATCATCAACGTTCACCAGACCGACTTCTGGGGGCTCAATGGCTGGGGCTGGGTCTTCGGCAGCTGGGCAGCGACCGTGCTTGGCTGGTCCGCGGTGACACTCCTCGTCGTCGGCTACACCGGGCTGGTACGTCAGCAATAGATCAGATAATCGAGCGGACCGAATGCCGAACATACTGACTTCACTGCCGCCGTCCCGCTGATCCCCCGTTGACGGACGGGTCAGCGCCAGCCCGCTCGCGGGGAAACATGCGGGGACTAGTTCATTGTTCGAAACGCGGTTACCGACAATGCGCGTGAGACAGACCGAACCAGGCACTGCTGTGCTCTCGTCGCTGGCGTCTGGTTGACCTGCTCTGGGGCGTACCGCGTTCATAGGCCGACGCCTGTAGCCTGAGGTTGCTGGGGACTCTAATCGCCGGTCATGATGGAGGCCCCGCCCGGGACGGTCGGGCGGGGCACTCGTCATTGAGGCCCGATGGTCGGTTCGGGCCGTCGTGGCTGCCAGCCCAGGGCCGGTGCCAAATGACGTCTGTGAGCAGCGTGCCCCAATGCCGCGGCTCGCAAGCGGCCAGGGTAATCGTGAGGGCTGAGCGCTCGCTCATCTTGAGCGTCACCAGTGTCAGAGAACGGTGGCGACGACCCGCCCCGCACGGCAGTCTCGCGTGCCGTGAGAAGACGTCCTGGCATCCCTGATGTCGCCTTGTGACGTCCTATCCCAGTGACATCGGGGTGACAAATGATCTTGAAGGTACCGTCAGCTATCCTGTAAAGTCTCTGACCTGCAATTCCTAGTGGAGCTGAGGGGATTTGAACCCCTGGCCCCCTCGATGCGAATGAGGTGCGCTCCGGGCTGTCCTAGACCCAAGATCGGGAACGAGTGTAGTGACGTAAGTCCCCGACCGCCTATCCCCACTTGTCACGGCCTGGCTGCGCCGGTTTGTCGGTGGTACATGGTCAACTGTTAGAGCGGCATGTACAGCCGACACCACTGGGACCCGATGCTGACTAGCACGTGCGTCCAGCGGAGTCGATAGTCGCGCACTCATTCGACCACAGCCAACTCGGCGTACCGTGCCCGGCTGCCGTGGTGCCAGCCCGAGCCTCCGCGGAGGATTAGTGAGACCCGATACGGCCTTCGACACGCATCAGGTTGTCGTGAACGCCGACCCTGATTCCGTGCATGAAGCGCGTCACCGCCGCAACGTCTTCTGCGATGCCTTCGGCACGTTGTCCGAGGTAAGTGAGACGATCCCGTCCGGCAGCTTGGCGCGTGGAACTCAGCGTGATCCCATCCACGATGTGGATCTGATCATGGTGTTCGATGCCGACGAGCACCCGACTGGGACAACGGCAGCGGAAGCGCGGAGGCCGCGCTAGAACATACTCGCAGCCTGGTCAGCAAGCTGCTAGGCGCATCGGATGGGAGCTTTGCCCGCAAGGTCCGTCGCGCCGAGCTGCGCAATCATGTCGTGAAGTGCTTCCTGGATGACCCGGACGACCCGCTGGCCTTCATGGTTGAGGTGATGCCCGCGCTTCGCGAGCGCGAGGACGGCCCGCTCCGCGTTCCCGAGCGGAACGACGATCGGTGGGTGACGGCCGATCCCCAGTACTTGATCAAGGAAGTTGCCGAGCGGCACAGTGAGTGGCGGTACTTCGCGCCGATGGTCCGGACAGTCAAGAAGTGGAAAGACGTATCCGGACTGGCGATGAAATCGCTGACCGCGGAGATTCTCGCCCTCCAGTGCATGCCCCGGCCTGAATCCGGGGCCGCGCTGACCCGCCCGGCGGCGCTGGCACGCTTTTTCACTAGTGCGGCCACGCATGTTATGGAAGGGGTCTATGACCCGGCGGGATGGTGCGGGGAGATCCAGCCGGACCTGGACCGGTATGCGGCGCGTGCCGCGCTGCTGGAAGCCGCCGACGTTGCCGCACGTACCCTCGATGCTGAGGAGCGCGGCGATTACGACTTGGCGGTGTGCCTGTGGCGGTCAGCGTTCGGGAGTGACTTTCCCGAGCCACCGGATGGCTGCCCGGGCAGTGGCACCGGCAATGCTGCGGTCGGCGCAGCTCTCATAGCGGCGCCGGCGCTGCTTCGGCGCCCAGTGAGGGATGCCCCGCAGGGATGAACGAGTCACTGAAGGCTGCCGCGCGGTCGTGGTGGCAGGACGAGCCAGGGCGCCTGGCCCGTGAGCAGGCGGCCATGGGCACGGCCGCCCCGGGCCTGGTGTGGCTGGCGGGCGAGCGGTCAGGTGGCTGGCTGGGGAAGGTTCCGGTCTGGCCGTTCGACCGGCCTGTGCCCCGCGGCTTGACGGGGCTGCTCGGGGGCCAGGCCCTGGAAGTCCGGATTGTCTGCGGGCATGCCTTCCCGATGGTGGAACCGCAGGTGCACCCGCTGTCGGTTGAGGTGCCCTTTCAGGCGCTTGGCTGGACTAGCTGGCATGTGGCCCCCGGCGGCTCGCTGTGCCTGCTGCAGGCTTCCGCTCAGTGGGACCCGGCCAGCACGGCGGCGGACCTCATCCCGAAGATCAGCGGATGGCACATCGAGTACCACCTCATGGTCCGCGGCCTTATCAAGGCGATGACCGAGCGCGGGCTGGACGCTGACGACAGCCTCGACCGTCTTCTCGACGGCCTGGAGCAGGGCTGATGATTGCGACTGGTGGCCAGGCAGTCGTCCTGTCGGAGAGCGCGGCGAACCGGATCCGCAGCGCCACCGCGCCGTGGGGGGCGTTGAAGCTCACGTTCGGCGAGGCCGACCAGATGATCGGCGTGCTGGGCGCCGGTGAGCGTGACGGCTCCATGTATGACACTTCCCGCGAGGAACTGGCCGGGCATGTCCTAGATCATCTAGGCCAAGCCGAAATCGGCGGGCTCTGGTACCGGGCCAATGCCGAGCTGCACGCCTGCCACGCGTGGCTGATGACCCGGGCAGGCCACGCCATGCCGGCCGACTATTTCCAGACGATGATCGCTGATGGCTGGCGGCAGCCACCCGCCGGCAGCGCAGCAGTGGTGATCACCCACGTTCCCGGCGGAGATCCGGAGTGGGCAGCCTGGGCGGTCAGCCGCGAGGGCGTGACCGCCACGGTCATCACCGTCCTGCCGGCGCCATCGGCAGACCCGCTTGCCGGTCTCACCCGTGCATGGCCACTCCCGGATCTGGCCAGCACATCCGTCACCGTCGTTGGCACCGGGAGCATCGGCAGCGCGGCCGCGCACGCCCTGGCCACGTATGGGACCGGGACAATCAGCCTGGTCGATGATGACCGGTTGTTGTGGCACAACCTGGCCCGGCACCAGGAAACCCGTCGTGACGTCGGCCGTTACAAGGTTGACGCGCTCGCCGATGCGCTCGCCAGCCGGTGGCCGGGCACCACTGCCGTTCCGCTGCGGCTGAACGTCATCAGTGACGCTGACCAGATGCGGCCCCTGTTTGACCAAAGCTCGGTGATCGTGTGCGCCGCCGACGGCGTCGCCCCCCGGCGCGTGGTCAGCCACCTGGCCCGCCGTTCGG
>WNFC01021659.1_pt1 | contig 10192 bp, 8 predicted proteins | sample 5400541 | NCBI WGS metagenome assembly WNFC01 (sample SAMN13153342, study PRJNA577476) | soil metagenome | isolation source: 120 cm saprolite under Douglas fir tree site 2 hole 2 replicate 1 | place: USA:California | collected 2015-04-18 | reverse complement strand
CTCAACAACTTCAATGCCAACCATTCCGAGTCGGAGCTGACGGTCGATCCCGGCAGCGAGCACATCGTCGGCTCGTCGAAATTCTTCTTCGACAAGTTCTCGACCATCTACAACTTCTACCTCGGCAGCTACAACATCAACGGCAGCAACAGCAGCAACAACATCGTGCAGGGCTACGACTGCTCCACCACCGAGACGACGCCGGGTGTCCTGAACCAGAGCATGCCGCCGAGCTGGACCAACACCACCGATCCCAACCTCGGGTTCGACACTCAACATCGTGTCTACCAGACGATGCTGCCCTTCAACGCGTTCTGGACGAACCTGCACCCCGACGGTGCGATCACCGTGTCCTACAGCGACGACTTTGGCGCGCACTGGGTGACGGGGAACGGGGGACACGCGCTCGAGCAGGTTCCCAACGCCAGCTCGTTCCAGCTCGGCCACGTCGAGGACAAGCAGTGGATCGCCGTCAACCACTACCCCGGAAACAAGTACCAGGACCACGTGTACGCCACCTGGGACATAGTCGACGGCAACGTCGGCAGCACGGTCAAGCTGCGGGCGGCGGTCTCCCGCGACCGCGGGCTGACCTTCTCACCCGCGAAGACGATCGTCTCCAGCTCGATCGACCAGCTGCGCGACCAGTTCAGCCAGCCGGCCGTCGATCCCTCAGGCGACCTGTACGTGGCTTACACGAACATCGGGACCAAAACGACCAAAGCGGACTTCTTCGTGACGAGGTCGACCGATGACGGCAAGACGTTCAGCACGCCGGTCCAGGCCGGGTCGGGCAACACCATCGGCGTCGGCAGCGTTCGGGTGACGAACACGACCTTCCGCGACGGCATCAACTACGCCTTTGCGGTGTCGCCGGACTTTCCGGGCCACCTCTACCTCGCCTACAACGACTTCAACGGGACGCAGTACAACGTTTTCCTGGTCCAGTCGACCGACGGCGGACAGACATGGAGCAAGCCGGTGCCGGTGAACGACGACATCGCCTCGGGCCGCGTTGCGGACCATTTCCAGCCGGCCGTCGCCGCCGGGCCGGGAGGCGCGGTCGCGGTTGCGTTCTACGACCGGCGCGCCAACTGCCCGACCGATGCCAGCATCATCAAGCAGGACCAGGGCCGGTCCAACTTCTGCATCGACGTCTCCGTCCAGCCCTACACAGACACAGGAGCCGGCGCCGTGCCGGTCGGATCAAACATCCGGGCGTCCAACTCCACGTGGGATCCGCAGCAGCCCGGGCTGCTCGTCAACGCGGATGGGAGTACGAGCGACCTGCAGACATTGGGTGGGCTCGGCCAGATGGCCTGTGCCTCGCACAAGGACCCCTGCAGGCTGTCGTTCATCGGCGACTACTTTGGGCTTGCGATCTCTGGGGGCAACATCTACACGCTCTCGGTCTCGACGCACTACTCATCGAACGTGAAGGCGGACGACGGCTCGAATCTGTACTACCAGCAGCAGGTGCTCGGCACCATCAGCCGGTCGACTTTGGGCATCTAGACGAAATCTGACGGTAATGACGACTGCTGATTCAAGGAGGTACACGAGGTGATAAGACGAGTCGGACCAGCATTTGCGCTGGCGACCGGTGCACTCCTCGCGCTTGTGAGCACCGCGTTCGCCGGCGGCGTGATGTTGAAACAAATCAGCTCAGATCCGTTCACGAACACCACGGCCATCGATGGTGTCGCAGTCTTCCACAAGACCCAGGAGGAGCCCGACACGTTCGCGTTCGGCTCGACGATCGTCTCCGCCTTCCAGGTGGCACGGTTCCACAACGGTGGCGCGGACGACATCGGATGGGCAACCTCGAGCGACGGGGGGAAGAGCTGGAAGCACGGCTTCTTGCCGGGATTGACGTTCCAGGGGGGCGACAAGACCATCCCGTACGAGCGGGTCAGCGACGCCTCGGTCGCGTTCGACGCAAGGGACAACGTCTGGCTCATTTCTTCGATCCCCCTTTTAAGCAACCTCGTAGTCCCGACGGTTTTCGTCAGCCGATCGAGCGACGGGCTGAATTGGAGCAATCCGGTTTCGATACCGCAGCCGCCGAGGGCTCCGATCGATCTCGACAAGAATTGGACGGTCTGCGACAACACGCTCGGCAGCCCGCACTACGGCAACTGCTACACGGAGTTCGACAATTTCGCCCTTGACGACCTGGAGCAGATGAGCACCTCGACAGACGGTGGTGCGACGTGGAGCCTGCCTCTGGCGACCGCCAATAGCGCGCACGGCCTTGGCGGCCAGCCGCTTGTGCAGCCCAATGGCAACGTCGTCGTCCCCTTTGAGTCGATCCATGGGACGATCGGCGCCTTCACGTCCACGAATGGTGGGGCGAGCTGGAATGCCAGCGTCATCGTTGCCCATATCGACTTCCACCGGGTCGCCGGCCAGCTGCGGACCTCGCCGCTGCCCACCGCGGAGGTCGACGGCGCAGGCACCGTCTACGTCGCCTGGGAGGATTGCACCTTCGAGCCGGGGTGCCCGGCCAACGACATCGTGTTCAGCTCCTCGAGCGATGGCGTGAACTGGTCCGGGCTGTCACGCGTGCCGGCCGACCCGATCGGAAGTGGCGTCGACCACTTCATTCCGGGCCTCGGCGTCAACAAGGCAACCTCGGGCAGCAGCGCTCAGCTAGCGCTGACCTATTACTACTATCCGAACGCGGCGTGCACCGTCGCCACCTGCCAGCTGGACGCAGGGTTCATCTCGTCCTCGGATGGCGGGGCACACTGGGGCGGCAAGGTGCAGCTGGCCGGACCCATGAACAACACCTGGTTGGCGTTCACCACACAGGGCTACATGGTGGGCGACTACATCTCAACCTCGTTTTTCATCAGCGGGCTGGCCTTGACGACCATCGCCGTGGCCAGTGCAGGCACCGCAACGCAGAATCTCGATGAAGCGATGTTCGCGCCTTCAATGGCCCTTGCCGTCTCCGGTGGTGGCGCGGCGTCGGACCAGAGCGCGGCCAGCACCACTTCAAACATGGCCAACGCACCGGTGCCGCCGACCAACCGATAACGGTTTCCAACCGACCAGACTGCATGGGACATCGAGAGCCTCCTCCTCGGAGGCTCTCAAACTTTCTGGGGCTCATGGAGTCCGGCGTGGCGTCGACGATGGTGCCGGGTGAGACGGGCTCGGCGAGGCCACGGGCGTCGGCGGTCCTGTCGGGCGTGTGTTCGGGAACGGGCTGGAACTCGGTGATGGCGGAACGGACGGACTCGATGACGTTGAAGGCTTCGGGCTTGTAGTCGTTGGGGGTTTTGTCGGGCCGGTGCCTGGCCCCGTCGTGCTTCCCGATGGTGATGGGCTCACCAGATTGGCTATCACGGGTGGGAGAGCGGCGTTGATCGCCTGCTGGAGACTCGAATCGGCCCCAGGTGCGGTCACGATCGCGGGCGTCAAGAAGATGGCTGCGACCACGACGACGGCAGCCACGAGCAGGCGCCGGTGGCGAGGTGTCAGCGGGGACGGCCTGGCACCGGTGGTTTGCGGCGAGCGCTTGAACAAGATTCGGGCCGGCGTGAGCGGGATTCCCTGCGCAAGCAGGCTGGCCGCCGGCGCGCTGCCCCACGCGATGGCCTGCCAGACGAGCAAAGTTGCGACCGCAAGGCCCAGTGTGCGAGGCCCAAACAGCCCCACCGCCACCGCCATCACCGCGCACGCCGCCGCCACCAGGGATTCCGGCAGAGTGCCCAGGACGGCCCCGCCCACGCGTGATGGGGTGCGCACCTTGGGCGTGCGCAGGAAAACTCCCCGTTGCAGCACCAGCGCGCCGACGCAGGCGCGCGTAACCGTCCAGCTCAGCGCGAGCATCACCATCGCGGCGAGAGGTGTGTCGCGCCAGGGCGCACCGCAGGCCGCATGAATGCTCCACGCCAATCTCAGCAGCCCGGCGACCAGCAAGAAGATCGGCAGCACCAGCAGCACCCCGACAAGCTGACGCAGGAGCAGCGGATGGCCCAAGGCAAGAAACGGACTCGTGGCCAGCAGGAAGAACGCAAGTCCGACTCCGAGAGAGTCCGCGAACCAGCCCAAACCTCCGACCAGGTAGTGATAGCGCTGGGCGAGCGTCAGTCGCGATGGTCTCAAGCCGACGAGCATAGGCAGATGGCGGCGCAAGATCTGTACGCCTCCGAACGCCCACCGAAAGCGCTGGCGACGCAGGCCGTCGAAGTCGAGCGGCATGAGGCCCGCTCCGAAGACCTGGTTCACGTATATGGATTTCCAGCCGCGGGCCAGCAGGCGCAGAGAAGCTTCTGCGTCCTCGGTGATGCACCACTCGGCCCAGCCGCCGATTTCTTCCAGCGCGCTCCGCCGGACGACGCCCATCGTGCCCCCGAAGATGATGGCGTTGACGTGCGCCCGAGCCACCATCGTGACGTCGAAGAAATAGCGGTACGCGTAGAAGAGGCCGCGTAAGTACGGCGAATCCTTCCAGTCCCGATAATGCTGCGGGGTCTGGACGAAGGCCACGTCGGGGCTCGCGAAGAAAGGCACGCATGCATTGAGGAAGTCAGGCTCGACGACGTAGTCCGCGTCCACTATGCCGACGATCTCGATGTCTGGTTCGAGCCGCCTCGTGGCTTCATTGAGGGCGCCGGCCTTGAAGCCAGGCCAGCTGGGGAGGTGGATGAACCGGAACCTCGGCCCAAGCCTGCGGCAGTCCTCTTCCACCGGCATCCACAGTTGCGGATCGGTGGTGTTGTTGACGATCACCTGGATGGTGAGCTCCGGATAGTCGAGCGCGGAGAGGGCATCTAGCGTTTGGCGCAGCAGGTCGGGCGGCTCGTTGTAGGCGGGTACCTGCAGGCAAACGCGGGGTCGATAAGTGTCGGCGCGCGGCGGCGTATGGACCACGGGCTTGTCGCGACCGATCGCGTCCGTGATCTCGAATGCAAAGGCGAGAGTCAGCGCCAGCGCGCCCATCTCGAGTACGACGAGAACGATCGATAACCCAAGGCCCAGGGCTGGCCCATGAGTCGTAAAGGTGACTGTCAGCAGCACGCCCGCGAACGAGACGGTGGCTACGACGAGGGTCGCGAAAAACAGCCGGGCCGGCCAATATATGGTCCGCAGCAGGAAGTCGACGGTCGCGACGGCCAGGATCAGGATCACGAAGATCGGTCCGATCGAAGCCGAGTCGCCGAGCGCGTTGCCTACCGTCGCGACCGCCGCCCCGGTCGCAAGCACCAGCACCGGCAGGCCGATGGGCCATCTGGCAACCCTGGAGCGGCCGAGGGCGATGAACGAGCCAAGCCCGATCAGCGCAAGGAGAGCGGCCGCTAGGGCGAGCTCAATCAACCTAAGACGAGTTGGTCGACTGGGTGGAAATGGAAAAGGGCCGGGGGTTGAGCCCGACCCTTTCCGGCGCTTCTGTGGTTATGGCTTGCCCGGCGTGGCACTGGGCTTCCCGCCGGGGTGACTGGTCGGCGGGCCGGTCGGGTGGTCGGTCGGCGGGCCCGTCGGGTGGTTGGTTCGTGCGTCCGATGCGTGTTCGCGGGCTCCGCTGGCGTGCTTCGAGCTCTCTTGCTTGCCGTGTTGAGACGCAAACGTGCTGACGCACTCGCCGATCCCATGCGAGCCTGGTGCAAGCGCGGCCTTGCATTTCTGGACCTGTTGAACGACCTGCTGCCCCCAGTTGCTGGGGTCGGCGCTGCCTGTGATGGCCGCCTCGGCTCCGACTCCTGCCGCAGCGACGGCGAGCGCGGCGACCGCAAGACCGATGGCGCCCTTGGCCGAGACAACGGACGCCGCGTGGGCGAGAAATGACATGTGAGGACCTCCCTGAAGATATGAGGCGTGATATTGGGCTTGCGCCGGGATCGGGCTGGGGCCGCTCTGGTTAGCAGTCTGGTTTTGGAGTTGCTGCTCCAGCCATCGATCGAATCCGTCGCCGCTTTCCACGCTCATTCCTCCAAAGGGACTATCGGAGGTGGCAAAGTACCCATTTCGGCGCTGAATTGATCTCCGAGTCGCGCTCGCAGCCGGTTCTTGGCCGCGGCCAGGCGGGAGGCGACCGTCCTTTCAGGAACGTCCAGGGCGGCCGCGATCTCGCGATTGGTGAACCCGTGCATGTGGCGCAGCACCAGCGCCGCGGCTTGCTTTGGAGGCAGCGCTCGCACCTCCCTCACGAGGTCGAGCTCCTCCGACTCGGTCGGATCGGGCGCCTTGGGGCGGCCAACCCGCCGGATCACCTCGCCCAGCTCGTGCAGGCGCTCGCGTCTCCGATGCGTAAAAGCCACATTCAGCGCAATCCGGTAGATCCAGGCTTGGGCGGGAGCGTCTTGCTTCCAACTCTTCCAGGAGCCGAAGGCACGCAGGTAGGCCTCCTGGGTGGCGTCTTCAGCGGCAGCGGGGTTCCTCAGGATCATCATGAGAGTCGCGAAAACGCGCTGATACGTGGCCTGGTAGAGGCGGTCGAAGTCAGCTTTGCTTCCAGGGCGGTAGCTCGATTCGGACGGCTTCGTTGCTTACGACCTCACCGGTTCGCGACCAGCAGCTCGAGGGAGTCGACCAGCCTGGGTCCGGGCCGGTTGAAATAGGCCGACCCGTCGAGGACCACGACCTGGTCGGCGCCGACGGAATCGATGTCCGCGCGAACCAGCTCGGCTTCAGCCTGCGCTCGTTGCCGATTGAACCCGCAGGGCGCCAACACCAGGAGCTCGGGCCGCGCCTGGGCCACATCCGCCCAAGAGATCGCGACGGAGGGCGCGCCCGGCCGGGCCAGCGGATCCTCAATGCCCGCCAGCGCCAACAGGTCCGGTGTCCAATGGCCGGCGGGATAAGGCGGGTCCAGCCATTCGAGGAACACTCCCCGCACGGGCGGGCGTTCGTGGGCAGTTCGCCTGGCGGACTCGATGCGAGCAGCAAGGCGGCCCATCAACGGTGCGGCGTCGGCACCGCACGCTTTCGCCAGGGCCACGATGTCGGCCAGCACGTCCTGCAACGAGTGAGGATGCTGGCGAATCATCCGGATCCCTTCGAGGTCCACAGCCACCTGGAGCTCCTGGATGGCCTCGGTGTCGACGAAATAGAGCGAGCGGCCCGCCACAGCCGCCTCCGAAACCGCGACCTCGATGCCGCCGCTGTCTCTGTCGTGCAGGCGCAGAGTCGAGCGCGTCACGATCGGCAGCGAAGACGCTTCCGGTGGGTAGTCGCACTCGTGGGTGACCGCGACCAGGCTGCCGCCGAGCCCAAGCGCGAAGAGGGATTCGGTGGCACTAGGAAGCAGAGACACGATTCTCATAGGTGGCCACCCGTCACGTCGAGCTGAGCGAAGCCCGAATCGAGGCGCCGCTCGCCGGCAATCCATGCGAGCGGCTTGTTGAAGACCGGACCCGCGAAAGCGAACGAGTGATACTCGCCGTTCTCGCCGCAACGGTCGACGGCCGTGGCCCCGATCTCGCTTGCGAAGCGCTCGTCGACGATGCGGCCGAGCCATGCCTCGTCGAGCTTCGCGAGGTCGACGCAGGTGATCACGGCCCGCCCGCCCGAAGCAATGAACTCATCAAGCAGGAGCTGCGGCGACTCGCCCCAGATGGGCTCAACGTGGTCGAGCCCAGCGGCGCTCACGCGGCTTTCGTACCACGCCCGAACATCGGCAAGGTGGATGTCGCCGAACACCACCCCCGTGAACCCTTCCTCTCGGAGCGACGCCAGCTCGTGACGGAGGTTCGCTTCCATCTCAGCCCAGGTGGTCGGGATGGCGCGGAGGCCGATTCCGATCGCGGCCGCCTGCGCCTCCAGCATCTCGACCCGGGTGGCGTGGAACCGAACGCGCCGGGTGGTCGAGTCGTAGAAAGAGACCAGGCGGGCGACGTCAAGGCCAGCCTTGCGCGCGCGGTCCAGAGCCAGGGCGCTGTCCTTGCCCCCCGACCACATCAACGCGTATTTGCCGCCCACCTCAGTGCCACTCGGAGGATTCAAGGCCTGCCTCCAGCCAGTCGATGAGCGCCCCCACCCGGGCCCAGTCCTCGGCTTTGCGAGCCTCGATCAGGTCGAGCAGAGCCTGGGGTTCGATGGCGAGCAGCGCCTCGGCGCCTGAGCTGGCGTACCGGACCAGCGCGTGATGGACCACGTCGTCATAGGTCAATCCGGTGTTGCGGGCGAGGTTCTCCAGCGTCGGCCGCGGGTCGACCAGGCGCGAAAGCGCGACTGCGTTCCGAAAGTTTTGGTTTGAGTCCTGTGCACCCACTACGGAGAACCTACGACTTCGAATGTCAGGCGCACCCGCAGCCTGGCGAGGGCGGCCATCACCGGGGCTCCCAGCGCCACGACCATCAGCACATTGCCCACCGCGCGGAAAGTGTCGTACGCGAGCGAGGTCAACAGGTAGAACCGGCCGAAATGAACAAGCGAAGTCACTGCGTCCATTCCGGGCTGCCAGCCCAGCGTCGGATTGCCTCGATACACAGGAATCCAATCCGTGATATCGAGCAATGCGCCCACGACCCAGCCCATCACCCCACCTACGCCGGCCAGCACCAATACGTCGCGCCAATCGGGGACCCGGGAGCCGCGGCTCCATTGGCCCGCCAGCCCGGCAGCGACGCCGACCCACCCGACCGCGAAGACCTGGTAGGGCACCCACGGGCCCATCCCGCCTCCCGCCAGGGCGGAAACGAGGATCGATAGGGCGCCGGCCAGGAACCCGAAAGAGGTGCCGAAGATGTAACCGGCGCACAGCACGAGAAAGAAGATCGGGCTGAAGCCGCCGATGCCTTCGATCACCGCCAGGCGGAGAGCGGTGTCGATCGCCGCGATCGCGGCCAGCAACGCCACCGCACGCGAATCGAGCTGGCGCATCCCGGCTTCGACGAGAAAAAGCCCGACCACGCAGGCGATCGTGAGCGTCCAGGCAGGCGTGCTCGCCGGCAGCCCGCTGCCGAGGAACGGCCACGAGAAAAGGAGGATGCCGACCAGCGAGACCACGCCGATGGGTAGGGCACGGATCATGTGGGCACTCCCGCGAAGCTCACTTCTGCGACCCTGCCGCCCGCCACGTTGATGACGCGATCCGCGAGCGCGTTGCGCAGATCGTTGTCATGCGTGGCGATCACGACTGAAGCTCCCCGATCGCGAAGTCGCGCGACCAGTGCCGCGAGTGCCCCCCGCGCGCTGGAGTCGATGCCGCGCGTGGGCTCGTCGAGCAGGACGCAGGAGGGGCTTCCAGGCAGCACGGCCGCGAGCGCTGCCCGCTGGCGCTCACCACAGGAGAGGTCGCGCGGGTACTGATCAGCCACCGGCAGGAGGCCGAGCTCACCCAGGATGGCCTCAGGCTGCCCAGGCTCCCCGGAGCGTTCGAGGGTGAAGCGGACTTCGGCCCGAACTGTCGGCCGGTGCAGCAAGACCGTGGGGTTCTGGGGCAAGTAGGCGACCCGGCCCGGCCGGCGCCAGACGTTGCCGGCGAGCGGCGTGAGGCTGCCCGCGATCAGCCGGAGGAGCGTGGTCTTGCCCCCACCGTTGGGCCCGCTCAGGACGACGACCTCGCCCGCGCGTCCCGCGAGATCCACAGCGTCCAGCACCGGCCGCCCGCCGAAACCGACCGTGACGTGTTCCAGCGACCACGCCTCGCCCCCCGGCGCCGCGAGTCGTGCAGGCCGCAGCGATGGAGGTGAGGGACGCCAGCCGTCCGGGTCGGCGGTCGTGACGTTCCCGCGATCGACGAGCACCAGGCCGGCGGCCTGCCGCAGCAATTGCTCCAGCCGGTGTTCCGAGATGATCACTGACGTGCCCTCCCGCACCAGGCGGGTCACGGCTGCCAGCACCATCTCGGCGCCCTCGGGATCGAGCTGCGAAGTCGGCTCGTCGAGGACGACGAGGTTCGGCCTCATGGCCAGGGCGGACGCCAGTGCGACCCGCTGGCGCTCCCCTCCGCTGAGCGTCCGCACCGCTCGCCCGGCAAGGCCCGCGACCCCCGCCGCATGCAGAGCTTCCTCGACACGACCGGCAATCTCGCGTCTCGGCACCGCGGTGTTTTCCAGCCCGAAGGCGACCTCGCGGTCGACGACGTTGTAAACAGTCTGCAGCTCGGGATCCTGAAAGACGAAGCCCACGTGGCGGGCCATGTCGCGCGTGGGCGTCGCGATGACATCGCGCCCGACGACCTCAGCGCTGCCGGCGATCCGTCCGCCGTGGAAATGCGGCACCAGTCCGTTGAAGAGCC
>WNFC01015033.1_pt1 | contig 10192 bp, 8 predicted proteins | sample 5400541 | NCBI WGS metagenome assembly WNFC01 (sample SAMN13153342, study PRJNA577476) | soil metagenome | isolation source: 120 cm saprolite under Douglas fir tree site 2 hole 2 replicate 1 | place: USA:California | collected 2015-04-18 | reverse complement strand
GTTGCAGTTGGATGGGCTCTGGCATTTGCGTGTGCAATAGCATCCACCCAGGCGTCTCCGCCAAAGAAATTTTCCGTGAAGCAAATCAGCGCGGGCGCGGGGATCTTTGCGCGAAATTGTTCGCCCTGCCACGGCGCGCATATGGCTGACCCGGAGAGTGCGTTCGATCTGCGGACCTTTCCTCACAGTCAGCACTCGCGCTTTGTCAATTCCGTAACGGACGGAAAAAATAGCATGCCGCCGTGGGGCGGCTTGCTAAAACCGGCGGAGATTGAATCATTGTGGGCTTACGTTGTGACCGGGGAAAAAGCAAACGTGAAAGGTTCCAAGACGAAATGATCAATCGGCGCCTGCAGCTTTGCCATGAGCGGAACACGATTGCCGAGTGACGCCGCTTTCATGTTTCTTTCAGGTTATGGCGTTAGGCTGCCTTGCCGCGAAGTTTCCGCAATCCCAAGGCGGTTGAAAAAAGCAGGATCGAAACGAGCGGAAGAGATTGCGCCGGCGATAGCCAATCATGTGTAGAGAGCAAATCGGCGCCGCTGAGGCGAACGAGAAGTGAAATGCCGGAAACTCAAAGAGCGCAATTTAGCGGTCTACGAGGCGCAGCCGGAATGACCGCAAAACGACCACGAAAACCTGTTCTGGAGGGAATCATGAATGAGCGATGTCTGCTGTTACGGATCATAGTCCTTTTGATCGCACCGGTCCTAACCATCCACGGGCAGGAAAAATTACCTCTCAAGTTGGTCCAAAAGATCCCCATGCCGAACGTGAAAGGGCGGCTTGACCACTTTGGCGTGGATCTCGCAGGCAGGCGGCTGTTTGTCGCCGCCCTCGGAGACGATCAAAACACGGTGGAGGTGATCGATCTCAAGTCGGGAAAGCGGGTGTTCAGTATCCCTGGACAGAGCAAACCACAGGGCTTGTTCTATTCTTCCGATTTCAAGAAACTTTTTGTGGCCAACGGCACTGACGGCACCTGCAAGATATTCGCTGGGGACACGTTCAAGCTTATTGATAGCTTACCGATCGGACCCGATGCCGATCACGTTGGCTACGACCCAGCGACCAAATATCTTTACGTCGGATTCGGCGATGCAAAATCAGGGGGGCTGTCCATCATCGACACGCGCAACAACAAGCACATTGCGGATATCAGGACCGATGCGCGCTCCGGCGGCATCAAGACCGAAAAATCGAAGTCACAAACTTACGTCACGCTTACCGGAGCCGCCAATCTTGGCGTGGTTGATCTAAGGAAGCGCGAACAGATTGCAACCTGGCCGACTGGAGTTCCGGGAAATGTCGCGTTGGCGCTCGATGAGAGCCACCATCGGCTGTTCGATGGTGTTCGCGAACCCGCGACGCTGATCGTCCTGGACACCGATTCTGGAAAACAAGTTTCGCAGGTTGAGGGCGTCGCTGGAATCGACGACCTGTGGTACGACGCTGCGCACCAGCGTGTCTATGCCTCGGGCGGCAGAGGATTTGAAGTGGGGTTCGTTTACACCTACCAGCAGAAGGATGCCGACCATTATGAATTGATGGGGAAGGTCCCCACGGCGCCCGGCGCAGGTACGTCGTTTTGGTTGCCGGACCTCAATCGCCTTTACGTGGCAGCTCCAGCCAATGACAAGGAAGAAGCCGCAATTCTGGTATTCGAACCTCAGCCATAGGAGGGTGAAGGAGCGCGGTTTCTTGGCGGAAGATTGCAGGGATATCAAATATGTTCAAGGGAGAAAACATGAAGAAGGTGTTCGCTGTGTGTGTGTTTGTATTTATGGGATGCGGAATGTTTGCGGTGGTTGGCACCAAGAGGGCGGCATCGCAGACACAACCGGCCCGTGAGATTTCCTCGCTGCAATTGCAGCAACAAATTCCAGTGCCGAATGTAATGGGCCGCTTGGATCACATGTCGTCGGATGCAAAACGCAGAATCCTGTTTGTTTCCGCGCTTGGCAACAACACGGCGGAAGTAATCGACACTTTTGCGGGCAGGGTGGTCCACACCATTACGGGGCTCAGTGAGCCTCAGGGCATCCTGTACGTGCCCGATTTCAACAGGCTTGTTATCGCCAACGCCGAGAACGGCAAGGTGAATATCTACGACGGCACAACCTACGAGCTTCGCAAGTCTCTCGATTTTGATCCGGACCCGGACAATCTCCGCTGGGACCCCACTTCGAAACTGGTGGTCCTCGGTTACGGCGAAGAGGAGGGGGGTATTGCCTTTATTGATTTGGCGAAAGAAGAACGCGTGGGTAACGTCCTCAAAACGGGAGGCCATCCCGAGTCCTTCCAGGTCGAGGCGTCTGGGAGTCACATCTTTGTTAACTGTCCGGATGCCGGGAATGTGGTCGAATCGATTGACCGCAAGACCGGCGAGGTGACGAAGTGGCCTCTCAAGGGCCTGCGTGGGAATTTTCCCACCGCGCTTGATGAAAAGGATCACCGGCTCTTCACGGTCACTCGGAAGCCGCCAATGCTGGTGGCTCTTGATACTCAAACCGGCAAAGAGGTTGCCAGGCTGCGCACTTCTGGCGACTCCGACGATCTCTTCTTTGATGCATCCCGCAAACGTATTTACGTCGCCGGCGGGCAAGCCTCGATCAGCGTCTATCAAATGACCGATCCAGACCACTATTCCCTGATCGAAAAGGTTCCGACCACAATCGGTGCGCGCACGGCTTACTTTTTTGTAGGCCGCGATCAGCTCTACGTGGGGATTCCGGCCAAAGGAAGCGATCCATCGCAAATCTGGGCTTTTGGACCACAGGAGTAAGGAGGAGAACGCTGCCGGGCGGATACGCTTCCCCGCCCGGCTTCACCAGATCAATTTCAGAGCAAACTGAATCTGGCGTGAGGTGGTCTGTGTGGAAGTGATGTGTCCCGCGTCCGAGAGCGGTTGCCCGTTCTTGTCGAAGACCTCAAGGTGATCGGTCGGCGAGGCAAAATTCGCATGATTGAGAATATTGAAAAACTCCGCGCGAAACTGGACATTGAAGGCTTCCGAGAACAGATTGCTGAAGATGTTGGTCCCGCAGCCCGCGCCCCGGCAGGCCGGGCCGGAATCATTTTTCCTGAAAATTCGGTTGTTCTTGAAGACGGAGAAATCCAGCTTCGACAGCCCTGGTCCAATCAGGGTGTTGCGGCCGAGATTCCCCCGCCGGGTACTTGGACTCGGGAACGCGAGGCATTGAGTCTTGATGTAATGGTTGGGATTGCCGGGGTTTGTCAGAGTCTGGCAACCCTGGCCGGCAAGCCAGTCTGGTGGCTCGCCAGTTTCTTCCAATTTCATCCCATTAGGGTCGCCGCCAACCAGCGGTGTAAACGGTTGCCCGCTGGTTAATTTATAGAGACCGCCCAGTTGCCACCCGCTGAGCGCCCAACTCGGGAACTTTAAAAGCCCCAGAGGAGCTGTCCTGCCAGAGTGTTCCGCAGCAGCCCAAGTTGGACTGGGCACTTCCCAGGTAAAACTCACCACGACGGCCTGAGCGACGTCGAAGTCGGAGAGTCCGCGCGTGGTGCTCTGGTCGAAGAACAGCTGGTTAAAAAGTCCGTTCGGGAACGCGTCATTGGCTGCCGTCGCTGAGAGTGTGTCAATGCTCTTGCCCCAGGTGTACGCAACGTGGAACCCCAAGCCGTGGCTCACGCGCTTCGCGACATCCACCTGCAGCGCGTCATAAAACGAATTGGCCTGCCATAGGTTCGCACTGATGCGTCCAAAATTCGGATTCAGCGAGACGCCCCCGGGGGACCAGAGATAGGGCGCCGATGAGGTCTGGGTGGGGAGAACCATGTCCATATTGTCCAGCTTATAGGGTTGGTGGACGCCACGTGATCCTACGTAGCCAAGCGTTACCGCCAGCGTGGATGACAATTCGCGCGCCACACTCAGATTCCATTGCATTACGTAATTACGCTTGGGGGCGTGCTCGACGTAGTCAGCACGAGAGGATGTCGGCTCGTTCGCAAGTTTTATAAACGCACCCGTTGGGAATGACCCTCGATCAATAGCATTCCCGAATATCTCATGGACGAACGGCACTGCATGCTGAAAGGAAATTCGAAATTCGTATGGCAGAGGAAGTACATCAAAAACGCCAAATCCGCCGCGGATGAGAGTCCTGCCGCCGCTCGGATTCCAAGCGAATCCTAAGCGAGGCTCGAAGTTCCGGAGCGTTGGGTTCAAGAAGAAGGGGCCGGTCGCGACGCAGCCCGTGACGAGCATCCCGCAGTGGGGTTGAGCGTCGGTGAGGTTACGAAGGTTGGAAATCTGGTTGTGCGCTTCACTCGGCACAGTCGCTATTTCATAGCGCAGGCCAGCGTTGAACGTCAGATTCTTTTGCAGCCGGACATCATCCTGGAAGTAGGCGCCGAACAGGGTCTGCCGTATTCCAAACTCGGGCGGAGATATCGTGCGGTTCCCTTGAAAAGCTTGCGGCACGTTGGTGAGAAAACTCACCAATGAATTGAAACGGAAAACTCCGTTTACACTGCCCAAGATCAATTGGTTCTCCTGTATGCGTTCGACGACGACCCCAAATTTCAGCGCATGCCCTCCCCGAGTGAAGAACGCGTCGTCGCCTCCCTGGAAGGAATTCCAGGCGAGAGATTGGCTGGATGGGAGAAGGTGCTGGATGCTTGGCGCGCCCAAAAAACTGGTCAACCCTGGTACATTCTGGATGGACCCAGCAAATGCACCGGTCTCGAACGCGTAGGAGGAATCTTCCAGGATGGACTTGTAGCGATCGGATACCTTGGTTATTCCTCCCGAGGATGCCACGGCGCGGCTGAAACCGACTCGAGCAGCGTTCAAGAATGCAGGGCTGAACATATGCTGCTCGTGGATGGTTACGACTTGGCGCCTCGAAACCACGTTGGTGAGCAGTTCGTCGAATGTACCGGGTTGTACGGTCTTCGAGTTGTCGCGCATATAGGTGCCCGACATGCTGTCCTTCCCGGAAAACTTGCGATCCACTCGAAAAGTGAAATAGTCTTCGTTGGTGACCTGCTGGTCAGCGAACGTAAAAATTCCGGTGTCGCCATTCCCGAGGAGAGGGCCGTTAGGGAGCGGATAAAATGTGGGTAAGCCATTCGGAGCACGAAGCCAATTCAGGACCGCTTGGTCTATGTGCGTCACCGGGTCCGAAATGCAGGTGTTAGGAGGACATGGGCTTTCGGCTGGGAGCTGAGTGGGCGTGCAGCCGTTAGGGGGTAGCTGTTGGGGCGTTTGTGGAACCGAGCAGAAAGTAGCAGGTCCCGGCCCTCCACCTGGACCAGTCCCGATCCCGAGAACCGCTGGCGAAGGAACAGTATCCACCGTGGTCACGCCCAATGACTGGCGAAGTCCTTCGTAGTCTCCAAAAATGAAAGTGCGGTCTCTCTTGATCGGCAGCCCCGCTGAACCGCCAAATTGATTCCGCTTAAATGGAGGAATCCTGGCGCCATCAAAAAAGTTCCTCGCATCAAGAGCGCTGTTGCGGAGAAACTCATACACGGTGCCGTGAAAGGCGTTGTTCCCCGAGCGGGTCACCGCGTTAATCACGCCCCCCGATGTCCGCCCGTACTCGGCTGGATAGTTGCTCCCTAAGACGGACACCTGCTCGACGGCGTCGATTCCCAGATTGTCACCGAGAACGCTGCCGGGGGCGCCGTTCGAATAATCGTTGATGCTGATTCCATCCAGCCTGTAACTATTCTGATCGGGTCGCGCTCCGGAAATGCTTATCGCCGCTCCAAACCCGCGCTCGGTGTTCCCTCCTCCAGTGGCGCTCCCTGTCTGAACACCAGTGACGCCGGCCTGCAGAGTCGCGAGCTGGGCCCAGTCGCGTCCGTTCAGTGGCGTATCACGTACCGTGGAGGCGTTGACGTTGCCAGCTACCGTGGAGGAGGCCGAACTTACTTGGGCAGGGGGCGCCACCGTTCGAACCACCTGCTCCGGATTGCCCGCTCGCAGGACAAAATTGAGGACGCGCTCCGCTCCCGACGCTATGCTGATTGTAGTTAACAGCTGGGTAACGAATCCGGGAGCTGAGACCCTCATCTCGTAGTTTCCGGGAGGAAGGTCGGGCGCATTATAAAGTCCGTCCGTGTCGGTTGTGACCGTTCTGGCCGCATTGGAAGTCGCGTCCACGATGGACACGTGGACCCCCGGCATCGCTGCGCCAGACTCTCCCCTCACCGTGCCAGTGATTGATCCCCCGGCCACTTGTGCGTTGACCGCCCAGGGCGTCCCAAGCGAAACCCACAGAGCGAGCGCCGTACTAAGAACACGCATTTCCTTCCGGCCCTGCCGGCGAAGTTTCGCGCACACGCTCGCCCCGCCGGCCCATCTCACGAAAAAGGAGCCGAGTTTCGATCGCCTATCTTCGCACTCCATGCTTCCCCCGAGATTCTATTTTCCCACATGGCCGCCTGCGTGCCGCCGCAATGGACCGCGTCGGCTTTTCCCCTCATGGCGCAAACGTCACGAGGGGAGAGCGCCGCGGCCCAGCGGACAGTTTTCTCTTGTCCGGCAGCACTTACTTGCCGACGACGAGGACAACGAACGTATTCGGCAGCACGTCCAGGTGTGTCGAGCCGTGGCCGTGCCTTGCCGTGACGAGAAGGACGTTGTGTGTTTTCGTGTCCAGGGTCATCGTCCGAGCACCCGATTGCGTGGGAACATCTTCCAGCACGCTGAACTTGTCGGGGGAATCCTCGTGGATGACGGTAAGAGTTCCGGACCCTCCGGCGGAGGCGAAGGCATTCCCCGAATCCGGGTCGAAGACGCTGGCATCGGTGCCCGCACCCGTAGGCAACGCGGCAATCACTTTGCCGGTGTCCGCATTCATGACCACCATCTTCTGATTATCGCAAGCGGAAAACAGACGCCGATTCTTCCGGTCCATCGACAGCCCGGAAGGGCCCACGCCCGGCGCGAGCGGCCAGCGATGGAGCACCTTCAGCGTCTCCGCGTCAGCCTCTACAATCTGGTCCTTATCCGTGATGTTGACATAGATCTTGCCCTTGCCGTCGGACACGACGAACTCCGGCTGGCCCCCAAGAGCAATCGTGCCGACGACAGTTCCATCAGCGGCGTTAACAGCGGTCGCACTGCTGCCCGCGCTGTTCATGATGAAGACGCGCTTTGTTACGGGTTCATAGGCGAAGGAGTCAGGGTCCTTGCCCGTCTTGACGGTCCCGATTTTTTCCAGGGTTTTCAGGTCGACGATCAAGGCGGCGCTGGCCTCGCCATTCATCACGAAGCCGCGCCCAAGCTCGGGAACGGGCAGCAGGCCGGATGTGCCCGACAAACCACTAACCTTACCCACGACAGTGCCGGAGTCGACGTTAACCACATCGACGTGATTACCCCGGCCGACGTAGAGAAGCCGGGCAGCGCTATCCATGGTGACGTAATCCCAGCCTTCCGTGCCACCGACGGTAATGGTCTTCAAAATGTGATAGCCGGATGGACCGGGCGCCGCAGGAATGGCCACCGCAAGTCCGGCGAGCAGAAGCGCCCCTGCGAGACTTAAAGACGCGGCTGCAGTGATTGCAATGCGTTTGCGAGACATTTCGATCCTCCTTTTTGCAAGTAGCGCTTTCACACGCCCTCGATTGCGTCAGCTCCGTTCCGGCGCGTGAGGCGCGTGTTCAAGCGATTCACCAGCGGTCATGACCGAAGCAGTCTAACAAGACAACCTGAATAAAACCTGAAAAGTTTATTTCTGCGATTTTACCTCAACCGTGAAATCCCGAAACTCAATTTTTTTCTTGTTTCAGATAACATTCAGGTTCTAATGTTGAAATTAGATTGCTTATGCGCATTTTGATTGTGGAAGATGAGAGGAAGATGGCTGAGCTCCTGAAGGAGGGGCTCGAAGAGGAACAACACCGCGTGAGTCTTGCATTTAACGGCCGGTCCGGCCTGGAAATGGCGACAATGTTTGAGTTCGATGCAATCGTGTTGGACTTGATGTTGCCGGTGTTGGACGGTTTTGAAGTTGCGCGCCGCTTGAGAAGGAACGACAGCCAGACGCCAATCCTGGTGCTGACTGCACGAGACGCAATCACTGATATTGCGAAGGCCCTGGACCTGGGCGCCGATGATTTTCTGACCAAACCTTTTTCGTTCGTCGAGCTTTTGGCTCGTTTGCGTGCTATCGCCCGGCGCGGCTCCGGTCCAAGGTCTCCTTCGATAAAAGTGGCCGATCTTGTGCTGGATCCCGCCACGCATCGAGTGTGCCGGGATAGTCATGAAATTCACCTGAGTCCAACGGAGTACAAGTTGCTGGAGTTCCTGATGCGGCGCGCTGGACGGGTAGTCTCCCGTGACGCAATCGTGGACGGCGTATGGGGTTTCGAGCAGGATGTCGAGGAAAATACTTTGGATGCATTCGTTCGTCTTCTGCGAGCGAAAGTGGACAAAGGTTTCAGGCCGAAACTCATCCAGACTATTAGGGGCGTTGGTTACTCGGTTCGCGAAGAGATGGAACCATGAATCCCCTTCCCATTCGGCTTCGGCTGACGGTTTGGTACTCCGTAGTTCTCGCCGTGGTCTTGTCTGTATTCGGTCTAAGCGCCTATTTCGAGATGCGCAACAGCATTCATGAGACTGTGGATGAATCATTGCGGGATCGGGTGGGAGGAGTCCGCGGGCTAATAGAGCGAAATTCCCCGTATGGAAGAGATGAGGTGCGGCGCGAGCTTCGGGAGCATTCGGAACTAGCAGGGGGCGCCCTCTTGCAGGTTTCGGACCAGCAGGGCGATTTGCTGTATCGTTCCGCCTCCATGAACGACCTCGAAATTCCAATCGCTAGCCGAAGTTTTACCGGACCCTTCACTTTTGTATCCTTCAGGTCGCTGCCCCGCTGGACGATTTTTATGAAGCTTTACATCGCTTCGGAATGTTGTTACTCGTCTCCATTCCCATTCTCTTGTTGTGCGCGGCGGGAGGTGGGTACTGGATGAGCCAGCGGGCTCTGGCCCCGGTCGATCAGATTACTCAGACGGCGATGAGTATCAGTGTTCAAAACTTGTCGAGCCGGTTAGCCGTGCCAAAGACTCGTGACGAGTTGCAGCGGCTTTCTCAAACGCACGCAGGTTCACTCGGAGCTGGTGAAGATCTCAAGTCTCGTGGAAAAACTCATGCTTCTCGCCAGATCTGACTATGGGGCTGAAACACTTCAACTGGCGACTTCGAATTTGGCGGAGATTGTTCGTGAAGCATGCGATCAGGGAGCCACCTTGGCGGAATCCAAGCAAATCGACTTTCATAAGGACATCCCCAAAGAGCCTGTTTGGATAGAAGCGGACCCGAACGCTCTCGGGCGCCTGTTTTTGATCCTGATTGATAACGCGGTTAAATACACGCCGCCTGGGGGGCGTGTGGAAGTTGTCGTCAAGGGCGAGGGCGGATATGCCCTGGGCGAGGTACGCGATACGGGGATCGGAATTGCCGAGGAGGACTTGCCCCATGTTTTTGAGCGGTTTTACCGCGCTGATAAAGCCCGATCCCGCGAGTCCGGAGGGGTTGGCCTGGGCCTATCCATTGGCCGTTGGATCGCAGAGGCTCATGCGGGGACGATTGAAGTTCAGAGCTCGCTCGGGCACGGCTCAGTTTTTCAGGTTCGATTGCCTCTCGCGAACGGTAGAAGTTGAAATAAGAACCCAGACCTGACCAGATGTTGCGTCCACCGTCAGGAGGCACACGGCCCCCCCAGCGTGGCCGGCCGTTCCCTAAATTTCATCCATCTTCTGGATACTACTTGGAGGACGTCATCATGCCTGCAGCCAGATCGTTGCGCACAACCGCGCCGCCCTTCATCACGAATTTCACTCGTTGCATCTCTGTGATGTCCGTCAGCGGATCTCCGGAGACAGCGATGATGTCGGCGAACTTGCCCTTTTCGATGGTGCCGAGTGTGTCCTGCTTGTGGATGATCTCGGCGTTGACTGACGTCGCCATGCGCAGAGTGTACAAGGGGCTCGCTCCCCATTTGACGAAGATGGGAAACATCTCACCCTGCACGCCGTGCGAGCAATTGCATTCGGTGTTGTAGACCCTACCCGGCGGCGGAGCGGAGCCGCTCCCCCAACCGAGGATCACGCCGGCGGCCAGCATTTTCTTCCACGTCACCTCGACCAGGCGGTATCGGCTGTAGGGCGCCCATTGCTTCAGGTCTCCCGGTTCGTCCTGGCG
>WNFC01010714.1_pt1 | contig 10192 bp, 10 predicted proteins | sample 5400541 | NCBI WGS metagenome assembly WNFC01 (sample SAMN13153342, study PRJNA577476) | soil metagenome | isolation source: 120 cm saprolite under Douglas fir tree site 2 hole 2 replicate 1 | place: USA:California | collected 2015-04-18 | reverse complement strand
CGTTCGTCTGCGGCTGCCGCGACCTGGGCGAGGCGCTCCGGCGCATCGGCGAGGGCGCGGCCATGATCCGCACCAAGGGCGAAGCGGGGTCGGGGAACATCGTCGAGGCCGTCCGTCACATGCGGGCCGTCATCTCCGGGATCAAGCGGCTCAAGGCGCTCGGGCCCGAGGAGCTGATGGCCGAGGCCAAGAATCTGGGCGCGCCCTACGAGCTCCTTCGCTGGGTCGCCGAGCACGGCAAGCTGCCGGTGCCCAATTTCTCCGCCGGCGGCATCGCGACGCCGGCCGACGCGGCGCTCATGATGCAGCTGGGGGCCGAGGCCGTCTTCGTGGGCTCGGGCATCTTCAAGTCCGCCGATCCGGCGGCGCGGGCCAAGGCCACGGTGCAGGCGACCACACATTTCAAGGATGCCGACATCCTGGCCAAGGTCTCCGAAGACCTGGGCGACGCCATGCCCGGTATCGAGACCTCCAAGCTCAAGGAGTCGGACCTGATGCAGACCAGGGGCTGGTAAGCGGGGTCGCATGACCATCGGCATCCTCGCCCTCCAGGGCGATTTCGGACTGCATCGCAACGCGCTCGCGCGGATCGGCGAGGAGTCGGCCGAGGTGCGCCTGCCGCGGGAGCTCGAGTGCGTGGACGGCCTCGTCATGCCGGGCGGGGAGAGCACGACGCTGCTGAAGCTGCTCGATACCTGGGAGTTCGTTCCCGCGCTGGAGAAGTTCCATGCGGCCGGCAAGCCGATTTTCGGCACGTGCGCGGGGCTGATCCTCCTCGCCCGCGAGGTCGAGAGCCCGAAGCAGGCGTCACTCGGGCTCATCGACCTCACGGCCGAGCGGAACGCGTACGGCCGGCAGAAGGAAAGCTTCGAGACGGAAGGGGAGGCCGACCTCGGGCAGGGGATCCGACCCCTCAAGATGGTGTTCATCAGGGCCCCCCGCATCCGGCGGACGGGCCCGGCCGTCACGCCGCTCGTGATGCACCGCGGCGAATGCGTCATGGCCCGGCAGGGCTCGGTCCTGGTCGCGGCCTTCCATCCGGAGCTGACGGATGACGAGACGGTCCACCGCTATTTCGCCTCCATGGTCCGGCAGGCCGGGGGCTAGCGACCCTCCGACTTCCCGATTGACACCGTCGCGCCACCGAGGGCATAGTGTGGTCTGACCACCGGACCAACCCCCCGGCCTGAGGAGGAGCGATGGCGCATTTCACGTGTGAGGTCGTCTACCGCGGTATCTTCCAGAAGAACCTCGCGGCGCGCATCTGCCGCGGCATCGTGCTGTCGTCCCGCAAGGCCGGCCGATGGGGCATAGCGTTCGGCCGCTACGGTGACAGCCCCCAGCGCAACGGCATTCCCGCCAAGGACTTCGCGATCGTCGCCGACACCCAGGAAGAGCTCGAGCAGAACATGGCGCGCTACGAGCCCAAGGAAGTCGACGTCACCATCTGCGTCGACGATACCCTCAGCAAGGGCGTCGAGTCCTGGGCCTGGTACGGGCTTCAGCCCATCAACCGGCTGACCGTCCCGAACGGCACCGTGCTGATGACTTCGCTCCAGACCCCGGCGGCTCTGCTCAAGGACATCCACAAGAAGGACGCCCCCTACAACCTGGCGCTCATCCCGGCCAAGGCCTCCTTCTCCGGCCTCTGGGTCTACAAGGAGGATCACACCGAGGCGCGTATCCTGGGCGCCCTCGCCAAGCTCCAGCCCGGCTTCCTGTCGCTGGACGCCGTGTGCGCGGCGATCCAGGAGGCGGAGTGGGGCTCCGAGCTGAAGGCGGCGTCGGCGCGCAAGGCGCACGACCGTCTCGAGACGCGTCCGGTCAAGATCACCGAGGGCAACGCCGAGACGCCGTTTTCCTTCGAGAAGCCGAAGTGGTGGGAGATGCGCGAAGGCGTGACGATCCCGGCCATCCCGGTGGGGAAGCCCATGGAGGGCGGCAAGGGCTACGTCCCGGAGCGCAACCCGTATTTCAAGAAATTCACGACGCGCACCATGCGCCCGGTCATCGACTTCGACAAGTGCGTCAAGTGCACCCTCTGCTGGATCCAGTGCCCCGACTCCTGCTTCGACGTGACGTCCGACGGTCTCTACGACGCCAACATGGAGTCGTGCTGCGGCTGCGGCGTGTGCGAGGCGGTATGCCCCGCGAAGGACTGCGTGACGATGGTGAGCGAGGCGGCTTTCGAGGACAACGCCAGCCAGTGGGAGATGTGGCGCAAGGACAAGGGCGTGTACCAGACCTGGATGACCAACAAGATCCACTCGAAGGAGCACATCACGCGCTCGCACGGCTTCCGCTTCCGCGGGCAGTACGATCAGGAGATCAAGCAGGACCTGGACCAGGGCGGCATCGAGATCACAACGGGCATCCCGGGCGAGAACGCCGCGGGCAAGCAGCGCTAGGGCAGGAGGAGATCCCAATGGCAGTGGAGACCAAGAAACCAGCGGCAACGACGGCGGCGTCCGACGACCAGGAGATGCTCATCTCGGGCAGCGAAGCCTGCGCCGAGGCCTTGACCCTCGCGGACATCGACGTGGTGACGGCGTACCCGATTCGTCCCTACGACACGGTCATGCAGGCCATCGCCAAGAAGATCGCCAACGGCAAGCTGGAGGCCGAGTACATCGTGGCCGAGGGCGAGCACAGCCAGTTCGAGATCGTCAAGCACGCGTCGACCGTGGGTGCCCGCGTGTTCTGCGGCTCCTCGGGCGTCGGCTGGATGTACGCCATGGAGTGCCTGACGGTGACGCCGCCGCTCCGCGTCCCGATGGTCGCCATGGTCGGCAACCGGGCGCTCGACGACCCGGGCGCGTTCGGCGTCGAGCACAACGACGCGCTGTCCGTGCGCGACCTGGGCTGGATGCTGATCTGGGTGGACACGGCGCAGGAGATGCTCGACACGACGCTCCTGGCCTACCGAATCGCCGAGGACCGGCGGGTCTTCCTGCCCATCGCGATCTCCGCCGACGGCGCCTTCCTCACGCACTCGCAGGCCATCGTGCAGGTGCCGACCAAGGCCAAGGTGGACAAGTTCCTCCCGCGCTACGACCGCGGCGATCTCCTGCTGCACCCGGACAACCCCATCACGGTGGCGCCCCAGGCCAACGAAGACTGGGTCATCGAGATCCGGCGCCAGAACAACGAGGCGATGAACCGCGCCTACACGGTCATCGAGGAGGCCTACGCCGACTTCCGGCGCGTCTTCGGCCGCGGGCCCGAGAACCCCTGGTTCGAGGAGTACATGACCGAGGACGCCGACGTGATCCTGATGGGCATGGGCACGATCTCGCTGCCGTTCAAGGTCGGCATTCGCAACATGCGCGCCAAGGGCATGAAGGTGGGGCTCATCCGGCCCCGCTGGTTCCGGCCCTTCCCGACGGACAGGCTGGTGACGGCGCTCCAGAAGGCCAAGGCCATCGGCGTCATCGACCGCGATTATTCCTTCGGCTCGCCCTTCGGCTCGGGCGTGGTCGCCAACGAGATCCGGGCGGCCATGTACAACGCCGAGAAGCGGCCGCCGCTCCTGTCCTTCATCTGCGGCCTCGGCGGTCGCGAGGTCACGCTGGAGGACGTCTACAAGGTCACTGATCTCTGCTTCGAGGCGGCGAAGTCCGGCAAGTCTCCCCTTAGCACGCAGTGGTTGGGCGTAAGGGAATAGGGAGAAATCACATGGCTGAAGCGTTCACGAACGCGACGCAGATCCTCGAGCCTTTCCGTGGGGTTAAGAAGGTAACGCTCGAGGAGTACTTCACCTCCGGGCACCGCACCTGTCAGGGGTGCGAGTCGGCTCTGGTGATGAAGCTCATGGTCAAGGCCGCCGGGCCGCGGACCATAGTCCTGGGAGCGACCGGCTGCATGTACGTCGCCAACACGACGTACTACACGACGCCCTGGGTGGTGCCGTGGATGCATACGCAGCTCGGCTCCTCAGGCTCGGCGGCGCTCGGCACGGCCGCGGGACTCAAGGCGCTCATGAAGAAGGGCAAGATGAAGTCCGAGCCCATCAACGTCATCGCGTTCTGCGGCGACGGCGGCGGGGCGGACATGGGCCTGGGCGCGATCTCGGCGACCCTGACCCACCGGGAGTACAACTCGCTCATCCTGATGTACGACAACGAGTCGTACGCCAACACCGACATCCAGCTCTCGGGCTCGACGCCGTACGGCGCCAACACCACGTTCAGCCCTCCGGGCTCGGTCAAGCGCCTGATCCACACCCGCTGGAAGAAGAACATGGCAGGCATGCTGGCGGCCGGCCATCCCGAGTGCCGGTACGTCGCGACAGTGGACGCCTCCTATGCCGTCGAGATGATGAACAAGGTCAGGAAGGCGCTGTCGATCGGCGGCCCGACCTTCATCCACTCCCTCGACCCGTGCCCGAAGGGCTGGGACTACGACCCCATGCTCAGCCACGAGCTGGGCGAGCTGGCCGTCGAAACCGGCATCTTCCCGCTCTACGAAGTCGAGGACGGCGTGGTGCGCCACTACGGCAAGACCAAGGCCATCGTGGAAGGACGCCCGCGCAAGCCGGTGCGGGAGTACCTCCTCAAGCAGGGCCGCTTCGCCCACTTCCTCGAGGAGGACATCGAGTACTTCCAGGCCAAGGTGGACGAGATGTGGAACAAGTGGGAGATTCCGGGCGTTATTCCGTTCTGGAAGGAAGGCCGCCCGCGGTAGGAGGTCTCGGACGGGGTCGGGCGGCGTCCGCGGGCCGCCCGGCCCCGCACGCATCACAGCGGGAAGTGAAGCTCCGTCGTTACCGTGTTGACACACGTTTGTGCCCAGGTCAGGTGGCTCGTTCGGCCTCGAGACTGCCCGCTCCGCAAGGAGGGTAGGACATGACACGTCAACGGCGACGGACTGTGGGTCTTCTACTCGCTGCTGTCCTCATCGCCGGCGCGCCCGACGCCGCACAGGCGGCCTGGGAGCCCACCAAGCCCATCGAGTTCGTCGTCCCGGCAGGCACCGGCGGCGGCGCGGACCAGATGGCGCGGTTGATCTCGGGACTGGCGGAAAAGCACAAGCTCTCGCCCAAGCCGCTCATCGTCGTCAACAAGTCGGGTGGGGCGGGGGCCGAAGGTTTTCTCCACGTCAAAGGGAAGAAGGGCGACGCCCACACCCTCGTGATCACCCTGTCGAACATCTTCACGACGCCGCTCCACACGGGCATCCCCTTCTCCTGGAAGGAATTGACGCCCGTCGCCCGCATGGCGCTCGACGAGTTCATCCTCTGGGTCAACGCAGAGACGCCGTACAAGACGGCCCGCGAGTACCTGGCCGCCGTCAAGGAGAAGGGCGGCACGATGAAGATGGGCGGCACCGGCTCAGCCCAGGAAGACCAGATCATCACGATCCAGATCGAGCAGGCGCTCCACGTGAAGTTCATCTACGTGCCGTTCAAGGGCGGCGGAGAGGTTTGCGTCAACCTCGTCGGCAAGCACGTGGACTCCACGGTCAATAACCCGATCGAGTGCGTCAGCCACTGGAAGGCCGGCCGCGTCCGGCCGTTGGCGGTCTTCGACTCGGCCCGCATCCCGGTGGCGGAATGGAAGGACATCCCCACCGTCAAGGACGCCCTCGGCGCCGACATCACGTACCTCATGCTGCGCGGGATCTTCGGCCCGCCGGACATGCCGAAAGAGGCCGTCGCCTGGTACCAGGGCCTCTTGAAGAAGGTCATGGACACTCCCGAGTTCAAGGCGTACATGACCGAAGGGGCGCTCAAGCCCGCCTGGCTGACCGACCCCGAGCTCTCCGCGTGGATGGAGAAAGAGGACAAGGTTCACAAGGAGCTCATGGACAAGGGCGGCCTCCTGAAGAAGTAGACCCGGCATGCGCGCGGCGGATCTTACGACGGCATTCGTGCTGATCGCGGGCGGCGTGCTCGTGATCTGGGATTCGCTCCGCATCGGTATCGGCTGGGGTACCGACGGTCCCAAGAGCGGCTTTTTTCCGTTCTGGCTCGGCGTCATCATGGTCGGGGCCTGCCTGGTGATCGCGGCGAAGGCCTTCCGCAGCGCCGACCGCGCGCCCTTCATCCGGCCGGGGGCCATTGAGCCCGTCCTCAAGGTGCTGTTGCCGGCCACGGCCTTCGTCCTCGCTACGCCCTGGCTCGGCCTCTACGTCGCCACAACGCTGTACACGGCCGCCTACATGCGCTGGATCGGGCGGCACTCTTGGCTGTCCGTGATCGTGGTGAGCGTGACGGTATCGGCGGTGACCTTCTACGTCTTCGAGATCTGGTTCCTCGTGCCCATGCCGAAGGGCCCGCTGGAAACTTACCTCGGCTACTGACCCATGGGTCTCGAGAACCTCCTCCTCGGCTTCCAGATCGCGCTTCAGCCGCACAACCTCCTTCTCGCCGTCATCGGCATCGCGCTCGGCACCATCATCGGCGTGCTGCCGGGCCTCGGCGGCGCCAACGGGGTCGCCATCCTGCTGCCGCTGACCTTCTCCATGCCGCCGACGTCGGCCATCATCCTGCTCACGAGCCTCTACTGGGGCGCGCTCTTCGGGGGCGCCATCACGTCCATCCTGTTCAACATCCCGGGCGAGCCCTGGTCGGTGGCCACCACGTTCGACGGCTTTCCCATGGCCCGCAACGGACAAGGCGGGCAGGCGCTGACGGCGGCCTTCACGTCGTCTTTCGTGGGGGCGCTGTTCGCCGTGGTCCTGATCACGCTCTTCGCGCCCCTCCTGGCGGAGGTGGCGCTCAAGTTCGGCCCGCCCGAGTTCTTCGCCATCCAGCTCCTGACCTTCTCGTCCTTCGTGGGGCTCGGCGGCGGCAGCGCGCTCAAATCGCTCGTGTCGATCCTGATCGGCTTCATCCTGGCCGCGGTCGGGCTCGACATCGTGACCGGCACGCTGCGGATGACCTTCGGCTTCACGGACCTCATGAAGGGATTCGACTTCATCGTGGCCGTGATCGGCCTCTTCGGCATCGGAGAGATCCTGCTGACCATGGAAGAGGGCCTGTCCTTCAGGGGTGCCTCGGCGAAGATCAAGCCTCGCGTGGTCTGGGAGACGTGGCGCACCCTGCCACGGTACTGGCGGACCTTCCTGCGCAGCTGCTTCATCGGATTCTGGATGGGCTTCAAGCCCGGCGGGGCGACGCCCGCCTCGTTCATGAGCTACTCCTTCGCCAAGCGCTTCTCGAAGCACCCGGAGAGCTTCGGCCAGGGTGATATCGAAGGGGTCGTGGCGCCCGAGACCGCCGCGCACGCGGCCGGCGGCGCCTCGCTTCTGCCCATGATCACGCTCGGCATCCCGGGCTCGCCGACCGCGGCCGTCATGCTCGGCGGGCTCATCATTTGGGGGCTCCAGCCGGGGCCGATGCTCTTCAAGGAGAAGCCCGAGTTCGTCTGGGGGCTCATTGCCAGCATGTACACAGGCAACGTCATCGGCGTCATCATGGTGCTGGCCTTCGTCCCACTCTTCGCCGCCATCCTGCGCGTGCCCTTCGCGATCCTCACGCCGCTCATCGTCTCCGTGTGCGCCGTCGGGGCCTACTCGGTCAACGGCCGCATGATCGACATCTGGTACATGCTCATCTTCGGCGTGATCGGCTATGTCTTCAAGAAGCTCGACTATCCACTGGCTCCGCTCGTGCTCGCCCTCGTCCTCGGCGACCTGGCGGAGAACGCCTTGCGCCAGAGCCTCATCATGTCGCAGGGTTCGCTCTTGATCCTCCTCGAGCGACCCATCTCCGGGGCCATCACGATCGTGGCGCTCTTCTTCTTCGCGCTGCCCGCGATCACGCCCTGGTGGCGCCGCCTCCGGGGTCTTCCGGCGCCAGCCGTCTCTCCCCGGGAGACCTGAGAGCGGCTCTTCCGGCGTGATTTCTCTCGACCTCGGTCCGCAGTTCTGGATCCGTCTCCTCGAGATCGGGTTCCTCAACCTCCTCCTCTCCGGCGACAACGCGATCCTCATCGCGCTCGCGGTGCGCTCTCTGCCGCGGCACCAGCGGATTCTCGGCCTGGTCTGGGGCGCCGCGGGTGCGGTGGGGCTCCGGCTGGTCTTCGTGGGCGCTATCAGCGCGCTCCTCGCCATTCCCTTTCTCCGGATCGCGGGGGGCGCCGTGCTCCTGTGGATTGCCTACAAGCTCGTCCAGCCCGAAGGGGGCGAGGCGGAAGCGGGCCGCCACGGCCGGTCGCTGTGGCACGCGGTGTGGCTCATCCTCGTGGCGGACGTGACGATGAGCCTCGACAACGTGCTCGCGATCGCCGCCGCCGCCCACGGCGACATGGTGCTGGTCGCGATCGGCATCGCCATGTCCGTACCGATCGTCATCGTCGGCAGCGGCGTCCTCGCGACCCTCATGAGCCGCTATCCGGCCATCATCTGGATCGGCGGCGGCGTTCTCGGCTACGTGGCGGGCGACATGATTCTCGAGGACCCGGTGGTCGAGCGGCGTCTGGGAGCGGTGGTGCACGCGCTCGCCTATCCGTTCCCGCTGGCCGTGGCCGCCATCCTCACGGGAGTGGGCTGGTGGCTCGCCCGTCGTCAGCCCTCGAGGCGCGCGACGTGACGGCCCTCGTGGACCCGGAGTTTTGGGCACGCCTCCTCGGCATCGTCCTGATCGACATCTCCCTTGCCGGCGACAACGCCCTCGTGATCGCGCTGGCCGTGCGGGAGCTGTCGCCTCACCAGCAGCTCCTCGGTCGGATCTGGGGCACGGTGGGGGCGGTAGGCCTCCGCGTCGCCTTCATCGTGGCCGTGAGCCTGCTCCTGAGCATCCCGCTGCTCCAGCTTGCCGGAGGCCTCGCCCTCATCTGGATCGCCGTCAGGCTCGTGCGTCCCGGCCAGGGCGAGCATGGGAGCGCACGGCAGGGCACGTCGCTCGGGGAGGCGATCTGGATCATCATCGTGGCGGACGTGACCATGAGCCTCGACAATGTGCTCGGCGTCGCCGCCGCCGCCAAGGGCAACATGCTCCTCGTGATCTTCGGGGTCGCGCTCTCGCTGCCGCTCGTCGTCTGGGGCAGCGGGCTCCTGGCCAGGCTCATGGCCCGACACGAGTGGATCGTCTGGGTGGGAGGCGCCGTGCTGGGATATGTTGCCGGAGAGATGATGGCCAATGATCCCATCGTGGAACGCTGGCTCGGCCGCGCGGCCGACGCAGCCGACCAGTGGCTGTCGATCGTGCTCGGCGTGTTCGTGCTCGGCCTCGGCTGGTGGCTCGCCCGGGCGGCCGCTCGCGACAACCGCCAGCGCGGGCGGGCATAAGCGCAATGGATCTCGAGCCCGTCAAGTCCGTCCGGATCTACGAGGACATCGTCCGCCAGGTCAGGGCCTTGATCGCCGACGGCCACCTCAAGTCCGGCGACAGGCTGCCGCCCGAGCGGGACCTGGCCGACCGCTTCCGCGTCAGCAGAACCTCCGTGCGTGAGGCGCTGCGATCTCTGCAGACCCGCGGGCTCATCGAGATCCGGGCGGGCGAGGGCGCCTTCGTTCGCGACGTCTCGGTCGAAGCCCTCGTCGAGCCCTTGGCCCTCGTCATCCTGCCGTACCGCGAGGCGGTGGGAGAGCTCTTCGAGGCGCGCCACCTCCTCGAGCCCGCGATCGCGGCCCTGGCGGCGCGACGCGCCACCCGCGAGGAGCTCGCTGAGATGGAGCGCATCCTCGCCGAGCAGGCGCGAGAGGTCGCGCGCGGGCGGACGGGCATGGCTCAGGACTCGGCGCTCCATGCGGCCATCGCGCAGAGCGCCCACAACCGCGCCATCGTGCGCATCGTCAGCGCGCTCGTGGACCTGCTGGCCCAGAGCCGGGAAGAGAGCCTGCACACTCCCGGCAGGCCGACCCGCTCCCATCAGGACCACCGGCGGATCCTCAAAGCCATCCGCCGGCGCGACGAGGCCGGAGCCCGCCGGGCCATGCTCGATCATCTGACGGCAGTCGAGGGACTCGTCACCGGTGGTCTGCGCAGGCGTCCGGCCTCCCGTCGAGCGCGCAAGCCCGCGCCCCGAAGAAAGAGTCCTCGCTGAAGACGCGTAAGTGCCCGTTGCGCAACAATATTCATTGACACAACCGCGTCCCTCGGAGTAGCATTCTTGGATAGCGCAGGCCTTCTCGGGGCCTGCCTTTGTTTCTCTGCACGTCGTCCGGCCCGACCGAGGCGGTCGCAGCCGAGAGGGTCGCTGAATGCCACGCGCCACGCCACACAGGAGAGCACGGACCAAGCCCCGGA
>WNFC01051696.1_pt1 | contig 10193 bp, 6 predicted proteins | sample 5400541 | NCBI WGS metagenome assembly WNFC01 (sample SAMN13153342, study PRJNA577476) | soil metagenome | isolation source: 120 cm saprolite under Douglas fir tree site 2 hole 2 replicate 1 | place: USA:California | collected 2015-04-18 | reverse complement strand
CTCGCCTAGCGCTCGCAGAATGATCTCCGTGTATTGGTTCTGGCTAGGTTTTAAGGTATGAGAAGCAATGATGCTGAGCGGCGGTGATTGCATTGAAGCAATCTCAACCGCTATACCAGTTGGTTGAACGCGCTCGAGATAGGGAAGCCGTTCGAATGATAGAGAACTCGCTGTGCGCACTCGGCCATCAATCTTCACGCCGCGCTTTGTCAGCGCGTCTCGCAGCATCGTCACAAACGCCAGTGCCGGATCAGGAATAGCGACGCTGCCGGTGAATCCGTTATCAGCAAGGGGCACGTTTCCCGAAATCTCCAGAGTATTCGCGCCGATGCCGCGATAAATTTGTAAGTCACTCTTGGATCCGCGCGGTGAAGTCGTCGCCCGATTAGTAATCGTCATGAAAGAAGTCGACGGTGGCCCGGTGGTAATCACGACTGGTGCGCCGACTTTCTCGCCCGGCTTTATAGTCAAATCGATCGCGTTATCGTTGACCGTCAGCGCGCTGACTTGCGCGCCGTACGACCATTGCAAATCTTCCCACTCCCAACCGCTGCCCAGCGGCGCACCGTTGAAATAGCTTTCGTCGCCGACCAGATCGCCTTTGACGCGCTTCACTCCAGCGGCCACGATGCGTTCGGCAAGATCGTTAATACCTTTGAAGTAGTCGCCGTTATTAAAGCGCGCCGCAATCGAAGGATCGCCGCGACCGTAGATAATCAAATCGCCTTTGATCGTGCCCTTGTCTGCCTTTTCTTTCGCGTAAACGGAGGTGATGAAGTGATAGTCAGGCGTGAGCCGATCGAGCGCCGCCGCGACTGTGTAAAGCTTCATGTTCGACGCGGGCCGGACAAACTTGTTCGCGTACTGCTCAAAGATGACGTTGCCCGTATCGAGCGAAACGATCTTGACCGCGAAAATTCCCGGCTCCAGCGCCGGCTGTCGCACAATCTCTGCAATGCGTGATTGCAACTCCGCGAGCGTGCGCAGCGGGTTTGCTACTGGCGCAATCGGGCGGGCGGGTGCGGGCGTGACCGCGGGCGAAGGGGCAGGTGTTGCCGTGGGCTCACCAACTCGTCGCTCGCGTTCCGGTTGCGCGAGAGCCCCCGTGGTGGAGAGGCTCAGAAAGACGAGGAGTGCCGATAGAAGTTTCGTCAGAGTCTTCGTAGGATTATTTTGAAACATGATAATTCACTAGCAATCGGTCTTTCTCTGCGCGACCTCAGCGGTCTCTGCGTCTCTGCGTCTCTGCGGTGAAGTGACCGACCAAAGACTCACCGCGGAGACGCAGAGGGCGCCGAGAAAACGCAGAGAACTAATCCATCAAAGCCAGAACTTCCTCAGCACTCGCCGTGGCCGTGCCAAGTTTGCCGACGACAATTCCCGCCGCCTGATTCGCCAGCACGGCGGCCTCAGTCATCGACGCCCCGGCAGCGAGCGCGGCCGCGAGCGTCGCGATTACCGTGTCGCCCGCGCCAGTTACGTCGTAGACTTCGCGCGCGGCTGTCTCGACGCGCACCGGATCGCGTTCGCCTTCGAGCAGCATCATGCCCCGATCGCCGCGCGTGATCAGCACGGCATCGCATATCAGTCGAGCGCGAATCATCAGCGCCGCAGTCTGCAAATCTGCGTCCGAATCTTCTTCCAGGTTCGCCAGGCGCAAGGCCTCGTGATGATTCGGCGTCACCAGCGTCGCCGGACGATACGAATCAAAGTTTCGCATCTTCGGATCGATCAGCACCGGCATGCGACCGTAGGCGGCGGGCAAAACTTCCGCCAGGATGCGCGGCGTCACGACGCCTTTGTCGTAATCCGAAATGACCAGCGCCTGTGCGCTCGCCAACGCGGTTTTCACGACGGCAATGATCCTACTTTCGGTCTGCGCATCGACTGGGGTGCGGTGTTCGCGATCGGCGCGCACGACCATCTGATGCTGCGCAATGATACGCGTCTTGATTGTTGTTGGCCGTTGATTGTCCGCGATCAGCAAGCCATCCGTTTGCATCGCGCTCTTGTCGTTCACGGAACTTCGAATTCTTTCGCCGGCGAAGTCATCGCCGATGACGCCGATCACGCATGCCTGCGCTCCCAGCGCGAGCAGATTCGCGAGCACATTCGCGGCGCCGCCGAGATGGGTTGATTCGCGCTTAATATCCACGACCGGCACCGGCGCTTCGGGGGAAATCCGGGTGACATCGCCCCAGAGAAATTCGTCGAGCATCACATCGCCGAGCACGACGATGTGGCAGTCGCGCATTTGGCGAGTGATTTGCTCAGCGCGGTCTTTGGTTAATGAGGGCAGCATATTTAGAAGCGACGGATTTCAGGCAAAGGCGCAAAGCCCGCAAAAGATCATGACCGCAATTTGATTAGTTCACTCTCAACACTCGATCAATCGCGCCTACCACCCGCTCAACCGGCACCCGCAGAATGCATTCAGGCTTTTCAAACTCAGCGCAGAAATAACCGTGGCATGGCTGGCAAGGCATCTCTTCCCGCACGATTTCGTTTGCCTGTGTCGTCCACGGCCGCCAATGCGCAACGTTTGACGAGCCGAAAATCACCACGCAAGCCGCTCCCGCCGCCGCCGCGATATGCGCGATGCCGCTGTCATTGCCGACAAACAAACGCGCCCGCGATGCCAGCGCCGTGACTTCGGGCAGCGTCAGATCTGTCAACGCGATGACGCGTGCCGACGATTGTTTGACGAGTGATTCCGCCAACTGCTTCTCTTTCGGCGAGACGATCGCGACTGGCGTCAGGCCGCGCGCCCACAGTTCTTCCGCCACGCGCGCAAATTTTTCCGGGGCCCACTGCTTAGTCCCGAACGCCGCGGCGGGATGAATTACCGCGAACGGCGCACCTTTATCAAAATCTTCAAAATCCGCGGCGCGAAGTTTAGCCGACACAGAGGAGAGCGCGTTTTCGGTCACTGCCAGCTTCGTGGCCGGGCGATCCGTTACCGGCACGCCGGTCCAACCAATCAACGCGAGCTGCTGTTCGACCGAATGCAGCTTCGGTCGTTGCCAGATGTCCAGCGACGACGGTGCCGCGTGATTGTGCAACCGCGCGTACCGATAATGTTCGAAGCCGACGCGATGCCTGGCGCCGGTTGCGCGCGTCAGCAGCGTCGCCGTAGTGCCACCGTGCAAGTTGTAAACAACGTCGTAGTGGGTCGCGCGCAACTCGCGCGCGGTGCGGGCGCGAGCAGTCGTGCTGTCGCGCGGGATCGTAATTACTCGATCGACCAGACCCGAACCGTCAAGCACGGGTGCGACCCAATCTTCCAACAGAATGTCGATCTGCGCGCCGGGCAAAAAGCGGCGCAAGGCGAATAGCGAGGGCGTAGTCAGCACGGTGTCGCCAATCGAACGCAGGCGCACGACCAGCACTCGCTGCACAGACGACCAGTCCCAACGCGCTGGCGCCAGAGGTTGCGGTTCATCGCTTTCGGGTTTATTCGCGAAAGAGAGATGACGAACGCTGGGCGACGATTCAATTATTTCCCGCAGGCTGTTCATCTTCGATTCTTGCTTCGTCGACCAGCATCACCGGAATGTCGTCGCGGATGCTCAGTGCACTTCAGCCCGCTGCCGTCAGGTTTTAATTCAACTTTGGCGCGGCACGCCGGGCAAACCAGAATTTCGAGCAACTGTTCGCTGATAGCCATACTCTGAAACCTCTTAAGCAACTGTCGTCGCGTTTTGCGACTGCGAGCGCAGCAAGCTTATCAGCATTGCGCGATTTGTTGTAGGTCGTGTAGTACAATGTCGAAGGACAACGGATTTAGGGGAACGGCGAGGAAAACACGTACCTGTGATGATTGAAGATTTTGGGCCGCGAGTAACCAGTGCGTGGAACGATTTGCGCTCTGCCACGCGCACTCTGCTTGAACGAGCCTGGCAATCGCCTACTGCCGGGGCGGGCCCTCAGGCCGCGCGATCCGCGCCGTATGATCCCCGCGCCGATCGAGAGTTAAGCCAACTCCTCTCGGCCCTCGACGAGCGTGCCCGCGAAGCAACCGATGATGAATCTGCGCGGCGAGCGCGCCGTCTGGCGGACACTTGCGCCGGCGTGCTCACCGAGCAGACGCAATCGGCGGAAGTGTTTGCCCAACTGATCCAGCGGGCGCACGAGCGCAACGATTACGCTCGCGTTGACGCGCTCGCCGGTGCGTTGGTCCAGCGACTCGCGCCCAGCGAAGTTTGCGAACTGGCGCGATCCCCGAACGTCGTGGTGCGCGCGCTGGCCCATGAAGCGCTGGCGCAAATGCCGGCGACGCTACTCGTCATGCTGCTGCGCGACCCGGTCGATGCCGCCGTCGCGCGCTATGCGCTGCAACGCCAGGCGACCGAATACAATTCAGAAGAAGCGCGGCAAGCCTTGCAGGAGCTGGATGAGTTTGGTTTGGAACAGTTTTGAAGTGCGCCCTGCTTCTACTCTTATGTTTCAAAAAGAGTTTCGTGTGATTTCGTGGATCGTCTTTGACTGACGAGGTGGACGATCCACGAAGTCACACGAATAACTGAATAAGGAGTCAATTAACAGACACAATACTCGCACCGGGAAGAACACTGAAACTCAATGCAACAGGACGGACCCGGACGAGCAGAGTTCGTTACCCTACTCTGCCGGGCCGGAGCACTTCTCTCCGTGCAGGGCAGGAATTTTCTGGCTAATGACGGGATAGTTCGGCGCTTCGTCGATATTGATTTGCGTCCAGTGCGCATATTGCTCGGGCACGCTGGTGTCGGCGAAGATCGCTTCGACCGGACACTCGGGCACGCACGCGTCGCAATCGATGCAGGTGTCGGCGTTAATATAAAGACGATCCGGTAATTCGTGAAATGCTTCCACCGGACAAACTGCGGCGCAGTCTGTGTATTTACAGTCAACGCACATTTCCACCACAACGTAGGTCATTCGGGGATGACTCCTTTCAACGAATGCATTGTTTATTATCTATCGAGCAGAATGTCAATAGCAATTTTTAGCGAAAGCAAAGCAAGTATGCAAGTTCATAGATGAAATATTATTCTTCGCGACCATCATTTAGCGTTAACGGTCATGTTGTTAATCTTGCGCGCAACCGATTTCTGAACCTCTGACTTTCGGATCTCCGCTGTTAGTGTTTCGGGACGTAAGTAAACCAAAAATAGATCGCCTGGCCCAGACCGATCCAGAATCCAATCACGGCGCCGAACAATTCGATCGTTTTCAAATGATGTTGGGCGACCAGCAAGACCAGCTCTTCCAATTTCTCAATCGGATACTCGGAAACTTTCCGGCGCACCAGTCCGCCGACATCGAACTCGGCAATCGCCGCCGGCAGACGTTCGCGCGCGGCCGCAGTAATCTTCTCGGTGAGCGCGGCGCCGGCTTTTTCAATCGCGCCCGCGGGCATGTGATCGCCAAGCCGGCCAATCGGCGCCTCGAGGAATTTCTCGATCTGTGAATTCAGAATCGCGTTGATCGTCTGCGCTGTGTCGTCGCGAGCGAGCACGGCCAGCAGGCTTGTCGTCAGAAACTCTTTCACCCGCGGCGCTGATTCCGGATTCAGGGTTGAGAGCAATTCCCGCAGTGTCTGGGGCCGGAAGCGTCCCAGCGCGCCACTTAAATATCCCGACACGGAGCTGGCGAGTTCCGGACTCCGCGCCATAACGACCAGACGCGTGGCGGCCTGCTGTACCTGGCCGACCATTTCGTTCAACGGTCGCGCCATGAAATTGTCTATCGTCGAGTTGAGGAACACTGTGGCTTCCTGCGCGAACGCGGTCCCGCGCAGATATTCTTCGACGCGACGGGGCAGAGTCGTGTGAACCAGGTCGTCAACTTCGCGATAGATGCGCTCGCGCGAAATGAAAATCTTTTTGATAAATGAAAGGTGCTGGTAGTAGTCGTCGACTTCACGTTTGATGAGCCCGCCGATCTGCATCCGGGTGTTCTTGCTGGTTACGATCTCCGCCAGATGATGCACGATCGGCTGCACCTGCTGGTCGACACGATCTTTGATGAGCGCCACCGTCTCGGCCGTGAACATCTGGGCCAGCGTGGCATCGGTGCGCGTCAGATCGTCGAGGCGCTCACCGACAAACCCGCGCACCTTTGCTTCAAATCCTGCTTCGCTCACCAGGCTATGAAAGCGCTCTTCGGCAAATCGTTGGATCTGCGCGAACGTTTCTTCGCTAACCGTCTCATCCAGCTTTCGCTCCAGCAGGTTATCGACCTTCCGATCGACGAACTTTTCAATCGCGACGGCCGTTTCCTCGCTTTTCAGGACCGCGGCGATGTGCTCCGCGAGTCGCAACTGCAACGCGGCGATCGTGTCGAGCACGGGCGCGCGCGCGCCGCTGGGCAGCGCCTCCATCAGCGACGGGTACACGGTCGAAAGCAATTCCGTCGTGTACGAATTAACAAAGCCTTCGACTTTGCGACTGAAGAATCCGGTTTCGAACAGCGCGTCGAAGACTGTGTCCTGCGACACGAGTTCATTGCCGACCGCGTTGCCGATCGATTGCGCCAGCCGCGCGCGATGGCGCGGAATCATTCCCTGCGGCCAAACGGTGAGGCGCAGGAATTTGACCGGCTTGTAAGGATGAAACAGCATCCAGATCGCCAGCCATGCCGCGCCGTAGCCGTGCAGCGTCGCGATGACGACAATGGCCAGACTGATTAGGGTTTTGAACGTGATTGGATTGATGGTGATGCTCCTGGGGACGGCTTTACTGCATTAACTCACTTATTAGCAAGAAATGCCTTTGCCGCTTGCAAGGCGGGCCTCGCACCATCGGAACGTTCCCCGAGCGTCTTTAACTTCGCATAGAAAGTTGCTGCTTTCTGTCGATCGCCGGAAAGCTCGGCTGCTCTGGCCGCGCCGTACAGTCCGTTGAATCGATTTGGTGAAACGCGGAGCGAGGCCTCGAACTCCTTCAATGCTTGCTGCGGCTCGCGCAGTTCCAGCAGCAAATCACCCAACAACTCGCGCGCTGGCACGATCGGTCCCGGCGTCACCGGATGCTTCTCCGTCGAGTCTTCCAGGCCCGCGGCGGAACGCATGAGCCGCAAAGCTTCTTCCTGTTTGCCCTCCGCATGAGCCAGCCACGCGCTCGCGGCCCGGCGTTCGATCTCGACTTGCGTGGCCCAGTAGTTCTCTTTGGCATCGGAGAGCGATTTTTGGATCGAAGCAAGCCGCTCGATATTTTTGCTCGCGCCAGCGGGATCGCCGCTTCTCGATGAGCCAATCGCCCGCGCGAAATAGATCATGGCTTCGGCGTAAGGAAAGTTGTTCCAGGGAAAGTCCGATGGGTACACTTTGAGCGCTGCGGCTTCGGACCATTGGCGTCTTTCAAACGCGTAGCGTGCGGGAACTGCGGCAAAGGCGTAGGCCGCCGCGAAGGTAGCATCATCCACTTTCGTGATCCCGTAAATCTCATCAACGATCGCTTTAGCTTTCCCGTCCTGAGCAGTTTGCAAATATGCATATGTCAGGTAGTCCATGGCGTGAAGCTGGTTGAACGATGCCGCGCCCGGATGCATTTTGGCCACGTAGTTTTTCGCCGCGGCCGCAGACGCGATATTCGATTCAATCGATTCCGGCCAGAGCCCGAGCCGGGTGAAGATATGAGACGGCATGTGCAACGCGTGCGGCGATGAGGGAGCAATTTTGGCGTAACTCCGGGCAGCATCCAGTGCCATCGGAGCCAGCGCTGGATAGTCGAAGCTATGGATTAAGTAGTGGGCCACGCCCGGATGCGCCGGCTCAGCCGACAAAACCTGGTTGAGAATATCCCCGGCTTTTTTCTGGTTGGCGTAGCTCTTGTCCGTCGGCAGTGCAGTTCCCAGCAGCGCTAGCGCATAGAAGATGGCGGCTTCGTCATCCTTTGGGTAACGGAGGTGCAGTTGCTCCATTGCTTTTTCATAAGCGATGGCGCGGGTCCGGTGATCGAACCTGTCCGCATCTTTGTAGAAAGTTTCGATCGCCGCAATGTAATCCTTCTCCCTTGGCGTTCGAGCACTAACCAAGTTGGCTTGTTGCACGGCGGCCGATCCGGTCCGTAACTCGGCGCCGACCGGCGGCGCCCACACGGGGTGATAAAAACTCATCGCGACTCCCCAGTAGCCCATGCCGCATTTCGGATCGGTCTTCGTTACTTCGACAAATCCTTTCGCGGCTTCTTCGTACCAGAAGGAATGCAGGAGCGCCACCGCGCGATTGAATTGCTGCTGCGCCTCGCTATTGCAGGACACACTAAAGTTGACGCGGCCGAGTTTTTCTCCCATCTCATGTTTGTGCTGATCCATCTCTTGCGCTCTCGGCGTAAGCGGAAGAAGAAGCATGGCCAGAAATGCCAGGAGAAACAATCTACTGAGTTTCATAACAACCTCCGTCGCAAGGGTCACAATGAATGCCCTAACTGGCTGCTGAAAGACCAGGAACATCGATCAAGAATCGATCCGATCCACGAAATCACACTAAGGAACACGAACAATAACACCAAAAAACCGGACCTTGTTCGTGTGGTTTCGTGTTCGTTCGTTCGTGTCATTTCGTGGATCGTCATTCACTTTCTCGGCAGCCTGCTTAATGAATGATCCGACCTTCACTTCGCCTCATAAACAATCTCGCCGCCAATCACCGTCATCACGCAATGCGTCTTGAGGATTTCCATCTCCGGAATCTTCATGATGTCTGCGGACAGAACCGTGAAGTCGGCGAGTTTCCCAACTTCAATTGATCCGCGCAGGTTTTCTTCAAACGCCGCGTACGCGGGCCAGATGGTCAACATCTTCAAAGCCTGATCTCGCGACACAGCCTCTTCCGGGTGCCAGCCCTCGCCGGAAAAGCCGCGAATGTCTTTGCGCGCAACGGCGGCGTAAAACTCGATCATCGGCTCGCCGCGTTCGACCGGCGCGTCCGACCCTCCCGGAACAACTACGCCTGACTTGATGAAACTGTTCCACGCGTACGCGCCTTCCAGACGCTTGATTCCCAGACGCGCGGGCGCGAAATGCAGATCGCCGATAGCATGCGACGCCTGCATCGAGGGGATGATGCCCAGCTTCTTGAAGCGGGGAATGTCGCGCGGATTCACAATCTGCGAGTGCTCGACGCGCCAGCGCGGATCGGCAATTTTGCGCTGACTTGGCGGCACGGCGTTCAGCGCTTTCTCGTACTCATCAAGGATGAAGCGATTGCCACGGTCGCCGATGGCATGCGTCTCGCATTGAATGCCTTTGCGCAAAGCTTCTTCGAGCACGGGCAGCAGATTTTCTTCCTTGATGGTCAAAAAGCCGGAAGTGTCGGGCGCGTCAGAGTAAGGCTCGAGCAGGGCCGCACTCCGTGAACCGAGTGAGCCATCAGCGTAGAACTTGAGCGCGCGAACGGTAAGGCGATTGCCGTACGCGCCGAAGATTGGTCCTTCGCTCAAGAGTCGTTGCGCTTCCTTCCCCGGGGCGGAAAGCACTTTGTAAATGCGGAGCTTGATCCTTCCTTCGCCATAAAGCTTGCGGTAGATATCGATGTCTTCATAACTTCCACCGGGATTCTGGACCTGCGTCCAGCCCAGTCCGATGTCTCTCTGCACTCCCAGCACGACCGCGCGTTCGGCGTCGGCGCGCGAGGTGGGCGGCACGTGACGGCGCACGAGTCCCTGGGCCGCGTCCAGCAACATGCCGTTCGGCTCGCCGCTTTGTTTGTCCTTCGAGATCTCACCGCCAAAAGGGCTCGGCGTGTCCTTCGTGATGCCGGCAATCTTCAAAGCGGCGCTGTTGACCACCGTGCCGTGTCCGTCTGAGCGCCCCAGAATCACTGGGTTGTCCGGCGCGACTTTGTCGAGATCCCAACGCGTGGGAAACACCGGCGGCGTCCAGAAAGTTTCAATCCAACCCCGGCCCGTGACCCATTCGCCGGGCTTTGCCTGATCGACGCGGGCCTTTACCTTCGCGAGAAAATCCTGAAGGTTGGTGATGCCTTCCAGGTTCAGCGTCATCTCGCGAAAGCCGACACCCTCCAGATGCTGATGCGCATCGGTCATCCCAGGCAACATAGTGGCGCCGTGCAGATCGACGATCCGTGTCGCCGGGCCTTCATAGTTCTTCGCGGCCGCGTTCGAACCGACGAAGACAATGCGATCGCCTTTGACGGCTACAGCTTCCGCGCGCGGCTGCTTTTCATTCGCGGTGTAGATGTTGCCGTT
>WNFC01028403.1_pt1 | contig 10194 bp, 11 predicted proteins | sample 5400541 | NCBI WGS metagenome assembly WNFC01 (sample SAMN13153342, study PRJNA577476) | soil metagenome | isolation source: 120 cm saprolite under Douglas fir tree site 2 hole 2 replicate 1 | place: USA:California | collected 2015-04-18 | reverse complement strand
CAGACCTGATCGTCATTTATGACGAGCTGGACTTGCCCTTGGGCATGATTCGCATCCGCCAGCGTGGCAGTTCGGCCGGTCATAACGGAATGGAATCCGTGATCGGCGCACTGGGCACGCAGGAGTTTTTGCGAATCAGGCTGGGAATCGCGCCCGACCGGAAGATCAGTGACGGAGTGAAATATGTGTTGACGCCCTTTCGCAAGAAGGAGCTCAAGGTCGTCGATGAAGTGCTTGATACCGCCGCTGAGGCAGTAAACGTAATTTTGAAAGAGGGGCCGGCTGCGGCGATGAATCGCTTCAACCGCAAGAATGAGTTAGACGAGGAGCCGCGGAATCCGCGGCCAGATTTGGAGAAATGAATGGCTCGTACATATGAAACGAATCGCGTTTACGAATTAATGTTCATCGTTCGTCCTGACATGGTGGAAGAAGAGCAGGACAAACTGATTTCTACTTTGGAATCCGCCGTAAGCTCCTCGGGTGGGAAAGTTAAGAGCATGGAGCGGATGGGTAAACGCCGGCTGGCCTACACTGTCCGCCGTTTCCACGACGGCATATACATTCTGCTGACTGTTGAAGGCGGGGGCGCGCTGATTCACGAGCTGGAACGCCGCCTGAGAGTCACGGAACCGGTGATCAAATTCCTCACAGTTCGCATTGATGAGGAACAGAAGCGGCTAGACAAGATCAAAAAACTACGTGAAGCACGGCGTAAGCCTGCGCCGGCGCCTGCTGAGACTGGCGGCGAGACCGCCGTCGTTACTGCGTAATTCCAGGCGCTCGAAAGGCTGCGAAATTTATCGAATTTATTGAAGGAGCATCATGGCTGACGAAACGACAGCAACATCAGCGCCGGCAGGACATTCCTCCGGCGGAGATCGACCTTCGGGCGGAGACCGCCCCGAGCGCGGCGAGCGCCGTCCACCGCGTCCCGGTGGACCGGGAGGCCCGGGCGGACGTGAAGGCGGCCGCAAATATTTTCGGCGCAAGAAGGTTTGCAAGTTCTGCGTGGAGAAGATCGAGGCCATCAATTACAAGGACGTGAGGCTGCTCGCTCAATTTGTGGCCGAGAGCGGAAAGATCGTCCCCCGTCGCCTGACCGGGGTTTGTACCCCGCATCAGCGGCGCCTGTCTTGCGCCATCAAGCAGGCGCGAAACATCGCGCTGCTACCCTTTGCGGGACGGGCCTCGTAGAACTCCCGCGGTCATGCGTTTTAAATCGGCAGCCGCTCGCGCGGATTGCGGCCAAACTTTTATTAACGGAGTCATCCTATGGAAGTCATTCTGAAAGAAGATGTTGCCAAGCTCGGCTCACGAGGTGACGTAGTCAAGGTCGCCGAAGGTTATGGCCGTAACTATCTGCTTCCGCGCAAGCTTGCTATCGAAGCCTCGGCGGGCAACAAGGCCGTCATCGAGCAGATGAAGTCGGCGGCAGTGCGCCGCTTTGCCAAAGAGAAGGCTGGAGCGGAAGCGCTGGCCAAGCAGTTCGACGGTGTCTCCGTGTCATTCCAACGTCGCACGGGAGAAAAGGAGCAGCTCTTCGGCTCCGTAACCTCCAGCGACATCGCGGACGCACTGACCAAGAAGGGTTTCAACATCGATCGCCGTAAAATCCAGGTTCACGAACCGCTCAAAACCCTGGGCGAGTTCGCCGTGCCCATCCGCCTGCACAAGGACGTCACTGCGCACTTGAAAGTTGTCATCGAGAAGGAAGCAGCAGAATAGAGTGCCGCTGAGGCGGGATCCGGGAGCTACTCAGGACTTCCGCCTTTTATCCTCAAATTGAAAGCGACAATCCAGCCTAACTTGTGGCTGCCCTGTTTCTTACCCGCCTTTCCCCGGGCAGCACAAATCGGGCCAAACTCCTATAATCCTGCTCACGGTTCTCAACCTGACACGTCCATAGCTATGCAACCGGGAAGAGCGGCAAGGCACCTGGTTAATCGAGGACAACGAGAATCATGCCGGCCGATACGTTGGCAGTATCCTTTGCGGTTGGCGAGTGTTTCCAGAGCGGCGCCAGACGCGTTGAGGCGGAAAAAGGCAGGGCATCCCAGGACCCCTCAGTGCGGGGCCACATGGCTGGGCAAATGCTAGGTCGGATTGACGACACGCTACTCGTCCGTGAAGCTCAGCGCGGTAATCGCGCTGCCTTCGAGGAGCTGGTTCGGCATTACGATGGGGCTGTGCTCCGGCTGGCGATGCACCTGACCGGTTCGGACCACGAAGCCCAGGATATTTACCAGGAAGCATTTTTGAAGGCGTACCAAAGCGTGGGCAATTTTCGTTTTGAGTGTTCCTTCTACACCTGGATCTATCGCATCGTGACCAACCTGTGCCTGGATCACTTGCGCAAAAGGACCGTACGCAAAGAAGATGCGCCGGTCGCGGTAAATGCCCAGGGGGAGCAGTACGATGTGCTGGAGCAGGTTCCAGACGGGCGCGCAGCCTCAAATCCTGAGCGCGAACTGATGACTCGGGAACTGGGCAAACGAATTAATCACGCTCTCGATAGGTTGACTCCACGGGAACGTATGGTATTCGAGTTGAAACATTATCAGGGACTGAAATTGCGGACGGTAGGCGAGATCTTGAATACGACGGAAGAAACGGCCAAAAATACTTTGTTCCGCGCCACTCAGAAATTGCGTGGCGCACTGGCGGATATGCGATGAAATCTCCATTTCGCCCCAATGCTGGGGTGCAACTATGAAATGCGAATGGGTTCAAGAAAACATTCTGCTCTACGTCTATAACGAACTGGCGGACGATGCCCGTTATGAACTGGAGCAGCACGTGGCGCGATGTGCCGACTGCGCCGCTGAGTTGAAGGCCAGCAGGAAGTTCAACGCCGTGATTTCCCAGTTTCCGGTGGAGGAACCGCCCGCCAATCTTCTGGCCGCTTCCCGCATGCGTCTTCAGGAAGCGCTGGAAACTGCCGAGCAGGGCGGATTTTGGCAACGCCTGACGTTCGATCCCGGGGCTTGGATGCGGCAAGTCCGCTTCTCTCCGACTTTGGCGGCTGTGATCTTCATCGTGGGCTTTGCCGGCGGCATCGGAGCCGCTTACAAGATTGTTGGTGGCAGTGGACATCCGAGTCCTATCGCCCTGACTTCCTCGAATCAGCCCGTGGAAGCCTCCATAAGCGGCATCAGCTCTGTTACTCAGGAGCCTGGCTCAAATCAGATCAGCATCAAGTACCAAACCGTTTCCACGCAGGAAGCGCAAGGATCGCTGAATGACCAGCGTATCCAGCAATTGCTATTGTTCGCCGCGCGGAACAATTACAACTCCGGCGTGCGTATGGATTCGGTGGATCTGTTAACCCAGAAGCCCGACGATACTCACGTTCGTGAGGTCTTGATGTATGGCTTGCGTTATGACGCCAATCCAGGTGTGCGCCTGAAAGCTCTCGGAGCGTTGGGCCCGTATGTAAAGAATGATGTGCGGGTGCGTGATGCCGTCCTAGAGTCACTGATGAACGACTCCAACGCCGGCCTTCGTATTCAGGCACTGCATCTGCTTGAGCCGGTAAGCGCGGACAGCAGCGTGCGCGTGGTGCTGCAGAAGCTGGCTCAGAACGATCAGAGTCCGTACATCCGCTCACAGGCGCGCCTAGTGTTGGCTCAATTGCCTGAGATTGACTGATTTCGGTTACCTGTTTGCGAGAAACAGCGAAGTGAATTAGAGAAGGGGACGAGTTGAACAAGCTTTCCAAAATCGTAATGCTGCTGATCATGCTCATGCCGCTAGCCACGGCGCAGCAGCCGCAAACCCGAGTATTTCGCGACGGCGGAAACTGGGCACAGGAGATTACCGGATCTCTGACCGCCGCCCGGAATCTGAAGGTCAAGGTTGACGTTGGCTCGGTACGAGTGGAAGGCGGTACGCAGCAAGCCATCAATTACGTGATTCATACTCGCGCCTACACGTCATCGCGGAAACCGGTGGCGGCAGTAGCGAAGTCGGCACCGTGGGCGCGGATGTGAACCGGCACACTGGGGGTGGCAGCATTAACGTCAATGCAGCCAAGGGAAAGATCAATGCCGAGAGCGGCGGCGGAAGCGTAAGAGTCGTTTCCGTTATGCAAGGAGCGGTGCTGGAAACCGGCGGGGGCAGCATTGAGGTGGAGCGCTGCGCTGGCCAGCTTAAGGCTACGACAGGTGGCGGAAGCATTGATTTGGGCGATATTGGCGGTTCGGCGGAAATGGAGACCGGGGGCGGCAGCATCCGTCTGGCCTCAGCCAAAGGTACCGTGCGCGCTGAGACCGGCGGAGGCAGCATCGAGTTGAACGGCGTGCCCTCGGCCCGCGCAGAGACGGGCGGGGGCGGCATCGTCGCTAAATTCGTCTCCTCCACCGGCGAGCGCACGGATTCCTTGCTGGAAACCTCGGCCGGCGACATTACCGTCTACCTGGTTTCAAACTTGAACATCACCGTTCGCGCATCGATCGAGATGGCTAATGGCCACAAGATCCATTCCGATTTTCCCGAGATCAAAATTATGACCGAAGGTGATGACGGAGAACCCAAAACCATCACGGGCGAAGGGAATTTAAACGGCGGCGGCCCCGTGCTCAAGGTGCGCACAACTACCGGAGATATATGGTTGCGCCGCTCCAGCCGCTAGGCAGTTTTTACTGAGGAGAGGTAAGAACATGCGTAAATCAATCATTTTCATCCTGTCATTTCTACTGGTGGCAACCTGTGCCGCCTGGGCCGTAGCCTTCCAGCCCTCCAACGAGGCTTACGGATTTTCGAGTGACGATTTGTTCGGTGGCAGCTCCTATCTCGGCGTGGACACGCGGGATGTCACCCCCGACCGGCTCGCAGATCTCAAGCTGAAGGAAGAGCATGGCGTGGAAGTAACCACAGTGGACCAGGATGCTCCTGCCGGCAAAGCCGGGATCAAGGAGCACGATGTAATCCTGAACTTGAATGGGACTACAGTGGAAAGCGTTGAGCAACTTCGGCGCATGATCCGCGAGGTTCCGCCCGGACGGGTGGTAACACTCGGCATCAGCCGCAATGGGCAACCCCTTACCTTGAAAGCCCAGCTCGCCGATCGCAAAAGAACCTTCGCCATGGCTCCCAACGGAAAGCCCTTCAAGTTTGCCATGCCCGCGATGCCAGCTATGCCGGCGATGCCCGCAATGCCTGTGATTCCCGACATCGATGTGCCAGTTTCAGTGGTGGTAGTGCATTCCTCCACGCGAAGCGGATTGATGGTGGAAAACCTGACTCCGCAACTCGGAGATTTCTTTGGCGCCAAAAACGGCCAGGGAGTTCTAGTGCGCTCGGTAGAGAAGGGCAGCCGTGCGGAAAAAGCCGGATTTCACGCCGGTGATGTCATTGTAAAAGTGAATGAAGAAACCATCAATGATGTCGGCGATTTCAGTCACGCTCTCAATGCCCGTAAACAAAACACCGCCAGCATAAGCATAATTCGCGACAAGAGACCACAGACTCTGAGCCTGACGCTGCCCGATCGCAAACGTTCCGATCTATTCGAGGAGAGTTTCGAGCTTCCAGAAATCGATGCCGAAACTCGAATTGATCTGAGCCAGGTGCAATCCGAACTCGCGCGCGTGAGGCCGCAAATTGCCCTAGCCGTGAGGCAGGCCCGCCAGACAGCCACCAAAGAATTGTCCAAGCAAAAGCAAGAGCTCAAGAAACAAGGCCAGGAGATACAAAAAGAATTGCTCAATCAACAGCGTGAATTGCAGAACGAACTGCGAATTGAACTGAAGGGGCTGAGCGAGATCTGAAAGGCAGCGCTCAGCACTCAGCACTCAGCACTCAGCCATTAAGGTGTGGGGTGCTTCCAGGCAGAGTTAGGGGAACGATCCTTGAATGGCTGACTGCTGAGGGCTGAATGCGAAGGGTTAACTGCCGCCTGCAGCGTGCTCAATGCTAAGCCCCGGCGCCAGACACGCCTGGTTCCGTCCCGCCTGCTTGGCCGCATACATGCCCGCGTCTGCCGCTTTCACCAGTTCGTCGCGGGTACTCCCGTGGTCCGGATAGACCGCAGTCCCCGCACTGATCGTCACTGGCCGGGGAACTCCCGGGAACTGCCAGATTTCCACTGATCGCCGCAACTTCTCCGCTACTGCCAAGGCATGTTGCGGGTTGGTTTGGGAGAGCAGGATGGCAAATTCCTCTCCCCCATACCGGCATACCACGTCAAACTTCCGCAATTGCTGGTGGAAGATGGAGGAGACCTGTCGCAAGACTTCGTCTCCCAGGAGATGGCCAAATTCATCGTTCAAACGTTTGAACTGGTCGATATCCACCATAATTACAGCCATACCGGCGCCGAATCTCTTAGCCCGCTCAATTTCCTCGGCGATGCGCAATTCAAAGAAGCGACGATTGAAGATTCCCGTTAGCCCGTCGAGATACGCCAGCTGTTTGACCCGTTCCACATAATGCGCATTCTGAATGGCAGTCGCGCAAATATCGGCTACCGATTCCAGAGATTGTGTGTCGTTCGGGTTAAACGCACCTCGCCGCGCGCTATCCAGAATCAGCACTCCAAGCGTCTGTCCGAACGCAAACAGCGGAATACACATACGAGCAGCGGTTTCCACGTAGAACCCGATGTAATTAGGATTGCCTTTTACATCGTTCTCAATCATGGTTTTTCGGGTGACTAGGGCTTGTCCCCATAATCCCGCGTCCGCGGAAACTCGCCCGTCTTCCGGAATGCGGGGAGTCAGGTCGCCATGGTGGGCTCGCAAGAACAAGTCGTCATCTTCCCTTTCCTTCAAGAGCACCGAAACGTGAGAGACCTGAAATGCATGCTGGATCAGCGAACATACTTTGGAAAGCAATTCTTTCAGGTCGAGCACTGCGGTGGTCTGTTGGGCAATGGCATTGATGGCTTTCAGCTGCAGAGCCCGTCGCCGTTCCAGCGCATGCAGTCGCGCATTCTGCAGCGCCATCGAAGCCTGGGTCGAGAAAAGCGTCAGCAGGTCAATAGTTTCCTTGTCGAAATGGTCGACGTTCTCGCTCTGGCAATCCAGCACACCTACAACCTCGTCCCGCACCATTAGAGGAACGGCCAGCTCTGACAGTGTGCTCTTTGCCGATTCAACATAGCGAGCATCATTGCGCACGTCGGGAACGTAGATGGGACGCTTCTGCCTGGCTGCCAAGCCCGTAATTCCAGTTCCCACCGGCAGGCGCACGGCATCATGCCCCGCGTCCCATCCAATCTGAGAGCGGGGATAGAGTTCGTCAGTCTCCTTATCCAGCAACAGGATAGCGACGTTCTGCAGGTGGAAGTAGTCGCGCGCGATGATCAGGATTTGCTGCAACACTTCATCGAGATCAAAGGTCGACAATACCGCCTGGCTGGCGTCGTAAAGAATAGCGATTTTTTGCATGTAGCTGACGGATTTTACTCTGCCCTGCCGGGGGTAACGGAGGTCTCCAAAGTAACTATCGAGCTGGAGGGATTGGTAGCGCCTAACGTTTGTGCAGTCTGGATTCGCGTCTTCGTCGTCCAGCAACCGTTTTGAGGACTCCGAAAACCACTAGGCAGAACCAGAAATCAACCGCCAATCCAGCGTCAACATGATTCGGCATGTGCCGCGCTCCTGGCGGCAGGTAAGGAATGAGGATAAAGTAAATCGCATTTCCCGCCAGAACGGCAATCAGAGCCTGGACGAAATTAGTCATCGCGGGTTTGGACACCGCTTACCTCCGATCAGCGCGAGGGGGCTGGGAAGACTCGGCACTTAGCAATTAGCATTTGGCACTTGGCCATTACAGACTTGCACCGACTTCAATTCGACGGTTAGATGCATGTCTCGCCACGAAGAGTCTCCAGTCCGGCTTTGGCGGTTAGCCTGCTCGGCAATCCGGACGCAGTTGCCAAGTTTCACCATGCCGGCGTCAATGGCACAGATGCTCGGATGTAAAGGGGGCGTGGTTGGATACGAGGCCCGATCAGGCAGATCCTCCGAGTTCTTAATTTTAATTCAGGCTAGGGATTCGGAGCATCAGAGATGAACACTATTCCAATCCAGCTCCCAGCGGCTGATACCGGTACTTCTTGCCATCCCAAAAGATCGCGGAGGTCATCTGATCGGCGCTGCTTTCTTCCGCATAAATCGCCATGACGGATTTCTTCTTCACCATCAGTTTCCTCACTGCGATCTGCTTAAAGGGCAGGTTGATGATGACGAATTTGGCTTTGGGATTGTCGGAATGCCAGGCTTCCACCCCAGCGCCGTGAATGACGAGCAGCACCCGGCTCCGGGCAAGCGGGTCCGCTGACGCAAACTGGCTGGTCGCTTTGGTGTCTCCGTAGCCGAAGAAGCTGTTGTAAGGATCGAGGACTTTGAAGTTGTTCTCGGTCTCATCCATCAGCGGATTGGTACATTTTGCGACGATCACGGCATCTTCAATGCCATCGCGGTCCAGGTCGGCGGTGTAGGTGGGAGGACCGGCCGCCAGGCTACAAGTGGCGCCAAATTGTTTTTGGATGAAATCATCATTCACCACGGTAGTGTCAGTCTTACTCGATGTTTGCGCCAGCACTCCCGGCGTAATTCCAAGTATGAGGAAAAGACAGATACAACGAGAGAAATGCATAGGACTAATCTAGTCGTCTTCGTTCAGCGAAGATAGAGACATGCGTGGTGACAGGTTACTTTTGGTGGATACTCATCCGGCGGTGGTCTTATTTCTCGCGAAATGCTGCCATCCCTGCGGGACGAATTCGTGAGCCTCGCCTCTCTTGGTTGTGATGACGACTCTCTTGCCCCGAACAATACGTCCAATCTCCGTCACCGGAACGCCTGCAATGCGAAGAGGAATACGGCGTCCGCGAGGCACGCTAAAGAGCAGCTCGTAGTCTTCCCCGCCGTGCAAAGCGAAGCGCAAATCAACCTCTTGGGCGGGTTTTCCGATGACTGCCCTTGGGATTGATTCTTCTTCGATCTCGGCGCCGACTCTGCTTTCTTGGCAAATATGGGCCAAGTCTGTGGAAAGGCCATCACTGATGTCAATCATGGCGGAGGCCAAGCCCTTTCTCCGCAGGGCGGTTCCCAGCCGGACTCGTGGTTCGGGAAAGAAGTGAGCCTTGAAGTCAGCTGGATTCAGCTTGGCCTTCGGTTTCGCCCTCATCCGTTCTAACGTAGCCGCCGAGCCACCAAGTTTTCCGCTCACGTAAATACGATCCCCGGGCCGCGCGCCGAAACGAAGTATCGCCTTACCTCTCGGCACGGAACCCAACACAACGATGTCGGCAAAAATTCCATCAGGAGACTGCGCGGTATCGCCGCCCGCCAAGCTGACCTCGAATCTCTTCGCCAGCGTCAACAAGCCGCGCATGAAGCCGTCAACCCATTTCTGCGGCAGGTCGCTTGGTAGCGCCAGTGAGAGAAATGCAGCGATCGGTTCTCCGCCCATCGCAGCAATGTCGCTCAGCCCTCGGGTTAGGCAGCGGTGTCCCACCGATTCAGGAGGATGCCAATCGCGGCGGAAATGAACCCCTTCCAAAGTAAAGTCAGTGGTGACCAGGGCCTCGTGGCCAGGCGGAAGCTGTAGCACAGCGCAATCGTCGCCAATGCCGGTCGGGACGCGATTCCCAGCGCGCGCCTGCCGGCGAATCCGGGCGATCAAGGCTTTTTCCAGAAGAGGCAAAGCGATGCCAATATAGATGACAAAACGATTCCGCCCAAACCAGCCACTCTCCTGGTTTTTTCCTCAGAGCAACCTCGGCTAGCGGCAGATTCATCTACCCATAACCTCAGTGCGGCACACCACTCGGATTCCTCATGCCTGGCAGTTGCGGCATCCACGGCTCGAGTCGGACTGATCGGCGCAGTTTCCAGAGGTCGCCGGCGGTAACTGTCCCCAAGGACTACGCGCGGTTACCCGTCCTTGGTAACGGAAATCTGGGCCGCTGTGCCGTTGACAGGGGGAACCTACTTTGTTACCGTTGCCAAGCTGTCTCCTAAGACCATTGACCGAACTAAGTGCTGTATCCGGTATGGATTGCAGCCAAAAGGGTTTCGGGACTTTCCTGGTTCCGGTAGGACATGGGCAAGCAAGCGTCTCAGAGCCAAATAGGGACGTTGCCCGTAGTCGGAGTGAAGCTGACGATCCCCGCGAGTGCGAGCCGTCCGTCAGCGATTCGCTCCTGATCACTAACGGCAGAGGAACATTGAGAAAACGCTT
>WNFC01020625.1_pt1 | contig 10194 bp, 10 predicted proteins | sample 5400541 | NCBI WGS metagenome assembly WNFC01 (sample SAMN13153342, study PRJNA577476) | soil metagenome | isolation source: 120 cm saprolite under Douglas fir tree site 2 hole 2 replicate 1 | place: USA:California | collected 2015-04-18 | reverse complement strand
ATTTTGGCCGGCGCGGCATCGAGCTGCGCGCTGGCGTACTGGTGGATCTGCAGCCCGCGCTCATCCAGCGAGGCGAGATAGTGCCCGAGCGACGCGAGCGTACGCATCACATTGGGCGGGCAACACGCCACTCGCCACCACTCGAGCCGCTGCGGCGCGGCACGACCCAGCACCTCCTCGCGACCCTGACTCAGCAGCGGGTTGACATAGAAGAAGCGATCGCCCGCGAGCGCGATGCCGCTCAGGAACCCGTTGAACAGCGCGCGCTCGATCTCGTCGGCAAATCGCGCCTGACCGCTGGCAAGCAGCATCCGCCAGTTCCACATGACGCTGGCCATAGCGGCGCATGTTTCGCAGTACGCCACCTCGTTGGGCAGCTCGAAGGGCTGGCCGAACGATTCGCCGCTGTAGCGCGAGCCCAGACCGCCCGTCACGTACAACTTCCCACCCACCATGTCCTGCCACTGCCGCTCCAGCGCGGCCACCAGCGCCTGCTCGCCGGTTTCGAGGAAGATGTCCGTCACGCCCGAGGCCAGGTACAGCGAGCGCACGGCATGTCCTTCGACGGTCGAGGCTTCTCGGACCGGCACGCGGTCCTGGTAATAGGCGCTCGGATAGCGACCGCCGGTCAACAAGCCCCGCCCGCGGCGGTCAACCAGAGTCTGTGCCAGACGCAAGTAGCGCGGTTCGCCAGTCGCGCGGTACAGCTCGACAAGCGCCATCTCGATCGCCGGATGGCCCGGCGTGGCTTCGCGTTTACCGGGACCGAAGACGGACTCGATGTGGTCAGCAGCCCGCACGGCCACCCGCAGCAGGCGGTCATCGCCCGTGGCACGCTGCCACGCGACGGCTGCCTGGGTCAGGTGCCCCACGCAGTACATCTCGTGGCCGTGAGTAATGTCGGTCCAGCGTCGCCCAGGCTCGGCAACCTGGTAGTACGAGTTCAGATAGCCGTCCGGCTGCTGGGCCGCCGCGACCAGGTCGATAATCGGGCTCGCTATCGACTGCCACTCGGCGTTGGGTTCCCGCGCCAGGTCCAGCGCGACTGCCTCGAGCCATTTGAAAACGTCTGAATCCATGAACACAGGCCCGCGGAACTGGCCCGCCTGTTGGCCGGCGGCGATACGCAGGTTGTCGATATTGCCGGCGCTTTCGAGCATGCGCAGCCCGTGGCCGAGGCTGACCGTTCGATTGAGCTTCTGCCAGCGGGCCCAGAAGCCGTCCTGGATCGTGACCGCCCGCCCAGGCAGCGTGCGCAGTCGGGCGTGCGGACTGGCGCGCGTGTCGACCACGCTGGCGGCGAGGCGAGGCTCAACCGCCATGGCGTGCCTGCCCTCGACCACCCCGCCTTCGCCAGCGCCCCGTGCGCATGCGCTTAGTATGCTAGGCAGCCGTGGCTCGTGACGCGCGGCGCTCCACCGATGTACTCATCATCGGCGGCGGCATCCTCGGCTGCGCCACCGCCTCCTATCTTGCCCGACGCGGCGTCGAGGTCCTGCTCGTCGAGCGCGGCGGCCTCAACCGTGAAGCCTCGGGCACCAACGCCGGCTCGCTGCACATCCAGATCCACGCCTCGCATTTCCGTTTCCAGTACATGGAGAGCCCGCGCGCCAGGGAGCGCCAGGCCTTCTTTGCCGAATGCAACCGACTCTTCGTCGACGCCGCGCGGGTGTGGCCGTGCCTGGAGCAGGAGCTCGGCGCCGACCTCGGACTGCGCTTCGAGGGTGGCTTGATGGTCGCCGGGACGGAGGCTGAGCTCGACGTGCTGCGCGCCAAGGTCGAGTACGAAAACAGCGTCGGGTTGCGCACCGAACTGATCGGCCCGCGCGAGATGCTGCGCCACGCGCCATGCCTGTCCAGCGATCTGTTGGGCGCGAGCTACTGCCCGACCGAAGGCTTTGCCAACCCGCTCCTGGTTGCGCCGGCGTTCATGCGCCACGCCCAGTCGCACGGCGCACGCCTGAGCCTGCACACACGCGTCGAAGGCATCGAGCCGGCCGATGGTGGTCGCTATCTGGTCATGACCAATCGCGGAAGGATCCTGGCACAGCGCATCGTGGTCGCGGCCGGCGCGCAGACGCGCCACCTCGGCCGTCTGGTCGGGCTCGATCTGCCGGTGCTGGTCCATCCCATCCAGGTCATGGCCACCGAATGCCGGCCGCCGATGCTGCGCCAGCTCATCCAGCATGCCAGTGCTCGGCCCCTGTCCTTGCGTCAGACGCAGTACGGCACGTTCGTGATCGGCGGCGGCTGGCCAGCCAGTGAGATCGCGGGGCGGTCGCGACTGACGGTCGAGCGCATGTCGCTGGCCGGCAACGCCGCACTGGCGATGGAGGTGATGCCTGTGCTGCGGGACGTCCAGATCGTTCGTTCCTGGGCGGGCATGACCAGCACCGTTGGCCGTAAGAACCGCGTCGGCTTGCTCGGCCAGGCGGCGCGGCTGGGGCGGTTCTTCGTGGTGACGGCGAGCGGGCTTGGGTTCACGCTCGGGCCGGTGCTCGGGCGACTGATGGCCGAGCTGGTGGCCGAGGGCGACACGAGCCTGCCGACGGGGCAGCTCCGGCTGGAGCACGCGTGGGCCGACGCGTGAGGGCGCGGGCGATGCCGGACCAGTTGCGACTTGTATACTGACATACTAGTATCGCCCGGCACACCAGGGAGGTTGAACCACGTGGCCTTCGGACTCCGATCGCTGATCTCGGGCCTCTCCGCGCTCATGCTGCTGCTCGGTGCCTGCGCCCCTGCCGCGCCGACCAGTGCGCCCGCGGCACCCCCGACCACGGCGCCAGCCGCCGCTCCGATCACGGCGCCAGCCGCCGCTCCGACCACGGCGCCGGCGGCCAAGCCAACCACCGCGCCAGCCGCCGCACCGACCGCGGCGCCGGCTGCCAAGCCAACCACGGCACCGGCCGCCGCTGCGACCAGCGCCCCGGCCGCCAAGCCCGCGCCGGTCACGCCCGAGTTCAACCTCGACCTCAAATACGGCGTCCTGGCTGGCCTCACCGGCGACGGCGCAGCCTTTGGCCAACCGTGGAACCAGGCCGCCGTCCTGGCGGTCGACTACATCAATCAGAGTTTGAAAGATCTCGGTCTCAGCGAAAAGTGGAAGCTGACGATGGTCGGCGCCCAGGACACCGGCGGGAATGCCCAGCAAGGTGTCGAGGCGGCCAAGAAGCTGGTCAGCATCGACGGCGCCAAGATCCTTATCGGCGACTTCTTCAGCGCCAGCACCGCCGCCGTCGCGCCGGCGGTCACGATCCCCAACAAAGTGTTGCAGTTCACCGGCGGCACCAATCCGTCGCTGACCAAGCTGAATCCAGCGGGCCAACCGACGCTGGTGTGGCAGCCCGTACCGGCCGACGATCTGCAGGGCAAGGTCCTCGCCCAGTTGATGGGCGAGCAGTTCGGCAAGACGGCCAGCGTCAACGTCGGCATCCGCAACGATGCCTACGGCAACGGTCTGGGCGACGTGTTCAAGGAGGCCTGGACCTCAGGCGGCGGGAAGATCGGCAAGTACGTGGTGTACAACCCCACCCAAGCGACCTACGACACCGAGGCCCAGCAACTGGTGGACGGCAATCCGGCGGGCTGGCTGTTCGTGGACTTCTGCGCGAACTGGGTGAAGCTAGTCGGGCCGCTGCAGCGCACTGGCCAGTGGGATGCCTCGCGTTCATATGGTGGCGACTCGCTGACCGATTGCGGCGGCAACGCCAAGATCAAGGACGCCGCCGTCCCTGGCTTCCATTCGAGCTCGGGCAACGTCAAGTCCGGCTCGTCGTTCCCCGAGTTTTCGAAACTGTTCCTGGCCAAGATGGGCGGCACGACGTTCAACTCCGGCACCAGCGAAGCATTCGACGCGGTCTTCGTTTCGTTCGTCGCGGCGGTCTCCGAGAAGTCCGACGATCCGACGAAGATCAGCGCAGGCATCACGAAGGTCACCAACCCACCTGGCAAGGACCTGTCGTACACGGACCTGCCCGAAGTCATCCGCACGCTTCTGGCGGGTCAGCCGGTCCACTTCAATGGCGCCGGCGGGAGCTTGAATTTCGAGCCCGGCGGTCGCGTGACCTCCAGTGCCTATGACATCTGGCAGGTCAACGAAGACGGCTCGGCGACCATCCAGAAGACCGTCATCTTCAAGGGTTAGGCCTGCAGCGGGGTACCCTCAGCCAGTGCGTCGGCCGCGCCGTCGCGCGCCAGCGCCACCTGCGCGGTGGCCCGGATGTGGCGCGTGACGGCATCGGAGGCGGCCTGCTCGTCGCGTCGCTCGAGCGCGGCCACGATGGCTTCGTGTTCGCCAATGACGTCGGTGCGGCGCGACGGGTTATGGACGATGCGCGTGCCCATCAGCCAGAGCACGCCACGCAGCGACGCCACGATGCGCGCCGTACGCTGCAGCCCGGCCATACGCGCCATGCTCAGGTGGAATTCTTCGTCGAGGCCGATGAACTCGGTCACGTCGTCGGCGGCGAGCTGTTGACGCTCGAGAACGTGCCGCAGCGAGCGCACGAGGCGCTCGTCGATACGATGGCACAGCGTCCGCACGACGTACGACTCGAGCATGCCGCGCAACTCGTAGAACTCGACGAGCTCGGGCGCCGAGATGCGGCGGACGCGGAACCCGCGCTGCGGCAGGACCTCGATCAGGCCTTCGTTTTCGAGCTGACGCAAGGCTTCGCGGGCGGGTGTGCGCGAGATCCCGAGCATGAGCGCGACCGAGTTCTCGGAATAGAAGAGCTCGGGCTGCAGCTGGCCGTGCAGCAGGGCGAGGCGGATCGCCTGGTAGGCCTGGGTGGCCAGGGTGTCGGCCCGCGTCATGGCGCCTACTATGCTAGTGTGCCAGTGGGTTGGGCGAGTGGCGGGCCGACCTGATGGCCCAGCAGTTCGTTCAGCTATTCGTCAACGGCCTGATCACCGGCGCCATCCTCGCGCTGACCGGCGTCGGCGCCTCCCTGGTCTTCGGCATCCAGCGCATCGCCAACTTCGCGCACGGCGACTACCTGACCATCGGCGCGTACGTCGCCTTTGTCATCAATGTCGTCTTTCACCAGAACCTGGTCGTCGCCGCCCTCGGCGGGATGCTTGCCACCGCGGGCTTCGCGCTGATCGTCCACTTCGGACTGTTTCGACCGCTGCGCGGCCGCGGCACGATCGCCATTTCGCTGGTTACGGTTGGCCTCGGACTGGTCATTCGCGATGGCATCTTCCTGGTCGCGGGCTCGCAGGTGCGCGTCTTCGCCGTCAGCCAGACCGAAGTGGTGACCATCGGCTTCGTGCGGCTGTCACCCGGCCAGACCATCGCCATCGCCGTTGCGCTGGTGGTCGCGCCGCTGACGGCCTTGTTTCTCGCCAGAACGCGTCTGGGCAAATCGATGCGCGCTGTCGCCGACAACCGCTCACTGGCCGCGGTCTCGGGCATCGACGTGGAGCGCATGGCGGTCTACGTCTGGATCCTTGCGGGCGGCCTCGCCGGGCTGGGCGGGGTCATGTTGGCTCTGGTCCAGGGTCCATTCGAGCCAAATCTTGGCGTCGGGCCGCTGTTTCTGATCTTCACAACCGTGGTGCTGGGTGGCATCGGCAGCGCCTTCGGCGCACTGACCGCCGGGCTGGCGTTGGGTCTGGCGATGGAGCTGTCGACCTGGTCGGGCCTGCTGGGTGGCATCGAGCCCAAGTACAAGCCGATCCTTGCATTCGCGGTGTTGATCCTGTTGTTGCTGTACCGCCCGCAGGGCCTGTTCGGACGGGCGCGGGTCCTCTGATGCAAGTCTTCAACCTTCCGTTCTGGACGTTCGTCGGGGTGATCGCCGGCATCTACACGATCCTGTCGCTGGGGCTGTTTGTGCAATTCGCCCTCGCCGGCCTTCCGAATTTCGGTCACGTTGCCTTCATGGCGCTCGCTGCCTACACGATGGCCATCCTGGTCATTCGACTGTCGGCGCCAATGTGGCTGGCGGCGCTGGCTGGGCTGCTGGCTGCAGTCGTGTTCGCCGTGCTGCTCGGCGGTCCATCGCTGCGGTTGCGTGCCGACTACCTGGCCATCGTCACCGTCGCTGGCGGGGAGATCGTGCGCTACCTTGCGCTGAACTTGCTCGATCTGACCGGCGGCGCGGTCGGCTCGGTGGGCATGCTTGGCCAGGGCAACCTCGCTCAGTACAACCAGGGGTGGGACTCGATGCTGGCGGATTTCACCACGGCGCTCTCGGGACCGTTCGGCAGCCTCGCCACGCGCGACTTCAGCATGTTCCTGATCGTGTGGACCGTCGCGGTTGTCATCCTGTCGCTCTTCTGGGTCATGGTTCGGTCCCCATGGGGGCGGGTCCTGCGCTCGATTCGCGAGGACGAGTTGGCCGCCGCCGCCGTTGGCAAGGACGTGTTCCAGTACAAGCTGCAGGTGCTCATTCTGGGCGCCATCCTCGGCGGACTCGCGGGCCTGCTGCTAGCCTGGCAGATCAGCGTGTTCAGCCCGACCGATTACGAGCCGACGTTCACGTTCTACGCGTACCTTATCTTGATCCTGGGCGGCATGACCCGCCTGTGGGCGATCCCGCTCGGCGCAGTGCTCTTCGGAGTGCTGTTCGCGGGCACACGCTTTCTCGATTTCTGGCCGCTGTCGCTGGTGGACTCCGGCGCGCGGGCGTTCCTGCGACTGGAGATCGTTGGACTGCTGCTCATTCTATTGATGGCGGTGCGCCCGCAAGGCCTGCTTGGCAACCGTCGTGAGCTCCTGCTCGAGCGATGACGACTCCGTTGCTTTCGGTCGATGGCATCTCGCGTAGCTTCGGCGGGCTGCGTGCGGTCGACCATGCGTCTTTCGACGTGCATGACCGTAGCATCACCGGGCTGATCGGCCCCAACGGGGCGGGCAAGACCACCGCCTTCAACCTGATCTCTGGCTTCCTCAAAGTCCACGGTGGGACGATCAGGTTCGACGGGCAACGAATCGAGCGGCGAGCCTCGCACGCCATCGCCCGGGCAGGTCTGGTGCGGACGTTTCAGATCCCGCGCGTGCTGACGCGGATGAGCGTGCTCGAGAACATGCTGCTGGCCGCGCCCGAACAGCCCGGGGAGTTCCTCGGCGCGGCGTTGTTCGCACCGGGCCGTGTGCGGCGCCGCGAGCGAGAAGTGCGCGAACAGGCGAACCAGATCCTGGAACTCGTGCGCCTGAGTCGGTTGGCCAACGACTACGGGTGATCGCGCGCGGCCTGCCCGAGGACATCCAGAACGATGAGCGGGTCATCGATGCGTACCTCGGCCACCGAACCACGGACCAGTCCGTCCTGCTGGAATCGTCGCGATGACCGCCCGCGATGCGGTCCTGTCGGTCCGCGACGTCAAAGCCGGCTATGTCGACGAGAACGTGCTGCATGGTGTGTCGCTCGACGTGCCGCGCGGCGAGGTGGTCGCGGTGATCGGGCCCAATGGTTCGGGCAAGTCGACGCTGCTCAAGACCATTTATGGCTTGCTGCGGCCGCGCGGTGGTTCGGTGGTGTTTCGCGATGCCAGTGGCGCCGCCCACGATCTGGTGGGACTGCCGCCGTACGCCATTACGCGGCTCGGGGTCAACTTCGTGCCGCAGCTGGCCAACGTCTTTGCTGAGATGTCGGTGCGCGAAAACCTGGAGGTCGGGGCATTTGTGCACAAGGGGCGCTTCGAAGATCGACTCGCGGCCGTGCTGGACACATTTCCGGCGCTGGAGTCGAGGTTGTCCCGCCGCGCCGCAACGCTCTCGGGCGGGCAGCGCCAGATGCTCGGCATCGCCCGGGCCCTGGTCTCCGAGCCGCACCTACTCGTCCTGGACGAGCCCTCGGCAGGTCTGGCGCCACAGGTCGTAGACGAGGTCTTCGCCACGATCAAGGGCATCAACGCGCGCGGCGTATCGATCCTGCTGGTCGAACAGAAGGCGCGCCAGTGCCTGGCCATGTCCGACCACGGCTACGTACTCGACATGGGTCAGAACCGCATGCACGGCTCTGGCCAGAACTTGCTGAACGATAAGGAAGTAATCGAGCTGTACCTGGGCAGCCGCGGTCGGCTAGGTGACGCGGTGCTCAGGTTGCGCGAACGACACCTGCACATCCGAGCGGAGGTTGGCTGAACGATGCCCCTGGTCACGTTGCACATGTATCCGGGTCGAACTCCCGAACAGAAGGCTGGTGTGGTCCGCGGAATCACCGAGGCGGTGGTGCGCGAGCTGGGGGTGCCGCCGGCCAGTGTCGAGGTGTTGTTGCTCGAAGTCCCGCGCGAGCACTGGGCATTCGGCGGCGATCTCGCCAGTCAGCAGGCACCGGTCAGCAGCACCGCGCGGTGACGTTCGATTTCGACGGCACCGCGCTCACGTACCGCGCCGGGCAGACGGTCGCGGCCGCGCTGTGGGCCGCCGGCCACCGTTCCTGGCGCACGACTGCCCGTCGCACAGAAGCGCGGGGCTACTACTGCGGCGACGGCTTTTGTTACGACTGCCTCATCGTCGTCAACGGCCGTGGCAACGTCCGCGCCTGTCAGATCGCAGCTGAGCCTTCGCTGCAGGTGCGGACACAGGACGGCTTCGGCTCACTGTGACGGCTCGTTATGCGCGCCGTCTGGTGGCCCTTGGGGGCGGCCTGGCCGGGCTTGCCGCGGCCGTGGAGGCCCGCCGCGCAGGGCTCGAAACGTGTGTCGTGGAGCAGCGCGCGGAGATGCGTGCCCCGCAACGTCTGCGCGCCGAGTTCGATGCCAGTGGCGCCGAAGCCTGGTCGGAGATGGCGGCCTGGGGCCTGTGGGGCCACGACCTGGCACTTACTGGCGCCGATGCGCCACACAGCCGAATTGTCGAGTTCGAGCACCTGATCGTGGCCACCGGCGCATTCGCGCGGCCAGTTGCTTTCCCGGGCTGGACCTTACCCGGGGTGATGTCCATTGGTGGCGCTCTGCGCCTGCAGGAGCAGCGCGCGCCGCTTGGCGAACGGGTAGTCGTCGCCGGCTTCGGCGGCTTTGCGCGCGCCGCCGCGGCCGAGCTGCAGCGACGTGGCCTTCGGCCCGTGGCCATGCTCGATGCCGCCGCCCGCGCGGGCCGGCTCGTCGTCCGCGCTGAAGGGGACGATCGCCTGCTACGCGTGGTGACAGCGCGAGTCGACGCCGACTGGTACCCCCGTGCTGGCACCGAGCAAACGCTGGAGCTCGACACGCTCGTCCTGGCGTTCGGATACAGTCCGGAAGATCGCCTGGCGCGGCTGGCGGGCTGCGATTTCCGAGGCAGTCCGTATGTCGACCCGCAGACCAATCGCGATGACTGGATGCGCACGAGCGTGCCTGGCGTGCTGGTGGCTGGCGATGCCGGCGGCATCGTCGGACCCGAAGCGGCCATCGCGCAAGGCAGACTCGCGGGGCTGGCAGCGGCCGTCGACAGCGGCTGCCTGGGACAGGCGGAGGCCCAGCGGCGCGCGCGGCCAATCCGGCAGCGTCTGGTCAGCCAGGCACAGGTGGAGCAGCCGCGGCCGGGTCTCCTGGCACTTGCAGACCCTGACACCATCATCTGCCGATGTGAAGACGTCACGGCCGACGAGGTCACTGAGCATATCTTCGAAGGGAGCCTCGAGCCAGCCGGAGTCATTGCCGAAACCCGTGCCGGAATGGGCCTGTGCCAGGGCCGCAACTGCGCATGCCTGATCGCCGCGACCATCGCGCGACACGCCGGGCTGCCGCTCGAGCGCATTCCGCCGATTACGCCGCGACCGCCCGTCGTGCCGGTGCTCATGGGCCTGCTAGCGGAGAGACCACCGGTGTTCCCACCATTGTCTGAGCTGAGTGCAGCCCGTTGATGCGCAATTCTTGCTGAATTCAAGCCCGCACAGCGTGCTCGTGGGCGTCGGCGAGCTGCGCTGAGAAAGTTCGGCCGGCCGCGGCTGGATAGGGGCAAACAGCGCGCGAGCGATGCGTTGCGCGCTCTATCCTGGGGAGACAGATGGACACACCCCTCGCCCGGCGCACGGCCCTGGTGACTGGCGCGGGCATGGGCATCGGCCAGGCCATCGCGGTCGAGCTCGCCCGCCAGGGAGCCGATGTGGTGGTCCATTACGCGCACAGCGCCGCCGGTGCGGACGACACCATTGCGCAAATTAGCCAGCTTGGTCGGCGCACGCACACATTCCAGGCTGACCTTGGGCAGGTCGACGAGGCGCTGCGCCTGGTCGACGCGGCCGCGGACGCCCTGGGCGG
>WNFC01016001.1_pt1 | contig 10194 bp, 8 predicted proteins | sample 5400541 | NCBI WGS metagenome assembly WNFC01 (sample SAMN13153342, study PRJNA577476) | soil metagenome | isolation source: 120 cm saprolite under Douglas fir tree site 2 hole 2 replicate 1 | place: USA:California | collected 2015-04-18 | reverse complement strand
AGATAGACGGGCTGATCGTCTGCCACGGCAGCCCGCGCATCGGGCCCGCGATTCTCGAGACTGCGCCAAAACTACGAGTGATCGGCGAACTGGAAGGCGATCGCTTCGCCGCGCGGATTGACGTCGAGGCAGCGCAGGCGAAGTCGATACGCGTCGTCGATACGACCAACGGCTCCTCATACGGGGTTGCCGAGTGGGCCCTCGGCATGATGCTCATCGCCACGCGCCAAGCGGGCGAGCTCTTTCGCTCCATGGCCGCGGGCGAGTGGCGGCCGCAACCCGGCACGCCCGACTTCGAGCGCTTCGAGCTCACTGGCAAGCGGGTGGGCATGATCGGCCTGGGCATCATCGGCCGCCGTCTGGTGCAGCTTCTCCAGCCATTTCGGTGCGAGATCAGCGCCCACGACCCGTACGTGCCCAAGGAAGTGGCGGACGTCCTCGGCGTCCAATTGACGAGCCTGGACCACGTACTGGGCGATTCAGACGTGATCGTCTGCGTCGCACCGCTCACGCCCCGGACCCGCGGGATGGTAGGCGCGCGCGAGCTGGAGCTGATCAAGCCGGGCTCCGCACTGGTGAACGTCTCGCGCGGCCCCATCTTCGATCCCGACGCGACGATTGCCAGACTCAGGCGCGGCGACGTGTCAGCCGCGTTCGACGTCTGGGATCCAGAGCCGATTCCCGCCGACAGCGAGATCCGCCAGCTCACCAACGTGGTCCTGACCCCGCATATCTCGAGTCAGACCAGGGATGGCCGAGGGCGGTTCTTCAAGCTGATGGTGGATGAGCTCGACCGCTTCTTCCACGGCCACGATACGCTGTACGACCTGACCCCGCGCACGCTCGCCAATCGCTTCGGCCGCTGAGTTCCCTGACGAGAGAGGTCCGCATTGCACAAGATCGAACGCGTCGAGTCACTGCCGATCGGCGGCGGCTATTACGTGCGCATCATCACCGACGACGGCCTGGTCGGCGTCGGCCAGAGCGCCGCCTGGGGCTATCCGTCCGCGGTCGACCAGGTGATGCACACCTTTGCGCAGTATCTGGTCGGCCAGGATCCGATGCGAATCGAGCACCACTGGCAGTACCTGTATCGCATGGCGCCATTCCGCGGGAACATCGTCAGCGGGGCCGTCAGCGCCGTCGACATCGCCCTGTGGGACCTCAAGGGGCAGCGCCTCCAGGCGCCGATCTGGGAGCTGCTCGGCGGGCGATGCCGCGACAAGGTCCGCCTCCACCTGCTCATGGGCGGCAGCACGCCCGAGGAGGTCCACGCGCGAGCCAGGGAAGCGGCGGCCGAGGGTTTTACCGCCATCAAGTTCGATCCGCTGCCGGCCGGCTTTCAGGACATGACCCTGGACGGGCTGGTCGCCGCGGCTGTCGACCGCGTGGCCGCCGCCCGCGAGGCCGTCGGCCGAGAAGTCGACATCATCGCCGAGCTCCACCGCAAGCTGACGCCGCTCCAGGCGTTGCCCGTCTGCGTGGCGCTGGCGCCGTTCCAGCCGTTGTTCGTGGAAGACCCGATCCAGATCGACTCGATCCAGTCTCAGGCGGACATCGCCCGCCGGCTCACCTCGCCCATCGCCAACGGCGAACGGCTGTCCTCGATCTGGGAGTTCCGCGAGCTGCTCGTCGCTGGTGGCAGCCAGTATGTTCGGCCAGATGTTGGGCTGGCCGGTGGTCTGACCCACGTCAAAAAGATTGCTGGGCTGGCCGAGTCTTTCCACGCGGCGGTCGTGACGCACAACTTCCTGGGCCCGGTGCTGACGGCGGCGTCTGTCCACCTCGACGTGTCGATCAGATCGACGACGCCAAGCTGGCCGAGCTCGGGCGGCCCATGGTCGATCCCGCGGGCTTACCCCTGCGCGCCGACGGCTCGGTCGCGTACGCCGTTTAGGAGGGTTGTGTGAAGGTCCTCTTACTCGGCGGATCTGGCCACGTCGGCTCGTTCATCACGCCGTATCTCAAGGAGAAGCATGAGCTGCGTGTACTCGACATGCGGCCGCCGCGACACCCGGGCGTGGAGTATGTCGAAGGCTCCGTCACCGACTCGGAGGCGCTGAAAAACGCGCTGGCCGGCGTCGACGCCTTCATCTGGCTGGTGATGCGCAAGCCCCAGGGCGGCTCATTCCGTGACCAGGACGTCGAGACCATCGCCGAGAACTACGACGTCAACTGCAAAGGCTTGCATCTGTGCCTCTACACGGCCCAGGAGTTGGGCGTGATGCGCGGGGTCTACACCAGCTCGATGAGCGTCCACTACCGCGGCCGCGACTACTACCCCCAGGAGGAGCTGGTGCCGCTCGATACGCCGACTGTCTACGGCCTGTCGAAGGGCTTCGGCGAGCTGATCTGCCAGTACTTCGCCCGCTGGTGGGACATGAACCTCATTGCCCTGAGGATTACCGGGCCGCGCACGCGCGAGCAGTTCGTCGAGCAGCGGCGCAATCCGCCCCAGACGCGACCCGGCGTGCCCGCGTTATTCGTGACCGACGAGCAGGACCTGGCCAACGCATATCTCGCCGCGCTCGAGACGGTGCAACACGGCCACGGCCGCTTCGACGCGTTCTTCATCGCCGGCGACGAGGCGGAAAAAGAGCACAACCTGTCCAAAGCCAAGCGCTTGCTCGGCTGGGCGCCCCGCTCGCACGCGCTCGTCAATTAAACCGCGAGGAACGAGTGGGCGAGGGGTGGTGTTCAGCCCGTGACCTGGCGGGCGACGTCGGCGGCGCGCTTCAGGGCGGGGAGGACTTCGTCTGCGCCGGCCGGGGGGAGGCGGAAGACGCAGCGTGTGACTCCGGCTGACTGGTAGTCCGCCACCAGTTGAGGGTCTGCTCGCGAGCCGAAAACCGTCACCGGTAGCCGGCCGCGACCGGCGGACTCACTCAAGCGCCAGAAGTCCGCGAGGCGATCCTTCAGCGGCCGGTCGCCGCGATCCGGGTGTGGCATCCACTCGTCCGCATATTCCACAACGCGCGCCATCGACGCCGGTACATCGCCGCCGAGCAGCACCGGCGGGCGCGGCTTGTGCACCGGTTTGGGCCACGACCAGATCGGATCGAAGTTGACGTAGTGCCCGTGAAACGACGGTTCGTCCGAGGTCCAGATCGTCTGCATGGCGTTCATCCGTTCCCCGAACAGACGCCACCGCGTGCGCGGGTCTGTACCGTGGTTGGCGATCTCCTCGCGCAGCCAGCCAATGCCGACACCGAACAAGAACCGCCCGCCGGAAAGAACGTCCAGACTGGCGACCTCCTTGGCCAGCACGATCGGATCGCGCTGAGTCACCAGGCAGATGCCCGTGCCCAATTTGATGCGGCTGGTCACGGCCGCGACCGCGCCCAGGGCGACAAACGGGTCAAGGGTGTGCGAGTACTCGCGCGGTAGCTCGCCGCCGCCCGCCCAAGGGGTCTCGCGTTTGACGGGGATGTGGGTGTGCTCAGGCACGAAAAACGATTCGAAACCGTGGTCTTCCGCCGCGCGGCCGAGGTCGATTACGCTCATCGCGTAGTCAGACGGGAACATGGTCACGCCGAAATTCATCATCAGCCCATAAGCTCCTGGGTCGCCAGGCGAGCGCCATCGGCCAGCGCGCGCAACTTGGCCCACATGATCGATGGCGGCACGCGGCTGAGCCCCTGGCTCTGCGCGAAGCCGCAGTCGGAGCCACCGATAATGTTCGTGTAGCCGACCAGGCTTGCGTAGCGGACGATGCGCTCCGCCACGAGCTCCGGGTGTTCGACGACCGGGGTGCTGTGGCTGATGACCCCTGGAATGAGCGTTTTGCCTTCCGGCAGTTGCGTCTCCTGCCACACTTTCCATTCGTGTGCATGGCGCGCATTGCCGGCCTCGAGCGAGTACGCACCCGCGTTCACCTGCAGCACCAGGTCGACAATTTGCTTCAAAGGAATGTCGGTGACATGCGGTCCCGGCCAGCTCCCCCAGCACAGGTGGTAGCGGATCCGATCTTGCGGAATGCCTTCCAGCGCGTGATTCAGCGCCTGTATGCGGAGTTCGGCCCAGCGCCGATACGCCTCCAGCCCTTCGGACTCCATGACCACCCACATGGTGGCGAGCACAGCGTCATCCACCTGCAAGAGCAGCCCAGCATCGAGGATTGCGTGGTACTCCTGCTTCAGCGCGTCGGCGATGGCGTAAACGTAGGCTTCCTCCGACGGGTAGTGCTCGTTCTTAGCTTCGCGGACAAAGCTCGCCGGGGCGACGACGGGCATGAAGGCTTCTTCGACGCTGACGTTGTTCAGCGCGTTCTTGAAATTGTCGATGTCGCGCAGGATGTGCGTCTTGTCGTAGCCAATCGGGCCGGTACAGACAATGATCTTTGGAGTCCACTCGCCGACGGTCTGCGCCGAGTAGAAATCAGCGAACTCGTCCCGCTCGCGTCCGAAGCGGTTGTACACCGGCGTCCCGGGCGGCGCAGGGCGGAGCTCGAAGCCGGTCACCCGGTCCAGGATGTAGCTGGCCCAGTTGGACTTGCCGAATTCGCCGTCGCTGACCACGTCCAGGCCAACCTCAGCCTGTTTGCGGACGGCGTCGGCGACCGACGCGCGCAACGTCTCGAGGTATGTCTGCTGGTCAGGCGGTTCCTTTGCTGAAATGAGCTCCCGCAGCTCCGGCGGCCGGATCAAGCTCCCGACGAACGTGGTCAGGATTCGCTCGCGACTGCGCTTCATCTCCTCTTACAGGAACCGCGTCGGCCACATCATGGTGCGCCACATGTGGGCAACCGGGCTGTTGTCGAAGCCCAGACCTTCCTCGGGCTGGCGGAAGTTGCGACCGAGAATATCGACGAAGTCTTCAAGATGCACGACGACGTTCGGTTCGAACGCGTACAGATCGTTGACGGTGATCAGCCGGCTGGTCATGTACCACTTGTGCTCGAGGGCTTCCTTGTACGCCGCCTCGATGTACGGTTCCGGTTTGTAGTCCGCGCCGAAATTGCGGATGTACTGCTCGGGGTATGTGTAGCCAACCGACTCGTCGGGGTAGAAGCGCAGTGCTTGATGGGCGCGAATGGCCCAGGTGATCTCTTCGTCGATGTACGGCTCGACGAGCTGGGCGCCCCAATAGCCATGGTCGCCCTGGATGAAGCTGACGATGCCGATGTCGTGCAGCAAGCAGGCGGTGATGATTTTTTCTGAGAGACCGTTCTTCCTGGCCAGATTGGCGCTTTGCAGCAGATGCTGAATGCCACCTTGACGGAATCTCAGGTGGAAAAAGTCGAGCAGCGTCGGCTTGGCGGGCATCTTGGGCAGGCGTGGGTCGGCGCCCATCAGGAAGTACTGGCCCGGCTGCAGCGGCGGCCGCACGTTTCCGACCCGCGGGTCGATCTCGCCCGAGGTGTACAGCGGCGACTTCACCGGCACGCGGTCGAGCTGTTTGAGCATCTGCTCTTCGAGCTCATCAGCCCGCTCCGAGAGCGTCTTAGGGCGCCCCGCCCCGTTGGTTTGCCCACCCGCTGATGCCGCTTCCGACGCAGTCGTCATAGCCGCGATCCCCTTTGATCCATTGGTTCGTCACTTTATCACCGCCAGTATCGGCGACGGGCACTGTCGTACCCTCTGCACAGATGGATTCGATTCGCGCGGCCTTGCTCGAGCCCGAGGAGCGCATCGAAGGCCAGCTCAAGGTGCGCGGTGTGGCGCGTTACGCCGCCGACGCGGCGCGGCCAGGCATGTTGTGGTCGGCAACGCTGTACAGCTCAGTGGCCCATGCGCGCCTTATCGCGCTCGACGTAGAGGCCGCCAGAACGATGCCGGGTGTCCACGCCGTATTGACCGGCGCAGACCTGGGCGCAACATTGTGGGGGCGCCGCATTCGCGACTGGCCGCTGCTCGCCGTCGACCGCGTGCGCTTCATCGGCGACCGCGTCGCAGTCGTCGCCGCGGACAGTCCGACGATCGCCGAAGCCGCCATCCGCGCCATCGACGTCGAGTACGAAGAGCTCCCAGCCGTCTTCGACCCACGTGAGGCGCTCGCCGAGGATGCGCCAGTGCTGCACCCGCTCGGCGACGACTACGCCCTCTTTGGTCCAGGCACGCGCGCCCCGCGTCCACACCCCAACGTGCAAGGCACCCAGGTCATCCACAAAGATGACGCGGACATCGACGCCGTCTTCACCACCGCGCATCGGACGTTCGAGCACACCTTCAGTACGCCACGCGAGCACCAGGGGTTCATCGAGCCGCCGGCCAGCCTGCTGTGGATCGACGCGCAGGACGTGGTGCACGTGATCTGTACCAACAAGATGCCATTCGGACTGCGCGATCAGCTGGTGACGGTGGCTGGACTCGGTGACGACCAGATCGACGTCGACGCCAATTATGTCGGCGGAGACTTCGGCGGCAAGGGCCAGGTCTACAACGAGCTCCTGAGCTATTTCCTGGCGCGCGCCACCGGCCGTCCGATCAAGTCGGTGTTGAGCTATACCGAGTCGCTCACCACCCACAACTCGAGGCACAGCTCGCACATCACGCTCCGCTCGGCGGTGGACGCGCAGGGGCGTTTTCTGGCGCACACGATGGATGTGGTGTTCGACGGTGGCGCCTACGCGGCAACCAAGATCGGTCCGGGCGTGTTGCCGGGTGGTGTCTTCCAGGGCATGGCGCCCTATCGTGTGCCGCACGTGCGCATGGCGGCGCGGGCGGTCTACACCAACAACATGCCTGGCGGCATCATGCGCTCGCCCGGTGAGCTGCAAGGCGTGTGGGCCGCTGAAAGCCACATCGACATGATCGCGCGCGATCTCGGGCTCGAGCCGATCGAGCTGCGTCTGCGCAACGTGACGCGCGAGGGCGATACCGATGTGACGGGCGCGGCAGTGCAGGTTCCCCAAGGCGGCGCGGTCCTGTCACGCCTTCGGGCAGAGCTGGATCGGGCGGGGCCGCCCGCAGCGGGCCGCGGTCGCGGCATTGGTCTGGGTACGCGCCACGTCGGCGACGGCCGATCCCAGATGCGGGTCCGCCTGTTGCCTGACGCTCGGATTGAAGTCGAGACCGGCTTGCCCGACCAGGGCGCAGGTGCCCACACGGTCGCTCGGCGGGTCGTCGCCGCGGCGCTGGGTGTGGCCTCGGAGCGCGTGTCGGTCAGATATGCCAGCACGCTGGGCGGTGTGTTCGACGCCGGCGCCGGTGGCAGCAAGAGCACGCACAGCATCGGCGCGGTGGCGGTCCAGACGGGCACCGCGCTCAAAGAGCGACTCACAGAGCTGGCTGCCGAAGTGATGGGCTGGCCCGCCGCGGAGATTCATCTCGAGGGCGACCGCTTTGTTGCTGGCGCGGACAGCGCTTCTTTTGAAGAAGTGGCCACGCGGATCGCGCGCGGCGAGCTGGTCGAGGTGGAGGGCACCCACGTCCCGGATCCGGAACACGGCGACGGTGTGGGTAATGCCAACTTCACTGCGTTCAGCATCGAGGTCGAAGTCGATCGCGACACCGGCCAGGTCACGCTCACGGACGTCCTCCAGGTGGCCGACGTCGGCACGATCATCAACCCGGTCGCGCATGACGGTCAGCTGAAAGGCGGATTCGGCTTCGGACTGGGCGCGGCCATGATGGAGGAGTTGGCCGTCGCGGATGGTCGGGTGCTGACCCCGAGCCTCGGCGAATACAAGCTACCCACCCAAATGGACATGCCGCCCTATCGGGTGGTGCACGTGCAGTCCGTCGGGCCGGGACCATTCGGGGCCAAGATGGCCGGTGAGCTCAGCAACTGCGCCGTCGCCCCGGCGATTGCTAACGCGGTTGCCGACGCGGTCGGCGCGCGAATCACCGATCTGCCGATCACCTCGGAGGCGGTGCTCCGCGCTCTGGGTCGGATCGAACCCTGGAGCCCCCTCGGCACCTGAAGAGTCGAGTGTCCTATCGTGTAGGGCGAATGCCTGAGCCATTACTAGTTATCACTGGTGGCGGCGGTCGCATCGCCACCGCCATTCGACCGCTGCTGCGCGAGCACTACCGCATTCGTCTGCTAGATGTGCGCGAGCCACCCACCGCCCTCGACGGTGACGAGTTCGTCGCCGCTGACGTCGCCAACCTCGCCGCCACGGAGTCCGGGCTCGCCGGCTCCGCGGCTGTCCTGCACCTGGCTGGAAATCCGAGCACGGCGGGCACCTGGGAGCAGATGCGTACGGCCAACATCGAGGGCACCCGCAATGTGTATGAGGCCGCCCGGCGGCACGGCGTTGGCAAAGTCGTGTTTGCCTCTACCAACCATGTCATGGGCTTCTACAACCTGGAGGGCGCCTGGCCGATCGACGAGCGCACAGCCATTCGGCCCGACAGCCTGTACGGCGTCAGCAAAGCCTTTGGTGAAGCGCTCGCGCGCTACTACGCCGATGCATTCGACATGTCGATGATCTGTTTGCGCATCGGCTGGTTCACGCCCAAGGATCCCACCAGCGCGCCACTGAGTCCACTCTGGATCAGCGCCCGCGATCTGGCCCAGATTGTCCAACTGTGCCTCTCGACCACCCGTCGGTTTGGTATTTACAACGCCACATCCAACAATCCCCAGGCGCACTGGGCCCTCCAAGCCGCCCGCGACGATCTCGGCTACGCGCCACAGGATGACGTGACCATCTTCCCTCTGGTCGATGGAGCCAATCCATATGTCGACCCGAAAGCAGGCGTGTTGGCATCCTGAAGAATCCGCTCCGCCGGTCACGCTACGCGCCTTAAGGCCGAATGTCGTCCCCTGATGTTGGGGTCGGCGGCCTGTCAGCGGACGGGCTCGGTCGGCTCGGGCACTGGCATGAGCCGCCGCTCGTCGACTTTCGGGCGGCCGTTGCTGGTCGCGATCGAGGCGGTGCTCTGGTCGAGGTAGTCGCCGATCTGGCCGAGCAGGCGGGTGAACTCCATCGGAATCACGAGCGTGCTGCTTGGGCCTGCGCCGATCGCCTTCAGCCCTTCGATAACCTGGATCGTCATGGTCTTGGCATCGACCTGCTGGGCGGCGGCAAAGACGGTTTCGAGCGCCTGTGCGTAGCCCTGGGCCTGCAGGATCTTGGCCTGCTTCTCGCCTTCCGCGCGAAGCACCTGCGACTGCCGCTCGCCATCGGCGACGGTGATATTCGCTTGCCGCTTGCCCTCCGACTCGGTCACCGCGGCGCGCCGCGTCCGCTCGGCCGACATCTGCCGGTTCATCGCTTCCTGGACTTCACGTGGCGGTACGACTTCGCGGATTTCGACCGCGGTCACCTTGACGCCCCAGCGTTCGGTGACTTCGTCGAGCTTACGCCGCAGGTCCTCGTTGATCTGCTCGCGACGGGCCAGCACGTCGTCCAGCGAGATGTCGCCAATGACCGCGCGCAGGGTCGTCGCGGCGATGCCCTGCGAAGCGCTGGCGAAATTGGTCACCGCCACGACGCTGGCCACCGCGTCGATCACCTGGCGGTAGACCAGGAAGTCGATCTGGATCGGCACGTTGTCCTTGGTAATGCACGACTGGTGTGGCACCTCGACGTACAGCTCGCGCAGGTCCACCCACACCGGCCGGTCGACGAACGGAATGAGCAGGACCGGGCCCGGTCCGCGCTCGCCAATGCATTTGCCAAGTCGAAACACGACCACGCGTTTGTACTCACGCACCACGCGAATCGTCTGACTGAGGGTGCCTGCAACCAGCCCCAACACGACCAGCAACACGACGATGTTGGCAATAAGTTCGGCGTTCATCCGATGGCTCCATTTCTGTCGGCTCGGCCGATCGCATCGGCCGGTTCCACGTCAAGCACCAGACCCGTGCGACCCAGGACACGGATCGACCGGCCCGCGTCGAGCCGGCCGGAGCGCGCGTGGGCAGACCAGACCTGACCCGCGACCGTGACGGTACCATCCGGGTCGAGCGGGCTGCGGACCACGCCCATGGCGCCATTCAACCGTTGCGAACCGACGATCGACGTGCGGCCAGCCATGCGCAGGGCCGTTCGGACGACAACCAGGCTGAACGCCACGCCGACTCCAGCCGCGGCGGCAAGCGCCGGAATGCTCACCGACACCTCCGGGAGGGTAGGCGAGGGCGGTCCCGGCGGCGAATAAAGCAGCAGCGAGCCGAGGATGAAGCAGATGAGCCCGGCGATCGTCAGCCCGCCGTGGACCGCCGCTTTGATGTCCAGGACGAACAGGGCAGCGGCGGCCAGGATCAGCACCACCCCGCCCCAGTTCATGGGCAACGCGG
>WNFC01040297.1_pt1 | contig 10196 bp, 13 predicted proteins | sample 5400541 | NCBI WGS metagenome assembly WNFC01 (sample SAMN13153342, study PRJNA577476) | soil metagenome | isolation source: 120 cm saprolite under Douglas fir tree site 2 hole 2 replicate 1 | place: USA:California | collected 2015-04-18 | reverse complement strand
AGCTCTAGCGGGTCGGTGCCGAGTTGACGGGTCTATCGGCTTTTATTCGGCGCAACCAATCAGCAGCGCAGCTCGGTTCGAGTATGCTTTGGATCGATTACCGCCGCCGTTCACCGCCTATGGTTTGCAGAGCATCATTCAGCATGTCGCGCACTTTCCCATGGGCTCCGGCACCGCATGCTAGTCGAATGTCGCCCTGCCCGCGCACAATCAACAACACCACCTGATCATTCTTCAGGTCTTCCGACACAACGCGGACAAATGCTCGAGTTGTCGTATCGAGAGGTTGCTCTTCCAATTGATTCAGACGTCTCAGGCATTCTGATAGGATCACTCGCGCATTGAGTCCGCCGCTCTCAGAAGCGCCCAGCCTCATCTTGCTGCCATCGCGGACCAGCAGCAGGATCTCTCCGTCGAACTCCTCCCAAGCGGCCGCAACGAGGGCTTGCAGAGCGGAGCGATCAAAGTGTTGTGATTCCTCCACCACCAGTGACCCAAACCAGAGTATAATAACAGGCCATGAGGATTCGACTATGGCGACTGGATCCGCGTTACTGCGGCGACCTGCATCGGGCCGATTTAGCTTGGCTTCGCTGGCGTGGGTGATGATGTACTGGGTGGGAGGGTGTCGATGTGGCGTTCAGCGAGCGGCGTGAAGATGACCTCCACGAAAAGATCACTCGGGTTTGCGTGCGCCGCGCCGCGACTTGAATGCTTTTAAGCACCGCGTCGGCCGGCACGCCTTTAGTGGGGTCGGCTAGGTATTCCTGGTGGTCCGGCACGACTTCCTCGCGTAGCCAGCGCTCCACAGCAGCGTCGCGCTCGAGCAGGGCGCGCACGACTTCGCTGACCGAGGCATAGGCGCCGGACTTGACCTTGCGCTCGACGGCATCAGCCATGTCGAGTGACAGGGTGATGCTGAACTGCTGGGTGGTTCTCATATCTTCGAGAATACCATCCCAATAGGATTGAATCCTATTCGACATCAAGTGCTCGCCGGCGGCTTCAACCCTCCTTTTGTGTGTTATAACCGCCTTTTTATAACACTCGATCGGGGAGGACTAAGACCATCGCCCGCCCAGCAACTGCCTCTCAAAAAGCACCCGCCAGTGCACCCCAGCGCACCCGATGAGCAACGAGATCATCCTCTATCCCGCCAATGAGCTGGGGCCGGCGGCGCTCTTCACGCCGACACCCAAGGCCGCCAAGCGCGTGCTCGAATTCTTCACCGCCCAGATCAATAACGACCCCACGCGCCTGGCATACCTGAATGCCATGCGCCGCTTCGCGCATTGGTGCGAGGCCCGCGGCATCACCGAGCTCGCTCGTGTCGAGCCTTTTCACGTAGCGGCCTTTATCAAGCACTTGCAGGGGAAGTTTTCGGCGCCGACGGTCAAGCAGCACCTGGCCGCGCTCCGCATGTTGTTCGACTGGCTGGTGACCGGCCACGTAATAGAGGTGAACCCCGCTCACGCGGTGCGCGGGCCTAAACACGTGGTCAAAAAAGGGAAGACCCCCGTGCTCGCCAGCGACGAAGCCCGCGCCCTGCTCGACTCGATCGATGCCCGCTCGCTAATCGGCCGGCGCGACCGTGCGCTGATCAGCACCATGGTCTACACTTTCGCCCGCATCAACGCCGTGCTCGAGATGAAGGTGCGGGATTATTTCGTCCAGGGCCGTCGCGGCTGGGTGCGGCTTCACGAGAAAGGCGGCAAACAGCACGAGGTGCCCTGTCACCACAATCTGGAAAACTACCTCGACCAATACATCACAGCCGCCCGGATAGCGGATGACCCGGATGGGCCTCTGTTCCGCACCGCGGCGGGAAAGAGCGGTCGGCTCACCCGCAACGCCATGTGGCAGCAGGACGCCTACCGCATGATCCAGCGCCGCACTGCCGCCGCCGGCATCAAGACCCGCATCGGCTGCCATACCTTCCGTGCGACCGGCATCACCTCCTATCTGAAGAACAAGGGCACCCTCGAAGCCGCGCAGCAGATCGCCAATCACGAGTCGCCCCGTACCACCAAACTCTACGATCGGCGGCAGGATGAGATTTCATTCGATGAGGTCGAGAAAATTTCGATCTGAAAAACCTCTCACCCCACCAGACAGCCTGACTTCAGTTGATAACCATGGCACCACAATGATCAGCACGCCAGCACAGCCTGAAACAACATCTCGGACTCAGAGGCTTGCGACCTACCGGTTTGCAGCGATTTCGCCATAAGAAACTCATGTCAGGCACCCCACCGCTGCAATCCGGAGGATGCAGAAGTGCCCGAACTGGCGGACACTTTTGCGTCGCGAGCCCGCTAAACCGCGTGAAGGGAAAGGCGGTCAATATCTGTTGCCGTTGGGTGACGAAGCATGGCAAAAAATAAAGCGCCCGTACTAAAACTCGTGCCATCGGGAGCTAAGCTCTCTGAGGTGCGAAATGGACTGAGGCTGAACTTTGCTATGTTCATGGCTCTTCTGGCCACGCTGGTAACGGAAGATCCCAAGCTGAAACAAAAGATGCTCAAGCTCCTCCAGACCGCGCTAGGCGAAGCCTCAGGGAAAGAGGAGAAAAATCTCCATCCAACAGGCCATCGCGCTTATCGAGAATCTCCCAATATAACTTCCCACAGCTCGATGAGGTTCCTATGCCAAAAGCGATGGCGATTTCTCTACATACGCTGAGATTCCATGAGGCCCTTAAGGCTATCGTTAGTGTTGATCTTGATCGCGTCGGCCTCGCTCCCAAGCGCCGCCAGAAACGCCGAAATAATAGCCGGCGAGCCGGCAGCAAAGACCCAGCAGAAAAACAACCCAGGCAGTGATATAGCGGCGACAGCTAATCAGCTAAATCCGAACGCCCCCGCATCGCCTACGCCAAAACGCTTTTGGGATCAACACGCCACCGCTGTCCAAGGACTCACCGCGATACTGCTGGCTGTCTTCACTGGCGCGCTTGTCGTGACTTCCTTGTGGCAATGGCGTGCGATCAAAGAACAAGCGAAGACTGCTGAATATACTCTTATCGAACAGTCGCGGCCTTGGGTTTCGACTGAGATTATGGCTGTAGAAGACCTCTTTTACGACAAGGAAAGCGCTACGCTCTATGTCCGAGTCAAGCTTAAAAACACAGGCCATTCCGTTGCCACGCAGGTATGGCCCCATTTTCGACTGTTTGTTTATGGCCCCACACAAACCACGACTGCTACCGCTATCTCCGAAGAGATCATCCGTCAACAGCGCTCGCTCGCTGCAGAAGTAAAGGTGAACTTTCAAAATCGGACCTTTGGATACGTACTCTTTCCGGGCGATGAACGTGAACTAAGGATGCCCGTCGGAGCGTCTTTGGCGGACATCCAAAGAGCAAGCAACGCCAATGGAATTTGCTTCGCTCTTCTCGAATGCGTCGATTATCGTTTCACCTTCGGCGCCCCCGACGTTCATCATCAGACGCGTTACGTCTTCGATCTGCTCCGAAAGGGGCCATCTGGACCGATGCTTCTGTTTGAACCAAATGAGAGGGTTGCTAAGGAAGACTTGATATTGGGACTGTCTTTCATGGGCGAGAGCTTTGCTACCTAAAGAGAACCACCGGTCGCCGACGGGCTTGCTTTGGTTGCGGCGCTGGCGCTGGGTGCGGACGGGGTCCTGCTTGGCACGCGCTTACTCGCGACCACAGAGTTACCGCTCCATCCGAATTTCAAGCAGGCGATCGTGAACAGCGATGGGCACGACACGACACTGAGCGAGATTTCTGATATCGCGTCGAGGACCGTGTGGTCGGGCGCGATGTCGCGCACGCTGCGGCAATCCCTTCATTGAGCAATGGCCAGGGCGGGAATGGGATCTGCGCAGCTAGTCACCAGATCGTGATGTCGCGAGGAGCCGATTCATGAGCACCACCCCGCAAGTCTATTTCAATCCTTGGGATCCTGAGTTTCGCGCCAATCCTTATCCCTATTACGCGCCGCTGCTCGCGGGGCCACCGCCAGTGATCGAGCTGGTCCAGAAAATCGCGTTGATCGCGCGCTACGCAGACGTGACTGCGGTTTTGCGCGACGCTCGATTCTCCGCCGATCGCTCCAAGACGACTATTGCGCAAGTGGAGCAGATACGCGACCGGGGACCGTTCAAGGGCGCGCCGACCATCCTCACGTCCGATCCGCCGGTGCACACTCGACTGCGCCGACTGGTCTCCCGCGATTTCACCCCGCGGCGGATTCGGGAGATCGAACCGCGCATCCGCGGGATCACCGCACAGTTACTCGATGCGGTCCAACGCAAGGGAGAGCTCGAAGTGATGGCCGACCTAGCCAATCCACTGCCGGTGATGGTGATCGCGGAGATGCTGGGTGTTCCGCCCGAGCGTTACGAGACCTTCAAGCGCGAGTCGGACATCATAGTGTCATCGGACAATACTGCACCAGGGACGCCGCTTCCGCCCGCGTTCCACGAGGCGGTGGATTCGCTGCGCGGTTATTTTGCCGACGAGATCGGTAGACGCCGGCATAAGCCCGGAACGGACTTGGTCAGCGCGTTGGTCGCGGCTCACGACGAGGCTGAATCGCTCAGCGCTGAGGAACTGCTGGCATTCGTGGTGCTGCTCCTGCTGGCTGGAAACGAGACCACGACCAATCTAATCGGCAACGGGATGCTGGCGTTGGGCCGGGATCAGCAGCAAATCGAGCTGCTGCATCGCTCGCCCGAGTTGATGCCACGCGCGATCGAAGAGAGTCTGCGCTATGACGGTCCGGTGCAGGCTACCTTCCGCCTCGCGGTTAAAAAGACCAACCTCGGCGGCACCGATATCGAGCCAGGGACGGGCTCCTTTATCATGCTGGCGGCGGCCAATCGCGATCCCGCCCAGTTCCCCAATCCGGACCAGTTCGACATCCTGCGCGACCCCAACGACCACGTCGCCTTTGGCGGCGGGATCCACTACTGTATCGGCGCTCCGCTGGCGCGGCTGGAGGGAGTAATCGCGATTGGCGAGTTGCTGCGCCGTTTCCCACGATTGCGTCTTGGGACGCTTCCAGCCCGTCATGTCGGCCTTTCAACCTAAAAAGCATTGGAGTTTCTGCGCTCGTCGCGGCCGGCCTACCGGCGAAACGCTGCCTTCGAACTATTGCCTCCAGTCCACTTAGATCGAGCCCCTTGTTTTGCAAGCCGATAACATACTTTATCGTCTATAAAGAGGGCGGCCGAACATCTTAAGAAGGAACCAATCGCTTGGAGGAAGCATTCGAGAGCATGCGCTCACGTTCACGTCGGCGGCTTATTGTCTGCGTGTTGGCCTGCATCCTGCCTGTGCTGGATGGTATACCTCACTACGCCGCTAATGCTGCTAGTGTAAGCGGACCTGCGTACAAGCTGCTCAACCAACGGGTGAGTGCAAATCGGATAAGCTTCTACGTCTATAAGGACCAGGACTCGGGACTCAATCACGGCTTTCCGTCCGGATTCTTCGCGAACAGAGCAAACTTGAGCACTATCCATATCGACTCGGGATGCGTGAATGATTTCAACGCGCGCAACGGATGTTCAACTAACGCCAGTGCTTTGGACGAGAAGCGCGGTACAGTATTTAGGATTACCTTCGATCCACAGGCTACGCGTGATTTTGCGGGCATCCAGATCGAGGAGCCAGAACACTATGGAGCACTCTTAGGCCAAGGACTGCCGACTGGTAACTCGTATGATCTCGCTGGCACGAAAGAACTCCCATTCTACGCTCGATCACCTGACAAGGCGTCCTTGCAATTTGGGGTTGGCGGCTGCGTATCGGCTTTCAGCAAGATCAATAGTAGGTGGACGCAAATATCATTACGGCTCGACCGTCTGCAGGCTCCGCTCGGCGCAAATCCGCTACCGCATTGCCCTCCTGATATTAACCATGTGCATATTTTATTCAGCATTGGAGTCGACGACCTGCACGGCAAAAACGGTGCGACCGTGCTCCTCGATGACATTCAATTCACTCCCGTTCCGGTGCACCGGGCCAGTGTTCTCAGCTTCCCCATAGGTACTCAGACCTTTGGCGTGGTGCCATTACAAATGGCTGATCCGCCACCAATTCCGTTCCCGGCCGATCAGGTCCTGAGAAATCTTACCACTACGTACGAATCCGCGATCGGTCTGATCTCGCTGCTAGCGCGTGGCAAGAAGGCCGACATAGCACACGCCCTCGAGATTGCGAATGCTTTCGATTACGTCTTACACAACGACAACCACGGTGACCCGATACCACTATCATTCGATGGCGCTGCAACGGTTAAAACGGAGATCTACCACTGGTTAATGATCAGTCACCACCTGAAATGGGTCGGGCAGGCGACTCTCGTCTTGCTGGCTTCACGGCCACACAACAATGCCCGCGAACAGGTGTTTGCCTAGTTCTTGATGGCGCTACGGGAGGTAATAATGCCTTCGCGATTCTTGCTTTACTTGCGGCCTATAAGGAATCAAAAAAGACTTCCTAGCTCAACGACGCGCTAGCGATTGGCGACTGGATCATCGGGAATCTCACAGATCGCAGCAGCAACGGATATGGCGGATATTTTCTGGGCTACCCCGACCAGGATTTACTGCGTTAGCTTCAGTCGAGGCTGAACTGGGGAGTCCGGCCGCCGGAAGCTGGACGGCGGAAGCAAATACGGCGGGCGACTTTGTTATGAGGATGTTTGATGCAACTACGGGCCGTTTCAACGCTGGCACCGTGCCGGTCGGCACGCAGGCTGGGCCGGGCATCTGTTCAACAGAAACGCCAAAAGGTAATGATGTGGTCAACTCTATTCGCAAACAGGTTTTGAATCGCCGGCTAGTGTTTACCTCTCCCAGGTTCGGCAAGCCCGGAAGTCCGCGCCTTTTACAAATGCTGAGGGTCTGGTCGCGAGTACTCTCGCCGGTGGGGACCAGTTGCCTCCTTTAGATCGATGCCTCAATACGCCGTTCCAATGTATCGCGGAGCGGACTGGCCTGGCTGCCACGGTGTGGGCGATATTCGCCGAGCGCAGCCTGAACCCTTTTATGCAGTGAAGAACGCACCGCCGCTTCACGTCTATCCGCCCGGGGCGACCCGACCAGGGCTGCTGCCGCAACCCCAAATATCGGCTTCTCCGTAGAGGCTGAGGCAGCCCACTTGTCGACCATCACTTTCAGCGCAACGCCATCCACTGCCTGCAACGCAGCCGCGGTGGCGAGGCCGGCAATCGCGCCCGCGGTCGCGAGAACAACATATTCGGCCGCCGAGCCGTCGGAGAGCCGCCGCAAGAGCAATAAGAGCGCAGCGGTCATCAGAGTCACGCCGAGCAGTTGCATAAGATGGCCGGTGACCCAGGTGTCGGCCGCGGCGTATTCGCTGAACGCGGCGACGGCAACATTAGGGTCGCTGTTCATCGGATGCATCCAGGTGCCGATGAACAGCGAGATCGCACCGCCGATCGCGCACACCGGACCAATCCTGTTCCGGGGCTGCATTGTCAAACCGCGCACTCCTTGACGAAAAGTGCTAATAATATATGGCTCTTCTTGGACACTCGGAAGTAGGCGCGTCACCAGTTTAACTGTATTTTCTGTTCCTCTGCCCCCCCGACACCCAAGATCATCAACTCTCACGCAGACAATGTGGTTCACCGCATCGTATGCGGCCGCGTTGGGATCCTGCTAAATCTGAACGAGAGATTCAGAGAGTTCCCGCGGACGACGATCTACGCAAAGCAGAGGATTCGCGTGGAGGATTGAGATGACGGACCAAGCCGGCAGTCTTCATGATCGTTTGAATCGCATTTCGCACTGGGACGTGAATGTCACCGACCTCGAACGCTCGCGCTCCTGGTACGAGGCGACTACGACCCTCAGGGTGGTCGCGCGGACCAAGGCGTCGCAGAGTTTTCCCAGCTTCGGCATCGAGTCCGGCAGCTTCAAGGGATATCTACTGAAGGACGCCAAGCTGCCGCGTGGGGTGCCGATGATTCACCTAGTCCAATGGGAGAATCCGGCCCCGGTTGGCACGCCCTATCGTTCGCAGGCCAATGTCGGCTGGTACCGCATATGTCCCATTGTCGACGACATCGAGATGACGCGCGGGGCGGTGATCGCGCAAGGAAGCAAGCCGTTTGCACCCACTACGCGGGCGAAGGTCAGCTTCCATCCCGGAACGCGTGAGATCGATTACCGCGTCTTCACCGTGCACGATCCCGACGGCATAGCGGTCGAGTTCGTAGACAAGCTGGTGATGGGGCCGGGTGGCTTTACGCAAGTGCCTGCGACTGTCGCCCACAACACCGCTAACGTGGAGAAATATTTTCCCTTCTATCACGAGCTTCTCGGCCTCGATTTCATCCAGGCCGCGCAGACGCAGGGCAAGGTGCCCAATGTGTACGGCCCCAATGGTGGCGAGTCAGGCTTCACCGGAGCATTCTTCGGAATCCGCGGCAATGGGCTTGTTTTTTTCGACTGGCTCCAGTGGATCGAGTCGCCTGACTTGCCGACACCCTACTCCGAACCCAACCACGTCGGCATCGTCCGCTGTGCGATCGAGGTCGACGATCTCAAGGCGGCGCATGAGGTCCTCAAGCGGTCCCGCTGGGCGCAGGAATATCCGATTTTGATGGGCGGCATCGAGGCATGGGACTTGGGGCCGCAATGGGGCGTTCGCCGCGTCCTGAACTTCAAGGATCCTGAGGGGGTCGCATTCCAGCTCGTCGAGCAGCCGGTTTCAAAGCTTGGCGCGCTTCATCCTTATGGCAGAGGCGCCGAGCTCGGCTGAGCTTCCATCAATCCTGGGGGTTCTTGCCTCTTCCTGCAAAAACCCCCAATTCAGATGTCGGTAATCGCTTAACTCGTTTTGCTTCCAAGCGCTTGCAATTCGCCCGCGGTAAAGGACTGTCCAAAAACCATGCTTTGATGGTGGTATTCATGCGCTCAGCGCCTCTCGTTTGGTTCTATCGTTGCTCTTCAGCTTGGCGACCCATACGCAGTTGTCTTTGTAGTAGTCCTTGTCATGGTCTCGGCGATGAAGATGCGCGTAGGGGAAATATGTTGGACCCATATCACGCAAGAATCCTTCGAAGTGTTGCCAGGCGGGATCGAAGCCGATGCCCCTGCCGCCACACCAGCGAAACGATTTCACGGCAGGGTTGGAGCAGCGCTGCTTCATGGACTCCCAAATACGATAGATAGGAGTGCGGCAAATAAGGGTGTTGCTGAAACCGGGAAGACGTTTTCTACGGTTGCAACCGCATGATCGTGTTTTTTGCCGCAGTAGATCTAATGCCCGGACGATGCATTCCCCGCCGCACTCACATCGACATAGCCATCGACGGTAACCGTGTTGATTCTCCGCAGGAGCTATCACGGTCAGAAGAGAGAAAGTTTGGCCCGTGAGGTCTCCTGTGCGAGATTTCCTCGCAGCTTGGGAGCCCGATTCTTTGCCAACTCGCGGCGCGATTGATTTAGCGACGCGCCGTCGCCGCTCCCATTGCCGGCGCTTTGCTTTATACTCGGGAAACGGTCTGCTTACTGCCGGCTTCTTTCTGGAGTAAGCTCGTTTTCGTTTGAGTATCTCGCTTCGGTTTGCCTGATAGCGTTTGCGGTCCCGTTCGCGTTCTGCTGCTCTCAATGTGTTGACGCAATCGCGGCAGGAGTTGCGCTCAAAAGCTTCCAGCGGCAGCCACGACCCACATTTACTACACTGACGTAGCCCGCTCGGGTGGTCCAGGGGCGCGTATCGGTCAAACGACTTCGACTTAGTCAGTAGCGGCATAACCATGTTCTCACGCCGCTTGGCGAAGCTCAGTGAGCAGCTCCACCATCCGGTTAATCTTCCAATACCAGCAAACGACCTCGCGGAACACCAGCAAGATTACAACCACAATCGCCAAAGCGATAACGGCAGCCACCAGTGGATTATTAACGCTCATTGCGTCCCCTCCCGACCCGATTCGGTTCGGACGGCTTAAATTTAATCGACACGGATCGCCGGCAGGTTACAGTAGCGGATGCTCATCGAGGGCAGATTCCGACTCGCACTCATCCACGATGGGCGCCACGAATTGCCGGCGCAGGAACTCGTGCGCCGTTGTTCCGGTTACGCATTGCGCGGCATCATTATCCGGTACTGCCCAGCCGTCGGATCAACATCATCAGTTTGCGCCAATGCCATATGCAGCCAGGGAGTAAATCTTTCTTCACGGGTTGCT
>WNFC01010705.1_pt1 | contig 10196 bp, 7 predicted proteins | sample 5400541 | NCBI WGS metagenome assembly WNFC01 (sample SAMN13153342, study PRJNA577476) | soil metagenome | isolation source: 120 cm saprolite under Douglas fir tree site 2 hole 2 replicate 1 | place: USA:California | collected 2015-04-18 | reverse complement strand
TTCTCCGATCAACTTTAATTTCGATAATTGCGCCCATTTTTTGCAGAAACTTGATCAAGTCAATGATTTCTGGCTCCAACGCCGCATTTTCAATGATTGTGACCCCTTTTGCCAGGGAGGCGGTGATCAGAAAATTCTCAGTAGCCATAACGCTCGGGAATGGCAGCCGGATTGTTGCCCCGTGCAAACCAGCAGGTGCGCTAAAGTGGTAACGTCCTTCCTGCACTTCGACCTTTGCCCCCATCAATGTCAGCCCGTTGATGTGAAAATCGATTGGCCTTACTCCAATACGATCTCCGCCAGGCATAGGAATATCAGCCTCGCCACAACGATGTAAGAGTGGTCCAACTGAAATGATCGCCATGCGATTCAAGCCACCGACATCGGTTGAGACAATCGGACAATGAACACCAGGAGTGCTAATGGAGAGCGTATGATCTACCAGTTCTGCGCTCGAGCCAATATCATGACAGAGAGCCAGCGTCAAATACAGATCACCGAGTAGAGGCACATTGCGTAAGACACATAGATCATCGGTCAGAAGTGTTGAAATGATCATTTTGGTAACAGCGTTTTTAGCCCCGCTAATTCGAACTCGCCCATGAAGAGGTGTACCACCCTCAATTAAATAATAAGGAGCAGATGTATTCATGAATATCCTTAGGATTTTCTAGCGTTTCCGGGTGCCTCCCATAACCAACGCAGTGCATGTAGGCGCGAGGGTGGCGAAATAACATTGTGCGGACGATGACTACGAGAAGTAGCGGCGTAATTGTTGGGCGCAATGAAATGGGGCGCGATACATCTGGCCCCTACGTCCTCTGTTTCATCGAGCAAGTCAAGAAAATGATTAACGCTCTGTGCAACACCTTCTACCATAAGATAGCCCGAAGGTTTTACAGCGTCTCCCACTAAATAAAGGCCTTGAACAGGCGTATTAGATGGCACATCCATGCCCTGAGCGCTACGATTCACTGGCCATTCACCTCGATAGACACTCATGGTGAGAATACGACAATGTTTCTCAAATGTTTCTCCGAACATCATCCGTAAATCGGCGAGCGCTAAGCGCTTCTCTTCTTCAATATCTTCGCTCTGTATGACCTGGTGGCTGATAAGTAAGTGCTTTCCAACCGGTGCCAGGCTCGGATCAAAGTTTGTTGGTTGCACGATACCAACGATGCGCTGAGTATCCAGGCAGTACATAATACCTTTGTGGGGAATCAGTGAAACATCACTCAGAAAATGTACTTTAAGTCCAATCGCTTCATGAGCGGGTACTGAAGCAATAGAGTGCTCCCCAGGTGGTTGACCCTGTTGTTTCAGCACTTCTGCCTGCGTTATCTGTCGATTGTGGAGCAAAGCATGTGTGGCACGCGGCCCAATGTCGCTGACTACAAGTGGTGCTAGAAATAACACTTCTTCGCCATTTGCCTTGTTTCGGACGCGCACACCTATTACCTGGTTGTCTTCTTGAAGGATTTGCAATACATCGTAACGCAGTCGTAGATCCCCTCCGCGTTCAAGAATACAGTGTTCTAATTCCCTCGTCAGAGCGCCACAACCACCCTCTACTATACCAGGAGCGCCGAAACGCAGCATGTTCTTTGTTGTCTTGATGACCTCTTCTGTGCTTACCTGGTGAAGTTCCAAACTTAAGGCAAAGCGAGAGATAGAAGAGAAGAAAGCAGTGAGTTCACGGTTTCGTTTTACATCTATGTGACGCTCTAGCCATTGATCAAAAGGTAAGCTGCATTGATCGTCTGGGAGACGGCGAAGGAACATTAAATAGCCAAGGCAGGTGAACCTGAAGAACTGGCGTGGGCCAAGCACCTTGTAAAGCCCAAGCAAGCCGCGAGAGCGGAACTGCTTACCGTGTACATGAAATGAGCCGAACACATCAGCATCAAAAAAGCGATGTGGTACGTGCAGACGACGTAGCATGCGTGCTAAAACGCCGCTACTGCCGAAGGGGATCATGTGCACAGCGCCCGTACTAATCTGAGCACCTTGATAAGTTTTTGCGGTGAATCGCCCGCCGCTATGTGGTAATCGCTCTACAATTGCTACTCGCTTGCCAAGCTGTAATAACTGCGCTGCGCTAAGCAAGCCTCCCAACCCTGCTCCAATGATGATTACATCATAGTGTTGTTCGTGCATGAAAATGTCCGGTGTAACCCTTGCAGAGTATCCCAAAGCGATCTCCCTGCAAGGGACCTGGTCTGGTAGCGGTCATCCGCAAGTTATTTATCCTCTCCGAGCAGGCTGCGCAAAAGGCTTGTGCATTCCGCCAGAGTGCTGAGTACATTCTGATGAATCTGGAATACTTTGTTTAACTCTCGAGCTTTACGAGCAAGTTTGGTAACGTACTCGATATCACGAGGGTTATTCATGACATCTTCCATTAATTGCATTAATTCAGCCCATGCCAATTGTTCGCGGCTTCGTGCTACATCGGCGATGGTGTTATCCATGCGCTCTGATACTCGCCGCACTCCTGTACGAAGCTGATTGGCGGTTTGAGCAAGTTCTGTATCGTGATTGCGCATGGCTTCTTGCGTAGCATTCAGTTGCTCTTGAAAAGACGATACCTGTCCGTCCAGTGTTGCAAGAGCAGCCATCAACGGGGCCACTTCTGGAAGAGTGGGTTGCGGCAGACTTGTGAGGCGACTGAATGTAACTCCCGTACTTGTATCCGGTGCTGCGGGAACTACTGGTTCCACAGGTTCTTCCGCTGTAGTAACGCTTGCTTGGGTAGCATCGTTCACAGTAGACGGAGCTACAGGATCTGGTAAAACAGCCGGGTTGTTCATTGAATCACCGCCATTCATGGAGCGCGTACTAAAATCATCACTAGTTGCAGCCGTTAGTAATTCATCTTCGTGAGTCCGATACGTGACATCAGCGACGGCAGAGGGGCCGACGGTGATCGTCGGCATACTTTCTATATCTACGCCAGACGATGCAGATTCGTTCACCTGGAACACCAGCTCATGCTCACCAATGCCTATATGATCCCCATCCTGAAGAGTACGTGGCGTCATTTCCTCAAGCTGTTGTCCATTCACAAATGTTCCGTTGGCGCTACGCTCGTCACGAATAATGTAATCGCCGTTTTCGAAACTAACAGTCGCGTGGCGACGAGAGGTGAGCTTATCTTTAGAGAGTAATATGTCGCTGGTGGGAGCACGGCCAATGTTGATTTCGGACTTCTCCAGAGCATATTCCTGCAGAACCTCACCAGTGTCTGTTCGTAGGATCATACGTGCAGGGTGTTCAACTTTATCCATGATGGCCTGTACTACAGGAGCAGCAGAACTGGAAGCGGTTGAAGTATCCACAGGAGATGCAGGGGGCTCCAGGCTCGTATTGGCGATGGTCATTAGATTTTCATCTTCTCTCCATTCACTCTCATGAGCAGGTGGTGAAGCCTCTGGGCCTGGCGGTACCCAATCCTCCGCAGCAGGAATCGTGGCGTCACCGATCACTGCTTGAGCCTGCTGTGGCGAGGGAGTTGATGGAAGCAGACGGTTGCCACAGTTCAAGCAAAAGTTGTCCCCAGGCCGAGTCTCGGCGCTACAATAGGGGCATTTATCCATAATTGATATTCCTCCCTTTGCTGGCATGTTCGATTGATGTGCGTACTACGCATAGAACTGATGCCATTATATCAGAACAAGGTGTTGAGCGTCGAGTGAATCACTACGAACGAACAACAATACAACGTACAAAACTACACCCATAGTTATTGAAGAACCGTAGGTTTAAGGTGATCAACAGGGCCATGTCCAGGAAAACGCCAGGTTAACATGGAATTTGAGCTACCCTGAACCTATGAGTACTAAAGTACCTGATACTGATGCCCTCCTCCTTATACCCTCACAATTAAGAGGCAGGTATCCAGGATACATTCGGCTGTAGATTATTAAAGATCTGCTGTAAGTGATCTGAACTGTTTCGCGCAGACATGACAACATTGGTCGTGCCTTTTACCCCTGAACACAATAGAAGGGGCGCTCCCTGAGTTGCACTGGGAGATGATACAGGTGTTCCGGCTTTTGGCGTATTGTTCGCTTGAGGCGTTGCGCCATTTGAAAGGTTACACTGAAATGCTGTGTTTTGTGAGATCAATGGCGCTTCGGATAGCGAGAGTGCGCTATGATCAGAAAGCAAATAGCCAATGGTAAAACTACCGCCAATGATAGGATCGTGTATGGTAGCTTGAGCATTGACGAGACAGGTTCCTCTTGGTAGCGTTGAAGGCAAGTAGACAGCAAACCCAAGGCCCGCTTCGACCTCAGACCAATCAGTTATTGTTCTGGGGGTTCCAGGAGCTACTGTTACTGTGGCAGTTGGAGTACTCCCCACTGTTGTTGTAGCCGTGATTCCTGGGGTAACTGGAGTTGTGGTAGACGTGGCGGTTACCCTGGGAGTGGAGCTAGCAGTCGTAGTCGGTGTTACTGCTCCTTCGTCGCGAAAAAGCATCGACGGCTTCCCGCACCAGCGAAGTTGGGCGATCGCTAGCTCTGATGGCGTAGCTGTCGCTGTAGAAGAGCTTGAACTCCCACCGAATGAACTCGTACACGAAGCCAGAAATAAATTTGAAAGCACTAGAAAAGTAGCTAGTAGTAACCATGCTAATCTATTTGGCGAGTGTTTCAAATGAGACAAAATCCGAGGTACAATCATAAAATCTCCTGTATTCCAGTTAATCTATCTGGAAGATTGCGAATAGCTTGAACAAATCGAGACTCCTTGAAGGCTGTGTATTCGAATGCTATTTTCGCCTAGTATATAGCAAATGAGAAGATTTTCCTATGAAATAGCTCTCACTTTTCAACCAAAAAAGGGCTTTACAGCGTTTTGATTTAATGCTACTATTACCCACTGCATCATAGAAATTTAAACGGATGGCCAGTCCGTTCTGTATAAACTTGTATAAGAAATTAGTCTATAATACCTATTTTTTGTTTGTCATGTTCGTCTTAAAGAGTACGGTGCCATATATCCTCTACTTTATTAACACTTGAGCTCATCAATAGATAGAGAACGTTACCTGAGAGGTAATAGCATTTGAATGCAAAGCAAATCTGGCAAACAACAATAGAAAAAGTGCAGTCAAGGGTTTCGCCAGCCGTTTTTACAACCTGGTTCCAGGGTACTGCGGCCATCTCCTTTCAAGACGGCGTCTTTGTTGTACGCGTCCCAACGACCTTCGCCAAGGCTCACCTGGAAGGACGTTTTATCGATTTGATTCGCTCAATCTTGTCAGAAGTTACGGCCAGTTCAGTGGAGGTGCGTTTTGTCGTAGCCAGGGAGCATCCCGACCAGGTGAGCGAACCCGTGGGGGAAATGCCTCCATCTTCACACAAGCGATCGTACCGTCTTCCAAAAAGTCGCCTGACGCCTCTGCAACGTGAAAAATCCAGATTAGATGCAACACTGGCATCAACTAACTCAACAGGACCTGTAACACCTCATTCTGCTGCACGACAGCGTGTCGAAATCAATGATTCCGCACTAGGAGAGTACGATCACGTTGCTAATCAGAGAAAGCCATCCAATGTTAGCAGGAATGCACAGCCGAGACTTCTGCCACTCGGCGGAGAGGGATTATTAAATCCTCGTTATACCTTCAGCACATTTATAATGGGTAAATCTAATCAGTTAGCCCATGCTGCTTCCCTTGCTGTAGCCGAAAATCCCGGTAGCGTCTATAATCCACTCTTTTTTTACGGTGGTGTTGGCCTTGGTAAAACCCATTTGCTGCATGCTATCGGGCATGTTGGTGAATCTGCTGGACTGAATGTATTGTATGTGACATCTGAAAAGTTTACGAACGAAATAATCAACGCGATTCGCTTTCAGCAAACTGAAGAATTCCGTGCGAAATACCGGCAGATAGATATTCTGCTCGTTGATGATATACAGTTTATTGCTGGCAAAGAGTCTACCGAAGAAGAATTTTTTCACACCTTTAATACGTTACATGACGCCAATAAACAGATTGTTGTCTCAAGTGACCGCCCTCCTAAGGCGATTCATAGTCTACAGGATCGCCTGAGATCACGTTTTGAGTGGGGCCTTCTGGCTGATATCCAGGCGCCGGAGTATGAGCACCGCCTGGCTATTTTGCGTTCCAAAGCCGAGTCCTTACGCTTTGCGATACCCTCTTCGGTGATCGAATTTGTAGCTCGTCCCGAATGTAACAGTGTGCGAGAGCTTGAAGGTGCTCTAAACCGTGTGATTGCCTATGCCACATTGCATGATGCTGCGCTTTCGGTGAGTCTGGCTGCCCAGGCGCTTGAACATATTTATAGCGAGAGCAAAATTCCCTCAAATCTGACGCCTATTGAGGTTTTGGAAGGCGTTTGCCACTATTATAATGTTGATATTGAACGGATTCGTGGTAAAGAGCGCGAACGTGAAATCGTCTGGCCTCGCCAGGTCGCTATGTATTTGATGCGCCAGGAAACCTCAGCTTCTCTGCTCCAAATAGGCATGGAAATCGGTGGGCGTGATCATACAACAATCATGCATGGTTGGGAAAAAATTCAGAGGGAAGTTGCTAACAACGATCGCGTCCGTCGCGAGATTGCTGCCGTCCTGGAATCATTGCAGCGGAAGGAGTAACTGAATGGCCCATTTAGACAATGATACAGCGCTTTCATCATATCTAGAAGCCCATGCGAACGACGCACAGTTGTTGCTCGAGCGTCTTTGTAGCCAACCGAGCGTCGTTGCCCAAAATCTTGGCATGGCGGAAATGGCTGACCTGATCGAGTCGCTCTTAAGTGAAAATGGTTTCCAAACGCAGCGTCTCTACGCCGCAGGGGCACCTCCTGCCATTTATGGAGAGTTACGTGGGCGAAGTGACTACACGATACTGCTTTATAATCACTACGATGTCCAGCCTCCTGAACCGCTCGAACTGTGGCACACATCCCCATTTAAACCAACAGTGGTTGATGGTAAACTCTATGCTCGTGGGGTATCTGATAACAAGGCCGAAATCGCTTCACGTTTGACCGCTATTCACGCTCTACAAGCTGTATATGGTGAGCTGCCCATTACGCTGCGCTGGATTATTGAAGGCGAGGAAGAGATCGGTAGCCCACATTTTGGAGCGATGGCGCAGGCCTATAGTACACTGCTGCAAGCTGATGGATGCCTATGGGAAGGATCTGGCTTTGATCCAACAAATCGTCCGCAATTGGGATTAGGAACAAAAGGCTTGCTCTATGTGCAACTCGACGTACAGGGTACTGGTATCGACGCCCACTCAGGATCTGCTCCCATTTTACCTAGTGCAGCATGGAGACTTGTACAAGCTCTTGCGACATTACGCACACCTGAAGGCCTTATCCGAATTCCGGGTTTCTACGATGAGGTGTTGCCACCTTCAGCAGCACAAATGTCAGCAATTATTGATCAGCCAGATCAGGATGCTGAACTGCGCGAGGCTTACAAGGTTGAGCGCTTCGTAGATGGTTTGACAGGAACTGCTCTCCGCGAACGTGAAGCTTTTACCCCGACATGCAATATCGCTGGATTGATCAGTGGTTATACCGGAGAAGGCTCGAAGACAGTTCTACCTGCCAGAGCTATGGCTAAGATTGATTTTCGCCTGGTTCCAAATCAGGACCCCCAGGATATTCTGGCTAAATTGCAAGCGTACCTTGTTGCTGAAGGGTACAGCGATATTCGCATCACTGTATTTGGGAACGCCGAGCCGGTTGTTACACCTATCGATCACCCATTTGTGCAGCGAATCGCCACTATCGCAGAGTCCTTTGCAGGTAAACGAGCATCAATTACGCCTATTGTTGGGGGAACACTCCCGTTTTTGGGAGATCTACGCCGCTATGTTGGAGTGCCTGGTCTCGCTGCGCCTGACAATCCTGTCTATTGGGGAAGTGGAGCGCATGCCCCTAATGAACATATCCGGCTCACTGATCTGGATCGAGCCGTGCGCTTTGGATGTTATTTATTCCTGGCATTGGAAACTAGCTAATTATTTCAAATCCCAGAGTCATCCTAATTATGCCGGAGTCTTCTCTTAACGTTCAACGATGGGTCGTTGAGCCGCCTGTATATGATGCGCCATTTCCTGGTGATGATCGCCGCTTGCGCTGCTTGGATCGGTATGTACAACCACCTCCGAAATACCTTTGACATCATGGAAAAGTCGATGGCGCACTTCTTCAGCTATAGCGTGGGCTTTTGATAAGGTTAGTTCCGCATCCACTTCTATGTTCATGACAACATGCAGTGTATGCCCCACCCAGCGAGCACGCACATCTGTTACTTCTTCCACACCCGGGACAGCCGTTGCGGTTGTGACTATCGAGGGAACAACGTGTGGATCAACTGCATCGAGTAGGCGCTGTAGAACGCCGCGTGAAGTTGAAAAGACGACGGTAACGATCACAATAGTGATTACAATACCCGCGATAGGGTCGGCTTTTGGAAATCCTAGCTTTACACCAATCAGACCGATAAATGCCGCCAGGGAAGTGAGGCCATCAATGCGTGAATGATGTCCATCAGCAATAAGCGAGACACTATTGATTCGCTTGCCCACCGATATCTTGTATTGCGCCAGCAGCTCATTCCCAGCAACACCGATTAATGCCGCTGCCATACTCAAATAGATCTGGGTTGGGATATTACCACTCGTTAACTTTTGTATTGACTCCACAGCGCTAGCGATGGCACTCGCAATGATTACCAGCACGATAAAGATACCTGCCAGGTCCTCAGCACGGTAGTAACCATAGGTATAACGTTGATTTGTGGCTCGATTGGAGATCACGAAGGCTATCCAGAGAGCGATGGTAGTAAAAACATCTCCAAAGTTGTGAAGTGCATCAGCGAATAACCCGGCACTTCCGCCAATCCATGCAATGGCAAATTGAATTGCCGCAACGAGGAACATACCCGCCGTTGATATTTGTACAGCACGTAGCCCCGCACGGTTACCATATAGGTCTGCATCTACCTTACCATGCTCGTGTCCATGAGCATGGTCGTGATTGTGTTCCTCATGGTTATGCTGACTTTCACTTTGATGCTCGTGCAAAGCCGTTCTCCCAGGATTATGCTACTATATTCATTGTACTACGTTTAAGGCAGATCCAATTGTTTTTGCTCTAAATGCAACAATTCACTTGCTTGTACGTCTAATTATTAATACGATACCTGTTTTCGTTAAAAATTACTAGACTATTCTCTTTCAATGATGGATTCATTTACCGATTTTTATGCAGTGCTTGGCGTTGATTCACACGCATCCGCCGGCACCATCAAAGCTGCCTTTAAGAAGCTCGCGCTGAAATATCATCCTGATATTTACAAGGGACCTGATGCTCAGGAGCGAATGCGTGACTTGCTGCTCGCTTACCAAACCTTGATCGATCCAGCCTCTCGCAGAAATTACGATGTGCAGCGTGCCGAACATTTACTGGATGCTCCAGACATAACGCAGGATGAGTGGCAACGCGCACGAGTTGCAGGAGAGCCTCGCTCAGGCTCAACCAATGCAATTAAGCCTTCAATGGGAACGCGACGAGGAGACCGGCGTGCGTACGCTTTCCCCGAATTGAATGTCTCCCCCCCAACACAAATCAAGTTAAACCTTGGTAATGTTAGCTATCAGCTTTGGCCAGATGATGTTCTTATCTTGAAAAACGAGGGTATACTGCGAGGGATTGCAAACCAATCAAATGGTGGACTTGCATATACATCAGCTCAGCATCCAGAAAACTACTGTCATCGCTGCCACCACCGGTGGATACCAGGTGTAGCGCAAAGCAGCTCGCCTTCAGCAAATTTTCGCGTTGTCTGTCCAACGTGTAAAGCCAGCGATTGGGCAGAATACATGCTATTACGCTGTGTTCACTGTCATGCTATCTTCGAAAGTGAGGAGATTCGCGACAAAATCCTTGGTGGTAGCCAACTATATAATCCTTACGAACTCTTCCCACTTTGCCCAAATTGCAGACGATCCCAATGGTGCCCAGCTGAGAATGCTCGTATCGACGCCTTACGCGCCGCCAGCGCTCGTCGAAGAGCGATTATGTGGATGAGTGTCTTTGCGATTGCAGTGCTGGTTATCGGTATTTTTGCTGTGGTGTTAATGAGGTTGGGAAGCTAGAGCATAATTTTTCGCTCATTTCAATATGGTATGATTACAT
>WNFC01018573.1_pt1 | contig 10197 bp, 11 predicted proteins | sample 5400541 | NCBI WGS metagenome assembly WNFC01 (sample SAMN13153342, study PRJNA577476) | soil metagenome | isolation source: 120 cm saprolite under Douglas fir tree site 2 hole 2 replicate 1 | place: USA:California | collected 2015-04-18 | reverse complement strand
GTCACCATCTAGGTTCGTTGACCGGTCTAACTGCTTTACGGCGCTTGATTTTCCGCGCGTCCGGGGCGAGGTTGGCGCCGCAGGACGCGGGCGCCGGGAAAGCCGGACTGCCTGTCGGAATGGATTGTTGGGAGGGACTTGCGTGGCAGACCACAAGGTGCACGATTTGATGCCGGACGAGGTCTCGAAGGGAATGGCGGAAGGGCGCTATCTCCTGGTCGACGTCCGTGAGCCCAACGAGGTCGCGACTGAGGCCTATCCGGGGGGCGTCGTCGTTCCGCTGTCGACCTTCGACCCCAAGGCCATTCCGGACCCGCAAGGAAAGCAGGTCGTGTTCGCCTGCCGCTCGGGCAAGCGCTCGGTGACGGCCTCGCTCGCCGCCCAGGCCGCGGGGCTTGCCTACGACAAGCACCTGGCGGGCGGCATCCTCGGATGGAAGGCCGCAGGCCTGCCGACCAAGACCGGCGGCTGACGTTCCGCCATGACGTCCATGAACAAGGTCTTCGCGGATCTGCCCGTCACGATCTTCGAGGCCATGTCGCAGCTCGCGCGCGACAACAATGCCATCAATCTCGGCCAGGGCTTTCCCGACGATCCCGGGCCTGAGGACATCCGCCGCGCCGCGGCCGATGCCGTCCTGAACGGCTACAACCAATATCCCTCCATGATGGGGATTCCGGAGCTGCGCCAGGCGATCGCGGCCCATTACGGGCACTGGCACGGGCTCAAGCTCGATCCGATGACCGAGGTGATGGTGACCTCGGGCGGCACCGAGGCGCTGACCTCGGCGATCCTGGCCGTGGTCGAACCCGGCGACGAGGTCATCGTCTTCCAGCCGGTCTATGATTCCTATCTGCCGATCATCCGCCAGGCCGGCGGCATTCCGCGCCTTTTGCGGCTCGAGCCGCCGCATTGGCGGCTTTCCGAGGAGATGCTGCGCGGCGCATTCAACCGCAAAACCAAGGCGGTCTTGTTCAACAATCCGCTCAATCCGGCCGCCGTGGTCTATCCGCGCGAGGACCTGGAGCTGCTGGCCCGGTTCTGCCAGGAGTTCGACACCATTGCGATTTGTGACGAGGTCTGGGAGCACGTCGTGTTCGACGGCCGCGAACATATTCCGCTGATCACCATTCCCGGCATGCGCGAGCGCACCATCAAGGTCGGCTCCGCCGGCAAGATCTTTTCGCTGACGGGCTGGAAGATCGGTTTCGTCTGCGCCGCGCCGCCCTTGTTGCGGGTGACCGCCAAGGTGCACCAGTTTCTCACCTTCACCACCGCGCCCAATCTTCAGGCCGCCGTCGCCTACGGGCTTGCGAAGCCGGACGACTATTTCTTCGACATGCGCCAGCAGCTTGCCAAGAGCCGCGACCGCCTGACCAGGGGCCTGGAGAGCATCGGTTTCCCGGTGCTGCCCGCGCAGGGCACGTATTTTCTGACGGTCGACCTGTCGCCGCTTGGCCTCAACGAGACCGACGAGGCGTTTTGCCGGCGCATCGTGACCGACTACAAGGTCGCCGCCATCCCGGTGTCGGCGTTCTACGAGCGGGACGCCGTGACCTCGGTGGTGCGGTTCTGTTTTGCGAAAAAGGATGCAACCCTCGACACCGCACTGGAGCGTCTCGCCGACGCGGTGCATCGCCGGTAAGTGCAAGAGGACACCATGACACGCCGCCTGAGCCGTCCTCTCATCGGTCCTTGCATCGGTCCTTGGATGTTGCATCTTGCAATCGTGGCGGCCGCCTGGCTTGCGCTGTTGTCGCTGCCCGCGCGGGCCGAGCAGCGCGTCGTCAATTTCTACAATTGGTCGAACTACATGGCGCCGGACGTGCTGGAGAATTTCACCAGGGAGACCGGCATCAAGGTCGTCTACGACACGTTCGACGCCAACGAGACCCTGGAAACGCGGCTCTTGGCGGGAAAATCCGGCTACGACGTCGTGGTTCCCACCGCCTATTTCCTGCAGCGCCAGATCACCGCGCATGTGTTCCAGAAGCTCGACAAGGCGAAACTGCCGAACCTCGCCAACGCCTGGCCGGTGGTCGTGCAGCGGCTTGCCACCTACGATCCCGGCAATCTCTACGCCGCCAACTACATGTGGGGCACGACCGGCATCGGCTACAACGTCAAGGCGGTGCAGAAGATTCTCGGCCCCGATGCCAGGATCGACAGCTGGGATATCGTTTTCAAGCCCGAAAATCTCGCCAAGTTCAAAGACTGCGGCGTCCACATGCTGGACTCCGCCGACGACATCTTCCCGGCGGCGTTGAGCTATCTCGGGCTCGATCCCAATTCGACCAAGCAGGCGGACCTGGAGAAGGCCGCTGAGCTCGTCGGCAAGATCACGCCCTATGTCCGCAAGTTTCATTCATCGGAATATCTGAGCGCGCTGGCGACCGGCGAAATCTGCCTTGTGGTGGGCTGGTCGGGCGACATCATGCAGGCGCGCAGCCGCGCCGCTGAGGTGAAAAGCGATGTCGAGATCGGCTACACCATCCCCAAGGAAGGCGCGCAGATGTTCTTCGACAATCTGGCGATCCCGGCGGATGCCAAGAATGTCGCGGAGGCCTACGAGCTGATCAATTATCTCTACCGTCCCGACGTCGCCGCCAAGAACTCGGATTTTCTGTCCTACGCCAACGGCAACCTGGCGAGCCAGAAATTGATCGATCCCAAGATTCTGGGCGACAAGAACATCTATCCGGATGACGTGACGCTTGCGAAATTGTTCGTCATCACCGCGCGCGATCCTGCAACCCAACGCATCATCAACCGGCTCTGGACCAAGGTGAAGACGGGGAGGTGACGCGGTCATTCCGCGCGCGATACGCTGAGCTCATAAGGGCGTTCGACAGGCAATAGCGCTTGAGCTTGATCCAATTTATCGTCCTTCACCAAACGGTGTATCGCGTTCGCAAGGTCCGTAATGTCGGTGATCCTCTTTATCCATTGATTGACGAATAGAGGGACGGCCCCTCCGCTGAGGCCGATCTGAATGGCGCGATAGCTCAGCGGCTGGAGATGCAGATCCCGCTCCGGGTCCCACTGAATCCGCACCGGCGAAGCGTTTTTTAGATTGGCCCAATCTTGGTGGCTCATCGATGGTTCGGGATGGCTCGGGCAGCTATGCGCCAAGGCCCATTCAAAACCCTCTCGGCTCATATCGATCGCCAAAATCCGGCGCTGGCCTTCATCTTTAAATCCCCAACCAGAACGGTACATCATCCAGAGAAATGACGGCTTGATCCACGTCATTCGATCCATCTTGAAGGGTGGAGAAACGAAAGTGCCGTTGGCTAGAGCAGTGTTGGCGATCTGGTCATTATACGCTTGATAGACGCGGATCGTATGCTCGTCGTAGACGGCGCGAATCTGGTGCTGGGGGATATCGCTCATGGCGGGACCGACTTTTTTCGAACGGGTAGAGTCGATAGTCGCTTTGATACGATCTCTGTCGGGTGTCTTTAGGGAAGGAGTGTGAAGATATTGAATTCGGTGACAGCCCTACCGCCAGCGGCGGTGCAGCCACAGCCATTGCTCCGGATATTCGCGGATCCAGCCTTCGACCACCGAGGTGATCGCCTGCGTGGTGCCCTGAACGTCGATCTTGCCGTGCTCGTCGCGCACAGGCTTGACTTCCTCGGTCAGTTCGGCCCGGAAGCGGTGGCCGGGCAGGCGGATGATGCGCACGCCATGGACTGGGCATTCGACCTGACGGAGGAGGCGCGCCAGCATCGGGTTGGCCCTGGTCTTGCGGCCGAAGAAGGTGACCTCGACGCCGCCGGTCAGATACTGGTCGACCAGCATCGCGACGTGCTGGCCTTTCTGCAGGGCCTCGGCGAGCCGCAACGGCGCATCGCGTCCGGCCGGGATCAGCGTCCCCATCTTCACCTGCCGCATCTCCTGGATGATGCGGTCGGCGGAGGCGATGTTGGGCCGGCGATACAGGATCGCACAGTCGAGCCCGTGGGCGACGGCGGCGAGCGCCGGCATCTCCCAATTGGCGAGATGGCTTGCGAAGATCAGCGCCGGCTTGCCGTCCAATCTGAGCTGATGAAACAGCTCATGCGTGCGCCGGGACAATTCGGTGCGGCCCGCGTCCGGGTGCGCTTCGTCGTGGTCCCAGATGTGATCCATATGGGCGAATTCGGCGCCGACCCGGCCGAGATTGTCCCAGACGCCGGCGAGAATGGCCTCGATTTCTTCCGGCGTCTTTTCCGGGAATGCGGCAGTCAGGTTGGCGCGGCCGATCCGCTGCTCGCGGAGTTTGGGCCCAATCAGCCCGGCGATCCGGGCGAACAGGTTCACGGTCTTGTCCGGATCGAAGTAGCGGGTGGTGCGCAACAGGCCGATGGTCAGCGCGCCGACGGCGGCCTCGCCGAGCGGCTTGGTCGCGTGCCGAAGCCGCGCCTTGGTACGAGCCAGCAAGGGATGCATATCTGCGGCTACAGCGCGATGAGTTTTGGATGAATGGTCATCGCGCTCGAGCTTCTCGTTTGCGCATGATCTCCGCGCAAACGCGTTCCGCGTTTGTCGCGAGGGAAAACCGGTGCCCACCCATCGGGTCGTAGCCCGAGGGCATGCTTTTCCGGATCATGCGCTATGCCGATCACATCGGTTCGCGGGTCAGGATCAGCGAGGCATTCTGGCCGCCGAAGCCGAACGAATTCGACATCACGGCGGTGACGCGCGCGTCACGCGCCTTGTTGCCGACGACGTCGAACTGGATCGCGGGATCCGGGATGTCGTAGTTGATCGTCGGCGGGATGCGCTGATGCTCGAGCGTCAGCAGCGAAAACACCGCTTCGACCGCGCCCGCGGCCGAGATGGTGTGACCGACCATCGATTTGTTCGACGACACCGGAATCTCCTTGGCGCGTTCGCCGAACACGGCCGAGATCGCCAGATATTCCATCTTGTCGTTTTCCGGCGTGGCCGTGCCGTGCGCGTTGATGTGGTCGATCTCCTCGACCGTCATGCCGGCGTCCGCCAAGGCCTTGCGCACGCAGCCGATGATCGGCTTGCCGTCGGGGCTCGAGCGGGTGCGATGAAATGAATCGGTCAGCTCGCCGCAGCCGGCCAACACGCCAAGGATCGGCGCGCCGCGCGCAACGGCGGCCTCGTAACTTTCCAGCACCAGCGCGCCCGCGCCTTCCGCCATGACGAAACCGTCGCGGTTCTTGGAGAACGGTTTCGAGGCCGCCTGGGGCGGCTCGTTCTGGGTGGACAAGGCCGACAGCAGCGAGAAACGCACCAGCCCTTCCGGATTGACCGAGCCTTCGGTGCCGACGCACAGCGCGGCGTCGGTCTCGCCGCGGCGGATGGTCTCGACGCCGAGCTGGATCGAGGTCGCGCCCGATGCGCAGGCCGTGGACAGCGAGATCGGCGATCCCTTGGTGCCGAACTTCTCGGCGAGGAAATCGGCGACCGAGCCGAACTGGAAACGATGGTGATAGGACGTGAACTTTCCGCCGCCCGAGATGCGCAGGAGGTCGTCATAGGTCATGTCGGTGGTGCCGACCTCGCGACCGAGTTCCTCGCGCTGCGGCCACTCGACTTCAACGGGCGCGACCGCGAGAAACAGCGGCCCCGGAAAATCGCCCTTGGCCCCGATCCCGGCCTGGGCGACCGCCTCCTCGGCCGCAAGGCTGGCGAGGCGTTCGGAAAGGCCTGTCGATGTGAAGGGATCGATATCGAGAAAATCGACCGTTCCGGCCATCGTGGTGCGCAGGCCTTCGGTCGGGAAACGGGTCAGCGTGCGGATGCCGGATTCGCCGGCCGTGAGCTTCGCCCAATTGTCGGTCTTGCCGGCGCCGAGCGAGGTGACGACGCCCATGCCGGTGACGACGACGATCGGCCGTCCGAATTTATCGCGCGCAGCAGTCATGTTGTCCCCGCCCGTTTGTCCCCGTCCGCCCAGAGCATGATCCGTGGCTACTTGATGGCCTCGACCAGGGCCATGCCTTCGCCGCGCCAGTGCCCGGTCCCGACCACCACAATCTGGGTCGGCGGGACAGACATTTCAATCTCCACGCCCGAGGAATCGCCGGGCGGAAACAGGGCGCCGCGCGACACCGACAGCGCGGCCAGTCCTAGTCCCAGCGCGAACTGGGTCTCCATGGTGTGGCCGAACCGCGTGCCGGTCGCGCGGACCACGAAATCCGGATGGTTGGCGAGAAAGGCGCGTTCTTCCGATGTCGCAGGCTCCGCGCCGGTCGCGCCGGTGATGATGGCGCCGCCCTCGGGCTTGCCGATCTTCGACCACAGCTTCTCAAGCGTCGCGGTGACGTCGCCCGGCTGCTTGCGCTGGCTGTGATCGGCCACCGCGCTGGTCAGGCGCGCGAAAGGTTTTGCCCCGCGCGCGGTGGCATGCGCCTTGGACTCGATGACGAGAAAAGCTCCGGCCGAGCCGAGCGCGAAGCCGGAATGCTCCGTCCGCTGCCAGACCGGCGCGTATTTTTTCTTCAGGTTGAAATCGCCGAACTCGTAAAGGACCAGCAGATCCTTGCGCTCGCCATTATGCGAGCCGCCGATCAGCGCGATGTCGCTTTGGCCGGCGGCGATGCGCGCGAGCGCGATGTGGGTCGCATCGACGCCGGCGACTTCCTCGCCCATGAAGGTCCGCGACGTCCCGCAGACCCCGTGCACGATCGCGATATTGCCGGCCAACAGATTGGAGAGCTGTGCCAGGAACAGCGTCGGGCGCAAGTCGCTCATCAGCCGTTCGTTGAGGAAGCCCGGGGCGGAATTGCCCATCGCCTGCGCGTTGAGAATGCTGGTATCGACCGCGAGATCGCGCTCGCCGCCGCCGGCGGCGATGACCATGTCCATCCGGCCGAGAATGTCCTTGTCGCCCTTGACGCCTGCGGAATCCAGCGCCAGCCCGGCGGCATAGGTGCCGATCCGCTGCCAGGCTTCCATCTGGCGCTGATCGCCCTTCTTCGGGATCTGCTGATCGAAATTGAGCGGCGCCCAGGGATGAACGATGTAAGGCGCGAACGCCTTCTCATCGACGTTGACGCGCTCCTGATTGAGAGCTTCCCAGTTCGCATCCAGCCCCTCGCCGAGCGAGGTGGCAAGACCGATGCCTGTGATCCAGACTTCCGCCGGACCCGAAACGGACGCTTCGGTCATGGCAGCAGAGCCTGCTTTGGAAATCCGATGCGCTCGGCCATCGCGTCCATATGCCGGCGGAGATCAGGGTTGGGGAAGGGGACGTGGGTCAGCATGATGGTCGAGTTGCACCTCAGTTTGTCGGCGACCTTGATCTTGGCGTCGGTGATCGCATAGCCCGAGCCTTCGTGAACGAGGTTGGCTTCGACGGTCAGCACTTCACCCGGAGTGACAAAGCCGCGCATCTTGGCTTCCTTGACCGCGGCCAGAAACGGCATCCGTTCGAAGTTCATCAGCGCGAGCAACAGCCAACCGGCGGTTTGCGCCATCGCTTCGATCAGCAAGACGCCGGGCATGATCGGATAGCCCGGGAAATGCCCCTCGAAAATGGTGCTCTCCTTCGGAACCTGCGCTTCGACCGAAATGGTTTTTTCGTCCATATTCAGGTCGAGAATGCGGTCGATCAGCTGGAAATACTCGATTCTCATGACGCGCTACGTAGCGCCCGCGCCTTTGGCGGCGACCAGTTCATCGATACGGGCGCAGAGATTTTTCAGGACAAAATACTGTTCGGTCGTGGCCTTGCCGTCGTTGACTTCCTGCGTCCATTTCTCCAGCGGCAGAAAATCGAGACTGTCGATCCCCAGATCATCGATGGCATGGCTATCCGGCGTGATCGTGTCGCGCGGGATGTCGCAGGTTTCAGCGATGATCGTAGCGACCTGATCGAATGTGGAGGACATCACTAAGCCTTTGATATATTGGAGATAAGTTCCGGGAACGGCGCGGCAGGCGGGCGTTGCGCAGGGACCACCCGTTTCCTGCCACCCAGGAGTCGAATGCCCGTATAACGGAGCGCCGCACTTAGTTCAATGGAGCCGCGGAGGGCGAACCGCAGCAGATTCGGGGTAAGCCGTTCGGCCGGCTTTGGGCCGGGTTCAAGGGGTGGAAATGCGCACGCAGTCGCGCCGGCCCATCAGGACGCAATCCTGGGTCTTGCGCAAGTCGGCAATGCTCATGACAAGCCAGATGCCGATCGCCATCAGCGCGATCGTGAACGCAAAGCCCGCGATATTGCCCAGCATGCGGTGGCGGAAATCGTCCGGCGCCTCCCGCGGCCGTTCATAGCGCGACAGATCAAGCGGTTTGGGGGACGTATCCTGGCGTTGGGGCTGCGCGGCCTTGTTTCCCCGCCAATTCGGCGGTCGAACCGAATTGCGCGGTCGAAACTGGAGTACGCGATGCTCTTCCTCCGCTGCGATGGGCCGCTGGTTTTTCACTTTCCGGCTCCGGGATTCCTTATGCTTTCGAAGCTAGCACGTGGGCTGCGTCTTCTCACACAGAAAAAATGCCGTCATGGCAGGGAAGCGGCCATCTCATGTCGGCTTAGCCACGACGCCGGCATCGCACGTGAGCTTATTGTTTGAGCACGAACGCGGCGCAAATACGTTCCGTGTTGGCCCGAGGGAGCGCTCGGTGCCTGGCTCCGCGATGTGCCTGGCCCCCGCGATCCAAATGCGGGGCAAGCCTTTTCCGGATCAATGCCACTCATCCCTCGAACGTGTCGTGGAACCTGCCGTAGTCGATCCTGACCCGCCCGTCCTGCGCGGTGCTCAGGACATCCACATAGCGATGCCCGAACCGAATTTCGGGATGCTGGTAGGATTTTCGCGCGTGGACGGTTTGCGCTGCAACAACATCATACCCGGAAACCACCACGGCGAGCGAAATGTCGGCGGCTTCGAAATCCTCCGCGGTCAGTCCATAGAGCGGGCTCTTCTCGTCCAGCACGTGGAACAGCGTCCAGCTCAGGGCGAGCGCGGGGCTCTCGTTCCGCAAGAGCTGCAATTCGTCGAACCTGCGGATCCGGTGACCTTCGGCGGTCACGATATTCTTGAACATCCACAGCCGGGCATTGGCGTTGCCGATGATGTTATGCCGTTCGTTGGCGAAGCGAACCATCAGCGTCGGCACGCCCTCGTGATGCGAGATGACTGGATTGTTGGCGAACAGCAGCCGGGCGTTAGGGCGCGAGAACCGGGCGAACACCAGGCCCGTCATGACCGACATCGAAAAGATGCCGGTAAAGAGCTCCACCGTTGCGATGAAATGGCCGTAATGGGTCTGCGGATGCATGTCGCCATAGCCGGCGGTCGAGAGCGTCTCGATGCTGAAATAGAGGTAGTCGATATAGGCGCCGCCCGGCACGTTGGAGATCGGCTGATCGCCGATCCAGTAGAACAGCGCGAAGACTGCGTTGAAGACTAAAAACACCAGCGCGGCGCCGGTGATGAAGGCCGGCCAGGACGCGGTCATGCAGCGATGGCTGATATCGGCCCAGAAGCTGAGACGAGCCCCCTCGGCCACGATTTCGCGCCCGCCAAGCCGGACCACCTGCGCCTTTGATGACCCTGAGCCCCAGCTACCTATCATGTTTCCCGATCTCTCCGGGCGCAGCGGCATTTTGATCGCCTGCGCCGCCATGTCATAATCCCAGGATTTCAAGGACTTATTTGGCAGGCAACGACAGGAGTTTCAAGTTATGGCCAACACGCGCGAGCCGACGCTGCATCCGATCTCCATCCTTTCGCTGCGTCCGACGCAGATGACCGTGGGAATGCGCGAGGTCAAGGAAAAGCGCCACCGCTGGCGGGAGCACAAGTCGAAGAAGAAACAGGCGGAACTGCTCGGCAAGCACATGATCCCCGTGGTGCACGGTCCGGACGAGCACTATTACGTCGTCGACCATCACCATCTGGCGCGCGCGCTGCACGACGAGGGCGTCAAGGATATTCTGGTGAGCGTGATCGGCGACCTCACCATGGTCGGGCGCGAGGCGTTCTGGGGCGTGATGGACAACAAGCGATGGGTCTATCCCTATGACGCCAAGGGCGAGCGCAGGCACTTCAAGGATCTGCCGAAATCGGTCAGCGATCTGAAGGACGATCCGTTCCGCAGCCTCGCCGGCGAATTGCGCCGGGCCGGCGGCTTCGCCAAGGACACGACGCCGTTCAGCGAATTCTTGTGGGCGGATTTCCTGCGCCGCCACATGGCGCGCAAGATCGTGGACGAGCATTTCTCCAAGGC
>WNFC01011294.1_pt1 | contig 10197 bp, 11 predicted proteins | sample 5400541 | NCBI WGS metagenome assembly WNFC01 (sample SAMN13153342, study PRJNA577476) | soil metagenome | isolation source: 120 cm saprolite under Douglas fir tree site 2 hole 2 replicate 1 | place: USA:California | collected 2015-04-18 | reverse complement strand
CTGAATTCCATAGTGGTCCAGCAGCTTGCGGCTTTGACGTGTATCTTCACACGCCACCAGGTCCGCCTCTTTCAGAATGCGGACTGCCCGATAAGTGATGTCCTCCAGATTACCAATGGGAGTTGCCACCACATAAAGCGCGCCTTTTTTTACGGTGCTGGACATTATTTTGCGAAGCGTTGTTTACGGTGTTCAAAGGATAGCATCCATTTAACTCGGTATCGGCGACTCAGGATGCGTTCCCAACAGCAGCCTCAATTGATGTCCTGAATGCGGTGGTCCGGTGGAACAAACCATTACCGCTCCGGCTGTGCAGTTCAAAGGCACAGGCTGGTATGTGACTGACTACGCCAACAAAGGTGGCAAGGACAAATCCGCGTCGGGCTCAAAAGAAGCTAAAGACGCAACAGAGAACAGCGGCTCGTCTGGCGATAGCGGGGACAAGAGCGAAAAGAAAGATACGGATAAAAGCGATAAGAAGGAAACCAAAGACTCAAAGCCAGCGAAATCAGAGAGCAAAGAAAGCAGTAAGAAGAAGTAAGCGCGCAATGCGAGGATTTTTTCCGACCACGGCATTAAGCGTTCTCATCGATGGTAGTGGACGGTGTGCCCCCAACCTTGTCATCCCGCGCAAGCGCGAGCCGTTTTGCGGTGAGCGCGAAGAGAGGGACCCCGAGGATGCGAGCAGTGGAAAAGCAGATTCAAGGCATTCTCTACTGAATATCCGCACAACTCTCGCCTGAGAGACTAATTTGATAGAAGCCCCCTCTGTGAACTTCACGCTGCCTTCCGAATGGCTTCAAACGGCGACTCATCAAACCTTGCATAGAGATCGCTCGGGCCGCGGAATACGCTTATGCATCCCGCTTCGCGCAAGGCCTGTTCCGTCCAACCGCCACTCAAAACGCCAATGCACGAAATGGATATCTGCGCAGTGGCCTGTGCATCAAAGGGCGTATCGCCAACGGCGATCACCTGCTGGGCTGGCGGATTTCCCAGGCGATTCATGGCTGCCGCGAAGATATCCGGATGCGGCTTGCTCTGGGCCGCATCATTCGCTGACGTTTTGTGCTCCACCAGATCAGCCACACCCAGCAGCTTCTCATAAGCTTCCACTTCATCTTCCTTGGCTGATGACGCCAAAACAATCTTGGCGCCTGTGTCATCTTTAATTCTCCGCAATAGCTCCGGCACCATGGATAAAGGCCGGATCAGATGCTGATACTTCTTCTTAAAAAGTTCGCCGCGGAATTGGTCGAGCTCTTCGCCCTCGGTTTCCAGATCGGCGCGCGAAAGCAGCGTCTTCAACAACTGGTCGCCGCCTTTTCCAATCTGGCTGCGCACGCGCTCATACGCCACCTCGTGTCCGAAGTGGCGTAGCGCCTGCTGCCAGGCAAGGGCATGCACGTCAACCGAGTCCGTTAACGTCCCATCAATATCAAAGATCGCGGCTGACAGCGTGGGCATTGAGTTTTCTTAGGGCTTAAGCGGCGGGGACCTTCTCGCCTTTCTGTCTTGCCTTCGACAAACCAATGGCGATCGCCTGTTTCCGGTTCTTCACAGGATGTTTGCCGGAACGCATATGCTTCATTTCCGTTTCAACTTCTTTGCCGGCCTTGGGGCTATAGCGCCTGCTACTCGATTTCTTTTTGCTGGAGTTTTTCTTGCTGCTCGTCTTGCTGCGACTGGAGCTGGATCTCGTGCTGCTGGAACGTTTCTTGGAACTGGATTTCTTCTTCGCCCGTTTTTTTGTTGCCATAAAAAGTTCTCCCTGCCATGTGAGACGTAAGAACATGTGCGTGGGTTGGCAGCGAGTTGTTGTCGGGTGAGCAAGCGGGGGACTAATGACGCAGACAAAGCAAATCGGGTGACCTGTTGGTCGCTATAGCAGCGACGAACAAAGTCGCCCGATCAAGCATTGAACTTAATTACATTTTCTTCTGGCGTCCAACGGCTGCCTGGCCTTCACCGGCCGCAGTGCGTCCGCTGACGGTGAAGATCATTTGCCGCTTCGGCACATCAGCTTCCACCACGACGTGATCGCCGTGAAGAACTTCGCCTTCCAGAATCTTCAGCGCCAGCGGGTCCTGGATCATACGCTGGATTGCCCGCTTCAACGGCCGCGCACCATACGCACGGTCGTAGCCTTCCATGAACAGCAGTTCTTTGGCAGCCTGCGACAACTCAATGGTGATCTTGCGATCAGCCAGCAGCTTGCGCAGATCGTCGAGCCGCAACTCGATGATGCGTGTGAGTTGTGCTTCGCCGAGTGGCTTGAACACAATGATGTCATCCACCCGGTTCAGGAACTCAGGACGGAAGTGCTGCCGCAAAGCTTCCATCACCTGAACACTGGCTTCGGCGAACGCTTCTTCTGACGCCACGCCTTCGGCCTGTAAATAACTGGCGCCAATATTCGACGTCATAATGATGACCGTATTTTTGAAGCTGACGGTACGCCCACGCGAATCGGTCAGGCGGCCGTCATCCAGAATTTGCAGCAGGATGTTGAACACATCCGGATGCGCCTTCTCAATCTCGTCGAACAGCAGCACCGAGTATGGCCGGCGCCGCACTGCTTCTGTAAGCTGGCCGCCTTCGTCATAGCCAACATATCCCGGAGGCGCACCGATCAACCGCGCCACGGCATGCTTTTCCATGTACTCGGACATATCAATCCGCACCATGGAATGCTCATCGTCAAACAGAAATTCTGCCAGCGCCCTCGCCAGCTCCGTTTTGCCGACGCCCGTTGGTCCCAGGAAGATGAATGAGCCAATCGGTTTATTCGGATCGCTCAACCCCGCGCGTGATCTTCGGACCGCATTAGCCACACGAATCAGCGCATCATCCTGCCCGACCACGCGCTGCCGCAGACGGTCTTCCATGCTCACCAGCTTGCGGACTTCGCCTTCCAGCATCTTCGACACAGGAATGCCCGTCCACTTAGCGACAATTTTCGCAACGTCCTCTTCATCCACCTCTTCCTTCAGCATCCGGCTGCGGCCGGTCTTTTCCTGTTCGTCTGAGAGACGCGCCAGCTCCGTCTCCGTCTGCCGCAGGTCGCCGTAACGGATCGCTGCCACGCGCTCCAGATTGCCTTTGCGCTCCGCCTGCTGCTCTTCCAGCTTGAGCTGCTCGATTTTTTCTTTCAGTTCACGGATGCGACCGATCTCTTCCTTCTCCTGCTTCCAGCGGGCTTTCAGACGATTGGAGGTCTCGCGGATCTCCGCCAGCTCGCGTTCAACCGCAGCCAGCCGCTCGCGTGAGTTCGCGTCATTCTCTTTCTTCAGCGCCTGCCGCTCGATCTCCAGTTGCATGGCTTTACGTTCAAGCTGGTCAATCTCCGTGGGCATGGAATCAATCTGTATGCGCAGGGAAGACGCGGCTTCATCAATCAGGTCAATTGCCTTGTCGGGGAGAAAGCGATCGGTGATATACCGATGCGAGAGGGTGGCTGCCGCCACGATCGCCGAGTCCTTGATCCGCACGCCGTGGTGTACTTCATACTTTTCTTTGAGCCCGCGCAGGATAGAGATGGTGTCTTCCACGTTCGGCTCGCCCACCAGAACAATCTGGAAACGCCGCTCCAGCGCAGCATCTTTCTCAATGTATTTGCGATATTCGTTCAACGTGGTCGCGCCAATCGCGCGCAGCTCTCCCCGGGCCAGCGCCGGTTTGAGCATATTGCTGGCGTCAATAGCGCCTTCCGCCGCACCCGCACCAACCAGGGTATGCAGCTCGTCAATAAACAGAACAATCTGGCCGTTGGAGTCTTCAATCTCTTTCAATACGGCCTTCAGACGATCTTCAAACTCGCCGCGATACTTTGCTCCGGCCAGCATCGATCCCAGATCGAGTGACACCACGCGCTTGTTCTTCAAAATCTCCGGAACGTCGCCGGAAACTATGCGCTGCGCCAGCCCTTCCACAATGGCGGTCTTGCCCACGCCCGGTTCTCCAATCAGCACCGGGTTGTTCTTCGTCCTGCGCGAAAGCACCTGGACTACGCGACGGATCTCTTCATCGCGCCCAATCACCGGATCAAGTTTGCCGCGACGCGCCAGCTCCGTCAGGTCCTTGGCATAGCGCTCCAGCGCCTGAAACTTGCCTTCCGGATTCTGATCGGTCACGCGTTGTGATCCGCGAATGGTCGTCAGGGCCTTGAGAATAGCGTCATATGTCACTCCGGCCTGGGCGAGAATCTGCCGGGCCTCATTACTCTTGTCTTTGTCTTCGGCAATCGCCAACAGAAGATGTTCCGTGGAGACGTATTCGTCTTTAAACTTGTCGGCTTCCTTGAATGCCTGCTCAATGATCCTTTGCGCGGACGCCGAAAGCCTGGCGTCCATCACGCCGCCGCCAGACACTTTGGGCAGGCGCGTAATGCGCTCCGTCACCTGGGACAATACATTCGCCGGGTTGGCGCCAAGCCGCGTGAGCACAGGCGTGATGATGCCTTCGCGGTCCTGCAGCAGCGCCGCCAGTATGTGTATAGGCAGCAACTCAGGATTTCCATGCTGCGAAGCTGTCTCGGTCGCCTGCTGGATTGCTTCCTGTGACTTGACCGTAAATTTGTCCCAACGAATTGCCATGATTGTTTTTCTCCTGCTGTCTGTTACTGGTTACTTAGATTCGGCGGGCACTGGATGCACTCGATGATGACTGCCAATTTTTTCAGTGAGTCCTGCCTGCCGTCTGTATATCTACGCAGTCCACCTTTGCTTTATGCTGTCACCCTTTAACTCTACGCCCGGAAAACTCTTCGCCTCCTGAAGAACGACGAGCGGCCTGAAAACAGAATGGGAAGGCCTGTGCCTCCCCATCCTTGGTACGTCACCGCAATTGTTGATCTTGCATTAGCCCTGCAAGGTTTTGTTGCCATTGCTGACCTTGATTTGTTTCGGCTTGGCCTCAGCACGTTTGCCGATGGTGATCTTCAGCAGGCCCTTGTCATAGCTTGCTTCCACCTTCTCAGCATCTACCGTGCTGGGTAGCCGGAAGGTCCGCGCAAACGAGCCATACCGGCGCTCAATGCGATGGAAGTTCTCTTCCTTCTCTTCTTTTTCGAACTTGCGCTCACCGCTCACGGTAAGCAGGTTGTTCTCCAGGCTTACGTTCAGGTCGTCCTCATTCACGCCCGGGACTTCCAGTTTCAACACCAGATTGTGCTCGTCTTCGTAAATGTCAACGGCTGGAACAAAGGAACCAGCGGCCAACTGCTCCTTGCCGGGCGTTTCAGCAAAGTTCTCAAACAGACTCGTGAAACGGTCCTGCAATGATGCCAGCTCGCGGAAAGGGTCAATTCGGGTAATCATTGTCATTGGTATTCCTCCAAACATATGTATCTAAAACTGCTCACGCTGACTTAGATGCAGGTTGATGACAAGAGGAGCATAAAATATGAGTGCGTCGTTGTCAGTATGCAAAGGGGAATATATTTGGTTTACTTTTAGCCACTTACGTGATGCTACAGATCGCGCATTTCAGGTAAAAAGTCTCTGGAACGCCTAGAAGGATGGGGTGGTCTTTGGCCTGAGTCCGTTTTTCGATGATCCTGGCTGAGCGATGAGCGTCCTGAGCAGCTTCGCCCAGCATGGTGAGGAATTCGTCTTCGCTCACGGCAAAAGAGCATGAGCAGGTAACCAGAATGCCTCCTGGCCGCAGCATCTTCATTGCCCGCAGGTTAAGTTCCTTGTAGCCGCGGAGAGCAGCTTCCACGTTCTTCTTAGATCGGGCAAACGCCGGCGGGTCGAGAACGATGGTGTCATATTGCCGACCTGCGTCAGCATAGTCGCGCAGCAGATCAAAGGCGTTGGCTTCCACCCACTCGATCTCGTTCTTCGATCCGGCATTCAGCTTTTCGTTCTGCTCCGCTATCTCCAGCGCCTCGCGCGACATGTCAATCGCGGTCACGTGATCGCACACGCGGGCCAGATGTAAGGCAAACCCGCCGTGATAGGTGCATACGTCCAGAGCTTCACCCCGGGCATAGGTGGCTGCAGACGCATAGTTTTCGCGCTGATCCAGGAATGCTCCGGTTTTTTGCCCGCTCAGACCGTCATAATGAAAGCTGACTCCATTCATGGTGACCGTCGTGGAGCTCTTGCTGCCTTGAATCAGGCTCGACTCCAGAGCTGGAAGCTGTTCCAGGCTACGAATGCGGTCGTCCACTCGCTCAATGATATTTTCCACTCCGGTAAGTTCACGCAAGGCAGCTACAATCGCCGACCGTCGCTCCGGCCTGTCCCACGCCTGCGTGAGGACCTGCAGGGTGACTACGTCGTTGTAGCGGTCCACCACCAGACCGGGCAGCCGGTCAGCTTCACTGAACACCAGCCGGTACGCATTTGAGTCACGGACAATCAGCCGGCGATAGTTCACTGCCTCGCCTAACCTGTCTACCAGCAGCTCCAGCAACTTAGCTTCAGAATCAATGGCATCGCTCGCCAGCATGCGCAGCTTGATTTGCGATGATGAGCTGAAGACGGCCGATCCCTGCAGCTTGCCTTTGGTATTGACCACATGCACCAGCGACCCAGGCAGGGCAGTGCCATCATTCAAGACGTCAGAGGCATAAATCCATGCATGTCCGGCACGCAGGCGGGCTGCGGAACGGTCATTAATAATGACCTTGGGAATACCTGCTTTGGGAGATGTTTTTGAGATTGACGCGCTGTTGGGCATTGCCTAACAGCATATAGGAACGCAGTTACTGGGCGGGAGTGGACTCTGGCGCCGGCTCGGCCTCTGCCTGGTTTTCTGATTGGTTTTCTGATTGTGTCGCGCGGGCTTTTTTCTTCTTTGGAGCGGCATCCGGAGGAAGTGCAGGTTCGTGGGTGGGATCGTAAAACAGAATCCGTCCGCATGAGCTGCAGGTAATGATCTGCTCGTTGGTCGTCAGTTCCTGCCACGTCTGCGGCCGGATCATGACAAAGCAGGCCTGGCATTTGGAATCACGCGCTTCAGCAATGGCGAATTTGCGGGCCCGCAGTACGCGGTCATAGTGCGCCAGATTGGTATCAGACACGCCGGCGCGCAGACCATCGCGTTTCTGGTTCAGCCCTTGCAGCAGCTTTTCATCTTCAGCCGTCCTGGCCCTGGCTTCGTTCTTTTCCTTCTCGACGGCGGCAGCTTCAGCCTTCAAGTCAATCTCAGCGGCCTTCAGGCTCTTTTCTTCTGATTCCATAGAGACCATGAGCTCCAGGATCTTGTCTTCAGACCCGCTGATCTCTTTTTCCGCGAACTCCACCTCGTGCATGAGAGCACGGTATTCGTCATTGGTCTTTACGCTGGTGGATTGGCTGCGGTACTTGACGATTTTCTGCTGGGCGGTCTGAATATCAGCTTCAAACTTGCGCCGGCTGGCCTCATTGTTCTTGATGGCCGCTTTGGCTTGCTCGACCTTGGCTTTGTCCCCGGCCAGCTTTTCCTCGATGGCGGCCACCCGTTTGGGCAAAGCCGCTACCTCGTCGCTCAGACGGCCAATCTCGCGATCAACTTTTTCCAGCTCAATCAGCTTTTCCAGATCAGAATTCATGGGTAGGTGTAGACTCGATTCTAACACCGGAAACTGCGCTTCACCCCGCGTTTTATACCCTTAACTAGGTTTTTATACCGATTGTCCGCCCCGGCCTGCCAAACTTACATTCACGAGAATGATTGTGGAACTTACAAGATTATTGTTAGGGCTCTTGATTACGCTCTTTCATCGTCCTCTGGCGACGATGGTTATGCATCATGAACGCACTCTGGACGGCTTCCTCCGCAGCCGCGGCGTGAACTTTCCGCCTCCGCCCAGCGACGCTACCGCACAAAACATCTACTTTGTTGTGGGCGTCTTTATCTGCCTGCTTGAAGCAGGCAAGATCTGGTTCGGAATCAGTTCCTAGAGAAACCCTTCCTCGCTGCCGCAGGCTTCCCCTAAAACAAAACCGCCGGAACATTGCTGTTCCAGCGGCTGATTTAATCCTGAAAAGCTTGTTATGCGTCGGCGGTAACTTCCGGGAACTTCAGCTTGCTCTTGGCCAGCGCTTTGGTAAGCAGGTCTTCGATCTCCGGCTCAGGAATGCTACGGGCCATAGCCAACTCAGTTACCAGCAGGTAGCGGGCGCGCTCCATCATTTTCTTTTCGCGGAAGGAGAGAGGCTTTTCCTTGCCCAGCAGGAGCAGACTTTTTAATACGATGGCCACTTCAAGCAGCGAGCCGGTCCGCATCTTGTCAGAGTTCTCTTTGAAGCGGAATTTCCAGTCCTGGTGATTGTCACATTTGCCGTCAGTCAGGAAGTTAATGATCTTTGTGACCTCGCCGTTCTTCACCACCGGGCGGAGTCCTACCATTCCAACGTTGTTAAACGGCACCTCCACGCGCAAGCTGCTAGCCTTGATCTTAAGCAGGTAAAACTTTTGCACGTTAAGGCCTATGGTCCGGCTGCTGATCTGTTCAATCACGCCAACACCATGATTCGGATAAACTACTGCGTCGCCGATTTGAAAGCTCGATAATTGACCACTCATGAGGACACCAGATGGGGCTTCTTTCTGCGGGGAAACGGCTCAGAGTAAACGATTATAGTCCCAGAGGGTTCATTAAGCAATTTTTGCCACGTCTCGCGACCTAAGTAGCTTTTATTCAATGGCTTGGCAATCGCAAACGGCAGCGGTAGTCGGCATGCGCCCTGGGGGTTTATAATTCACGCTTGTATCTCGGCTGAAAAATGGCCATGAGAACAGGAGTAGTACTTCCGCAAAATGCCAGAGCATATCAAGAAGAGACTTGAAGAAGAGATTCGCGCTCTGGAACACGAGCTGACCTACGATCTCCCCAAGGAAATCAAGAAAGCGGCCGCCCTGGGCGATCTCAGCGAGAATGCGGAATACCACATGGCCAAGCAGCGCCAGGAACTGGTGAATGCCCGTCTGGGCCAGCTCAAGAGACGCATGGGCGAGCTCGCTCTGGTGAACTTGGCCAATATCCCTAAGGACCGGGTCGCCTTTGGTTCGCGCATCAAGGTATTCGATAACACCAAGGAAGAAGAGATCGAATATAAGCTGGTGACCAGCGAAGAATCGGATGTAAGCAAAGGATTGATCTCGTCCACCTCGCCCATCGGGAAGGCTTTGATCGGGAAAAAAGTTGGCGATACTGCTACGGTGGTTACGCCTAACGGCAACCGGGAGATGGAGATACTGCACCTCACCACCATCCACGACGAGGCCCAATGACCTGGACCGGAGCGTTTGGACGATCCTGCCGGGTTCTGCTGCATGCGATTGTCCGTGGCCTGGCCCTGACCCGGATTTCTCCCAACGTACTCACCTTCATCGGCCTGGTCATCAATATCATTGCCGCTATTCTTTTCGGCTACGCCAACGGCCACAACTATCAACGGCTGTTCCTTTATGCCGGACTGGTCATTATCGCTGCCGGCATCTTTGACATGGTGGATGGCCGCGTGGCCCGCGCCACCAACCAGGTCACCACCTTCGGCGGCTTCTTTGACTCGGTGATCGACCGTTACAGTGATGTGGCGCTCTTCTTCGGCCTGCTCGTCTATTACGCTCGCGCGAACCACTTCTTTTATCTGGTGTTAGTGGCCGTGGTGATGGTGAGCTCCGTCATGGTGAGCTACACACGGGCCCGCGCTGAATCATTGATTGGATCCTGCAAAGTCGGCTTCATGGAGCGGCCGGAGCGGATCGTGCTGGTGATCATCGGGGCGCTCTTTGCTCGCTGGGGAGCAATGGCGCCGGTACTGTGGGTGCTGGCTGTTCTCTCTACTATCACGATCATCCATCGCATCGCCTACACCTACCAGCAGACGCGCATCCTCGACGCAAAAGCAGCCGCCCAGGCCGCAACGGCAGCCCAACCATCAGCGGCGATGGCTGACGCAAGCAACCCTCAGCAAGGCAAGAAGCCTGCGCAGCAAGTACCTTCGTTTAATTAGTTGGGTTTTAAGCCCCGAGCGGAGCGAGGGGTCCCTGTAATCTTCCAGATCGAAGGGCATATCTAACACCATTTCACCTTGTTGTGACCAAAACGCGGGAGTTCCAGATAATTTCAACGGTAGGCCCCCCTCGCTTCGCTCGGGGTTAGAAGCAAATGCAAGAGCTAGCAGGTCGCGGTCAGATGATCGGGATCAATTTCCAGTGTCAGTCCCACTCTCGAAGGTTTCGGAACAATCGGCGCCGCGA
>WNFC01010703.1_pt1 | contig 10197 bp, 6 predicted proteins | sample 5400541 | NCBI WGS metagenome assembly WNFC01 (sample SAMN13153342, study PRJNA577476) | soil metagenome | isolation source: 120 cm saprolite under Douglas fir tree site 2 hole 2 replicate 1 | place: USA:California | collected 2015-04-18 | reverse complement strand
CATCAATCCACGGCGCGCCCACCAGCTCAAAAGGTGTATTGGTTCCGCGACCCACGGAGATGTTGGTGCTCTCAATCACGGCCACACCCGTATAAAGCGACGCTTCATAAACCGACCGCAAATTGGGCGAAGGATTCGTCCAGATAATCCCGGTGGAATCGAACCAGTCTCCACGCAGCCAGCCCTGCATGGGAACCACGCGCAAACGGGCGCCGATCTTTTTTTCCACGTTGTACATCTGCGCCAGCTCGCCCAGGGTCATGCCATGACGAATCGGGATGGGAAAATAGTTGGTGAAGCTCGGCAGGTCGGCCGACGACAAGGGGCCCTGCACCACTGCTCCCGTCACCGGATTGGGACGGTCAAGGATGATCACTTCCACATTCGCCGCCGCTGCTTCTTCCAGCAGATAACCCAGCGTCGCCGGATAGGTATAGAAGCGCGCTCCCGCATCCTGTATGTCCATCACCACAGCGTCAAGCGATTTCAACATCTCTTGCGGAGGCCGCCGTTTGGCTTCATTGTTTCCATATAACGTAAACACCGGCACACCCGTGACGGTATCTACGTTGGGATCGCCCACGTTCATTGCGTCCACGGCGCCAAAGATACCGTGCTCGGGACTGAAGATGACCGAAAGCTTCACGCCCGGCACCGCATTCAGCACATCAATGGTGCGCTTGCCTTGCGAATCAAGTCCCGTCTGGTTGGTCAACAGGCCGATCTTGATCTCACCCTTTTCTTTGCCGGCTTTCAGTTCTGCAAAATCATCTTTTTCCAGTACGTCAATCCCGGTCAGCACGTGCCCATTGCGTGAAGATACATGGCGCGAAGCCGCGGCCGCTTCACTGTAGCCCGTCATGGACAACAGCTTCTCTCGCGACGGTGCGCTTACATCCAGCTTCAACGTGGTCGCTACGGCCGTGGCTACACGTGAACGCAAAGACACCACCGGCGCGTTCGCCAGCCGCTGACGCACGCTGTTGGTCAACAGAATGATGTAGGTGTTGGTGTTGGGATCGATCCACATCGACGTCCCTGTGAAACCCGTATGCCCGAACGATCCCACGGGCAAAAACGCTCCCCGGTTGCTCGAGAACGGCGAATCAATGTCCCACCCCAGCCCGCGGACTTCCAGCGCGTTCGGCGGTTGTTGCGGCGTCGTCATCTTCTCAATGGCATCCGGCGTAAGGATGGTTTCGCGGTCAATTAACGCCTGCGCATAGCGTGCGAGATCGCCGGCGGTGGAAAAAACACCCGCATGTCCGGCAACTCCACCCATTCTTTGCGCTGTGGGATCATGCACTACGCCCCGCAGCAAACGATGGTTATCCACCCATAACGTTTCGGCGATCTTCGGCGCCCACGACGCCGGTGGCTGAAAACGCGTATGCGTCATGCCCAGAGGACCCCATATGTGCACCATGGCATATTTGTCCAGAGACAACCCGGACATCTGCTGCACCAGTTCCCCCAGCTCAATGAAGTTGATATCGCTATAGATAAACTGCGAGCCCGGCGGCGCTTGCAGTTTTTCATCATGCGCCAGGTGGAAGGCGGTGGCCTGGCCTTCCCAGCCAACGTTTAAATCCAGGTCAGGTCTTAGGCCGGAATAGTGCGTTAACAATTGCCGCAGTGTTACATTTTCTTTTCCGTTGGCGCCGAACTCAGGAATGAAATGGGATACAGGTTCATCCAGGCGCAACTGCCCGAACTGCACCAGCCGCATAATGCTGGGCGCCGTGGCCACAACTTTGGTGAGCGACGCCAGATCAAAGACGGTGTCCGGCGTCATGGGTTCGCGCTTGGGCATGAGCGCGCGATAGCCGAAGGCCTTCTGGTGAACGATATTTCCGTCATGCCCCACGAGTAGCACCGCGCCGGTGATTGCCTGGTCAGTGATCTGCTCCTGCACCAGCGCGTCCACGGCACTGAAATCGCCGGTTTCGCGAACTTCAATGGGATGGTGCTTTTTCTTTGCTTTGGGTTTTTTCTTTCCGGCCGCCGCCCCGGACACGCAGCTCAGCGCCAGAAGCACAAAAATGCACCAGACAGTTAACTTCATCCATGATTTCATCGGTGAACTGAGTGTGTTATAAACCGGAAACAAAAGCAACTTAAGGACGCCTCTGCACCAAGTTACTAACAGCCTGATACCTCGCGATCTCGGCGCCCAAGCCACCCGATTCCAGCGCGCGCTTGACGTTCTTCGCGCCGGCATCGCCCAGCACGCATTTCCTGGCGCTGCCACCGCCATTACCCACCAGGGGAAACTTGTGTGCCTGGCAGGCCTCGGTCATTTCACTTATTCGCGCTGTTCGCGGGCAATTAAGGCTGACACCGTATTCGACCTGGCATCCGTGACCAAGGTAGTGGCCACCACTGCAGCCTGCAAGCTGTTATATGACCGCGGCGTCTTCGAGTTGGATCAGCCAATTGAGAAGGTGCTGCCCGAGTTCAGCCAGTTGGTACCCGATCCCCGCCGGGCTCTGGTCACGTACCGCATGCTGCTGGCCCATTCCTCCGGACTTCCGGCCTACATCAAGCTCTTTCAAACGGCCACAACGCCGGCGGACCTGATGGCCCAGGCCTTCGCGGTGCCGCTGACTGCCGATCCCGGCAGCCGGGCGGAATATAGTGATATCGGTTTCATCCTGCTCGGCGAAGCCCTCCAGCGCATTACCGGCCAGCCACTGGACCAGTTCTGTCACCGTGAGATCTTCCAGCCGCTCGGCATGGCTTCCTGCCGCTATTTGCCGGCCCCGGATCAGAAGCGGCTGATTCCGCCGACCGAAAAAGACCGCACCTTCCGCCATCGCCTGGTCCAGGGCGAGGTCAATGATGAAAACGCCTACGTCCTGGGTGGCGTGGCTGGGCACGCCGGGTGTTTTGCCTGCGCTGAAGACGTGGCTTTGTTCGCCGAATGCATGCTGCGCGGCGGAAGCCTGCAAAACCAGCCACAAAACCTGTTGATCCAGCCCCACACTGTGGAAATGTTTACACGCTGTGAGCCTTCTCCGGCCGGAACCTCTCGGGCTCTTGGCTGGGACACGCCTTCCGCACAGTCATCTTCTGGAAAGTACTTTTCGACAAGTTCCTTTGGCCACTTGGGCTATACCGGTACTTCCCTGTGGATTGATCCGGAGCGTAAACTCTCTGTTACTCTTTTAACCAACCGCACCTGGCCGGACCGCGGTTCGCAAGCCATCAAACAGATCAGGCCTGCGTTCCACGACGCGGTGTTTGAAGTATTTACGCCGAAATAATTAACGCCGAGGCATTAACGCCGAAGCGTTAGCGTCGAGACAATAGAGTGACCGCCAGTCAATCCCCCATTCGCGATCTTGGAACTGAACGCCAGAATCCCAGCTCATCCGAACTGGATACGCTGTCGGCGCTTGAGATCGCGCGCATTATCAATCAACAGGACCAGACCGTTGCCGCCGGGGTGGAAAAGTCGCTGCCCCAGATTGCCCAGGCGATTGACGCCATTGCTGAAGCCATTGCCGCCGGCGGGCGTCTCATTTATGTGGGAGCCGGAACCAGCGGACGCCTTGCCGCCCTGGACGCCTCCGAATGTCCGCCTACTTTTGGCACTGATCCGAAAACAGTGCAATATGTGATCGCCGGCGGCGAAAAGGCCCTGAGCCGCGCCACCGAAGGCAGCGAGGATTCGCGTCCAAAGGGCCGCGCCGATATTTCCAAACGCAAGCCGTCTAAAAAGGACGTTATTGTCGGGGTCGCCGCCAGCGGACGCACCCCCTACACCATCGCTGCCGTTGAGTTTGCCCGCAAAAAAGGCGCAAAGACCATAGCCGTGGTCTGCAACCCCAGTTCAGAGCTGGGCCGTGCTGCGGAAATCGAAATCGTGGCCGATGTGGGCCCTGAAGTGCTGTCCGGATCAACGCGTATGAAAGCTGGCACAGCACAAAAAATGGTCCTGAACATGCTCACTACTGGAGCCATGGCGCGTCTTGGTTACATCTATGGGAACCTGATGGTCAACGTGCACACGAAGAATAAAAAGCTGGTGGAACGCGGGCTGGGAATTCTGGAGAAAGCTGCCGGAACTGATCGCAAAAAAGCGGCCCGGCTTTTGCGGGATTCAAGCAACCAGGTCGCTGTCGCGCTCATCATGTCCAAGTCTGGTTTGGGCCGCGGGAAAGCCGTAGAAAAACTGCGGCGCTATAAGGGAAATGTCCGAAGAGCCATAGAAGAAAGATGAATTACGATGCGGGTGATCTAAAATGAAGATGATACCCAAGCGGCAAAATGTCGGCTCCGCGCAAGGTCCCACAACACCGGGTTTGCTGGAAGCCGTAAATGGCGATTTGAGAAAACAGCCGGTGCGTGTACGCGCGATCCGCATTGATGGTTCGCAGGTGACGGTACCTGAAAATCTTATGGACAAGTTCGTAGTTCGCGGAGGCAATCCGCTGGTCGGTTCAATACGCGTGAGTGGCGCAAAAAATGCCGCTCTGCCCGCGATGGCGGCTGCCATCCTCACCGAAGAGCCAGTGGTCCTGGAAAACATCCCTGACGTCCGCGACATACAGACGGAGCGCAACCTGCTTGTCTCCATGGGCGCGGAAGTGGAGCTGGGCTATGGACGCGCCTCGCACCGCACCACCATGTGCTGCCGCAACCTGGTCAATCCGGAAGCTGCCTATGAGCTGGTGAAGACCATGCGTGCTTCCACCCTGGTGCTGGGTCCACTGGTGGCTCGTATGGGACGCGCCCGCGTTTCGCTTCCTGGTGGTTGCGCCATCGGCGCCCGCCCCATTGACCTGCACATCAAAGGTCTGGAAAAGCTGGGAGCCACTATCACCCAGGAACATGGTTATATTGAAGCTGCGGCCGAGCGTCTGCGCGGCGGACACATCAGTTTCGACAAGATCACTGTCACCGGCACCGAAGATCTCATGATGGCCGCCACACTCGCCGACGGCGAAACCGTGATGGAAAATTGCGCCCGTGAGCCTGAAGTGGTCGACCTGGCTGTGCTGCTCAATAAGATGGGCGCCAAAATCACCGGCGCGGGTACCTCTACGATCCGTATTCAGGGCGTCAGCAAACTGGGCGGCGCTCGTCACCGCATTATCCCCGACCGCATTGAAGCTGGCACGTTCGTTATCGCCGGCGCGCTTACCGGAGGCGACCTCACCCTTTCCAACTGCGATCCCACACATATCGGCTCGCTGTTGCAGAAGCTGGAAGACTGCGGCGTGACAGTTCGCACCACACAGGATTCCATCCGCGTGACCAACGGACACCGGCTCAAGGCCTCCGACATCAGCACGGAAGAGTATCCAGGCTTCCCCACGGACATGCAGGCGCAGTACATGGCGCTGGCGACACAGTCAGAAGGCACTTCTACCGTCACCGAAAACATATTCGAGAACCGCTTCATGCACGCACAGGAACTGGTGCGCATGGGCGCAAACATCAAGGTTGAAGGCCATCGCGCAATTGTCCGCGGACGCACTCCGCTCAGCGGCGCTGCTGTGCAATGCTCTGACTTGCGCGCATCCGCCTCATTGGTGATTGCTGCTCTCGTCGCCGAAGGCGAAACCATTCTCGACCGCGTTTATCACATTGATCGCGGTTATGAACGCATTGAAGAAAAACTTCGCGGCGTGGGCGCCCAGATCAAGCGCATCGGCGAAATGCTCCCCAAACGCACAACCGCTGTCCCGGCCGGGGTCGCTTGATAAAGGCAGCGTAACAAAAGCTGCATAGAGAAAGTCCCTCTTCCAAACAAAAACCGCGCTCACAAGCGCGGTTTTTGATTTCTTTGCCAGCCACCTGTCTGTTGAGCCACCAGCTTTGTGGAATAAAAATCTCCGCAAGGGGCCGCGGGTCCACCCTTTATGAATCGTCATCCCGAGGATCGTAAGCGAGCCCGCGCATTCATCAGCGGGCGAGCAGGTCCGAGGGACCTTGCGCTTTGCCGACTCTACAACGGTGCCGCATTCTCACGAAACAGCCAACCCTTGTCATGTTGAGCGCAGAGCAGAGGCGAATGCCGAGGCTCGGAGTCGAAACATCCCGAGGATCTTTCCCTTACCATGCGGATTCAGGAAGTTCTCTCGATAATCTTCAGACTGTAGCGTCACTATCTGTTTCGTGAGAACTCGCTGAGTCGCTTATCGTTACAACTGGCTGCACCGCGATCTTTCAACTCCGTCGTCGCCTGCGCTCCCACTGCGCTCAAGATGACCGATGCTCATGACACGGGCGTGGCGACAACCCCGAGCGAACCACGTACCTACTTCACCCCATAAAACAAATAATCCGCGCTGTACTCGCTCTTTGACTCCGCCCGTTCCGCGCCGGCATCATTCGGGGGGAAACCGCCTTTGGTCGCCACACGATGGATATACTTCGCCGCCTTCAACACGCCAGCTCCGGAGTTATTTGCAATTTCTATCAACAGCCATGGAATCGCTGCTAACTCGGGCGCGTCAGCTTTTTCCAGTAACTTCCCTTTCACCTCGCTGCCGTCATTCAGCTTCCAGGTTGGTCCGGAATAGTGCGCGCCCACCACCTCGCCTTTGCTGTCAAACAGCTCAGCGAGTGGGCCTTTGAGCACCCAGGCCAATTTGCCGTCATTGTCGCGCTGGCTGACATAAATCTGATATCCCTTCGCGTGGACCTTCAATAACTCCAATTGACCATCTGGAACTTTGAGCTTTTCTGGAATCTGCGCCACCGGGCTCTCCTTGAATGGACGAAAACGCAATGAACAAATGATGGCCGATTCTAGCACCACCGGCTTCAGTCTTTGCTCTTCACCAGCGCTTTGCGATACAACTGCAATTATGAAAATCGGCAAGAAGCTGTTCAAGCTGGCCGACGATTTCCGTGTGAACCCCGGAAAGTCCTTCCGCCTGCAAGATTTCAATCCCGCCGACACGCGCGGCCTCAACCTGAAAGATCAGGCCGACGAACTACTTCAGGAAAGCATACGGCTAATGCAGGACCGCCAGGAAAAGCTCTATGCCCAGGACGAATGGGCCATGCTGCTGATCTTCCAGGCCATGGATGCCGCCGGTAAAGACGGCGTGATCAAGCACGTCATGTCGGGATTGAACCCCCAGGCATGCCAGGTTTACAGCTTTAAGCAGCCCTCGACCGAAGAGCTAGATCACGATTTTCTATGGCGCACCAATCGCTGCCTGCCTCAACGCGGCCGGATCGGCATCTTCAATCGCTCCTATTATGAAGAGGTGCTGGTGGTACGTGTGCATCCTGAGTTTCTCGCCAAACAACATCTCCCTCAGGAGCTGGCCGGCAAGAAAATATGGAAAGAGCGCTTCGAAGACATCGCCAACCTGGAAAGTTATCTCACGCGCAATGGAACTGTGGTCCGGAAGTTTTTCCTCAACGTATCCCAAGAAGAGCAGCAGCGCCGATTTCTTGCGCGCCTGGATCAGCCGGAAAAGAACTGGAAGTTTTCTGAGGCGGACGTGCACGAGCGCGAGCACTGGAATGAATACATGAATGCCTACGAAGACATGATCCGCCACACGTCCACGCCGGACGCTCCCTGGTACGTGGTCCCCGCCGACCACAAATGGTTTATGCACTTAACCGTGGGCGCAGCGGTGCTGGATACGCTGGAAGGACTGAAGCTGGACTTTCCCAAGGTGTCAAAAACGCGACAGAAAGAGCTGGCGGCGGCAAGAGCGTTGTTGGAGAAAAGCAAGTAACTGGTTTCTTGTCTCGAGCCTCAGCGAGAGACCCCTACCGGCTCAGAGAATCTTTCCCAAAAAACCAGTCATCCCTAAGTTCGTAGGGATCCCTCGCTGCGCTCGGATTTCTTTCTTGTCTCGAGCGTTAGCGAGAGATCCCTGCCGGCTCACAGAAAGTTTGCTGCGAGCGTTCCCTTAGTTTGTAGGGATCCCTCGTTCCACTCGAGATGAAGAAACAGCAGAACGTTCCCTCGCTGCGCTCGGGATTCGTTTCTTGTCTCGAGCGTTAGCGAGAGATCCCTACCGGCTCACAAAGAGTTTCCCCGAGCGTTCCCTAAGTTTGTAGGGATCCCTCGCTCCGCTCGGGATGAAGAAAACAGAGCGTTCCCTCGCTGCGCTCGGGATTTACAACCACTACCTTCCCGCCGCCACCTTTTCTTCCACTCCAGACAATGACTGCCAGCCCCGCTTCGACAAATCCCAGAAGATCAGATATCCCGCCAATCCAGCCACGGCCAACAGGCATACGCCGATCAAGACTTCGCCAAAGATGATCTTGCCGCTGCCGAAAAGCGCGCAATAAACCATGAGGCATCCCATCGCCCAATCAAAAGCGTTGCTGCCAACATCGCGCACTTCGGCCACTTCCGGCGCCAGTTTGGCAATATGCTTCCATCCATAGATCGTTGGACGCACGCGGCGATAGAAGGCCAGCAGCTTCTGTTCCGACTCGGCCGGTGTAAGCAGCGTGGCGATCACCCAGGCCACGGTGGTGCATCCGGCGGTGATCAATGAACTCTTGGCAAAGGTCACAGGATCGTCGCCCGGCATATATTTATGCAGAATCAATGTGACGACAGCGGCCACGCTCATGGCCGAAATCTCACTCCACGCGTTGATGCGCCACCAATACCAGCGCAGGATATAAACAGCTCCAGTGCCGATGCCCAACTCGAGTACGATCTGCCATCCCTGGCCTACTGACGTCAATTGCCCGGCGACGTAGCCACTGATCAGCACCAGCACGATGGTGAGCAGGCGGCCCACGCCCACGTAGTGCCGCTCACTCTTGCTCCGGCTGATAAAGCGGCGATAGAGGTCGTTCACCAGGTACGAGACGCCCCAATTCAACTGTGTCCCCAGCGTGGACATGAAGGCAGCAAGAAAAGCCGCCACCATCACACCGCGCAACGCCGGAGGCAGATAGTCACGCAGCACCATCACGTAACCTTCCTGCGGATGAGCGCCGAACGTGGCCGATGGATGCAGCCCGCCATTGGGCGAATACACCGCCAGAGCGACCAAGCCAGTGAGGATCCACGGCCAGGGCCTCAGCGCGTAATGCGCGATGTTGAACCACAATGTGGCGCCGAGAGAATTTTTCTCATCGCGGGCGCTGAACATGCGCTGGGCAACGTAACCGCCGCCACCCGGCTCCGCTCCCGGATACCATGCGGACCACCATTGCACGCCCAGATAAGTAAGGAACGTTAGCACTGGCAATGTCCACAAAGCGCTTGATGTCCAGCCGAGATGAAAATCAGGGAAGAAGGCCAGCGGGTTCGATGTGTGGCCGCCGCTCTGCTGCGCCGCTTTGCCCACCACAGCTAGTTGCAGCTTGAGCGCCTGCATGCCGCCGATCTTTGCCACGGCGACCCATGCCAGCACAATCACCATTCCCATCTTCAATACAAACTGGAAAAGATCCGTGACCAGCACACCCCAGAGTCCGCCGATAGACGTATAAATACCAGTGAACGGAATCAGTATGAACACGCAGATCAGAAGAGCCGTATGGTTGGGCGATCCAAAGGTGTAGTGCAGCAGCTCATGTCCGCCGATGCCGAGTGTTAACGCTTTGCCCTCCGGGAACATCGGCCCCAGCAGCACGGCGATGATGCTGACCATAGCGTTGGTGACCCAACCCAGAATGAGGCAGTTCATGATCAGCCCGAGATAAAGCGCTTTGAACCCGCGCAGGAACGCCGCCGGTTTGCCGCCGTAACGAAGCTCGGTGAGCTCAACATCTGTGAGGACCTCTGCTCTTCGCCAGTATCGCGCGAAGAAGAAGACCGTAAGCATGCCACTGAGGCATGAACTCCACCACAGCCAGTTTCCGGCGATGCCCTGCGTGGCGATGACGCCGCTCACAAACAGAGGAGTGTCCGCGGCAAATGTAGTCGCGACCATGGACGTGCCGGCCAGCCACCAGGAGACGTTGCGCCCGGAGACGAAGAACTCTTCGGTGTTGCCGCTGGCGCGTCCGCGATAGTAGATGCCGATCCCCAGGTTGATCAGCAGATACCCGCCGATCACCAGCCAGTCAATCCATGTCAGCGGCATGTGTTTCCTCCTGTGGCGGAAGCTTTGCGTTTAAGGCTTTAAGTTAGTGATGGTCGCAAGTCTAGCAAACATTGATTGTTGCGTTACTGCGTAAAACAGCTTAGGTGGCTGATCAGTTATTTTTTGCTTAATTCCGGGCATTCAGTTCTTTATCTCGAGC
>WNFC01033614.1_pt1 | contig 10198 bp, 8 predicted proteins | sample 5400541 | NCBI WGS metagenome assembly WNFC01 (sample SAMN13153342, study PRJNA577476) | soil metagenome | isolation source: 120 cm saprolite under Douglas fir tree site 2 hole 2 replicate 1 | place: USA:California | collected 2015-04-18 | reverse complement strand
CTCGAGCGTGGCGGAAGAAGTGGAGAATCCCCAACGCAGCTATCCTATCGCGCTCGCGGTAGTGATTCCGCTTTCGATCGCCACGTATTTTCTGCCGACAATGTTCTCGCTCGCGGCGCTCGGCGATTGGCAGAAGTGGCACACAGGATATTTTTCCGATGCGGCGGCGTTGATTGGAGGGCCATGGCTGGGTCTTGCGATGGCCATTGCGGCGATGATCACGAATCTCTCACTGCTGAACGCCACGGTGCTGACCAGCACGCGCATGCCGTCCACGATGGCTGAGGACGGATACCTGCCGCCGGTGCTCGCGGCGCGGCATCCGCGCTACGGCACGCCGTGGATCGCCATCATCGCGTCCTGCATGATTTATGCGCTACTGGCGCAGAAAACGCTGGTGCAGCTTTTGACCATCTACATCTGGCTGCGCATTGGCGTCACGATCTTGACGGTGCTGGCATCGTGGCGGCTGCGGAAGACGCAGCCGGATTTGCCGCGGCCGTTTCGCATTCCCTGGGGACGCGCGGGATTGCTCTACGTCATCATCGCGCCGCTCGCGATGAGCGTGGTGGCGCTGGTGGGGAGCGATCCGTTCGCGCGAAAGTGGGGGCCGGTGCCGGTGCTGTTGGGGCCGGTGATGTATTTTTTCTTTCGTTTAGTCCGAGGAGAGAAGATGGCGGCCTGACCCTTCGGCGAAGCTCAGGGCGAGAGACCGGCGCTACGTGAACAAATCGAGGATGCGGTACCAGGCACCGGCGAGGGGGAGGGCCCAGGTGTGGCCGCTGCGTAGGCCGAGGGGGGCGGCAGGAAATTTGATGCCGTCGAAGGGAATGTCATTAGGGTCGCCACAAATGAGGCCGGCAAGCTTTGCGCCAAACCAAGTGGCCGCGGCAACGCCATGGCCGGCGAAACCCGCGGCAAAATACATGCCGTCGATTTTTCCAGCGTGCGGCATGACATCGAGAGTGAAATCGAGCGTGCCGCCCCAGACGAATTCTACTTTGGTGTCGTGCAGCTGGGCATAAACGCCGATCATACCGCGGCGGAGAATTTCGGCGCTCTGGCGCACGGTGTTCTCGGTTTCCGGGAAGAACGCGGCGCGGCCTCCAAAGAGCATGCGATTGTCCGAGGTGAGGCGGTAGTAGTAGAGAAAGTGTTTGGAGTCGTAGATCATGCGGTTGCGCGGGCTGAGCTCGCGCGCGAGGTCACTGGTCAAGACTTCGGTGGCGATGATGTAGGAGCCGATGGGAATGATTTTTTCTTGCAGCGCGGGAGTGGCTTTGGTGGTGTAAGCGCCGCTGGCAAGAATCACTTCGCGCGCGGTAATGGCGCCCCTTGAAGTTTGCACGCGGAATTTGCCTGCACCGTTGTCTTGCTCAAGCGCGACGGATGTGACGCGCGTGTGATCGAACAGGCACGCTCCGGCACGTTGCGCGGCGAGCGCCAGCCCGGCAGCGTACTGCGCGGGATTCAAACCAGCGCTGGTTTCGTCGACCATGCCACCAAAATAAATGTCCGAGCCAATTTCGGCGCGCAATTCGTTTTTAGGAATGATGCGCAGTTCGTGATTGAATTCGCGTTTGATCAGCGCCGCAGATTCCTCGTAGCCATCGAAGTGTGCCTGTTTGCAAGCCACTTCCAGATGGCCGCAGCGCGAAAAGCTGCAATCGATGTTTTCTTCGCGGACGATGTGTTCGACGCAATCGATGGATTCAAGAGAAGCAGCGTACATTTTGCGCACGGTGTCCCGGCCGTAACGTTTGATCAGTGTGGGCACCGGCAGCTTCATGCCCGTGAGGACCATGCCGCCATTGCGCGAACTGGCACCCCAGCCAAGAGTTTCGGCTTCGAGCACGGCAACTTTTACGCCGCGTTTCGCAAGCGAGCGCGCAGCGGAAAGACCACAGAAACCACCGCCGACAACGACAACGTCGATGTCATCCGGCAAATCGCGTAGTGATTGCGCCGGCGGCGCGATTACGGTGTCGAGCCAGTAGTTTTTTTCTTTGATGATCATGGTGTGAGAAATCGAACGCGAGGAATCTTAACATTCATCCGCTCTCGCAGGAATGCATCGAGGAACCAACAAGGGAGAAGAAAGCCAGAAGAAAAGAGATTCCTGGTGGCATATTGAAAAGGCAGACGGCAGAGAAGAACGAATCTCTGCCGTCCAGGTTACTGCGATGCGAGAAAATAAATGCTTTAGCGATCTACTGGTCCGGCGCCTCCGTCGTTGCCGAAAGTGAGCGACCACAGGCCGTCGATGGTCATGAGCGAGCCATCGGCATTCTTCACGAAGCCGATGAACTTGTGGGTGAAGCCGTTGAACGCCGCGATCCATCCGCTGCGGAAATTGCCGATGAGAATGGCGTTGCTGAACTCGCCAAAATCGCGCGTGGTCCATACGACACCCCAGGGAGCGTTGAACCAGTCGCCGTGCTCGAGGTGGCCGATGTGCTTGCCGGAGGGAGAGAACAGCTCGACGAAACCAAGGCCATCGCCGCCGACGGGGTCGTGGCGCAGAGCGTCCTGCTTGGCGTAGGTAACAAATAGGGTTCCGCCAACATTCTGCACGTTGAAGGGAGCGAAGCCGCGCGGAACGCCCTCGGCTTCGAAAGCGTCTTCATCGAGGAGCACGCGCTTGAAAGCAGAGTCGTAGACTTCCACTTTGGCAGAGCGGAAATTCGTGACGTATAGGAATTTCTTGCCGCCGACTTCGGCAGAGGTTGCGCCTTTATAGACCGCGCCATTCGCGGAGCCATTATCGGAATTGTCGACTTCAAGAACCGCATTGATCGAAGGCGGTTTGGCGCCCTTGGTAACGTTAGCGCCAGGATCCCAGCCGGAGATGGTCCCGTCTTCGGTGGCGAAAATGAAGACGGCAGGCAAGCCGGCGGGAGTGCCTTTGTCCAAAAGAAAATCGGTCCTGCTGCCATTGAAGACGACTCCGGTCGGCGCGGATTGCGTGCCAGGGGCAAAACCGGGAGGGGACAATCACGAAGTTATCAAAGGGGCTGCCCGGGGGATCCGGAAGAAACCCGGCGGGAATTGCGGTCGTTCCATCACTCCCATAAACCGTGGAGGTACCTGAATTGTTGTTGCCGACCCACCAGGGACTGCCGGAGGAGCGCGTAAGACCCCAAGGATTCTTCAGATTGGGGTCGACCGTCGGAGCCATGCCGGCGATGTCGGAGACGAGGTTCGTTTGTTTGTAGTGTTGCGCTTGCGTTACGTCTGGGAGCAAGAAAAGCGAAAGCACAAAAACTGGAAGAAGCTTCCAGGACTTACTTGTGAACGACATTCAGAATCCTTCCAAAGCGAGATTTTCGATGCGAAACACGTCCCAAGTGTTCGCAGGCGAATTTCCGCCGTCTGGACTCCGACGTATTTGATGCAAACCGAATTCCAAGGTTAGACGAGGATTCTAGAATTTCGGCAATTGAGAGGAAGGAACTTGCAGAAAAGAAGGTATGACGCAAATGGTCAAGCTCCAAAAATCTGAATCGGCGCACCGGATTACATACCAAACTTTGGAGGGATTTATTCCACGTATGGACAGGGGCACAGCCGCGGGAGAACAAGAGAAGGCTTAGGCTGTGCGAAGGACAATCAGGCTGATTTCGGGAGGGACGCCCAGGCGTACGGGAGCACCGACGGTGCCCAGGCCGCGGTTCACGTAGATGTGGGCCATAGGAACCGAAGCTGAGGCGAAGAGCGATGGGCTGAAAGCCCGGGTGGCGGAAGCGTTCGCAGCAGCACGCTCATTGGGAGCAGGTGCGAAGAGCGGACGCTGGTAGAGGCCGGCGATATAGTCGGTGATAAAGCGCGCGGGGCTGAGGCGATGGTCGAGGATTTCGACCTGGATCTGTCCACCATGGGTGTGGCCAGCGAGGGAAAGTTCGATGCCCAGCTCCGCGGCGCGATTGAAGGTGTTGGGATTGTGTGAAAGAAGAATGTTGGGCATGTCGCGGCGAACGAGGGGCTCGACAAACGCGAGAGTTTGCTGGCGCTGGCCGCGGGGAGTGCGCTCGCGCTGGTAATCGACGCCCAGAAGATTGAAGGAGGCGCCCCTGAAAGTAATTTGCGTGTTTTCCTGGCGCAGCATTTTCATGCCGGCCTGAGCGTAGAGATAGGCGGCTTCGTCTTCGGCGCCCGCGTAAATTTCATGGTTGCCGTTGCAGCCCCAGGTGCCGAGCGGACCGTGAAGGCGGCGAACCTCTTCGACGCAGTCGGTGATGGAGTCACCGGTGCCGGTGATGAGATCGCCGGTGACCACGGCGAGGTCGGCGCCGAGATTATTAGCCATATCCACGGCGCGGCGAACCTGCGAGCGGGACATATAGCCGCTGAGGTGGATATCGCTGATTTGGACGATCTTCATGCCATCGAGAGCGGCAGGCAAATTGTGGATGGGAATTTCGATGCGGCGGACTTGGTAGTTGAGGCGCTCGGCGGCGAAACCATACATGGCACCGAGAAATGGGGCGGCGCCGGCAGCGGCGGTGGCGGCGCGGAAAAAGTAGCGGCGGCCTGGATCAGCAACAGTCTCGGCCAACTCTGGCGTTGATTGCGCGGCGTTCTGCTGCGGGGCGGTTTTTTTCGCCGTTGCGGCGTGCAGCAAACGCCAGAGGCGTTCCAGCCCGTGGACCGTTTTGACGGCTAGAAATGCGAACAAAGCGCTGAAAAACCAGAGGCCGGTGATGACGGTCATTAGAGAACTCTGGCGGGCGAAGCCTCCGCGACCGAAAAACAGACCTTGCGACATGGTGACGATGACCAAAAGGAGTAGAACGACGTAGGCGAGCCTAGCGCCAACTCGGAGCGTCACCCGGCCCCAATGGGAGGTGACGCGCCAAAGAGCGCGGTACCAGAAACGCTGGGAAAGATACAACAGCGTCAAGATACTCAAGCCAATTGCGATGCGCAGCAGCAGAAAGCCCCAATTCACGATGTCAGTGCCCCTAAGTGTAAAATACAAGCTTACCATGCGGGGGTTGGGATATTGCATGACGGGGGCGAGTTTACTGCGTAAGATAAACCCCCGCGGAAGGCCGGGTACCGCAGTGCAGGTAATGGCCGGAAGTGACTGGTTGGGGCAGGTCGTGGGGAAACGCTTGACGAAGTGGCGCGTCTGAAGGAAAGAACGTCCGGCGTTCGGACGTAACGGAGGAGAGAAAAATGAAAAAGCTAAGGTGGGTGGCAGGGTGGGCTTTGGCTTTGGGGTTGGCGATGCTTCCAGCGGTAGCGCAAGAGGCGGCGAAGAAGGAGCCGCCGAAACCGGCGCCGAGCCCTTCGCAGGCAGTGCTGGAACAGTGGAACGAAATCGGGCGGAAGCTGATCATGATTGCGGAGGATTTGCCCGAGGACAAGTATGACTATAAGCCAAATGCGGATTCGCGGACTTTCCGAGCGGTGCTCTTGCACGTCTCGGCGTCCATGTATTACTTCACGGATTTCGCATTGGGGCAGAAGCCGCGCTATGCGGATGATCCCAAGCCCGCAGACCTGAAAATCAACAGCAAGGCGGACTTGATTGCGTTCGTGAAGAAGTGCGTGCAGGATGGCGCGGATGCGATCAAGTCAAAGGGCGACAAGGGATTGAATGAAGCTGTAAACGACGGCAGCCCGCACCTGGACCGGCTCTATGACCTGGCATACGGGCTGATCGAGCACTCTGGAGAACACTACGGGAACCTGGTGGTGTATTACCGGGCCAATGGGATGGTGCCGCCGGAGTCGAGGCCGAAGAAGTAAATGAAATATAGCAAGGCGAGGAAGTAGAGAGACGAATCGAAGTGGTGGCAAAAAGCGGGCGCGATGATTTTTCCTCGTGCCCGCTTTTTGATTTAGTTTGACAATAAAGATACCGGACCGATTCGTTTGGACGGAGGCAGTATGAAGCGCAAATTCGCGTCGCTCGCTGTGATTTTGAGTTTGGCAATTCTTCTGAATGGATGCGGACCTATCGCGTGCTTCTTTTCCCTATACAAGGCCGAGGACAAGGCGTTTGAAACTGGACTGCTCGGAACTTGGAAGTTGGAGAAACCTGACCCGAGCAATCCGGACGACAAAAATACGAGATGGACTTTTGCTAAATCCGATGCCGAGAATTTTTACGACTTCAAGTGGGGAGCCGTGGGGTCAAAAGGGGGATGGCTGGCCAAGGCGCGACTCGTGAGAATGGGATCTAATCTGTTTGCTGACTTTGAGGGAGACACAGACAACAAGGTCTGGGACTCGAAAGATACCTTGATGCCGTTTCCGGTGGTGTCAGTGCATATGATGGGAAGAGTCTGGCTGGGGAAGGACGGTCTGGAGATTCATTTCCTCAAAGATGATTGGGTGAAGGAGCGAATCAAGGCAGGCTCGTTCCCGCTCTCACACCTCGGAGAAAACGGGGACCTGATCCTGACAGCTAGCACGGATGAGCTTCGAAAGTTCATGCAGGAACACGCGGAAGACGAAGACGCGCTATCAGAACACTACAAGTTTGTAAGAGAGAAATGACTTGGGTACTGCACCGGTCGCGGGCCAAGGCTAGCCGGCGGCAGTTGCGCGTCCACCATCGCTGAGCAGAGCGATGAGTTGGGCGGGATCGCTGGTTGGGGGGAGGCAAGTTTGGCCAGAGCAGACTACGGCGAGAGGTTTGCCTGGGGGGAGATGAGGCAGAGTCTCTTTGAGGGCGCCGGCGAGATGGAGTCGGGGAGTTTCGGGAGTGACGCGCAGGACGGATTTGCCGAAGCGGTAGACGCGATGGGCGGCGGCTTCGAGGGCTTGGGCGGTGGGATCGTTCGAATCGCCGGTGATAACGACCTGGATTGGGTGATGAGCGAAAAGCGTGGCGGCCAAGCCGTAGGTGGCAGCGAAGAGGCCGTACTGCGGAGCGATGCCGGCGAAGGCTTCTAGCGTTCTCTGGGCGAAGGCGTGGTAGCGGTCGTCGCCAGTGAAGGCATGCATTCGAATCAGGGCGATGGCGGCGACGGAATTGGCGCCGGGCGTAGGGGAATCCTGGAAGGGCTTGCGGCGGACGTCGAGGCCGCCCATAGGCGCGGCGTCGGAGGGTCGATCAAAGAAGCCGCCGCCTTCGGGGTCGCCGTAGCGGGCGATGGCGAGGTCCATGGTTTTTTGCGCGGCGGTGAAGTAGCGCGGATCGAGAGTCGTTTCGTAGGCGTCGAGAAGCGCGAGGACACTGAAGACTTGATCGTCGAGCGAGCCTTCGAGAGCGGGACCGCCGATGCGATGACCGAAGCCACGGGATTCGGTCCAGACTTCCTTCAACATGCGATCGAGCGTTTTTAGGGCGAAGGCACGGCAGCCTTCCGCATCGGAACCATCGATTACACGAGCAGCGTCGAGGTAAGCCGAAACAAACATCGCATTCCAGGAAACATACATCGTCTTATCGATGAATGGCGTGGGGCGGGCGGATCGGGCTTCTCGCATTTTCTCGATTGCGTCTAACCACGTCCGAGCAACTTCCTTCATGTCGCGCCCGACCGTCTTCGCGACTTCTTCAAAAGTACGAGCCTCCCAAAGCACGTTTTTCGCCGGATTGTGATGCATTTCTCCGTGGGGCTCGACGTCGTAATACAGTTCAATGACACGAGATTCTTCAGGTGTTAAGACCGCGCGAACTTCCTCGACAGTCCAAGTGAAGTAGTCCCCGTCGTCATCAAGAGAATAGTCCGCGTCCTGGCTGGCGTAGAAACCGCCAGCCTCCTGGTCGGACAGAACTTTGTTAGCCCAGTTACGGAATTGTCGTAGGACATTTTTTCGAAGTGGGGGACGAGCCAGCGCTCATCCACGGAATAGCGATGGAAGCCGCCGGCTAGCTGGTCGTAGACGCCGCCGCGGGCCATTTTTTCAAGGGTAGTTTCGGCCATGGCGAGAAGATGTTTTTCTTTAGTTTGCTGGTAGCGATCGAGGAGGAGGTCGATGGCGGAGGAGTGCGGGAATTTCGGGGCGCGACCGAAGCCGCCGTTCTTGATGTCGAAAAGCTGGGTGATGGATTTGATCTGCGCATCGACAATGCCAAGGTCGAAATCGGCGCGGGCGCCGGTGAAGACTTCAGCTTGCGAAACCGCGTCTGCGAGGGAGTTGGCGGCGCGTTCAAGCTCTGCGCGCTTGTTGCGGTAAGAATCGGCGACGGCGAGAAGGACGCGGCGAAATCCGGGACGGCCCATCTGATCTTCGGGCGGGAAATAAGTGCCGCCGAAAAATGGCTTTCCGTCGGCGAGCAGAAAACCGGTGAGCGGCCAGCCGCCCTGGCCGGAAATGGCGCTAACGGCGGATTGGTAGCGGGAATCGACGTCGGGGCGCTCGTCGCGATCAACTTTTACGGCGACGAAGTGTTCATTGATGATTTTGGCGATTTCGGCGTTTTCGTAGCTTTCGCGGTCGATGACGTGGCACCAGTGGCACCAGACGGCGCCGATATCAAGGAGGATGGGTTTGTCTTCGGATTTGGCGCGAGCGAAAGCGGCGTCACCCCATTCGTGCCAGTCGATGGGCTGGTGCGCCGCGGAACGCAGGTAGGGGCTGGCGGAGTCTTTCAGGCGGTTTTCAGGATGGTCGGTCAAGGTTGCTCACAGTTTGAGCTGGCGAAGAATAGGTAGTTGAGATCCTTCGCTTCGCTCAGGATGACACCGAAAGGAAAGCGCCAAGCTAAAGCCCGCCTCTACACAAACGCGCAAAGACTAAAGCTACTGAATCTTGTCGCCGGGGCCGAGGTCGCGCGGGTCGAGCGGTTTGCGGCTGGCGAAGCCTTCGTCCTGGCCATGGTAAAAGCGGATGCGGTCCTCGCCAAGCTTCCAGCACAGATAGACGTCCTGCTGGTTGATGACGGCCGGGAAATCGAGGAGGCCCACGTCGAGGTCCTTAATGAGGCATCCGGTTTCGAGAATGCGGTTCAGGGCGGACTTGAGCGTCTCAGCAAGCTGGTTGTGCTGCATGCGGACGGCAGCGAGCTTTTCGTAGGGGACGATCACACCGCCCATCATCATGATGCGAGCGGCGACGGCGGCAAGCTCGTTTTCCAAGCCGGAGAGTTTCTTGCGGGAATCCATAGCCTCGACGAGGAAAGGTTCGAGCTCCTGGCGGGTGCGCTCCGCTTCGGTCAGCGTGAAGAGGCGCTGCGGCGGTTCTGGAGATTCGTCTTGTTCCTGATCGTCGTCTTCGTCAGCCATTCTGATTCCGTTCTGGGGACAACTTTGCGACTGGAAAAGAGGACAGACTTCCCTTCGCAAAGCTCAGGGTAAAAAGTCTGTCCTAACGTGATGCTAGCGCAAAGCGAGCATGCGGTCGAGAGCAACTCGAGCGTTGTGGCGAGTGCGTTCGTCGACGGAGATGCGGTTGACGACGTTGCCTTCGCCCAGATTTTCAAGCGCCCAAAGGAGGTGCTGAGGTGTGATGCGGAACATGGTGGTGCAAACGCAAACGCTGGGATCGAGCGAGATGACTCTGTGGTTTGTGAGTTCCTTGCTAAGGCGGTTGACAAGGTGAATTTCCGTGCCAACGGCCCACTCGGTGCCAGCAGGCGAAGACTGAATAGCCTTGATGATGCCCTCGGTCGAGCCGATTTGGTCGGCAGACTGTGCGACCTCGAAGCGGCATTCGGGGTGAGCGATGACGCGAATGCCAGGATGCTCGCGGCGGACGCGCTCGACTTGCTGCGGCGTGAAGCGCTGGTGCACGGAGCAATAGCCCTTCCACAGAATGATGCGCGCGGTGCGGATGGCTTCCGGCGTGTTTCCACCAAACTCCTGATAAGGGTCCCAAACGATCATTTGCTCGAGGGGAATGCCCATGCGGTAGCCCGTGTTGCGGCCAAGGTGCTCGTCGGGGAGGAAGAGAACTTTTTCGCCGCTTTCAAAGGCCCATTTCATGACTTCGGCGGCATTGGAACTGGTGCAGACCGAGCCGCCATGTTCCCCGGTGAAGGCTTTAATGGCGGCAGTCGAATTCATGTAGGTGACGGGGATGATCTTGCGCGGATCGAGAAGAGAAGAAAGTTCGCCCCAGCAGGCTTCCACTTGGCCAATGTCGGCCATATCGGCCATAGAGCAGCCGGCGTTGAGGTCGGGCAGAATGACGGTTTGGTGCTCGCGGCGGAGGATATCGGCGCTTTCGGCCATAAAGTGCACGCCGCAGAAGACTATGTAGCGTCCCTCGGCCTGCGAAGCTTGGAAGGATAGTTTCA
>WNFC01039429.1_pt1 | contig 10199 bp, 9 predicted proteins | sample 5400541 | NCBI WGS metagenome assembly WNFC01 (sample SAMN13153342, study PRJNA577476) | soil metagenome | isolation source: 120 cm saprolite under Douglas fir tree site 2 hole 2 replicate 1 | place: USA:California | collected 2015-04-18 | reverse complement strand
CAAAGAATTTTCCAAGGCATTCTTCGAGCTCGCTGCCGCACAAAATCCTAAACTGCGCACGGCTGCCCTGGTCGGTGCTGACGCCGAGTACCCGCATAGCGCCCTGGCTGGGGCGCGCGAGAACGTCAAGCAAGCTGGCCTCGAGGTCGTCTATGACCGCACCTACCCTCCGGCTACGACGGATTTCACACCGATTGTCCGGGCCATCAAGGCCACTAACCCTGATGTGGTGTTTGTGGCCTCGTATCCACCGGATTCGGTGGGCATGGTGCTGGCAGCGCACGAGGTTGGCCTGCAGCCGAAACTGTTTGGCGGCGGCATGGTCGGACTGCAGTTTGCGGCCTTCCAGACCAAGCTTGGCCCCAAGCTGAACGGTCTGGTGAATTACGACTTCTGGGTCCCCGAGCCAACCCTGAATTTCCCCGGCATTAATGAGTTCCTGAAGAAGTACCAGGCGCAAGCGGAGAAGCAGGGCGTTGATCCGCTGGGCCACTACTTGCCACCGTGGGCCTATGCCATGATGCAGGTGCTTGGCCAGGCCATCGAGGGCGCCAAGAGCACGGATCAGAAGGCCGTGGGCGAGTATCTCCGCACCCAGGCATTCGAGACCATTGTTGGTAAGGTCAAATTCGGGTCGAATGGCGAGTGGGACAAGCCCAGGATGCTCCTGGTGCAGTATCAGAACATCAAGGGCACCGACATTAACCAGTTTGCCGGGCCTGGCAAGCGCGTGGTGCTGTTGCCTGAGACGTGGAAGTCGGGGAGCTTGATCTATCCCTACGCCGAGGCGCTCAAGTAGCCAGAGGATGCCGCGTGTTCTCCTTTGACCTGCTGGGAAACGCAGTGGTGGCAGGGATACTGCTGGGCGGTTTCTATGCTGCCGTCAGCCTCGGTATCTCCGTAACCTTTGGCTTACTGGATGTAGCGAACATTGCCCATCCAGTGTTCATCATTGCCGGCGCCTATGCCGTCTATGCCGTGAATACGGCTTTTGCTCTCGACCCCATCCTGGCGGGACTGCTCTTCACCCCGGTCTTCTATGGCCTTGGGGTCGTCATTTACCGGATCTATTACGTCAGTTTCGAGAGGGCAGGCGAGCAGTCCTTACGTGGCCTGGTCTTTTTCTTCGGACTCCTGTTCATTGCTGAGGTCTCCTTGAGCCTGGCCTACGGCGTTGATTACCGCATGGTTGAGGCCCCATATATTGGCCGATCCGTATCTATTGGCCCCATTGGCATCTCGCTCCGTCTGGGTGTGCCATGCGTGGTGGGAGTGCTGCTGACCCTCGCCTTGTATCTCTTTCTCGCGAAAACCTTCTATGGCAAGGCCATCATGGGCGTCTCCCAGGACAGCCTGGCGCTCCGCCTCATGGAAGCGAACCCGATCCAGATCAAAACCATTGCCTTCGGACTGGGGATGGCCACAGCGAGCCTCGCTGGGGCGCTGCTCATTATCATTGTCCCTATCGAACCCTCCATGGGGCGGGAATACATCGGCCGGGTCTTCGCCATCACCGTGCTCGGCGGCATGGGGAGCATCGGCGGTACGCTGGCGGCGGCGCTCATTCTGGGTGTGGCAGAGAGTTTAACGTCCACCTTCTCCGGTCCGTCCTGGGCCCTGGCCGTGTCATTCGGGATTCTCTTATTAGCCCTGGCTGTGCGGCCCTCTGGCCTCTTCGGGAGGTAGGGTGTGAAGTGGACCTGGCCAGTGCTGGTAGCCCTCAGCATACTTGGCGTGGGCTTGCTGCTCACGGGCGTGATGGAGAACCGCTATGTCTATTTTGCGACCTATGTCATTCTCCAGTACATTGTGCTCGCCACCGCCTGGAACATCCTGGGCGGCTATACGGGCTATGTGAATTTCGGCACGCCAGCCTTCTTCGCCATGGGGGCCTATACGGCGACGTTCCTCATGCTCGCCTGTAAGGCTCCCTTTCTGGTGCTGCTGCTGGCCGGTGGCCTGATCTCAGGTCTCCTGGGGTTAGGATTGGGCTATTTGACTCTGCGGCTCAAGGGCGTGTTTTTCTCGATTGCCACCCTGGCGCTGACCGTGGTCTTGCAAACCCTGATCATCAACTGGGAGTTTGTCGGTGGGGCCAAAGGCATCAGCATCATCCGACCGGCGACGATACTGTTCTTCAGTAGCTATAGCAAATTCCTCTTTGTGGTCATGCTCTGTCTAGCCGTTGGAGCGGTGGCGATCGCCAGATGGATCGAGCGCTCCTGGATTGGCCAGGGACTGGCCGCCATCCGGGACAATGAAGAGGCCGCGGAGTGCATGGGAGTGCCCACGTTGAAGCTGAAGATTTTAGCGACCACGCTGAGCGGGGGCCTGATGGGGATGGCCGGTGTGCCGTTTCCCTGGCATGTGACGCTCATCGAGCCTGGCTCCGCCTTCAACCTGGATTACGCCGTGAACAGCCTGGCCATGCCCATGATCGGTGGAACTACTACGTGGCTAGGACCGCTGGTCGGAGCGGTGCTACTCGGCGCTGCGCAGCAGGTCGCCACTGTGACCATCTCCTCGGAATTGAACCTGTTGATTGTGGGGGTTGTCCTGGTCGCCTTTGTCATCCTGGCGCCGGAAGGGCTTGTGGGGCTTGTGCGGCGGCTCGTCAAGCGGGAGCACGCCTGATGGCCACCACACTGCTTGAGGTGCGGCATGTCACCAAGCGCTTTGGTGGCTTCCAGGCCCTCACGGATGTGAGTCTCCAGGTGCATCAGGGGGAGTGCCTGGGCCTGATCGGGCCGAACGGCTCGGGCAAGACCACCCTGATCAACTGCATTTCCGGGGTGCTGCGGACTGATGGCGGCAGCATGCGGTTTCGCGATACGGATATCACCACCCTCCCAGCGCACCGGCGCACCCGCCTGGGTATTGCGCGGAGCTTTCAGATTCCGAAACCGTTTACGAGCATGACGGTGCTCGAAAATTTATGTATTCCCCTGGCCTACACCGCGCCGATCCAGGACCGCGGGGCTGACATGACTGCCGAGGCCATGGCGATCCTCCAGCTCATTGGCCTTGAGGCCAAGGCTCACATGCGCTCGGCCCACCTCACCCTGATCGAGTTGCGCAAGCTCGAACTGGCCCGTGCCATGGCAGCCAGGCCGCGGCTGCTCATCTCTGATGAAGCAATGGCTGGACTCTCCAGTGCCGAGGTCGACGAGATCCTAGCCATTCTTACCGCGCTCAACGCACGTGGCATGAGCATCATTATGATCGAACACATTATGCGAGCTGTGATGCGTTTTTCCCACCGTATAGTTGTCCTCGATGCCGGCCGCACCATCGCCGAGGGCACACCGGAGGAGATTGTGCATAACACCGCGGTGGAGAAAGCCTACCTTGGCGAATAGGCTTGTGCTGACCGATGTCGATGCTGGGTATGGGGCGGTACGGGTGTTGCACCGTGTGTCCATCGAAGTGGACGAGGGTGAGACGGTGGTGCTACTCGGGACCAACGGCAACGGCAAAAGCACGCTGATGAAGTGCATCATGGGCCTGGTGCCGGTGGAAGCCGGCGAGGTGTTTCTGGAAATCGACGGCCGGCGTATCGACTTGCGCGGCAAGCCCCCCGAGGCCATTGTGAATCTGGGTATTGCGCTTGTACCTGAGGGGCGCAGGTTATTTCCAAAGCTCACGGTGGAGGAGAATTTGTTACTTGGCGCCTACCGGGCAGAGGCCCGCAAGACTATGGCGGACAACTTGCGTTTCTGCTTCGAGGCGTTCCCGATCCTGCACCAACGGCGGCGCCAGTTGGCGGGGAGTATGAGCGGCGGCGAACAGCAGATGCTGGCCATTGCGCGTGCCCTCATGTCGGCCCCGAAAATCCTCCTGGTGGATGAACCCTCCGTAGGGCTGGCGCCCATTCTCGTTAGCCATACGATTGCGAAGATTAAGGAACTCAAGGAGCAATACCATCTCACCGTACTGATGGCCGAACAGAATTTCCACCAAGCCGTCAAGATTGCTGACCGGGGCTACATCATTGTGCATGGCAGGATCGCGTTTGAAGGGCGCACGACGCAGGAGCTGAGCGAGAATGCCCTGGTGAAACAGTATTACCTGGGCGTGTAGCGTCAACGACCTTGACCGCACACCCGGCTTGTCCTATTCCACCCCTAACGCCTTAAACACCGCGTCCCTGGGATCGGCATAAAAACTGGTCTGAAATTTGGCGAACAACTCACCGGGAATCGTCGGGAGGTCGGTCACACTGGCCATCGGCAGAAGCAGACGTTTGGCCCCAGCGTCAAAAGCGACCTGGAGTGCTTCCGCCAGGTTCTGGACCGGGATCAGGTTGCCACCCAAACTCATGCTCCCCAGGATAACCAACTGCGACTGCACGGGTTTCCCCAGAAGACTGGAACATAAGGCTACAAACGTGGCGAGCGTCATGGCTGTGGTTGGTCCCGTATTGTGCAGTTCGACCACGTGCAGGTGAAAGTCATGCTCGCCAGGTTTGGCGGAGACGCTGACGTGTGAGGCATTGGCCTTGCAATAGTCGAAGCCAACTTTGATGGCTTCTCTGGCTGCCGTGTTGCTCCCCAGGCCCGATGTCCGTAAGGCACCGTTCCCAGCGGTGATCTGCGTTTCCAGACGATACAGGCCCAGGTGTCCGCTGCTCCCATGGGCCACGGTATGGAGCACACCAGGGTGCAACGGTCCAGCAGGGATCAGCGCGCCACCACCTTGTTCGGGCACACTGATAAAGCGCTCCTCCATGGTGTCTTGATCGCGATAGGAGAAGTGGACATCGTAGAACTCCATGCCACCAATCTTTTTGAGCTGTTCCTTCACCCGGCGTCGCGCTTCGACCGCGTAATCCAGACAGCGTCGCACCGCGTCTTTGTCGTAGTCCTCCTGCGGATACAAGAGTTTGAGGAGGCCGGACACGGTGTGACGGACAGCAATCGTATCACGCTGGTTGAGGTCTTTCCCCAGCGTGAAATATTTGCGGTTGGTCAAGAACTCAGGCCGCATCTTGGGAATTTCCCAGCCAGGAATGTAGGCGTGGAAGCGATCAAAGAAGGCCGCGTCGATCATCGGTTCGGGGAACGGGGCGAGCAAATGGCTGGTTTTGACCAGCACCTCGACGTTCTCGATATTGCCAATAAACACCATTGCGGCATAGGCGCTGATGGCGTCTCGACCTCGGGCAAACGAGCCGGAGGCCATGTAATCCTTCATAATCTGCACGCCATCTTTGTCCTGAAAGGCGATCCCGGCCACTTCATCAAAGGCGACGACATCCCAGAGGCCAACCAGGCCAACGGTGCGACGGGCCAGATTATAAAACAGGTTGGCCACGGTCGTGTGACCACCGGAAATCAGGATGCTGTTGGGGCTGATTTCTTTGTAGAGGTGGCTCTTGCCCGTACCACGCGGTCCCAGTTCACAGACGTTGTAGTTGTTCTCGACCAGGGGCACCATGCGGCAGAGCAGATGCCATTTCACGCGTTCGTCAAAGTGCGTCGGCTCCAGGCCGGTGGAGCGCAAGAGCACATCGATCCACTGCGCTTCCGTGAAGGCACGGCGTCCTGCGAACAGCTCTTCCAGGTCCATATTGGGCATCTGGATGGGCTTGAGGTCCCCGAGCAGAAAGGGCGAGCCCTTCTGGCCTTCCTCGTGGAAGTAGTGCAAGGTGATGATCGACCAGATACCACCGACCAGGAGTTTTTCGTACTGCTTGACGGTCGTGTTGCTAACCTCGACGCCTTTCACGCCCAGATTTGAGAGCAGGGCTTCATAGACATCGCGCTTCTCGTTCAAGGACACGGTGACCTTGTCTATGATCTTCAGGCTACCACGCTCGCGGATGATCGACTTGACCTTCTCAGCTTCGTCAGGCCGCACGTAGTTCTCCGCCAGGATGCGCTTGACGGTTTTCAGGCCGTCCTGGATGACCTCTTCGTCATTGGAGGCACAGTACGTGCCCAAGAGATATTCCAGCACGTACACGGGCACATTCGCGCCTTCCTTGACCAGCTTGGTCAAATCCTTCCGGACCACCCGTCCGGTAAAGTGCTGGTTCAGAAGATCGTCGAGACTGGTATCCATAGCGGTGGTCTCAGAAATCATCGGTAAAAGTCCTGTCAATGATGACGTCTACACTGGCCTGCTCAATCCCAGTGTCTGCATCGCGCAGCACGAGACGGTAGCGTATTTTTTTATCGTAGGGACGGTCGCGTAACACCAGTGATACCCATTTCTTGCGCTCGTCCATATGACCAGAGGTACTGTCAAAGGTGACTGTTTCTACGTTGGTGACCGCTTCGTCGCGTTCATACACGGCCACTTTCAGCGTGATCGGCGTGACCCGTGCACTCACGGGCTCCATCTGTAACAGGGCAAAGCGATGGCGCGGCGCGGTGATCTTGTGACTCGTGCCCAGCACATGCACGGTGACGGGTTGGATAGCGGTCTCGCCGCGTACGGCTTTGTCCTTCTTATGACGCACGGTAATGACCGGGACCACAATCTCCTGTAGCATAGCGCCACCGTGAATGAATCGTGCACCGCCCGTGAAATGAAACCGGTTGGCCCCTTTGGGAATCCAGAATTCCATACCACCTTCGGCCACAGCGGTGACCAACGTGGTCCCGTGCCAGGTCTGGTCAGCCTCGGGTAAGTCATGGCCGATCAGGTAGCGTTTCTTGGCCGTGACTGTGCCGGGTGGCTTCTCCGCCAGGGTGCTCCTGTCCGGTGTACCAGGAGCGGTCTCGGTAAATAAGAACCCGTGATCGGCGGTGATGAGCACATAGTTACCGTTGAGTGTATTGACGATGTAGCGCACGGTATCCGCGATTTCCGTGATGGCCGTGCGTACCGCCTGGAACGTCTGCACTTCTGTCGAGGCCGAGTCGCCGATGGCATCCACCTGGTTGTGATACACGTAAATGACCCGGTGACCACTCACGAAGGCGCGCCCCTGGTCTTTTTTCATGGCCAGCAGTTCATCGGCCCGGATGGCCACACCGTGTACCGCCCCGAGCACAGCGCTGCGCTGCTCCAGAGAGGCCGCAGGTTTGTCGTCCACCAGCACAGAGCCATTGGCGTGATAGGTCAAAGTCTGATGGGGTAGCAGACTGGCCATACCAAGCGCCGTATAGGACGGCACCACACCGAGCTGGGACGTGAGGTCAGCCTCGAAGCGATAGGTACCGTTCAACACCTGGGTCAGCTCCTGCGCCGCTTCGTAGCGAAACGCATCGCTGATGATGACGAAGACTTTGCGGTTGTCGGCTTCCTCCAGCCGTCGTTTCACATGCCGCTGGTAGAACTGATGTTGATTCGGCACCTGGTCGATGGTCCAGCGCTGCAAGAGGCCCGTGCTCCCCGCAGGATCGACGAAGGTGCCCCAGGCCAGGGTGAGATGCGTGAGGTACCAGCGGACATAGACCGCTTCCACCTGTTCACGTAGCGTCTTGAGCACATCCCATTGCTGTGATTCGGCCAGATCAGCGGCTTCAAAACAATGCCGGTATCGCTGGTCAAACTGATACAGCTCCGTTTCGTAGGCTCGGTACATGGCCGCTGCCGTGGCGAAGCGGAATCCGTCGGCATAGCGGTTACGGAGCGCAAACAAGTCTGCCGCAGCGACCAGGGCCTGGTAGACCGCAGCCAGCGCCTTGCGGGGCACGGTCGCTGAGGTTGGGACGGTGCGTGAGGCCCAATGACCGTCCTGGCGACGTGTCGCGATGTCACGAATCGCCTCGACGTCGATGGTATCCGCCGTGCTGAGGACACGATCTCGGAGACCGCGCACGATAGCTTTTTCCACGTCAAGGAAGGTCATGACGTCGAGAAGCTGTTCGATCTCCAGAGTGGAGACGTACTCCTCAATCTTGAGGATACGCGCCACCTCGGCAGACAGCACATCGTAACTGCTCCCCTTGCTGCTGCTATCGCGCCATTGTGCCAGACACACAACGGCATTGGCGTGACCACTTCTGGGCAGAAGTAGATGTGCCAGAGACTGGGGAACGTCTCCGTGCAGGTGGACGGCGTAATCCGTCACCAGGAGACGAATGAGCAGGTTCCGGAGGCTGGACGCTTCCTCATAGTAGCCGAAGGTAGTTTGGATACACTGCCAGAACGGCTGGGCCAGATCGAATTTTTCAATCTGCGCCCAGCACGGTGGCGCTGTACTCAGGTCGATGTCGTCTGCATCCTCGACATCGGTCCAGGCATGGAACAGGGTGCGAAGGATGGTAAACAGTTCCGGCTGCTCAGCCTTGACGATCACGGCCAGCATCTTGCGATCCAGGTCAACAGCCGTGTCGGTAGAGGCCACGAGCGTCTTCAGCTTCTGGAGCCGCTCCTTATTGTCAAAGAACGAGCGGCGCTGGCTGAGATGGTCACGCAGGTGGTGGTTCTCCAGCCCCAGCTCATCGAGGATAATCGAGGCCCGGTCAGCGCGGAAACTGCGGCTATACAGGCGGATATCGAGCAGCCAGTCGTCTGCGTAGTCGGGTTCTTCAGTCGGAGCATACAACAAGAATCGACTGTCGGGCTCGTCACACTCCAGCCGAATCTTCGTTGCCAGGGCACTGACCTGATCCAGACGAATGATGTGCACGGTGGTATCGCCGAAGGTTAAAAACGGTAACCGATTCATGAAGTCAACGAATTCGTGTGCTGGATCGTGCCAGAAGACAATCCGTGCCCCTTCGTCTATGAAGAGCCTGGCAAGTGCGTCGTCGAGTTGTCTGGTGTCCATAGCAGGAATCCCGTTACCAGATGCGCGTCAGAGGAACGCATGCGTGTCCAGCAGCATCCTCATGGCATATACTCTTTGAAGTCTTCCAGATGCTCCTCGTCTTCGGTCACAATGGTCAGCATGCCCTTGCAACTGCCAAAGCGCGGTTGCGGTTTCCCTGCCGCAAGCGACTGCAGCTTTGCCACTGGCTGGTCGTCCTTGGTAATCACCACTTCCTCACCAGGGCCGAGTTTGCTGATGATGTCCGGTAAGGTCGCCTGCACTTCTTCTATGCTGATGGTGGGTAACATAACCTTCCTCCTCTGTTCACAAGCATCCTCAGCCGCGACGCCGGCGCATTAGCAAGCTCAGCAGCAACCTGTCAGCCCAGGGAGCGTCTCGCAGCCGCCCCTCGAACGTCGAACCTCGCGTCGGCGGGCGACACACTCATACGTCAATGTCTTTGGCCGTACCATCCTCAAAAAGGATACGGAGGTGCCCCCCTGGTGCCAGGTACTGCGCCACAACCTGGGGTCTGTCACCCCGCAATGCCTTACAGAGCTGCGTATACAGATTATCAAACGTCATATTGGCGTATGCCTCGCCGGTCAGTACCAGGAGCGGATGCTGATACTCCTGATGACTACGAGCAGTGCCTTTTGGGGTGTCTTCGGCGACAGAGACAACCGCCCGCATGTATGCCGACTCGCCATCTTCGTCCGTGTGTACTGGCGGGGGCAAAAACGCTGCGTACGGATCTCCGTCTTCATAGCCACATCCCGGGGTAGGAGAGCCAATATGGGGTGGAACGCCCTGGGCAGTCACGGTAATCCACTCACACCCCAGGTAGTCATCCCCGTCTCTAGGAAATTTGAGTTGCCAAAGTGTTGCGTAAATACTCATGCATACCTCGCCCTGTTACAGGTGTTCCCCAACTGAGGGTTCTCGTGATCCTATCCGGTCTGGAGTTCAAGCCGTTCCTCAATCCATTGACGCACCAGGGCTCCCATGGATTGGTGAGTCGCCAAGGCTTCCGCGCGCAGAATCGCTTTGGTGCGCGGGTCCAGATGAATGGTCAGCGCCGCGTGCCCGGCTCCCCCTTCGGCCGCTAAGGTACCCGAGTCGAAGGGTTGAAAGTAGTTGGCCGGATAGAGATAGTCTTCGCCTGAGTTATCAATGATGCGGATCATGCCCGTGTCGCGTTCGTGTTGCGGGGTAGGCAGTACTTTGTAGACAGCCCCGATGGTAAGATCAGCAAGAGCGCCATTGACTGGTTCACCTGACATGCGCACATAGGTTTGGTTGTTGATACAGCGTACGTAGTTCATAGTTCTATGTCCAGATATCGTTTGATTTTGAAGTCCCTTTTCCCAACGCCATGCGCTTCATACCAATGCACCTCAGCCTGGCGAAGGGAGCTGCTCGGAGTACGAACCAGCGCCACGCCTTTCATTTTCCGCCAGTTGCCAGATCCATACATGCGGTTGAGGTAGCG
>WNFC01010696.1_pt1 | contig 10199 bp, 12 predicted proteins | sample 5400541 | NCBI WGS metagenome assembly WNFC01 (sample SAMN13153342, study PRJNA577476) | soil metagenome | isolation source: 120 cm saprolite under Douglas fir tree site 2 hole 2 replicate 1 | place: USA:California | collected 2015-04-18 | reverse complement strand
TGCCACCGAGCCAAGCACTACTCCGACCGGGCCCCGCAACTGGGCCACCGACCTCTTACGCCATCGCTCCGTGCAGCTCGCCATTGCGCTCTGGGCCGGAGCCGTTGTCGCCGTCTTCTTGATTGCGCACGGTTCTCTGCCCTTCAGCCGACCGAGCCTTACCGGAGATCCGGTCGTAGGCCCGCTGCTTCTCTTGCACGCCGAACTGCTGGAGCAGTTGGGGCTGATCGCCCTGACCGTGTTCCTCACGCGGAAGCGGCGGATTCCGGACATGGCCTCGCGGGCGCCGGCCGCGAGCGTCAGCCGGCGCGAGGTCCTAGGCATGGTCGCCTACGCGGTCGGCGCCCAGGCGCTGGGCTACGCGCTCGGCCGCGCCCTCGGCTACTACCCGATCAGCCTGCACTTGCCAGAAATATATCGCGGGCTTACCCCCTCGGCAGTCTTCTGGTGGGCCGGCTACAACTTCGTTGCTTACGCGTGCTTGCCCTACGTCTTCTTCCGGTCACGGGGTTACTCGAACGAAGCGCTCAACCTGAAGTCGTCCGACTTCTGGGCCGACGTTCGGCTGATCGCCATCATCCTGGTCATCGAATCAGCTATCCAACTCGCCCTCAGCCATTCTATCTTCAGCCTGACGGGCCATCAGCTCCTGCTCGGCATCCCAGCCACCTTCGTCATCTACTTCGTCGGCACCTGCCTCCCCGTGATGGTGTTCATCTACGCGATCCTGCTGCCGCGCTACCTGCGACTGACCGGATCGGTCGTCGCGACCGTCATTCTCGGTGGCGTAACCTATGCCGCCCTTCACGTTTTCGACGCCTGGGGCGCATTCAACTCGCCGACGAACTGGGTGCTGACCCTCATCTTCGTCGGCTTCCAGTACTTCGGCCCCGGGATGGTCAAATCCACGCTCACCGTTCGGACGGGCAACGCGTGGGTACACGTCTGGGCGTACCACGCCTTCGCGCCGCACGTCTGGTTCGATACGCCGGTGATCGTCAACGCATTGAACATCCACTGAGTGTAGATTTGCACGATTTTTTTACTAGTTTTTTGTAACTACATAGGTGCCCAAGCGACAGGCAAAGGCTTGCCTGCAAAGACCGCAGCCAGTGCAGCCAACATGGAATGGCCCTGCTTGTGCATGGTCGAAAGATAACTGCGGATGCGACAAAACGAGGTCGCTCCAGCATCGCTGCGAAACGTTCCGGCGATCTTTTGTTGCACCTTCACCATCCGAAGATCCCGCTCCGCGAGATTGTTCGTAAATGGCAGAGAAAGGTCGTCAAGAAAGGCCAGCACCTGATCTGCCCGTCGCAGCAGGTCATCGAGTAAGTTCTTGGCGGCGCTCTGCTTCTGCCGCCCGCGACGTTTGCTCGCCTCTGCCTGGACAGGAGGAGGTTGGGCCGCATAGCCGCTCGCTAAGATCTCGAAATAGCGCACTACCCACTCGTCGCGTTCCATCCTCGGCACGCTGCTGGCCCCGCGCAGACGCCACTCATGGGCGGCATGGTGCATCGCCAGCAGGTGGTCAGCCATCTCGGCGGCCCACGCTTGCTGTTCCTGCTCGGCCAGGTAGATGCAATCCCGCAACAAATGCGCCCCACACACACTGTGCGCTCCGGCATATTTGTCGTAGCTGGAAAGCCGATCATGCATCGCTCGTCCCCCAAAGCGCGGCCAGATGCCGATCTCGTCCATGGCTTGCCTGCTCCGCTTCGGGTGCCAGGCCAAATGCGTCAGCCAGCTGGTGCAGTTCACATGCAGCCAGTGGAGTTTGCCTCCGATGCGTATCCCGGTTTCATCTCCGTGCTGCAATCGTCCCACGCTCAGCCAGTCGGCAATCTTCTCCACCGTGGCGGCCAGCCGCCCCGATGCCTCCTGCACCCAGCGCAGCAGTGTTCCTTGCGAGAGATGACAGCCGCACACCTCCTCGAGCACTTCGCAGGTGCGCGCTATCGGCACCAATTGTCCCTGATGCAGATACACCGCCAGCGCTTGCACGTTTGGCCCGTACTGCACTGGGGCTGTGACCTCCCCCGGAAAGCAACCCACACTCTGCTGCCCACAGGCCGGGCAGGCGACTTCCTCCACTTGATGCTCCCACACCCGCAGCCGCATCTCTGGCAGATCATACACTTGCCGACGGTCCTTCACCCTTCCTGCCACTTCGTCTAACGGATGTTGACAGTGCTGACAGACCACCGGGCGATGCCTCACCACCTCATCGGGCGTCTCCACCGCCACGAGCGTGTGACCGGGATGCCCCGCTTGCCCTCCTGGCTTTTTCTCGCTTCTTTTGCGCAGGCTGACCCGCTTGCGCCCCGGCCCATCACTCGATGGGGGCTTGCTGCTATTGTGGCTATCCTTGGCCAGTTGCCCTTCGACCTCCCCCAGTCGTCTCAGCACTTCCTCCAGCATCTGTCTCAGATGGGCGGTCTCCGCTCGTTCCCTCGCCAATTCTCCCTCGAGTCTAGCGGTCTTTGCTCGCTCTGCGGCCAGTTCCTTCTTCAGTTGTGCGAGTTCTTCTTCTGCCCTCATACCCTTAGTTTATCAGCCTTGGCAACCCTACCTGTGTAGTTACCTCTTATCCACCCAGCGCAGAGCAGGCATGCTACGAGGTACTAGCAGCTTTCTTACTGGAACTGGGGAACTCTCAAGCCACCTCGCCCCGCAAGGGGACGCGCGCATGCTAGCGTGTGGAAGAGAGAGCGGAGGCGGCGTAGTAGCCCAACGCTCTGCTGTAATGGCACAGACATGGTGAAGGTCCGCCAAGGAAAGGAACCTGAAGCGGGAAGCAATGGACTTACCAGAGAAGACAAATGACGGAAGGAGTAGTGGGGCCTTGTTCTCCGGCAAAGCGGGGGACCTCATGCAACAGGTTGCGCTGTGTTCCGACTGGTGCGCTCTGGAGGGAAACCTCCTCCATCGGCCAACACCCAGGAACACCTGACGGTGTTGCTCCGAGTACTGGAAAGCCGCTTACAGGGAAACTCGTCCGAGCGGTTTGGAACGGGGAAAGGCTGCAAAGCCCTACCTATCGTTACCTCCTTCACTGCTTAAAGCGCAACAGGGAGCGCATATTATGGCACCAGTCAACCAGGAATTAAGTGTAGGGAAAATAACTATCAAGGTACGCATAACAGCCCCTTATACGCAGCACAAACACGAGCAGGAGGAAACGCTGTGTGATGGGCATAACCCTACTTGATCCTATCAGGTATCTGGCAACGATTTGTACTTTGCCCAAAAGGTTGGCTCTTCCTACGGGGGGAGCAACAAGCTGTCCTGTGGATTGAAAATACGTGTGTCGCCTGTGCAGATTGCCGTAAATGGCTAAAGGGAGGCAGGGGCGGGAATGAGAGAGCGAGCAGGGTCTACCAGGCGGGCAAATGGGACTGGCATACCGCCGGTACCAGAGTCGATACCTTTGCGGCTCTTCATGATGTTCCTGTTTACCGTTTTTCGGAGCCAGTGACGGCGGTGGCCAAGCCGAGCACAATGTAGATACTCCCGGTGACATAGCGGCTGGCTTGCTGGAAGCGCGCACTTCTTCTGAATAACGTCCCGATCGTCGCACCCAGCAGAGCATAGAGGCTATCGGTGCAGCTTGCCAACACCGCAAACGTGCTCCCAAGCACAAGCAACTGCTCTATTACGGATCCTCTCGCCGGGTCAACAAACTGGGGCAGGAAGGCATAATAGAAGAGCGCCGCTTTCGGGCTGAGCAGATTGACCAGGAAGCCGTTCGTAAACAGCTGGGAGAGCTTTTGGGGAGTCGGGGTAGAGCGCGCGGAGTGCTTGTTACGCGTCAGCAGCGTACGGACCCCAAGAAAGATCAGGTACGCTGCGCCCAGGTACTTCACCACGCTGAAGGCCAGAGCCGAGGTCATCAGCAGTGCCGAAAGCCCAAGTGCTGCCGCGACCAGATGGACCAGGTTGGCCGTCTCAATGCCCCCAACGGAGGCCAGGCCCGCACGCCTTCCCTGAGCCATGCTCCGTGTCACGATGTAGAGGACGGCGGGGCCAGGAATGAGCAGGATGCCCAGTCCTGCGAGCAGAAAGACCACAATGGTTGAGAGCGTAGGCATGCCAATCTCCTCCGGTATCGTCGTACATTTGATAGGCCTATCATATCATACCAATCCTTCCCTCCTTTCAAAGGAGTGCGCGGCATGAGCGGGTAGCTTCAGCCTTCGATGCGGTGATGCGCGGTTCTCTCTTGGATCAAGGAGCCTCCCATTGCGGCCATCGACACAGGCGACACCCTTCCCAAAGTGATACCCCTAGCTTGAATCCGCCTGTCAGCCCGTTGCGCATCGCGTGGGAAGAGCCATAATGCTTGGCAAAGCACACGATTCATAAGATTTTGGACTATTTCCACCCGAAATCCTTTTGTGCTCTTGCGGAGTTCATGACGCCAGTGATTGATTTTCACCTTCTTTGCAGAAGATCTGGCGTCGCTGTTCGCGGAGTGCGGCTAGATGCCGATTACCGCGCTCAAAGCTTCCAGGGTACAGGCATTTCTCGCGCAGCAAGAATCACTCGCTCCTGCCACCTACAATCGGCGTTTGGCCGTACTGGGGAGTTTCACCCGATGGCTCTGCGATCAGAGATGGTTGGCAGATGCGCTCCTCAATGGTGTGGAACGGAAACCGGAAGAGAAACGGATTGCTCGTGTCTTGGTCCGAGCGCTCACACTTCTTATTCACGGCAGAGGCGATCGTCTCCGCGAGATGTTCTTCTCCCGAACCGTTTGGCCCCTCCTCTTTGTTGCTGTTTCACACATTCCAGCGGACAGCGTATCATCCTCGCTCGTTCCAAAACGCTTGTAGTTCCTGCCTCCAGGCTGTCAGCTGCCCCATCAATGCAAAGAATTGCTCGCTCTCTTCTTGTGGCACGATAGGGAGCAGTGGCATGGAAAAGGTATCAATCACAGTATTGTCTGCATCGATCTTAAAGACATCGATAATCGGTAGCTCTCCCTGATCATGCAGCATTTTCCGAGCAAGCGTCGTAGCCTTCCGAAAGAGGGAACGACCACAGTCGATCAGGGTAGAGAGTGCGAGAGACGATTCGCTATCAAGCGCAGATGACAGTACATCCGCGTATTGCTGGAGAAGTGTATCGATATCCGCGAAAGTAGTGAGGAAGACGAAAAGTGACTGGCGCATGGCTTTATAGCGCTGCTGCATCTCCTGATAGGCCAGGTCTGCCAGCTTCACCTGCTCTTCGGTTGCTCGGCGCAGTTGAAGACGTCGTTCGGGCGAAACAAGCTTCCAATCGAAGAGGCTATACAGGAACGGCACTTCTGAGATCAGCAGGCACCATACCAGGCGCTTGCCTCGTTTCTCCGTCTGGAACGGCAACTTTCGCGCCGTGATCCACAGTACCAATGTTCGCCAACGCCGGATGTGGGTGTCTGCGCGAATACCGAGCACCCGACAGACCGCGCATACTGGAATATACGGTCTTCCATCTGCCAGGTAGAGCGCGGGGACCTCATCATGCAGAAACGGGAGAGTAACCGTCGTTTGTGCGATCACTTCTTGTTGGCTCTCGTCCATTGCGCAAGCCCTTCTTTGCTGTGTGTTACGAACACTGACGACAAGGCAAATACGAACAGGTGTTTCACCGATAGTGTAGCGGTTGCTCCTCGGCTTTTCAAGCCGTACTACAGGAAGCAGTCTGAGAGGTGTACTGACTCCATGGAACACGTTCGGCACGACAGGTATCGTGCGAGCCTCATGTGCACCGCAACCTCTCTCATGATTTCTCAATGACTCTCTTCGTACCGGCCTTCAGCGACTATCTTGCAGAAGAAATGCACGCCCTTTTTCCGTGATTTCCCATATCCCTACTGGCGAATCCGGTTGTAACAGTCCTTCCTTCACCATGAGGTTGCGCGCCCATTGCGCCGAATTTTGCCATCGCACCTGTTCAGCCTCTGACGAGAGGATTTGATAATCGATCGGTTTGAGCACGTCTCTCATGGAGTGTTCCAACACGTTGAAAACATCGCTTCGTTTCGCAGACCCTCCCAAATCACAGAGCGCTTGTAAAATCGGTCGGAAAAAGGCAGGTTCAGGTGTGCGAAGTCCTTTGCGAATTCTTCCAGCAATGAGTCGCCCAACAGGTTGGGGTACTTCATGGTGCACAACTGGACGTGGTTTTGCAGAAACGGTCTGCAGGCGTGTGTGTCGCTGGACAGAGGCTGCCTGCTGAGGTTGCTGCTCTTTCTCTGCATGTTCGCTGAACGCTCCCTCAACGTCTTTCCATTCTTTCTTGAGAGCGGCTATCTTCTCATGCACGAGCTTGATACGACGTGCATGTTCAATCGCTGATTGAGCCCTCTCATAGTTGCCGGCTTCAAGGGCGTTCGCCCCTGCTTGGTGAATGCTCTGAAGCTCGTCTTCCATCTCTTCAATGAGCACATCAAAGGCCGCTAGTACATTCTGTGCGTTGTGATGAATCATCCTCACTTTGCATTCCCCAACGCCTCTGCCGTTCAGACAAGAAGCGCGTGGTCTTTTGTGCCGTCTCCCCTGTACGGGTAAGAAACGCCTCACTTGCAGCTGGATGGAGCGCATCGACAAGGTCAGGTTGGCCATACATGCCTCCTCCGCCTGCAATCAGTGTACCGACGTGTCGCACGGTGAAGGCGGCAGCAGATCCCTCTGGATCGATAGCTCCTCTACGCAGAGCAAGGCAGCGTTGAATCTCATTCATAGTCAAAATGCTGTTCACCGTCTCCTTTCAATCCTTCCTATGCGTCCCATCGAGCAACGCAAGAGCAGCAGAGGCAGCAAGTTTCCGACATGTTGTGCTCTGTCGAGCGTCGTCCAGGAAATGGTAAGCCAGGCATGTACATCAACTTGCCTGTGAATAGCGTGCGTAACGTCGCGGTGCGTCTATCCATACCTGCTGACCAGCGTTTTTGCATAGTGCTTTCCTACAACGTAATCCTATAGCGGTCAAGATGCTCGACGAGATAGAGCAGCATATCGTAGGGAAGCTGCTTCGGCTCTCCGTCTGCCTGTGATCGCACCTGTTGATAGAGCGTAGCGGCCTTCGCCTCGGACCCTCCCTTCCTGCTCACGCTGATGATGGTTTCAAGGTTGCTTTGGGCTTTGGCTGGATCGCGATAGGCAGCAATGAAGGTAGCTGGCCCATCGATCATCATCCAGATTTGCCACAACTTCGTCTCAGGATGTTGCACGATTCCCCCAGCCACTTCAGCGATGCCGCGTGGTCTCTCCCCGTTGGCAGGAGTGAACGGCCGGAAATATGCTTCGTAGTTTCCCTTTGCTTTCGGGCCTTCTTGCAGCTCCAGCAGGGTCTCTTCTAGTGTGTAGGGGTATGCTGTTCCTGGCGTATAATACCCCTCCTGCCAGAGTGCCAGGACACTACCGGCGATGGACATGCCGCTCTCTACGGTGAGACGGGGATCGCCAGTGACGAGGACCTGGGTCTGTTGTGCGAGCAGGAACTGTGCAGCTCCCGGGCCCAGTTGCCTTTCCTTGATGATCGGGAGCACTTCCTTCTCTGCGCGGCGAACGTAGACAGCAAGGTCTTCTGGCTCCATCTCGATAGTGCGTGGCTCTGGTGACTGCCGGACGGCCGAGCTGGTAAAACGTCGTCCTTTCTTTCGTTTCTTCATGAGACTCCTTCAATTTCCATGCATAGACACGACAGTGCTACACAGGTCTTTGGCTTTCCTCATCGGAAACCTCTTCGATCAGCTCTCCAAGTGAAACACCTAATGCTTTCGCCAGCTTGCCAAGCGTCTCCGTGGTGATCACATGGTAGGGATTTTTATACATCCGTTTGACCGTGTTATACGCCACATCAGCATCCCGCTGAAGTTTGCCCATGCTGAAACCTTTCTCTTTGGCAACTTCTTTCACGCGTAAACGTACTGCCATTGGCCACTGCCTCCATCTATACTCATCAGGATTGTAGCAGCCCTTGCTTCCTGACAACACTAGGCGGCGAATGTCTCACTTGTGTATGGGGCCTTAGAAGTCTATGCTCAGAGGACAAGATCACTACATGCTCAACTGAGAGAACATGCAAGACGAGGCCTTGCCTATCACAACACCCTAAAAAAAGAGCACGAGCTGTGCAGTGTCTCCATGGCCACGAGCGAGAGAGCCACACTGCCCATAGGAATTATAACAAGTTTATTCAAGATTTATAAATAAATATAACTAAATGGGAAATTACCCATCAATTATATCTTCTTAGGTAAATTTACATCTAGATATAGATAAGACTATCATTCGCCCATGATAGATGGCATTGAAATTCCAAATCTCCCTGGCTATGTTTCGATCAAAGAAGCCGCTGACCTGTTAGGTGTCTCTGATAAGAGAGTGTATCAGTATGTGAGGGCAGGCCGCCTATCTGCGCAGCGAATAGGCCATATTTTGATTCTACCGATAGAAGAGGTCAAACAATTCAAACCGAGTCCTACTGGTCGGGTGCGTACCAGGGCTCCTTCCTGGCGCATCTATCGCAGCCGTGGGGCGCTGCTCGTCACCGACATTCATGTACAGGTACGTCTGGGCCAGCAGGCAAGATTGGTGGAGAAATTGAGGGCGATTCAGAAACTAGACCAACATACCTTCCCGGGAACGGTTGCTCGCTATGTCGTCAAAGGTGATGCGACGCTTAAGACTTTGCAGATCTTGCTTATCTGGAAAACGACCGAGATGCCAGATGAGACCACGCGCAAGCAAGATTTCGTAATGTTCCAGGAGGAACTGGCTGATGTGCTGGATTGGGAGACAGCTCAAACCAACACCAACGAGGTGATTATTCAGACATGAGAAAACAAAGGTTGCCAACAAGCACTATCGATACTAGCAGGTTCGACAAAAGTTACCGGATCTTCTACTCCTATGCTTTTGCATATGAAGTATGATGTGATGTACTAGACGTGGTTTCTACCAAACTCCGTCGTCTCTCTTCTCTTCCTGTTGACGCTTTTCATCCAGTTTTATTAGGTCCGTGCAGTTGTTTTGGGGTAACGTGCGTTTCGGATGTCAGTAGGCTTGATGACGACGAACGTGATTCTACGCTCGGCCTGGATGAAAATCAGGAGATACAGGTAATATCTTGAGGAAGAGAGAAATTCATTTGATCCCAATTGCCGGAGCTTGTTCTCTCAGAGAAAGACCTTCCAGGGATATGGTATGTTATTACCAGGGAGAATCTTTCTCCCCTGGCAAACCCTTGGGTAAGAGAAATTGAGCCGATTGTAGTGGGGACGTTGGCAAGAGGCTCTATCGCAATTAAGCGTTTGAAGCCAGCGTATCCTGTTGATAAAAGTTGAGTACGGTATCATCAGGTAAGGAATTCAATCGCGTCTGAGCGTTTGAAGCCGCAGGTAGGTATGCGACGGATGAGACACCACCAGGTTGCAAGAGATCTAATCGCGTCTGAGCGTTTGAAGCGGCACAGGATGTCATCCAGGCGGCGTAGTATTTCTCGTTGCAGGGGAACTAATCGCGTCTGAGCGTTTGAAGCGAAACCTTTGCTTTCCCCTTCGAGCCACTTACCCGCTAACAAGGTTGCAAGGGAACTAATCGCGTCTGAGCGTTTGACACTTGCCGATATAACAGGAACATTTCATGCGCTCCTGCTATATCGGCAAGTGTCGTATAGGTAGTAAATTAAGTGAGATGCGCTTTGGTCAAGCCAGCGTAACAGTATCAGGAAACGAACCTCTTCTTGTATCATTTCAGACTCAAGGATGCTGCGTTTGATTATTAATGGTATGTCTTGGTATGTTTCTCTTCTTTTCAAGGTAGCATGATACAGTAGTAACCGTATCTGCTCAGGTCTGGGTCAAAGTAGATCGTGCAATGGAAAGTTTTTCAAAGTGGTTTCCATTGCACGATCTACTTTTCAAGAAGTCGTGTTACCGTAAGAGCCTCTCGAGTAGCAAAATGCATCTCTGTGACCGAAGCTGCGGAGTTCGTCAAGAGATCGTGCAATGGACCGCCGCACATCGTGCAATGGAAAGTTGGTTTTTACAAATACTATGGTGAGGCCTTGACGGATTCAGAGCAGTTCTGAACCCGTCAGGTGTTGAGTGCCGTAATCGGGAACCACTGCTTAAAATGGTCTGATCTCCGGCGTACGACGGTACATGATCAATTGATGACGATACGCGAGGCAGTGATACTCCCATC
>WNFC01010693.1_pt1 | contig 10199 bp, 12 predicted proteins | sample 5400541 | NCBI WGS metagenome assembly WNFC01 (sample SAMN13153342, study PRJNA577476) | soil metagenome | isolation source: 120 cm saprolite under Douglas fir tree site 2 hole 2 replicate 1 | place: USA:California | collected 2015-04-18 | reverse complement strand
AAGACTTGGTCGGACAGTTAGAGTAAGGTCCTCGGGTCCCTAAAGAAGGAGACGAGGGCGATGACTCAGGAACAGAAAGTGATTCGGGCGAAGGTGGGAGTGCTGGAGCTGGCCAAGCAGCTCGGCAATGTGTCGCAGGCCTGTCGGGTGATGGGTTACAGCCGCGACAGCTTCTATCGTTTCAAGGAACTCTACGACAAGGGCGGCGAGGCGGCGCTGCAGGAGATCTCGCGGCGCCAGCCGGTGCTCAGGAATCGAGTGGCGCCCGAGATCGAGCAGGCGGTGGTGGAAATAGCGATCGCCGAGCCGGCCTGGGGGCAGCTGCGAGTCGCCAATGAATTGAAGCGACGCGGGTTGAGCGTATCGGCGGCCGGGATGCGCTGCGTCTGGCAGCGCCACGATCTCGAGACCATGCAGAAGCGGCTCAAAGCATTGGAAGCCAAGAGCGCGCAGGAAGGATTGGTGCTGAGTGAGAGCCAGCTCGCCGCACTGGAAAAAGGCCAAGGCCGACAAGGAGGCGCACGGCGAGTTCGAGAGCGAATGTCCCGGTTACTGTGGCGCACAGGACACCTTCTACGTTGGCACGCTTAAGGGCGTGGGGCGTGATTAGGGTTGAGCTGACGTGCGAGGAAGCTGAGGAGTTGCACGGAATTTTGGACAATTACCTCTCTGACCTAGGAATGGAAATCGTGGATACCGAGGTCACGATTTCCGCGTAATGTCAAAAAAGAGAGAGGCGGTCATAAAGAGTCTTCTCGACCAACTAAAGAGACAGATGGGTTGAACGCTCCGTTCGCTTTCGGCATGTCGCCGCCGCAAGTCCGCGCGGCGCTCGACTACCTTCCGTCACGTGCACCGACGAGATAGATCGACCGACACCCGGAGCGAGCCGTAGCGCGGCGGCGCTTGCGCTACAGCCGTTAAAGAGCGGGAGCCGAATCACAGACCCCGTTTGTATCGGAGACCCGGGCTACTGCGTACTCGGCGTTTCTTCTGCGGGCCGGATTTGGTCGACTACCTTCACAAACTCTTCGAACGGCAGTGCCGGCAGAGTACAAACTTGAAAGGTGCCGTGAACAGCGGCCAAAATGCCCCGGCGAAACAGGTGCTGAATGGCGTTCTCATCCGGCACCTCTATGATTGAGACGAAATCATACTCGCCGAGGGTGGCGTAGAGATCGACTACCCGGTAGCCGGACTGGGCGAAAAAGATCTTGGTCTCCTCGTAGATCGCCCGGGCCTGCTCGATGCTCATAGCCCCCTCGCGGGTGAGCTTCAACAAAACAACGGCGCGCGCCATGGTCGGCCTCCTTGGCGGATCGTATTCCGTAACCTACAGCAAAGGTCGGGTCGTCGTTCCCAACTGCAGTATAAATGCCTGGTCGCTCTACTCGCCTCGGTATCGAAGCACACCTTGGGTTCCTCCTGGGTTCCTAAGGCTATATAGGCGAATCGCCGTCAAATCCACCGCGAAGGGCAGCTCATACACCCTGCGCCCAGAGCACGTGGAAGCCTGAGGACTTGACAAAACAGGCCTGGAAATCGTCCGTATGCATGAGGCCCCCGTCTGGTGAAAGGTCCTCGACCCCTGCCGTTCCGGCTAGGAACCGCGCCAAATGCTGCGTGCGAAACGATTGCTGGTTTCGCCGATCCTTGTTCAGTATTATGAACGTTCGCTCGCGCCGGTCCTTCGACCATTTAACGAGAGCGAAGAGGCGCGGATTCCCCGGGTCGAGGGCATCGATCGGGCCTTCCTCGTTGAACACGCGGCGCGACACCTTCAGCCGGTTCACTGCTGCAACAAAATCGCAGATATCCCAGGCGGGCGCTTCCCAATCCTCCACCCGTGTTTTCACCACGTTCAGGCGGCGGCGAAAGCCATATTCGAAGCCGATCGGCATCATCAGACCGGTCGAGAACAGCGCCGCAAACGCGTAGCGGGTTTTCACCGCCTGCCGGTCTCCGTTTAGTTCCGCGGCCAGTCGCTCGGTATCATGCGACTCCGGAAAGCTCACGGACGGAACAATCGCCGCGGTCTGCCGGTATTGTTCGAGACACCATGGCGCGGTGAAATCCCACCACTTCGAGCTGTTGAAAATGAAATCAAATCCGGACTGCGCAAGCCGTACCGTATCCTCGAATGGACAACCAAGAGACTCGGCGAAAAATAGTGCGTGCGGATGCGCGCGCTTGACGCTGCCGATCAGCGTCCGCCATAGTTGCGACGGAACTTTGTACGCGGCGTCGCAACGAAAGCCTGCGACTCCCATCGCGGCATAATACTCCGCGAGGTTGACCCAGTATCGCCAAAGCCCGTCGCGGTCGGAGCTGTTGTCGATTTCGAACAGGTCACCCCACGTCACCCGGCGGTGACCCTCCTGCGCCCCCGGATGAACCGGCTTGCCGCCAGGGCCGCGCTTGTACCACGACGGATGCTCCGCGACCAGCGGAGAGTCGAAGGCGGTGTGATTGATAACCAGATCCATCATCACCTTGAGGCCCAACTCGCGCGCCGTCTCGATCATCCGGCGTAACTGCGCCTCGGGTGGACCGGCAGCCGGATCAACCAGCCGCGGATTCATCGCATAATAGTCCTTGATTGAGTAGAGGCTTGCCGAGAAGCCGGTTAGATGGAACGGATTTACGAAAACCCAGTCGAACTCCATTCGGCGGGCACGCTCTAGATGAGGCGTCCAACGCGGAAACGGTCCCGCGATTAACGGAAACAGGTTGTAGATTCGCGGCCCGCGAGGCCACGCCTTTGTATCGCTCATGACTTTGCTCCATCGCTCCGCCAGCGTCTGCCGCTCTGGTGGCTAACTGATACTTCATCGGCGCCGCGTCCGGCTGTTCTTCGCGGGCAAATGGCCCCACAGGAAAACGAGGAGATCCTTCAGATGCGCGCGCCAGCTCGTCCAGTTATGGCCGCCGGGCAGTTCCTGGTACTTACAGGGCCAGCGTTTCTTTTCCAGCAGCGCGACGAGCCTCTTATGGTCGGGGATGAAGCGCGGTTCGTATTTGCCGACATCGAAATAGAACGAGATGCGTGAGCCCTTGATGTTCTGTAGAAGCGCTGCCGTTTTCTCCTGCTCGAGAAAAAAGGCGCTCGATTGTCCCGCAACCTTCGAGAATAGTCGCGGATGCGACAGCGCCACGTAGGTCGAGATCAATCCGCCCAGGGACGCGCCCATCACACCCCTCGCGGCACGGTCGTTGATCGTGCGGTAGCGTTTGTCGATCTTCGGGATAAATTCCGAGCACAGGAAGTCGGTGTAATCGTCATTGGCCCAGTATTCGTGCATGCGGTTCACAGGATCGAGCATCACTATAACGATGGGCGGGATATCTCCAGTGTTAATCAGGTTGTCCATGAGCGTGGACATGCGCGCGTTCCGCAGATATTCGCCGCCGTCATGCACATAAAAAGATCGAAAGTGTGCGCCGTCGCCGCGATCGTACGCCGGCGGCAGGTAGACGTACACGCGGCGGGTGTTTCCGAGACGCTCGCTGCTGAACTCGAACTCTTCGACGTGGCCGCGTGGGATATCAGATTTCCATTCCAGCTCCGGCGGATCCGTGAAATCACCGACGATGAAAAAAGAGTTCTGTCCTCCGATACCATTGTCGACCGTGCCCGGACAGAGCGGGTCGGTCTGCCATTCGCCGTCCACGATGAACTTGTATTCGAGCCGCGCAGGTTCGGACACGATTAGCGTATGGTGGAAGACGCCGGTATCGCCCAGCCGGACCATCGCGATCTCCGGACCGCTTCTGCCCCAGTCGTTGAACTCGCCGACCAGCATCACGCGGCGGGCATCAGCGTTGTGGTAAACGAAATGTACCTTTGCCCCATCAGTCATGGGCGTGCCGAGTGCCGCGAGCATCTGTTGAAAACGCTCGAGTTCCTCCGCCAGACGATCTGGCTCGGCTTGCTCGAGACGTTGCTTCCAGTTTTCAAATGTCGGGGCTGCTTCTTCGCGCGCAGTTGTCATAAGTTCCATCCCCGCCGCCTGCCGGACTCCGTAAGCTCAGTAGGTAAGTAGGAGCGATTATCTGCGCATCCAGCACATCCTATAGGGGAGCGGTCCCGAGTCTTGAAGCGGTTCCGGATTGCCAGGAGGTAAGAAGCACGTACGCTGCACTCATACTCGCTTAGGACCTTTGCTGCAAAGGCGAGCGAGTCGGACAGTACATGGTGGATGTAGCTCTTTCGGGCGCTAACGTCGTCCCGCGTTTTGAGGGCTGCCCAGGCTGGTGCTATAGGGGAAATGTTACCTCAAGGGATGTGGACACTATCTGAATCACACGCATCATGACGGAGTGATCAATGCATACGCGCCTCTTTTACAGCAACGTTCAGCAGGGGAAAACTGACGAGGCAGTGCAGGTGCTCACCGAGTTCGCACAGCGCGCCAAAAGTGAACGGAAGGGCTGTATCCTTGTTCAGGTCTTGCAGTCCGGTAACGAGGTGATTGGCGTCTCTAGCTGGGAGACGCAGCAGGACCTGACCGGGTACGCCGACAGCGACCTTGCACGCGATCTTTTCAAGCGAATCGGTCCGCTCCTGATGGGTATGCCGACCGTGCGGAGCTACGAGGTCAAAGTCAACCTGTGTGATCCCGCCGCCCTCAAACCGGCCTGAGGAGGTGGTCCATGTTTCAGATGACAAAAATCTGGGTCGACATTAGCGATCGCGTCGACAGCGTGGAAATCCGCTACACCTGGTCATCGCTGGGCGAGCCGCCGAAGTGGGGCGGCAATGAAGAGGCCGAGGTGATGACTGTCATTCCCAACACCAACCCGCGGGTGCGCCAGGCGGTAATCGAAATTCCGCGCTACCTGCAAGACCGCGACAATTACCTGCTGCATTATCAGTTCGGTGGCGGCGGCGAGCATCACCAAGGGTTCTCGCAGATCTTCTCCGAAGAGATCGTGGCGCGAGAGATTCCTTACGTCGATACCGATGGAAGCCTGACCGAGGTGCGGCTGCTCTGGTGCGTGGGCGGATGGACCGCGCCCAATTGGACCCAGGCGAGACTGGAAGGGTTGCCTCTCACAATAGACAAGAATACGCCCGGACACGACGCTGAAGGCGAGGGAATCGCGGACGAGGCCATGTACGAACTCATCCAGACAGTGCCCTTGCCGCGCCGCTTCGTGGCCAAGGTGTGGGGCTCGCGCGGTTTGACCGTGGAATACTGCTTTCAGTTAATGCGCATCAACTCGCCGAACCCGAGTGATGATTTCGAAAAATGGGACAATAACGGAGGCAAGAACTACAGCGTCGTGCTAACCTAACGGCAGGAGGCACGGTGGCGGTGGCACTCGACAGCGAAATAGCGCGGCGGCAGGCGGTCGTCCTGCGGGGCCGCGCGCTGATGGCTTGCGGCGCGTGCGGCTGGGTCCATTACGTGATGACCGCAGAAGAAAAGTGGGCCAGCGATCGGGCACTCGACCGTTACCATCTGACCCCCGCTGAGCAGATCCATTATGAGTCGGCGTTTCGGCAGTGCGTACGCTGCGAAGCTCCGGTGGAGGACTTCCGGAGCGCGGAAGAGAACGATCTCGCTCGCGCCAGTGGTCATATCGTCACTCCGGTACTAATCGACAACGGGTAAGCGGTCGGCGGAGCGGCAATTCCAACGGCCTGCTCCTCTTACTTTCCTTGTCTCCCCAAGCAGAGAGTCTCAAACTGCTCGCGGCGAATACCTAGCAGCCGTGCGAATTTCCGTTGAGGCCGAACAAACCTCGCGCGTTGTCGCCTATCACTTGGCGAGCGCGTTCGCGACCAAGCGCTCGTACCAGCGAAACCAGCCCGTCGTTGTACGTTTCGCGTCCTTCGACGTTGGGCGGATTGCGGGTGTAGTGCACCGCACCGTCGATTGCGGCGTCAGACCCGAACAGCACGCGCCCTGCGCCGACCTCTTCGATTAGCCGCAGTACGGTCCGCCACTGACACCATGAGGTTTCGAGATAAAGGTTTGGCTGCTCGCGGACGTGCTGAGCCGCGCGCCGACGACCGTCTCCGAGCCCCAGGTAGGTGTGGTACATTACTATGGGAACGCTCGGAAAACGCTCGGCCAGACGGCGAATATGATCAGGATCGGCATCGCCGGGCGCGCTGTGGCATGCGACCGGGCATCCGATCGCTGCCGCGATGTCCAGGTAGGGATCGAGTGAACGATCATCGGCCGGGTAGTCATCGACGGTAGGATGAAGTTTTAGGCCGACCGCGCCGGCTGCCAGACGCTCCCGAACCTCAGCTTGCGAGATTTCGCCAGGCCTTATCCAGACCAACGGAAAGAGTTTCGCAGCGGTACAATCAACCCGGTCGAGCGCGCGGTTATCAATCCACGAACTGATTCCACAGACCATTCCGGCCGATGCCATCGCAGTCCGGAGACTTGCCAAGCCCAAAGCACCGGCTCCACGCCCACTTACATGAAGATGCGCGTCGAGCGCGTCGAAACCCACCCACAGCCGATAGTCGCATTGCTGATTGTTGTCCCAGCGCTCGCCATCGGTAACGGCGCAATCCAGCGCCACGTGTCCATCGAAGTCAGGAAGTTCCGCGACAGCGAGGCCCGGTTCCATCTCTTCCAGTCGCATTTCGTGGAGCGGCTCCTGCCACCCGTCGAAACCATAATGGACCCGCAGTCCGGGTCCGGACAGCTCACCCCTGTACGCGAGGAACCTTTCGGTGGTACCACCACCGATCCTCAACCAACCTATCGTAGGCTTTGCCACCGTCCCCTGTTTCATTCGATTTTCTTCCCCGATTTGGGTCACGGTTTCCCTTTGGATGCTGGAGCTGGCGGCCGCGTTGCCGGAATTAGTGCGGTATTACCCGAAGCCGCCTTATTAGTGTCGTTCGCGTCTGCGCTTTCCGGCGAATCTGACGTGGCATCGCCCTCAGCAGCCCGACCTTGAGAGACGGCGACGGCTGATATCGATGCAGTCGACTCCAGTTCGTCCGCGACCGCCACAACTCCCACGCCGGTAACCACCTCTTCAGTATATAGCGGCGAGTAGTGCCTGTCGCCGTCGAGAAAAATCTCGAAATAATAATGGAGCAAGTATCGGTCCGTGAATTCGCCGCCAATGCCACCCCGAATTCGAATCGGCAGTTTCAGTTCCTTGCGTCGCAGGCGCGGTTCAACCAGGGGCAGATAGCGTGTCGCCCGCTCGCCGACCCAATCGGGGCTCTCGCCCAGCGGCGTGCAGGCGTAATGGATATTTACGCCTTCGATCTGCTCAGAGTAGTCGAAAAAGACCTTCTCGACGCGGTGGTAGTTGACCGGTCGCACAGCATCACCGCCTGTCGCTGAAGTTGAACCCGCCACTCCGCCTCATGCCGTCGCCACATCCGCTCGTTCTCAGAGCACGTGCAACACGTACCCCCAGTAATCCTCCCATCGGTCGGCAGGATTTGGCTGCCATAGGTTGCCGACGTGCCAGCGCTGATGGATCTCAGCGCCCTTGGGCCCGCGAATCTTGCCAACATATCGGCGGGGCAACGGCAGCGCCGCAAGCATTTGGGAACGAGTCCGGGAGAAGTTCTCCTTATCTTCCGTCCCATAAAACTTGAGCGAGCGATAATCATTGTCCTCACCGTAGCGCGCAATGAAGTTAGGCTCTTCGGTGGGTTGATACTGCGGCGAATCCCAATCGTAGATGCTCCAGAAAATGCACATACCGCCGAGATTACCGTGGTAGTCGACGTATTCGACTTCTTTGCTGACTATCTCCTCGGTGAATAGCGGACTTAGCTCGCGCTTACCGTTGAGGAAAACTTCGAAGTAATGATGAAGGAGATAGTTTTCTGTATACTTGCCGGTCGCCGGATCCAGAATATCGTTGGGCAATTTGATGATCTTGCGGCGGACTCCATCGTCGGGCAGCTGAATCGTCTCGCTCGAGGTCTGAACATACTGACCCTGTTCATCGACCGTGGTCCCACCCATACCCCGGACCAGCACGCCGCCGCGCGGCATCACGCGCGTTTCGCGATGGGCGTCCCAATTCGGCATCTGGCCGAGCGGTGTCCAAGTGTAATGGAGATTGACCAGCTCGATACCTGGCACGGTGTCGACGAAGGTTTTCTTCATGTAGAAGGAAAACATATAGCGCCCTCCCTGCCCACGCAGGACACGCCTTCTGTTAGCCTCTGCCTCTCACCAGCAACGCTGCACCATTAGCACAATTAATCCGTAACCACTAACTCCAATCGAAACGCTGTCATAAACATTGGAGATGTCCGGGGCATAAACATTTAAAGATGTCCGCCGAGTGCGGTAGAGCCGCTCGAGGCACGACATCGAGCGGCGGGTGGGGCGGCATGCTGGTGCATCTCGACGCCTCGACGCAGAACGTGCTCCGCACTCGCCCCCTGGTCAGGCCAACCTCCGCGACCGCGCCCAGCCGCTCCGTCAGCTCGGTCGGCACTTCCAACCGCCCGACCGCCTGCTTCAGTTCGAGATAACGCTCCCGCGACTCCGGGTCGTTGACCGCGCCGAGAAAGGCATCGAGCTGCGGCGCCAGCACGTCACGCTGGGCCGATCGCGTTTTAGGGAATCGTCCGTCATCGATGGCGGCAACGGTCAGTTGCCGTTAATATCCCGCTGTTTTATGGTGATGCGCGCCCAGCAGCGCCGCCAGTTCCTGCTCGAAGCCACCGGTCTCGATTGCGCAATGCATCCCGCATTCCTTGGTGCTCCGGTCTCCCACCGCCAGCGCCCCGACCGCGGGTCAGTGCCTTCCCCCACCGCCCGGGTGCATGGCGAGCAGCCAATCGACTTGAAGCCCTTGTCATGCAGCGCGTTGTAAGGAACTCTGTTGGCCCGGATATAGTCCCAGACTTCCTCCTCGGTCCAATCGGCCAGCGGCGCAAGCTTGATAATCCCGCCTTAAGAGCATTTTGAAGAACGAGGACGTGGCCTTACTGGCCGAAAGACCAAACACGCGGCGACTTCGCCGGTCATGTGGAGCCAGTGCATCGCGACCGACGATCCCCGTCTGGCAAAGTAAGGAGCACTCTCGGCCCGAGATTTTAACGGGAAAAATCAATTGAGCTGGGCTTTTGCTCCGCAGTACGGAGCGGGACGGCCATGAACCCGGCGGTTTCATGCGGGAGCGCAAACCGCGCGATTCTCAGCAGGTTGTAGGCGGCGCGACCAGGTAGGAGGACTAACAATCTCCGCTACTCATGTGAATTGTGGGATTAGCATCGGGGCGCCTGGGAGCGTCGCGGAAATATCTTCTGCTATGGGAGCTACTATCCTCGAAATGGATGCCGGCGGCGGAAGTCCTCTGCCATTTCCTCCATCGTGCACCATCTGACACCCGCATGGCGACCGATGTACTCGATGAGCCGCTCCAGCATCAGCAACACCTGTGGGCGCCCCGAAACATCAGGATGGATGGTCAGCGGGAAGACCGCGTAGTCACAGTCGCGGTAGACCCAGTCGAACTGGTCACGCCACATTTGCTCGATATCCCTCGGATTGACGAAGCCGTGGCTATTGGGCGACGCCTTGATGAACATCATCGGCGGCAAGTCGTCGAGGTACCAGTTGGCCGAGAACTCCACCAGGTCGACCGAGCGCCCTCGCTTGAGCGGTTTCATCCACTCCTTGGCGGGCTTGGAGTAATCGACCCTGGTCCAGGTCTCGCCCGTGCGGGCATAGTAGGGCTCGAAATCGCCGTGGCCCTGACTATGATCGTATTTGAATCCGTATTTGAGCAGTAGCTCGGCCGTGACCGCCGACATTTCCCACCACGGCGCGACGTAGCCACGTGGTTTCCTGCCGCTTAGCTTTTCGACCAACTCCACTGATTTGGCCAGGACGTCCTCTTCCTGCTGCGGCGTCATCGCAATTGGATTTTCATGCGAATAACCGTGCGCGCCGATCTCGTGGCCCGCGTCCGCCACCATTCGCATCTGCTCCGGGAAGGTTTCGATCGAGTGGCCGGGGATGAACCATGAAGCCTTGATTTCTGTAGCGATCGAAAAGCTTGAGCAAACGTGGTGTTCCGAGTTCACCGGAGAAAAGGCCGCGCGAGATATCCATCGGTGAGTCCTCGCCGCCGTAAGAGCCGAGCCATCCAGCAACCGAACCGTGTCTACATCTACGCCGAAGCCTGCAAGAATTTGCTTTTGATTGCTCATCACCAAACTCCATCGTTGATTGGGTTGAGTG
>WNFC01010692.1_pt1 | contig 10199 bp, 8 predicted proteins | sample 5400541 | NCBI WGS metagenome assembly WNFC01 (sample SAMN13153342, study PRJNA577476) | soil metagenome | isolation source: 120 cm saprolite under Douglas fir tree site 2 hole 2 replicate 1 | place: USA:California | collected 2015-04-18 | reverse complement strand
CGCCAGGTCAGCCAGGTTGGCGCGAAAGGCGATGAACGATGCGCCGACGGCCGCACGTTGGGCCGCGGCGCCGTCGATCCACGAGTCGCCGACCATGAACAGGCGGCCGCCGCCGAGCGCGGCGTGCGCCTGGGCGACACCCGCGCCACTCGGCTTGAGCTCCGGCACGACGTCGCGGGCGAGCACCAGGTCAAGCGGTGCGCGCAGGTCGAACCGCTCCAGGGCCGCATCGGCCGAGCCGAGCGAATTGTTGGTTAGCACGGCCAACCTGAGCCCGGCCGCCTGCAGCGCATCGAGCGTCGAGCGTGCATCGACCTCGACGGTGCCGTGGACCATGCCGTCGCGTTCGAACTGGTCGACGATCTGCCACAAGTCGACGGCCAGGGCGGGATCGAACTCGGCCGCGAAGTCGAGCCACTCCGGGATGGCCCGCACCCGCGGGTCAGTGGGTGGCGCGTCCAGCGCGCCGACGTCCAGCAGGCGGCCGATGATGGCCTGGCGGATGCCCAGGAAGTCAATCCGCGAATGGACGAGGGTATTGTCGAGGTCAAAGAGGACGATCGGCGTCACGACCGCCCAAGTCTAAGCGGTCGGGATCAGTCCGCGGCTCAGGGCAGGCGGGTCGCGCCAAACCAGTGGCTCGACCAGTACGCCGTCCCCAGGCTGGAGATGGTGACGCCGGCCGCTTCGTCGGCGGCGTGGACGAACTGGTTGTTGCCGATGTAGATGCCGTTGTGGCTCAGGCCCGCCGAGTAGGTGTTCTGGAAAAACACCAGGTCGCCAGGTTTCAGCTCGTCACGTGACGGGTGCGCGCCGCTGTTGAACTCGCCGAGCATGCCCCGGCTGATCGATTTACCCGCTTGTTTGGCGACGTACCAGACGTAGCCTGAGCAGTCGAACCCGTTCGGGTTCGAGCCGCCCCAGACGTATGGTGCGCCGAGCAGCTTTAGCCCCGCGCCCGCCAGGCCATCGCTCGGTGCACCGCGTGGCGGGGCGACCACAGCCATTGGCGCCACGGGCTTAGTAGGCTGAACCGTTGCGGCAGCAGGAGCACTCGCGGCCGATTGCGCCGCGGCGGGAGGTGCAGGCGCGGCAGGAGCTGGCGGCAATGCGGCCGGTTTCGGGCTTGGCGACGGCGCACTGGCGGCTGCGGACGTTGCGGCAGCGGACTGAGCGTTCGCCGGCGTCGGCACGATCAACACCTGCCCAGTGCGAATTAGCTCAGGGTCATCGAGCGAGTTGAAGTCGATCAGCGACCCCAGGTCGACTTTCTCTTGCGCAGCAATGTCGCGCAACGTCTCGCCAGCCTTGACCTCGTGCTCTTTGCCTGGCAGCGGCACCTTGAGCACGGTCCCGATCGACAACCGATTCGGGTCGTCGAGCGCACTGGCCTGGGCGATCGCATCCGATCGCACGTCGAACTGTTTGGCGATCTGGCCCAGCGTTTCGCCGGCTTGGACCGTGTACGAGACGAGCAGACTGCGTTTGGCCGCGGCGACCGGCTTAGATGATGTGCTCGGCGCAGCGGCGGCGGGCGCACTCCCGCTCGAAGCAGTGCTCGAGCTCGCGGCAGGCGCACTCGCTACGGCAGATGCAGGAGCCGCCTGGCTCGCACCCGCGGGCACAACGAGCTTCGCGCCGAGGACGAGGTGGTCCGCGTCATCAAGGTTATTGGCATCCACGAACGCCGCGGTGGTCGTCGAGAACTGCTGGGCGATGCGCCACAGCGTGTCACCCTCGGCGACGACGTAGGTGCGCGGCGACGACAAAGCCGCGGCGGCCGCAGCAGCAGGGGTCGCGGGCGACGGCAAAGGTGCGGCCGTTCCAGCAGGCAGGTTCAGCGACTGTCCCGCCACCAAAAAATTGACGTCGTCCAGATTGTTGAGCTTGGCCAACGCAATGGCATCCACGCCCGCGTCGGCGGCGATCTGCGACAGCGTTTCGCCCGGGCTGACTACGTGGACCGTCGCACCTGCGGGCTCAGCGCCAACTGCGAGGGGCGCCAGGAGCAGGCTGAGCGCAGTCGCTGCCGCCGCCATGCTGCTGAGAGTTCGACGCGGCATGTCTGGCGAGTCTAGCCCGAGGTACCGGGTCTGCCCGCCCCGGCGTGCCTCACAGCGGCGTCACACCCTGCTACATCTGTCGTGGCCGGCTCAGCCACATCCCCGTCGCGGCGAGCAGTCCGAGGAGGCCGACGCTGACGCCGAGCCAGGCCACCATCTGGGCGGACTCGGCGGCCGAACGCGCACTCTGGATATCGGTGGTGACCTGCGCTGGATCAGGGGAAGTGAGCGGGAACTCCAGGCGCGTGGCGCGCTCGACGGCGTTGAACTTGCCGTCGGCAGTGTCGAATTTCTCGGCGATCTTGTCGTCGCCGATGGCGCCGTTGAACGTCCAGATGTAGTCGCCTTCGCGCGTGGGAATGACGTCGGCGACGTAGTAGCCCGGTTGGCCGAAGACCGCGCGCAAGTCGAACGTCTTGGTCTGCGCGCCCTGGCGAATGTCGACCTTCAACGTCTTATCGACGCCGGTAACAGGCTCGGCGGGATTGGTGCCGGCCTTGGAAATGCGAATGCTGGCGGCGTTCTTTTCGCCGACGTAGGCCGGCTCGACCTCCCAGCCGACGACGACGTCGTACTTGCCGGCGCCGAGCGCGCGCCGTTCGTGGGCAAGCGCGACCGACGGCAGGCTCGTCGTCAACACGAGCACGATGGCGACAAAGCAGATCGCCAGTAGATTTCTGATGTGCATCAGGTGGTGTTGTAACCCGTCCCCTTTCTGGTTCGACGTACGTACTTGCTGGTGCGGTAGCCCGCGACAGCGGGCAAAAAGGAAGCTGGCAGATGCGGACGCCAAACTACAACCTATCGGAACGCGCGAGCTCACTCGCGCACATCGCTCGACCGGAGTCGGTCGTCATGCTCGCGGCAACGGTTCGTGCAGCACGCGAGATGCTGCGGGGCGACCGGATCGACGGCCTCAAAGTGCGCGTTTCAGACGCGAGCTACATGGTGTCGAGCAAAGACCTCGCGCAGAACGTTCTGGCCACCGAGGTTTAGCCAAAAACCCGGTCCAATAGTTTAGCCAAAAACTTAGCCGAACAACTGCGCTTCTGCAGGGCTTGACGAGAGTCCGTATACTGGCGCGTGGCTGGAAACTGAGCTGTTCAGATCCGTTCTTTGGAGCGACCGGGAATTCTAATCAACCCCAACGGCGCGCCGACGTAACTGATTCGACTGGCGATAACTTCCACCACTTCCTTCTTTCGGGAGTCGGCGTGCAGTACGCAGACAAGACCCTCGCGTGTCGCGATTGCAATGCAACGTTCGTGTTCACCAGTGGTGAACAGGAGTTTTATGCAAGTCGCGGTTTTGACAATCCGCCCAGCCGGTGTCCGTCCTGTCGCGCAGCGCGCAAGGCCGAGCGTTCAAACTCGTTTGGACCGACCAGTTATGCCAGCAGTGGCGGCTTCGCCGCGGCGCCACGCCGCGAGATGTTCGTCACCACGTGCGCTAGTTGCAACGGTGAGGCCCGCGTCCCCTTCCAGCCCCGTGGCGATAAGCCCGTCTACTGCTCCGACTGCTTCGAGACACAGCGCGGCGCCGCACGCCCCGCTCCCCGAGGAAACTACCGCTAAAAACTCCTTCCTTTCTGTACGGCGGCGCGCACACGCGCCAACCTGCGCGCGGGTTAAAATCTCTGCGTGCCCAAGAACGACGCCATCGAGATGGACGGAACAGTCGTCGATGCGCTGCCGAATACCCAGTTCAAAATCAAGCTCGACAACGGGCATGAGCTGCTGGCGTATACGGGCGGCAAGATGCGCAAATTCCGCATTCGCATCTTGCTTGGCGATCGGGTACGCGTCGAGATGAGCCCGTACGATCTGACGCGCGGGCGCATCAGTTACCGCTACCGCTGAACCCGAGCGATCGCCGCGGCCGCGCTGGCTTGGATGGGCCGCGCCTGCGCTCGTCGGGCTGGGTCTGCGACTGTGGGGCATCGGCTTCGGCCTGCCGGATCTGTTTCACCCGGATGAGCCGGCTTATGTGCTGCAAGCATTGGCGGTCGCCGCGCGACTGCCGAACGGGCTGACCTTCGCCAATCCGCCGCTGTTCAAGTACCTGCTGCTGGTCGAATACGCGGTCGACTTCGGAGTGCATCGCGTGCTGGGGAGCAGTGCGTCGGTACAGGATTTTCTGGCCCAGTTTCGCGCGGATCCGACGGAGCTGTACCTGATTGCCCGGGTAAGCAGCGCGACGATTGGCGCGGCCACGGTCGTCGCTGCGTACGCGCTTGGTGCGGCGGTCAGTGGGCGACGAATGAGCGCGATCGCTGCCTGGCTTACTGCTGTCGCGTTTCTGCTGGTGCGCGACGCGCACTTCGGCGTCGACGATGCGCTGGTCACCCTGCTCGTGACGCTTGGCCTGGTGTGCTGCGTGCGCATCGCCCGCAGAGGTGCCAGGCGCGACTACGCCGCGGCTGGCGCGCTTGCTGGACTGGCGTTCGCCGCCAAGTACGACGGCATTGCCCTACTGGCGCCTCTCGTGCTGGCCCACGTGCTGCGCGGCCCAGAGCGGAAGCGAACCGAGATTGCTATTTCTGTGGCGGCGTGTGCCGTGGCGGCGGTGATCGCGTTCCCGTCGCTACTGACCGAGCCCGGACGGGTGGTCCAGGACGTCTATCTGCACCTGTATCTGGGCGCGACGGGTGGCTACGACGGGCTCGATCCGGCGGGTGGATACGTCTTCTACGGCAAAAGCATTCTCATAGGCCTGGGTTGGCCGTTGGTCATCGCTGGGGCGGCGGGATTACTCATCGCCGCGCTCATACGGGATCGGCTGTTGCTGGTCGTCGCTGCGTTGCCGATGGCAATGATCCTCGTATTGGGCGCCCAGCACATGTACTTCGCCCGGTTTCTGCTGCCGACGTTGCCAGCGCTCTTGGTTATCGCGGCTGTGGGACTGGAGCGACTGTGGGCGATTCGTGCGGTGCTTGGACTCAGTGCGGCTCTAGTGGTGGCACTGCCGACGCTGGTCGATGCGGTGCGATTCGACGCGTTGCTGATGCAGAAGGACACTCGACGCCTGGCTGCGGAGTGGGTCGTGGCACAACTCCCGAGCGACGCGGTTGTGACAACCGATGCGGCGCTGTTGGATCCGCCACCCGGGCCGAATGAGGCGCGCAGTGTTGAGTACGTGATCGCCAGCAGCTTCACCTCTGAGGTGCATGCCATCGATCCGACCCGTGAGGCGCATCGTCAGGCCCTCTACGCAGGATTGAACAATGATGCAGCCGTAGTGGCGCAGTTTCGCCCATATGCAGGTAGCAGCCCGCCGCCGTTCATCTATGACCAGATTTACGGCCCGTTCAATGCGCTGGATGCGCTCGAGCGACCTGGGCCCACGATCACCATCTACAGGTTCACCGCTGGACCAGGTACACCTCCATGAGACCGTAGGTTGGATCGTCGACACGGCCGATCACCGTGCCGCCGTGTTGCTCGAGCCACCCGTAGAAACGGGTGCGGTCGGCGGCGACTTCGGGCGAATTCGAATTCGAATTCGGATTAAAGTAGTCGCGCATGCGCGTATCGACCAGGACAATGTCTGGGGCGACTCGTGCCAGACCCTGGTCGAGGGGTAGACCTTCGTCGGCCGAGTTCAGTGGCACCAGGAACGAGCGATAGTCGAAGTCCTGCAGGCCAAACCAGTACGTATGCAGCCCCAGGATGCGCGCGCCGGGTGGCACGTACTGGCGGACCGTGGCGATGAAACTGGGGTAGGGCGTCGTGGCCTGCGCGACCTGTCCGAGGTGAACCAGCTGTGCGGCGCCCTCGAGCATCACGGCGGTGGCCACGACGGCGATGAGCGGGCGAGCCCAACTTCGTCGCGATAACCACACGGCGCGGATGCCCCAGGCGATGGCGAGGGCGAAGAACGGCAGCTCGATCAGGGTGTAGTTGACGAGCTTCAGCTTGATCGTCAGCGCGAAGAGGACCGGCAGGACGATCGCTGGGACGACGATTGCTCTCGCGGCCGGATCGGCGTGGAAGACAGCCCGGCGCGCGAGCAGAGCTAAGGACAGTGGCAGCGCGACGAGCGAGGTCCAGAAGCCGACGCGCAGGAGCCAGCCAGGTCCGAACGGGCCGAGGCCCGGGCCATAGCGGTGGTACTCCTGCAGCAGATTGTCGAGGTACCAGCGCGCGTTGAGCAGATCGAAGCGGGTCTGGTAGATGAGCGTCTGGCCGCGCCAGTCGGGCACATCTTGTAGGACGTAGGCCAGGTACGGGAGCCAGGGCAACACGGCTCCCAAGACAAGCCATATGGCAGCGCGCGGCTTACCGTCCCAGAGGGTCAGGGCGATCAGTATCGGCAGCCAGAACAGGCCGTAGAGATGAGCCAGGCCAGCCAGGCCGGCGAGGATTCCCGCCAGGACGAGCCATAGGCGACGGGTAGGACGAGGTGGGCCGCGGGCCGAAAGAAAGCCGTGCAGGGCGGCCAGACCGAGAACGGGGACGAACGGGTCGTAACGAGCGATGCGCGCGAAATCGACCAGCGGGATGCCGGTCAATTGGATGTAGGTCAGGCCGGTCCAGCGCACCAGCACCAGCAGGACCACTGCGATGGCGCCGACCCACGCACCGAACAGTCGCGCACCGAGCGCGTAGGTCAGCAGCAGCGTCAGGAGGGTGAGCGCAACTGTCTCCAGGCGCGCCTGGACCAGGCCCACGCCCAGCACGCGGAACACGCCGGCCAGCAACAACGGGTGGAGCGGCATGAACCCGTAGTAATGCTGGTCCATGTTGTAAAAACCGGCGAAGAGATCGGACCCGAACTCGCCCGACGTCATCAGCTTGTAGGCCGTCGAGGCTTGCCACGGCTCGTCCTCGTAGACCTGCGGCACGGTGTCCAGGTAGCGGACGCTGACAACCGTGAAGAGCACGCCTGCGGCGAGCGCGACGAGCGCTGGCCGGCGGCCCAGACTTGACAATGACGCTATCAGCTTAGATAATGCACCGAGCATAACTTTGGATAGGGAGGCACTGTGCGGTGGCCAACCCCAGACGCGATTACTACACGGTGCTGGGCGTCCCGCGCAGCGCAACCGAAAAAGACATCAAGAGCGCCTATCGCAAGTTGGCCCGCAAGCATCATCCTGACGTCAACCCCGGCGACAAGAAGTCCGAGTCCCTGTTCAAAGAGATCGGCGAGGCGTACTCGGTCCTGTCCGATGCTGATAAACGCAAGAAGTACGACCGCTGGGGCCACGATTGGGAAAAGATCGAGCAGGCGCAGGCCGCCGGTGGGAATTATCGCGGCCGCACGACCACCAGTCGCACCGGTACAGCGGGTAATGGCGCCGGCGGCGTCACGTTCGATTCAGACGACCTGGGCGGGCTGTTCGACCAGCTCTTCGGCCGCGCGGCCAGCGGTGGTCGCACCCGCGTGCGCACAGCGCCCCGTAAAGGCGCCGACATGGAGCAGCAGGTCGAGATCACGCTCGAGGAAGCCTTCAACGGCACCCAGCGCACGTTTTCCATTCTCGATACGCGCTCGGGTGAGTCGCGCACCGTCGAGGTGAAGATTCCCGCCGGAGCGACCGAAGGCCTGCGGGTCCGCGTCGCTGGCAAGGGTGATGCTGGACTGGCTGGCGCACCGGCCGGCGATCTGTACTTGATCGTGAAGATCAAGCCGCACGCGCTGTTCGAGCGCGACGGCGACGATCTGCAGACCAAAGTGCCCACGCCGCTGTACACGGCGATCCTCGGCGGCGAAGTCATGGTGCCGACGCCCAAAGGCAGCCAGCTGGCGCTGAAGATCCCCGCCGAAACGTCCAACGCGCAGCGCATTCGGCTGGCCGGTCAAGGCATGCCGCGGCTGAACGGCACGGGCCGCGGTGATCTGTATGCCGAGATTGCGGTCGAGTTGCCCAAGAATCTGAGTACGCGCGAAAAAGATCTGTTCGCTGAGCTCGCCCGACAGCGGGCCGCGACGTCCGCGTCGGCGTCGGCATGACCACGGCCGATCTCGGCGCGGACTTACCGTCCAACGCCGCGTTCGTCATTAGCGTCGCGGCGCGGCTGGTTGGCGTTCACGAACAGACCTTGCGCTACTACGAGCGCGCCGGCCTGCTCGAGCCGGCCCGCTCGAAGGGTCGCATTCGGCTGTACTCGCTGCACGATCTCGAGCGCGTGCGCCAGATTCGACGGCTGACCGACGAGATGGGGGTCAATCTCGCCGGCGTCGAAGTCATCATGCGACTGACGGACCACATCCGCGCGCTCGAGCTGCGCATCGACGATCTGGAAACCGAGGTGCAGCGCCGGAGCGCCGCCTCAGCACAAAGCAAGGCTCAGAGGGGAACCACGACATGGACATGAACAAACTGACCGAAAAGGCGCAGGAGGCCATCGCCACCGCGCAACGAGACGCTGAACAGCGGCAAAACACGCAGCTCGAGCCCGAGCACTTACTGGCGGCACTGGTCCGCCAGGAGAACGGCGTTGTGCCAGCCATCCTCGACAAACTCGGCGTGCCACCCGCCCGAGTCAGCCAACGACTGGATGATGTGCTCGGCAGTTTCGGCCGCGTGACGACACCTGGCCAGCAGGTCTATGTCTCACCAGGTTTTCGGCAACTGTTCGACCGGGCGCAGCACGAAGCCGACCGGCTCAAGGACGACTTCGTCAGCGCCGAACACTTTCTGCTGGCGCTGACCGACGATGCGGACAAATCGCAGGCGGGCAGCACGTTGCGCCAGCTCGGCGTGACGCGCGACAAGGTGCTGCAGTCGCTGCAGGAGGTGCGCGGCAACCAGCGCGTCACCTCGCAGAACCCCGAAACGACGTACCAGTCCCTGGAGAAATACGGTCGCGATCTGACGGCCCTGGCCCGCCTGGGCAAGCTCGATCCGGTCATCGGCCGCGACGAGGAGATCCGCCGCACCATCCAGGTCCTCTCACGGCGGACCAAGAACAACCCGGTGCTCATCGGCGAGCCGGGTGTAGGGAAGACGGCCATCGTCGAAGGGCTCGCGCAGCGCATCGTCCGTGGCGACGTGCCCGAAGGACTTAAGGAAAAACGCATTGTCGCGCTGGATCTGGGCGCGCTCGTGGCTGGGGCCAAGTACCGTGGTGAGTTCGAAGAGCGCCTCAAGGCGGTCCTCAAAGAAGTCACCGAGTCGGATGGCCAGGTCATCTTGTTCATCGACGAGCTGCATACGGTCGTTGGCGCGGGTGCGGCCGAAGGCTCGATGGACGCCTCGAACATGCTCAAGCCGATGCTCGCCCGCGGTGAGCTGCATTGCATCGGCGCCACGACTTTAGATGAATACCGCAAACACATCGAAAAGGATGCGGCGCTCGAGCGGCGGTTCCAGCCGGTGTTTGTCGGCGAGCCAAGTGTCGAGGACACCATCTCGATCCTGCGCGGGTTACGCGAGCGGTATGAGCAGCACCACAAGGTGCGTATTCGTGACTCGGCGCTGGTCGCCGCGGCGGTGCTCAGCCAGCGGTATATCGCCGACCGCTTCCTGCCCGACAAGGCGATCGACCTGGTCGACGAAGCTGCCGCGAAATTGCGCATGGAAGCGACGTCAGCTCCGGCGGAGCTGGACGAAGTGCGCCGGCGCATCATGCAGCTCGAGATCGAGCGCGAAGGGCTGCGCAAGGAGAAGGACCAAGCGTCCAAAGAACGTCTGGAACGCATCGAACACGAGCTGGCCAGTCTGAAGGAGCAGGCGGCCGGGCTCGAAGCGCAGTGGCAGGCCGAGCTGGAACAGCTCAACTCGGTAGGTCGGATCCAGCAGCAGCTCGATCAGAAGCGGCTCGAGCTCGAGCAGGCGTCGTTGCGGGCGGACTGGGAGAAGGCTGCCCGATTGAAGTACGAGGTGCAGCAGCTCGAGGAGGGCCAGGTCCAGGCCGAAGCCGCCCAACGCGAACGCAAGCAGGACGGGCGGGCGCTGGTCAAAGAAGAAGTCACCGAGGAAGACATCGCGGCGGTGGTCAGCAAGTGGACCGGTGTGCCGGTGAGCAAGATGCTCGAGGGTGAGCTGTCCAAGCTGCTACAGATGGAGGACCGCCTGCGCGAACGCGTGGTCGGCCAGGAGGAAGCCATCGCGGCGGTGGCCAACACGGTCCGCGCGGCGCGTGCGGGACTCCAGGATCCGAACCGCCCGCTAGGCTCGTTCCTGTTCCT
>WNFC01015147.1_pt1 | contig 10200 bp, 5 predicted proteins | sample 5400541 | NCBI WGS metagenome assembly WNFC01 (sample SAMN13153342, study PRJNA577476) | soil metagenome | isolation source: 120 cm saprolite under Douglas fir tree site 2 hole 2 replicate 1 | place: USA:California | collected 2015-04-18 | reverse complement strand
CGAACGCCTCCATCAAAGGTGCAGCACGAATCGGCGCGCGCCGTGCCAGAGCGACGAACGCGTGCGTCTCGCGGTGCCACGCACCGGTCTGGGGCGGCCGCGCGGCGGCGGCGATGCGCGCGGTGATGTCCTCGTCCTGCTTGCAGAGCTCGCCGAGCGCGTCGAACGCGGCCAGCATGACGTGGGTGTCCGCGTCGGCGAGCTTCCCGGCAATCGGCCCGCAGCCGTTGGCCGCGGCGCCGCGAGCCGCGTAGGCGCGCAAGGCTTCGTAACGGACCAGTCCGGACGGATCATCGAGGGCATTCATGATTCGCGCGAGCCTGGAGCTGTCGTCGAGGCCTCCTCCCGTACCCGCCAGAACGGACACGGCAACGCGCCGGACCTCCATGGAGTCGTCCTTCAGCGCCGCGCTCTCCGCATCCCGATCGACGGTCCGTGCCGCGACCAGCGCCGACAACGCGTTGAGCCGGACCGCGCCGTCAGAGTCGTTCGGCGCCGCCTTCCGGACGCTGCCACCGAGGATCCTCACCGTTCCATCGTCAAACAGCGTGATCCGGCCGTTGAGCCGCGCCAGCGACTCGAGGCTTCGCATCGCGTCGCGATAGACGCCGAGGAACTTCGGATCCCGAGCGGTCTGGCGAAGAGCGCGCACCAGAATCAGCTCCGCGTCGCGCACCTGCGCCGGCGTGTGCCAGGCAATCCGGCCGATGGCGCCGACGACCTGGAATGACGTTTCGCGGTCGGCGTGCGTGCCAATGGCTCTCATCCAGTCGGCGACGGCTGCGATCAGGCTGGGATTATTCTTCGGATCGAAGCCCTTGAGCGACTGGGCGACGGCGTCCGCCACAGCGCCCGGCGACGGTCCGGCCGGAGGCGCCGGCAGCGCGAGGAGTAGCGGGACGAGCCGTGGATCTTCGAGCCGCCCCACTGCCCGGAGGGCAAAACTCCTGACGGTCGCGTCCGGCGACGCCACGAGCGGCATCACGACGTCCGCGCCCGCCCAGGCTGTTTCAGCGTCGAGGACCGGACGGGGCTCGCCGGCAACCGGCTGCGAACGTGAGGACTGCGTTGCCAGCGCCAGGACGAGGACGAGCAGTGCGGACAGCGTCATGGGCGGCCAGCCTACCTCCGCCCGGAATACTCCAGCATCTGCTTCGTGAGATCCAGCGGATACGAGATCTGGACGTCGGTGATTTCGCCGCCAGCGTCCCGGACCGCTTCGAGCCGCGGCTGAACGAACCCCGTGTAGGACGGCATCCGCAGGTGGTCGACCCGCGCGACGACTTCGTCGCGAAGCGCCGGATCGAAGTGCACGCCGTAGGTGTCGAACAGCGCCTTTGCCGCTTCGTAGTCCCCTTCCGCCTTGATCTGCTGGACGTCGGCGAGGAGCCGGCCGACGCCTTCCTGAAAGGCTTTGACGTCCACGACGACGTAGTAGGTCTTGCCGTCGCGGCGGCGCACCTCGATCGCGCGCGAGTTGGCCATGAGCCACCCGACGATCATCTGCCGGTTGCGCATGTGGTCTTCCTCGATTTGCGATCCCTCGCGGACGCGTCGCAGCTGGACGAGCGCATTGCGCGCGTACCCTTCGTACTCGGCGCGGACGATCTCGGCGTGGTCGGCTTCGTCGACGAGTCCGAGCTCGGCGAGCTTGCGATCCGGCACGAAATACAGCGCGACAAGATCAGCGCGAGATTCCTCCAGGGCTGAATACTGTTCCTTCAGGACCGCCTGCGGATTGCCCTGGAGGTGGTCGGCAATCCTGCCCGAGCCGTGTCCGATCACTTCGTGCATGTCGGTCGTCAGCTCGCCGGCAATGCTGCTCCACTTTTCGGCGCGCTCGGCTTCCTCGGCGCTCCAGGCGAACTCCCGGCGGAACTCGGGCAGCGTAGATTTGTCGTACGCCTGGTTGGCGTTCGACAGCGACACGGACTTGCTGCCGTGATGTTCGCGGATCGTCTGATCGTTCGGCAGGTTGATGCCGACAGGCGTCACCGGGCCCGAATCCCCCGTCTCGATCACCACGTCGATGGCATTGGCGGAGATGCCGCGGACGCCTTGCTTCTTGTAACGGTCGGCCCACGGCATCCGGTCCTCGAACCACTGCGCCGCGTCGGCCAGCTTGCGGATGCCCTCCGTCTTCTGCGGGTTCACGTAGTAGACGAGCGCCTCCCACGCACCTTTCATCCCGCGCGCGTCCATGTAAACTTCGACGAACCCGTTGATGGTGTCGACCGGCGAATCGCGATCCCGGACCCAGGCGACATCATAGGCCACGCGGTCCGCAGTCTCGCCGCTCCGATAGAACGCGATCAATGCGCCGAGCGCCGCCGCCATCGACTCGGTGGCGTATGGAATCGCCGCTTCGAGGTGACGGACAATCTCCCGGATGTAAGCGTCGTAGCGCCCGCCGACCCGGTAGACCTCTTCGACCAGCCGTCCGTCCTGCTTGACCAGCCGCGAGTTCAGCGGATAGCGCTCTTCGAAGCCCTCGAGGTCCGCCATGGATACGCCTGAGTACATGTTGTTGGCGCTCGCCTGCAGGATGTCCTTTCCCGGTCCCGGGGTCTTGCTCGTGACGATCGGATCGACGTCGAGGTCGAAAAAACAGGGCAGAAGGCGCGCCAAGTCGGCGGGCATTCGAGCGCCGTTCGTCTCCGCCGCGCGCGCCGCCGCCATGAACGCGTCCGGCGTGCCCTTCAGGACGAACTTCCGCGCTGTCAGGTTGTTATAAGGGCCAGAGTTGATCCAGAACAGCTTGGTGTAGCGCTGGATTTCCGCGAGGGTCTCCTGGGGAATGCCCGCCGCGTGCGTCAGTATCTCTTCCAGCACCTCGCGCATCGCGAGGTTGTGCGCGTAGCGCTGGTCATAGTAAATGTCCCGCCCCGCGATCGCCGCCTGGTAGAGGTGATGGATGAGGATTTTCTCGCGAAGCGGCAGCGCGGTGAACCCATCCGCGTACAGTTGGACGACGGCGGCTTCGTCCACGCGTTCCAGCAGGTAGGGCCTTGTGTCAACCTGCGGCGAGGCCGGCGTGGTCATTTCCCGACACTCTTCAGGCTGGCGTCGTACATCGCGCCGTACTCCAGATACTGACGCACCGCGTCGCGCGGATAGCTGATCGTGATGACCGGAGCGTTCTTCTTCGGCCCCGGCGCCGCGGACAGCTTCGTGTTGACGCCGGCCCAGTAGGCCGGCAGATTCAGTTTTTTGTACCGCGCCACGACCTGGTCGCGAAGCTTTGGATCGAAGCGCACGCCATATGCGTCAACCAGACGCTTGATCGCCTCGTAATCCCCTTCCGCCTTGATGCGCATCAGCTCCGCCAGCAGCTCCCCGGCGCCCTGCCGCATCCTCTGGTAGTCCCTCACGCGCGTGTAGGTCTTCCCGTTCCGGTCGAAGTATTCGATCGCCCCCGTCTTGTCCTTGATGTAGTAGGCGATGAGCTGCCGGTCGCGCTGATGGTCTTCCTCGATCGTCTCACCTTTCGGAATCCGGCGGAGCTGCGTCAGCGGCGCCCGCGCGGCGCTGTCGTACATCGTCTTGGCGACCTCTTCCTGGTCCGTCACGAGGTTCAGCTCCTTGAGCTTGGGATCCCAGACGTTCCAGAGGCCCATCAGGTCCGCTCGCGCCTCTTCGAGCGTCGAGTAGTACTCTTTCAGGAACGTCGCCGGATTACCCGGCACGCGGTCGCTCAGCTTGCCCGAGCCGTGACCGATCACCTCGTGCAGCGCCGTCAGCAGATCCTCGGCTTCCTCGCCGTACTTCTTCGCGCGCTGTGCCTCCTCGGGGCTCGCGGCGAACTCGTCGATCGCGCCGGCTGCGGCAGCGGCAGCCGTCAGCGCGTGGCTGCTGCCGAGCAGCAGGAAGTTCTTGGTGCCGTACTTCTGGTGGATTTCTTCCTCGTTCGGGAGGTTGTCGCCAATCGTCGTGACATGGAAGTCGCCCGTTTCGATCAGCACCTCTACGGCCTTGACGACCGGCGGCGTGAAGTCGCGCTTCTTGTACTTCGGATTCCACGGCGCCTTTTCCTCGAAGTAGGCTGCGTTCTTCGCGAGGTTCACCATCACGTTGGTCACCGGCTGGTCGGTGATCGTGACGAAGCTCTGCGCCGTCCCCTTGGCGCCACGCGGGTCGCGATAGACCTCGATGAAGCCGTTCGCGAAATCGACGGTGGCATCGTCTCTCACCCAGTCGCCGCCGAATTGCAGCCAGTCCTTAGGCTCGCCGGTCTCGTAGAACCGGATCAGATCGGCGATCAGCGCGGCCTGCGACGGGTCGGCGACGGCGCGCGCCTTCTCGAAGCAGCCGATCGCTTCCTTCAGGTACGTCGCGTAGAGGCCGGGAGGTACTTTCCCGTCCGGGGTGCCGGCGCGGTACACCTCTTCATGGATGCCGCGGTCGTCCTTCACGACGCGTGAATTGAGCGGAGTGTGCTCCTGGAAGTTCTTCAGATCCTCCAGGCTCACCCCCTGGTAAAAGTTGTTCGCGCTCGCCTGCAGGATGTCCTTGCCCGGTGGAGGGGTCTTCGCGGTGATCACTGGCTCGAAGCTGGCGTCGAAGATCGACGCCTTCAGCTCGGCGACCTCCGTCTTCACCGCCTCCGGCGTGGGAAGCGGCGCCAAATCCGCGGCGCCCGACCGAAACGCGCCGCTCGCCTGCGCCTGCAGTGCCGCGTCCTGCAATTCCTCGAACGTGAACGCGGGAACGAATTTCTGCGCCGTCGTCTCGTTATGATTTCCGCGGTTGGCCCAGAAAAGGAGCGCGTACTCCCGGATCTTGCTGAAGGTGGCCGGCGGCAGCACCGCGTGATACGCCACGATGCCCTCCAACAGGCGCTTCTGGCGCAGCCCGAAACGCGAGAGCTGATCGTAGACGATTGGATCGATGGCAATTGACGCCTGCGTCAGCCAGTAGGCAAGCTGCTTCTGTTTGTCACTCAGTTGGCCGAAGCTCGCCGCCTTGAGCTGGATGAAGCCAGTGTCGCCCACACGCTCGACGAGGGGCGATCGCTCCTCGGCCTTGCTCGGCGCCGGCGGCCGGGAAGGGGCCTGTGCGGGTGCGGCCGACAGCCCCGCAGGCCGCCCTGGAAGAAGGCCTGCAAGAATGACGAAGAGCGACAAGAACCGGCGATTCATAACAACCGATCTTAACCCGCCTTCCCCAGGACGCTGGCGAGCCGATCAAAGCTGGAATGTCTCTCGATACTCCGGCGCCTTCCAGCTCCACCCCAATTCAGCCTGGATCCGCCCTCCAAGCGTGTCCTGGGAAATCGGTTCCCCATGGACGACGAACGTCTGTTTTGGTGGCGCGGTGAAGCCACCGAGCCAGCGCATGATCTCGCTCGCGTCGGCGTGCGCCGACATCGAATCGACGCTCTCGATCCTGGCGGCCACGGGGACCCATGCGCCGTGGATCTTGATGCTCTTCTCACCGTCCAGCAGGCGCCGGCCGCGGGTGCCGGCCGCCTGGTAGCCGGCGAACAGGACGGTGTTCTTCGGATCGGGTAGCGCGGCCTTGAGGTGGTGCACCACGCGCCCCCCTTCGGCCATGCCGCTCGACGAGATGACGATGGAAGGCAGCCTCGAGGCGGTGAGCTGCTTGGATTCCTCGGCACTGCCGATCACGCGGAAGCGCTCGGTGCAGAACACGCACACCTCACGCTCCTGCATCGCCTGGCGTCGCCGTACGTCCGGCGGGTGCGGCGCGGCCGCGTCGTGCGGCGCCTTGTCGTCGCGCTCCTCCGGTCGCAGCTCGGGATCGAGCTCCTGCAGGCGCTCGCTGTAGCGGGTGAGCGCCGACGCCGCCATGGGGCTGTCGAGGAAGACCGGCAGCACAGGGATGCGCCTTTCCGCTTCCAGACGCTTCAGCCAGTAGATCAGCTCCTCGACGCGCCCGATCGCGAACGCCGGAATGATCAGCTTCCCACCCTTGTGCGCCGTCTCGTTGACGATCGCCGCCAGCCGGTCGCCATTGTCGTCCTGCTCGTGAACGCGGTCGCCGTACGTGGATTCGACCAGCAGATAGTCCGCGGCGGCGACCGCCGTCGGATCCGGCAGTACCGGGCGCCCGTAGCGCCCGAGGTCGCCGCCGAAGAGGATGGTCCGCCCGGCGATCCGCATCCGCGCGTACGACGAGCCGAGGAGATGGCCCGCGTTGATGAAGTCGACCTCGATCCCCGCCGCAACGGGCACGGGCCGGTCGTAACCGCACGGCTGAAGCTGTGACACGGCGCGGTAGGCGTCGACCTCGGTGTACAACGGGAGTGCGGGGGCATGTTTCGACAGTTTGTGCCGGTTCGCGAACGCCGCGTCTTCCTCCTGGAGACGGCCGGCATCGGGCAAGACGATCTTGCAGAGATCCTGCGTCCCTTGCGTGCAGAACACGCGACCGCGGAAGCCCTGCGAGACCAGCCGCGGCAGGTACCCGCAGTGATCGAGATGCGCGTGCGTGAGGACGACCGCCTCGATGCTGGACGCCGGAACCGGCAGGTCCTGCCAGTTCCGCTCGCGGAGCTCCTTCAGCCCCTGGAACAGCCCGGCATCGACCATGATGCGCGTGCCGTTCAAGTCGACGAGGTACTTCGAGCCCGTGACCGTCCGCGCGGCACCGAAAAACGTCAGCCCAACCATCCGACTCCTCCGTCTTCCGCATTCAACCTTCAGCATTCAGCATTCGGCAAACAGTGCCACCTGCCCCCCGGTATGCCAGAAGAGCGTCGTTCCCTCGCCGAGCTCGTTCCCCCGCACTTTCGCGAACAGGCCGGCCATGGCTTTGGCGGTATACGTCGGGTCGAGGAACAACACCTCGCGCCGGGCGCACAACTCGATCGCTTCGGTCGACGCCGCCGTCGGCACGCCGTAGCCATCGCCGACGAACCGGTCGTCTATTTCGATCGGAGCGTCCGTCAGCGTTCCTTGCGGAGAACCGAGCAACTGCTCGAGTCCGCTGAGGATGCGGCCAACTTCCTTTGCGATGGCGGCCGACGGATCGTCGGCGCTGATCCCGATGACGCGGGTCCGCAGTCCGTGCAGCCGGCAACCGGCGATGATGCCCGCCTGGGTGCCGCCGGACGAGGTCGACAGCACGATCTGGTCCGGGGGAGCGACCTGTGCCAGCAACTCGGCGACCGCCAGGGCGTACGCGGCGGCTCCCAGCGGCGTCGAGGCGCCGAGCGGGATGACAAACGGCCTCCGCCCCTTCTTCCGCAGCTCCCTGGCGGCGTCTTCCATGCCGGGGGCTCGCGCCTCGCGCGAGCCGACATACCGCACTTCCGCGCCCAGCAACCGATCGAGAAGTGCGTTCGCCGTCGCTTTGGCCGGCGGGGTGCCGTTCACGACGAGCACGCAGGCAAGTCCCATCCGCGCCGACACGGCCGCCGTCGCCCGCGCGTGGTTCGACTGGATGCCCCCGGAAGTGATCAGGGTGTCGGCCCCCTCGGCCAGCGCCTGCGCCGCGACGATCCGGAGCTTGCGAACCTTGTTCCCGCCGAACCCGAACGGGATCGCGTCATCCCTCTTTACCAGCAGCCGCGCCACCGGCCCCGGGCCTGTCGACGGGTCGAGCGCATTGCGCAGCCGCGAGAGGTCTTCGACGGGCGTGGGCGCGAGCGCCAGCGGCAGGCATGGCAGCGCATGAAGCCGCTCGAGAGCGGCGCGATCGACGGTCACTGCACGTTAGTATAGAGAGTTTGCAGTTTACAGTTCACGGCTTACAGTTCACGGCTTACAGTTCACGGTAGAACCCCGAACAGCGACAAACTGCGAACTGTAAACTGTGAACTGTGAACTGCTATGAGCCTGCTAGTTGAACAGCTGAAGAGCGGAAGACCGGTGATTGCGGCGGAGCTGCGTCCGCCGCGCGCGGAGCTGGCGACGGCGGCGAGCATGGATGCGTGGATCGATACCTACCACGCGGTACGCGGGCTCACGAGGGCCGGGACGTTCGTCTTCCTCACCGACAGCGCGGTGGGGCTCAAGGAGGAGGACAACCTGCGCCACCTCGTGATCAATCTCGGCAGCGACGTCCCTCGATCACACGTCGTCCCCTTTCTCACGTGCAAGCACACGGCGGAGTACTGCCTCGCCTACGCCGATCGGGCGCGGCACCATGGGTTCGAATCGCTCGTCATCCTCGGCGGCGACAAGCATGTCGGCCCGCCACGTTGCGTGGAGCACGCGTGGCAGCTGCGCGAGATGATCCGCGCGCGCGACGCGCACCTCGCCCTCGGGGGATGGGCCAACCCGCACGCGGACGCCGCGGGCCAGGTACAGCATCTGCTCGACGACCGCGTCGCCGCCGAATTCTTCCTGACGCAGATCGTCTCGCACCACAGCCGTCCGGCCGTCGAGCGGTTCCTGGTCGAGGCCCAGCGCCGGAGCCTGGCGCTGCCGGGGCTGTTTGGCGTGTTCTATTACCGATCGGCCAGTGCCAAGACGCTGGAGACGCTGCGCGCGTTCCTGCCGGTTCCGGTCGACGCGCTCCGCGAGGAGTTCGCCGCGGGCGCGACGCCCGATGCTGCAGCTCGTGTAGCGGCTACTTCGTCTTGAAACGCCTCTTCAACTCTTCGAGCCAGTTCTCCCCGAGAACGATCTGCGTGATCGGCGCGGGCGGCTGCTGCTGTTCCTCCACCATCAGGAACCGCTGTCCGTCGGCAGAGACGTCGTAGGCGCGGGCAGGGCCGGTCATCGGGTAGGGGCCGTGGAACAACCGTGTCGGCGTACCCATCTTGAATACGGGGGTGGTGGTGACGGATAGGGCCATCATGTCGCAGTGACGGCTGCCGGCCGCGGGATCCGCCACGCCGTAAAAAAGCTCTTTCCCGTCCCGCCGCCACACCGGCGATTGCCCGCCGGATGGCGACACCAGCTGCCGCGCCCCGGGCCGGCCGTACGGCTGCACGTACACCTCGTTGCGACCCGATTCGGCGGAGGCATACGCCACCCACTGTCCGTCGGGCGAAAGATCGGCGCCGCCTTTGATGAAAGAGCTCTGGACCGCGGGCCTGGCCTGACGGCTGTTGATCGGGAGGACCCAGATGTCGGCGGGGTTGTTCGTTGGGTCCTCACCAATGTCGTAGAACCCCAATTCCTTGCCGTCCGATGACCAGAACGCCGGCACCACGTGGTGCGGGCTCGCCAAAAGACGCTCCGCGACACCGCTGCCGTCAATCGACAGGCGTTCGGCGCGACCGGTGCGATCCACCCATACAAGGGTGCGTTCGACTTCCCGCGCCACTCCGCCCGGCAGGTAAGCGAGTGTACCCGACTCCGACAGGGTGATCTGCGCCGTTCCCGAGTCATTGGTCGAGGCGGCAGCGTAAGCCGCCTGCATCACATCGGCGAGGACGCCGACTGGACCGCCGGTCACACTCATGCGATCGGGATCGAATGGCGCCGCCATGAGGGTGCCTTCGCGCGCGTAGACGAGGTGACCGCTCTCGGCGTACCGGGCATCCGCTCCGCCCTCGATCAGCACCCGCACGGAATGCGTTCCCCGGGAGTACACGGCGATCTGCGTCTCGTCCCACTTCGGGAAACGGTTGCGGGTTACGGTGAAGAGGATGCCGTCGCCGCCCGGCAGCGCGTGGGGAAGCCGATGGCTCACTTCCCCCTTGGCAGCATCCAGCTTGGTCAGCGGCTCGGGTGTTCCGCCCGCGGCAGACACCTGCCAGAGACCTCCGACTCCGCGCGCAAACACGATGTGATCATCCGATCCCCAGGTCGCTCCATAGGGCAGAGCCGCCCGGCACACCATCACCGGCGGGCCGCCACCGACTGGCACTTTCTTGATCTCGCCGTTCGCCCAGAAGCCCAGCCAGCGGCCGTCGGGCGAAAAGAACGGACTGGCAGCTCCTTCGGTGCCGGCGATCGCTACCGAGTCCAGGCGATCCAACGGATGCACGTAGAGTTGTGCCACACCGGCGTGGACACCGACGAATACGAGCGATCGTCCGTCGGGAGACAAGGCAAGCGCCTGCCGATTCGGCCGCCCTTCGGCTCCCACGACCCGGTCCATCAACTGGTCGGCTGGGGTCACGCCGATGAAGGCGCGCGTGACTTCTGGCGCGGTTGAGCGGGCGCTCCTGCCAATGGACCAGATGATGCCCGCAGCCAGGAGAGCCCCGCCGAGAAGACCCGCGAGCACTCCGGCGATGCCGCCGCGCGTGAGCCTTTGCCGGGCGGTGACCGGTGACACTGA
>WNFC01026557.1_pt1 | contig 10201 bp, 8 predicted proteins | sample 5400541 | NCBI WGS metagenome assembly WNFC01 (sample SAMN13153342, study PRJNA577476) | soil metagenome | isolation source: 120 cm saprolite under Douglas fir tree site 2 hole 2 replicate 1 | place: USA:California | collected 2015-04-18 | reverse complement strand
AAGGAGAAAATCTTTTCCGGAGCGTTCGAGTCGGCGAGGTCCGCAGGGAACACTTCGGTGGTGACCTTGTATGTGGCGGCTAGCCGGCGCGCTAGTTCATCGAGGCGATCCTTCCGGCGTGCGGTAAGAACGAGTTTCGCTCCGCCGGCCGCCAATTCTTCCGCGAGCGCCACGCCAATCCCTGCGCTGGCTCCAGTGACGAGCGCCCACTTGCCAAACCAGTTGCCTGACACGGATGGCTTCTCTCGATGTGACAAAATGTCCTCCAAAAAGATATTGCTTTGCGGCGTCCACACTGAATAGCCGGGCACAACCTGTTAGACTGCCGGACGCGTCAAATCTCCATGCCCACGGGCAACGGCCAAATCGATGCTCTCCTTGATCAACTGCGCGAGAATTCGCGGCAGGCTCAGCTGATGTTCGAATCGCACACCACAGGACAACTCCAACACCATCCCGGGCAAGGGCGCTGGTCCGCGGCGGAATGCCTGGCGCATTTGAACCTGAGCAACCGCGCTTATCTTCCGCTCCTTGATTCGGCCATCGAACGATTACGCGAGAAGAAAGTTTTGGGTGACGGCTCTTTCGACTTGAACTGGAATGCGCGCCTCCTGAAATACTGGTTGGAGCCACCTTCGCGACTACGGCTACCTACTAGCCCTCCCTTTCAACCGATAGCAGTGAGGGATCCTGCCGAGGCCCTGGAAGAATTCCAAGCCATCGGCAAGGCACTTGAAGAGAAACTGAATTCTGCCCGTGGGCTTGCGCTCGATCGAGTAAAGCTCGTTTCGCCGTTCGCAGAAAAGGTGAAGTATAACGCCTACTCCGCTTTTGTGCTCATCGCGGCGCACAACCGCCGGCACTTGTGGGAGGCCGAAGAAGCGCTCAGCAGCTAGGATTTGCCACTGTTCGTTGCCTAGCAGGACCAGCATAGCTAAACCTGCCAGCAGCAACGTGAATCCAGCAATGATATGATGAGGAATACCGGCGGCGACTTGCTCAACCGTGCGGAGAATCATCAAACCTTACGGAAACAGCTTTCTGGCGGAGAGGGTGGGATTCGAACCCACGGTAGGGGTTAACCTACACACGCTTTCCAAGCGTGCGCCTTAAACCGCTCGGCCACCTCTCCGGCGCTGGCACAACTTTACCAATTTAGCAGAAACCTCTGCTTCGCGCACACTGCGACGCGGGGTGGAAGAGCCTCACATCGTATCTCCGTGGGGAAGTTGAAGTGTTTGAGTGAGAAGAGGCGTTCGGAGATGGCCGCCGACTGCGGGAAGCAAGGCGCCCCGCAGCGAACGGCGTGGTCATGCAGAGGCGAGGCAGGGAAGCCGCGAGGCGCAGGATTGGGAGAAATGCGCGATAGCGTGATGCCATGGACTTGGGTATGCTAGGCGCGGCATGGCGAAGAAGTTCCATGGCTGAAATCCCGAAGCACATTGGTCCCTACCGCGTTCTCTCGGTTGTCGGTGAAGGCGGAATGGGAGTGGTATACAAAGCGGAGGACCAGCGGCTGGAGCGCGTTGTGGCGCTCAAGGTGATTCGCGAATTCGAAGGGGACGAATCGCGGAAGCGCCGCTTCTGGCAAGAGGCGCGGGCGGCAGCGCAGGTGGCTCATCCGAATGCTTGCCGGATTTACGACATCGCGGAAGAGCAGGACCGCCTGGTCCTGGTCATGGAATTCATTGAGGGAGAATCCCTGGCGCGGCGCCTCGAGCGCGGTTCCCTGCCCGCTCAGGAGGCTGGGCAGATTGCGCTGGCGCTGCTCTCCGCGCTGGAAGCGTTTCACAAAATTGGAATCGTTCACCGGGATCTGAAACCCAGCAACATCGTGCTTTCGAACGGAGGCACAAAGCTGCTGGACTTCGGAATTGCCAAGCACGTTCCCCTGAATTCGAATGAGGGAACCGCGGCAACTCTTGGCGACGGGACGGCTCCCGGCATTTTTCTTGGGACGCCCAGGTATGCCTCGCCCGAACAGTTCCGCGACCGGCCTGTTGATGCGCGATCGGATCTGTTTTCGATGGGCGTGATTTTGTTTGAGATGCTAACCGGACAGCCTCCCTTCCCGGGCGAAACCTTCGGGGAAGTGGCGCACGCCGTGTTACAGGGATCACCGCCGGCGTTAAGCGGATCGCCTGCGATTGCGGCGATGGGACGGATCGTGCATCGCGCGTTGTCGCGCGAGCCGCAGGACAGGTACGCGAGCGCTGAAGCGATGGCCGCCGATTTGCGTGCCACGCTACAGATGGATGGAATCGATGAGAAGGCGCGAGCACAGCCGCTGCGGCGGATCATCGTGCTGCCTTTTCGAATGTTGCGCCCAAGCGAAGACATCCAATTTTTGGCTTACAGCCTGCCGGAAGCCATCACTGTTTCGCTAGGCGGCCTGGAAAACCTCGTGGTGCGTTCCTCGGTTGTGGCTTCGCGGTATTCGCCGGACGCCCCCGATCTTCAGAAAATTGCCAAGGAAGCGGAGGTCGATGTGGTGCTGACTGGAGCGCTGCTGAGTGTAGGCGAGCGGCTGCGGATCACAACCCAGCTCATCGAGGTCCCCAACGGAACGCTTCTCTGGTCACACTCTTCGCAGGCGACCAATCGCGAACTCCTCGAACTCCATGACGAGCTGGTGGGCCGCGTTGTCGAGTCCATCCTGCCCTCGCTGACGGCACAGGAGCATCAGTCGCTGCAACAGGACCGCCCGGCCAGCCCGACGGTGTATCAGCTTTACTTGCAGGCGAACGAATTCAGCCGCCAATGGGAAAATCTTCCTGGGGCCATCGAGATGTATGAGCGTTGCGTCAGCCTGGATCCATCGTACGCGGCAGCTTGGGCGAGGCTGGGCCGCGCTCGCTGGCTCTCTGACAAGTACAACGCAGGTTCGCTCGAGGGATTGGGCGCGGCTGATGAAGCGTTTCAGGCGGCGCTGCGCCTGAACCCCAATCTAACGCTGGCCCATAATTTGTACACGCACGTTCAGGTGGACCAGGGCCGCTCGCTGGATGCGATGAGGCGGCTCCTGGGCAGGGCCCAACAACGAAAAAGCGACGCGGAACTTTTCGCGGGGCTCGGACACGTGTGCCGATACTGTGGGCTGTTGCGACCGGCGCTGGTAGCTCATCAAGAAGCCCGGCGGCTGGATCCCCTGATTCCGACGAGCGTAATGCACACCTACTTCATGCTGGGAGATTATGAGCGCGCGCTGGAGAATTCCGGGGGCGACTTTGGGTACGGAACAGCAATGGTTTTGGGAATGGCCGGACGAGTTGAGGAGGCCTTGTCCATGCTGCGGCAAAGAGAACTGGCCAAGCCATGGCGCCTGGGAAAACTGTTCCTAACTTCCTTGCGTACGCTGCTGGAAGGCAAGCGCGAGGAAAGCCTGGCAGTGAGCGAAGAGCTGATGCAGGCGACGTTCCGTGATCCGGAAGGGATGTATTATCTGGGGCGGCAACTCGCTTACTTACGTTGCGAAGCTCAAGCATTGGAGATCCTGTCCCGCGCCATCGATAACGGTTTTTTCTGCCATCAGGCAATGTTGCGCGATCCTTGGCTGGATTCGCTTCGTGCGCAAAAGGAATTTACTGTGCTTTTGAACAAGGCTCACCAGCTGCACCGCGAAGCGTTGACTGCTTTTCTCGCAGGAGGCGGCCCTTCCCTTTTGGGAATCCATGGCGAGGGGTATTGATGAAGTTGGGTTATTCGTAGCGCAGGGCTTCGTCGAGGCGGGCGGCTTTGATGGCGGGGTACATACCGAAAACGAGACCGACGCCCATGGAGACGCCCACGGCGAGGACAATGGCCCAGAGCGGGATGGACGACGGCAGAGTGGGCACTGCCAGATTGATCAGCAGGCTTATGCCTCCGCCGAACAACACGCCAATGACACCTCCCGCGCCGGTGAGCACCATGGCTTCGGTGAGGAATTGCCAGATAACGTCGCGGCGGCGCGCGCCGATAGCTTTTCGAACGCCGATCTCGCGCGTGCGCTGAGTGACGGACATCAGCATAATGTTCATCACGCCGACGCCACCCACGAGAAGTCCAATGGAACTTATAGCGAATATGAGGCCCGCCACAGACGCAGTGATCTGACGAAATTCATCGGCGATCTGCTGGGCGCTGGAAATGCCAAAGTTATCGGGCTTGCTGTAGGGCACGTTTCTGCGGCGGCGCAACACACCGCGGATCTGGTCTTCTGCTTCCGACATGCGGCCCGGGTAAGCGACGGCGCCAATCATGTTTTCGTCGTCCTTCGGTATATGCTTGTGATAGGTGCGGTAAGGGACCATCACTGCTTTGTCCGCGGATTGATCCTTGACAAGCTGGCCCTTGCGAGGCTCAAGAACGCCGATAACTTCGTACGAAACACCGTTGATCTGGATGGGTTTCCCGAGCGGGTCCATATCTGGGTATAGGGTCTTGGCGATATCGGGGCCGATGACGGCGACGTCGGCGCGATGCATGTTTTCCGCGTCGCTGAAGAATCGCCCGATTTTCGGCCTGGAATTGAAAACTTCTTCGTTGGAAGGAAGCGTCCCGTTGTAATCAATTCCCGAGACTTCCTTGCTGAGATAACGGGCCGTGACCGGCCCGGTGCCGGGACCTTCATCTGTCCATCGTGGATAGAGACTGGCGGTGACTGCGCGCACCGCGGGACACAATTGTCCGATGGCCTCGGCGTCTTCCAAGGTGAGCGGTTTGCGCGCTCGTTCGTCCGGACTGAGCCTGCCGGTGTGGATTCCGGGATCGAAGCGGAAAATGAAGAGGGTTTCGGAGCCGTAGTCCGACAAGTAAGCGTTCACGTCTCCATAGACACCGACAAGGATAGAGACCACGGAAAGAACAGCGGTGATGCCAATGACCACGCCGAGAACGGTGAGAAAGGAACGCATCTTATTCTCACGCAAAGTGGTGAGCGCCATTTGAGCGTTCTCGCCTATATTCATGCGCACGGGAATATGCATGGCTCTCACACTTCCTGGCGCAAGGCTTCGATGGGTTGCAGGCTTGCTGCGCGGCGCGCCGGATAGACACCGAAGAATACACCAACGGCAGCGGAGATCACCTCCGCGAGCAGGACCGCGGGGATGGGAACGTGCATGGGAATAGACATCGTTGCGGTGGCAAGGGCTGCAACTGCATAAGCGCCCCCGACGCCAATGGCACCACCCACGGCGGCCATGACGGTAGCTTCAATCAGGAATTGCAGGAGAATGTCGTTGTGGCGCGCGCCGAGAGCTTTGCGTATTCCAATTTCGCGCGTGCGCTCCGTGACGGTGGCGAGCATCACGTTCATGATGACCACGCCGCCGATGACCAGGAATACCGAAACGACGCCGACCATAGCTGTTGCGATTGCGCCGGTCAAGTTCTTCCACAATTCCATGAGCGTCGCCTGATCGAAAATGCCAAAGTTATCTTTTTCGTTGGGGGAAAGGTGTCGCCGCGCGCGCATCATGGCTCGCGCTTCGTCCTGGGTCTGGTCCATCCACTCCGCCCCACGCGCCTGGATGTTGAGCCAGATGGTGTCGTTTGTTCCGTACATTTTGAAATAGGTCTGAATCGGTATATAGGCGAAGTTGTCCTGCGATTGGCCCAAGGCCGTCCCGATGGTTTTGGCGATGCCCACAATCAGGAAGGGCCGGCCCTCGATCAAGAGTTCGTGGCCGATGGGATCAACTCCCGGAAAGAGCTGAGTGACCAGGTCGTTGCCGATCATGGCGACCTGGGCGCGGCTCTGGTCGTCGCCTTCCGAAATATAACGACCGTCTCGCGGCACGACAGGGTCGATATCCGCCATGTTGGCGGTGACGCCGCGAATATTGGTGTCGTTGAGGCTGTGCGAGCCGGCGCGCACTTTTCCGTCAATGCGCAGTTCAACGCCTACACGGAGAGGCAGCTTCATATTGTCGCGCAGCGCTTCGTAGTCGTCCCAGGTGACTTTTTTGTTGCGGCGGTTGGCTTTCACATACTCTTCGACGTCGGTGATAATCGGAAAACGCGTCAGAAGAAAGACATTCGAGCCCAGATTGGCAACGCGATCGGCGATGTAGCGGTTCACGCCGGAGATCAGGGCGATGACCACGATGAGGGTGGAAACGGAGAGAATGATCCCCAGAAGCATCAGGAAGGAACGCATTTTGTGGGCGCGCAGGGTCTCGAGGGCCACACCGATTGGCTCTCGAAGCAAAATCCGGCGCTTCATGCGTGCGTTTCCCCTGTCCATTCTACGCGCAAGTGAGTGAAAAGGTTTCCACACGCGAAGCCGAGTCTCGGCTGTCGGCAGTGCCGCTCAGGAAACTTTATCACTATCCCTGGCCGTCCGGGAATGGCGTGGAAATTGAGGGGCCGGAAGCGCGTGGATTTCGCGGTGTTTGGGGGCGCTTGCGGGCGTCTGCTACACTAATTGAGCCGGTTCCGGGATCGTCTAATCGGTAGGACATCAGCCTTTGGAGCTGAGTATCGTGGTTCGAGTCCACGTCCCGGAACCAGAGTTCCTTTCCCTTCCAATTTCCGCTTCAGTTGGAATTCTCGAATTACATTTCGCGATAGTTCAGCAGGACAACACCGATCAGAGCCATACAAAGCGGCCAGAGACGTGCCATCACGCCGCGCATTTGATTTTCAGAAGGAAGGCGCAGTTCCAGCCAGCGCGACCAGCCCGCAGCTACGGCCAGAATCGCGAGGGGAATGTGGGTTAGCTCAGCGAGGACTTCTTCCTTCAAGTTTCCGAGGCTATGAGAATGGGTGAGAAGCAAAGCGCCGGAAACGGCGATGAGGACAGGAAAGGCCAGCCGGGCACGGCCGGAGGCGACGCGGCCCGTTTGCACGCGCCATTCGAATACGGCCAGGGCAATGACGAGCACGGCGAAAAAACGATGCAGCAGGACTTCGGGATCCGCGAGAGTCGCCCAGAAGCCGACGGGGCCAAGCGGCCAGGTCTCGGGATCGCTTCGAAGAAAGAGAAATGCCGAGAGGCCGAAGAAGGCAAGCGGCCAATTGCGCGCCCAAGAAACTTTTCCTGCCTGCGCCGCGAGGGCCAGCAGTCCCATCGAGAGAACGAAGATGCCCGCCCAGTGGTGGTTGTACTCGGACCAAGCTTTTTCGGCGGGAGTGTTCGGGCGTGTTCCAGTTTGGCCGGGAACGTAGGACTCCGTGGAGAGCGGACCGACTTCGAAGGCTTTTTTCTGCGCGGCATAAGCATCCTCGGGAAGTTCCTGGATGAAGGGACTGGCAAATCGTGGCGACTGAGGCGACATGCGCGCGATGATTTCTGCGCCGGTGACGCGGTCGTGAATGAGATCCGCGGCCGGCGGAAGTGACGTGAGTGAAGCGGCGGTGAAAATCACGGTGATGCCAATGCCGATTTCGGCTTCACCGAAGCGCTTCAGGCTGGCAAGGATGGAGCTTGCCGGTCCGCGGCGCACCAGTTGAAAATTGAGCGCGCCGAGAAACAACAGACTGCCGAAGAGCAGCGCTTTGGTAGCGACCATCGCGCCGTAGGAAGTTCCATAGACGGCCTTGAATGAACCAACGTAGGCAACACTTAGCACGAAACCCGCGGAAGCGAGCACGGCGACACTCGCCAGCGCGAGTTGCGAAAACCTGGCGCTGAGCCGGGCAAACTCCGGCGTAGGTGCTCGCCGGATGGCGATCAGCAGGTACGGCAGACCGCCAAGCCAAGCAGCGGTGGCCGCTTGATGCAGGGCGGTAAAGGCCACCAGCGGCGCGCGATAGTCCAGGCGAGCCATGGAATGACTGGTCATGACCGAGGAGGCGATGATGGCGGCTGCGGGAACAAGCAGATCGAAGTAACCGGTTGAGCGCGTTGGAGCAGTGAGAACGATAATGGTGAAGACCGCTGCAATGCCAATCAGACCGGCGAGAACGAAATTTGCGCCGAGAACATCGCGAAGAGACATGTTGGCGGATTCCCGGAGTATCAGCGAATTCGCAAGGACATAGGAAATCTGCATCGTGGCCAACGCGATGGCCGACCATCGAATCCAGCGGAGACAGACCTGCTGAAACGCTGACGAATCTTCATTCCCGCGGCGAACGACAAAAACCAAAAAAACGATGCCTCCAACGGCGAGGGACTGAAACGTGAGTGTGGCGCCACGAAACAAGACCGAGAGGAAGCCGAAGACTTGAAGTAGGCGAGCCATGAATTCCGGTCAGGACGGCGTGACAGTGAAAGGGATTTCACCGCGGGTGATGTGGCCGTCGGACGCCAGCACTTGCCAGCGGAGGCGGTAAGTTCCCGCGGACAAGCCGGTGGCCTCGGCGGAGAGCGTGTCAGCCGGAGTTTGCTTGCTGATTTCTAGCGTTTGCGCGGAACCGTCGGGGTGGATGAGCGTCAAGCGGGAACGAAGCGCATCGATGCGGACGTTGAATCGCAGCTTGATCGGAACGTCTGGGCCGGTTACCGCGCTTTTCAGAGACGGTGTTGATTCCAAGAGGACGGCATGCGCGGCGGCTGGAGCAACGATCAGAAGAGCCGCGGCCGCGGCAAACAAAATGCTTGTGCAGGAATGTCGACGGGCTGGAGGCATGATTTTTCTCATCGCCAAAAACAGCGAAGAGCTCCGTAAGAATTGGACCTGTGCTGCTGGAAGAAAATTATACAGAAGCCTGGGAGGATTGCTAAATCATTCGAGAGCCATTGCGCAAACAGAGCTGTCCCGGCGGCCTGCGCAGAAGCGAAGAAATCCGTCAGCAAGAGTGCAGCGACGGCTAGTCAAGATTATTCCTGCGAGCTGATCTCGTTGCTGTGATTCCAATCAATGGTCGGATCGGACGCGGGATCGTAGGTAACTTCGCTGGGTGCGGGTTTGTCCAGCTTTCGCTGCGCGCGCTTTTCTTCCTTCATTTTGCGCTTCTCGATGCGCTTCATTTCTTTCTGGCGTTTCTGGAATGTTGTGGTCATAAGCCTCTCCTCACAGCAAAGTGCGGCGAGGGCCCTGGCCCCTGCCGTCCAGCCCATCCAAGGAAAAGGAAAACTACCAGCGCGGTTCGCGCGGCTGCCGCGCCGACTCACGGTAATCTTCGTTCGAGAAACGGTCGCGTCCCCCGCCGCCCTTGCCGCGTCCGCCGCTTCCTCCGCCCGGTCCGCCAAAATTCCGTGGACCCCGCGGCGGCCCGCCTTCGCCCTTCGGCCGCGCTTCATTCACCTTCAAGTTGCGCCCGCCAACTTCTTTTCCGTCGAGGGCGGTCATGGCTGCTGCCGCTTCCGCGTCGTTGGGCATTTCCACGAATGCAAAACCCCGCGCGCGCCCAGTTTCCCGGTCCATGGCCATATGAACGCGGCTTACCTGGCCGAACGGGGCAAACAGCTCGCGCAATTCGGCTTCCGAAGTCTGGAAGCTCATATTGCCCACAAATAAACTCTTCATCTTGAATCTCCCTGTACTCTTCGAAGCACCACGAGCGCAGGATCTTGGTGAAGGGCCGCTTCCCAGACGCTACGAGACGTTAGCCTGAAATTGGCTGAAATCAGTAGAGGGAGAACCTCAAAACACACCCTTCACGGAATCCAGGCAACTCTACTTCGGGAGTCTACTTAAGGACAGTAACACACTTTCCCGCGATTCCCCGCATGTTCATTTCAAGCCTCCGCAACTGAGTCTCTTCTCCTTCAATGATTTCCGCAAAACCTGCAACCATCCAAATGTATGCCGCGGTGGAGATTCGAGAATGTTGCGTCTAAAAACTCTGCCTAGATCTCACGATGCTCATGGGATGATTGTTGGTTTCCAGGTTGCCCGTTCCGTCCAGAGTCGATGCCAAGCGCGGAGATCACTTCCTACAAGCCGACTCCCAAGGAACGTCATCCGTTCTGTACGGGGATGAGTTGAAATCCCAGTTGTGCGGCTTGTCTGCGGAGCCGAAATTGCGCACGTCTCAGAGCTTCTTCATCGCAACGGTGAAAGACGGTTTCGTTGTAAGCCTCTTTAGTGCTGAGCAGGTGATACACAATCCGAGCGAGCTTGTGAGCCGTGGTGGTGATGGCTTGGGGTTTGCCGAGCTTGCGAGTGATGGGGCGAAAGAACTCACCGAGATAGTCTTTGGCGTGATGCAGCGAGTTGGCCGCCATGCGTAGCGCAGTGGCAACGCGGCTCCTGACGCGGCGACTCTTGGTATAGAGCACTTTGCCACCGCTGATCTTATTCTCAGGACAAAGCAATAGAGCAGCCCG
>WNFC01017169.1_pt1 | contig 10202 bp, 8 predicted proteins | sample 5400541 | NCBI WGS metagenome assembly WNFC01 (sample SAMN13153342, study PRJNA577476) | soil metagenome | isolation source: 120 cm saprolite under Douglas fir tree site 2 hole 2 replicate 1 | place: USA:California | collected 2015-04-18 | reverse complement strand
GATCGGCTACGGCCTGGCGATCCTCGCCCCGGTCATCGTCACCGTGCTGAAGTCCCTGGTCGGCGGATGAGGCTGCCCCGCGCCCCCGGCCTCGCCCGGCCCCGGCGGACCCTGGCCCGCCGGGGCGCGGTGCTCGCGGCAGCCGCTGTTCTCGCCGTCCTGGCCGTGGCCGCAGCTGCCGGGCGCCCGTCGCCGGCCGCCGCTCCGGCCCGCCCGGCGGCAGCCGTCACGACGGCCCGCGCCACGCTGGCGGCCGACACCGTCCCGGCCGCGACGGCGGCCCCGTTCCGGCCCGCGAGCCCGGCGGCCGAGGCGGTGTCGCTGCCGGGGACGGGCGGCTGCGGGCTGCTGGACTTCAACTGCTACATCAGCAACGCGATCACGAGCTGGTTCGCCGGGCTGGTCAAGTCCGCGGTCAACCCGCTGCTGGCCCTGATCGGGCAGACCGCCCTGTCGACCCCGCAGCCGGACTCCATCCCGGCCGTGCGGACCCTGTGGTCGACCGGGCTCGGGATCGCCGACGCCTGCTACGGGCTGCTGGTGCTCATCGGCGGGATCATCGTGATGAGCCACGAGACCCTGCAGACCTCCTACTCGGCCAAGGAGATCGCGCCCAGGGTCGTGATCGGGTTCATCGCCGCGAACCTGTCGATGGTCCTGATGACCCGCGCGGTCGATCTCGCCAACGGCCTGTCCGCCGCCTTCACCGCCGGGGGCGTGGACCCGCAGACCGCCGCGACCTCGCTGATGACCACGCTGGGCAACTCGATCAGCTCCGGCGGGATCTTCCTGATCCTGCTGGCCCTGGCCGGGGTCGTCCTCGCCCTGGTCCTGGCGCTGGTGTACGTGATCCGGCTGATGGCCGTGGTGCTGCTGGCCGCCGCCGCCCCGGTCCTGCTCGCCCTCTACGCCCTGCCGCAGACCGCCTGGGCCGCCCGCTGGTGGTGGCGGGCGCTGACCGCCGCGCTTGCCATCCAGGTCGCCCAGGGCCTGGTCATGACCGCCGCCGTCCAGGTGTTCTTCGCCCCCGGCTGGCTGCCCTGGCACGTCAGCGGCTACCTGGAGCAGGTCCTGGTCACCTTGTGCCTGCTGTGGATCCTCATGCGGATCCCGTTCTGGATCGCCCGCCCCGTCCTTTCTCCCCTCGGCCGGTCCCCGCTGCGCCGCGCCGCCCGGTTCGCCGTTACCGCCGCCGTCTTGTCCCGCGTCGGCCCGCTGCTGCGCCCCAGCGCGCCGCCCAAGGGCGGCAAGAGCGGCAAGAGCAGCGGGAGCGGCAAGAGCGGGTCGTCCGGCAGCAAGCCGAAAGGAAGCACGCCGTGAGCTACGAAGTCCCCGACTCCGTGCCCATCCCCGCCGATGTCGAGCGGCCGGACAAGATCCTGGCCGGGCTGACCGCCCGCCAGGTCGCGATCGCGGCGGTCGCCGCGGTGATCATCTGGGCGGGCTTCCAGGCCGCCCGGCACGTGATGCCGCTGCCGGCGTTCGCCGCGCTCGCCTCCCCGGTCGGCCTGGCGGCCACTGCCCTGGTCATCGGGGAGCGGGACGGGCTGCCGCTGGACCGGCTGCTGGCCGCCGCCTGGCGCCAGTCACGCGCCCCGCGCCGCCTGGTTAACGCGCCGGAGGGCGTCCCGGCCCCGCCCGCCTGGGCCGCCCCGCCCGGCCCGCAGCCGCCGCCCCCGGCGGCGCTGGCGCCGCTGTGGCGGCACATCGCGCCCGACGGGGTGATCGGCCTGGGCGCCGCCGGCGCCGCCGCAGTCGCGGCAGTGTCGACGGTCAACTTCGCGCTGCGCAGCCCAGCCGAGCAGGACGCCCTCGCCGCCGCCTACGGCAGGTGGCTGAACTCGCTCACCGGCCCGGTGCAGATCCTGGTCCGGGCCGGGCGGGCCGACCTGTCCGCCGCCGTGGCGGCGCTGCGCGAGGCCGCCCCGGCGCTGCCGCACCCGGCCCTGGAGCGGGCCGCGCTGGAGCACGCCGGGTTCCTGGAGGGCCTGGCCGCCGAGCGGGACGTGCTCACCCGGCAGGCGCTGCTTATCGTGCGCGAGCCCGGCCACGGCGCCGGCCGGGCCGGCGGCACCGCCGCCGGGCGTGCCCTCCCGCCCCGGCCGGCCGGGCGGCTTGCCCTGCCCGGCCAGCCGGTCACCGCCCCGGGCAGGCCCGCATGAGGCCCCGCCGGCTGCTCCGGGCCGCCGCGCCGGCCGGGCCGGGCGCCCCGGACATGCCCGGCCCGCCCTCTGTCGAGGTCGCCGCCCGGCACGTGCGCACCGGGGACGACTGGTCCGCCACGCTGGCGGTCACCGGCTACCCGGCCGAGGTCAACGCGGGCTGGCTGGAGCCGCTGCTGTCCTATCCCGGGCGGCTGGATGTCACCTTGCATATCGAGCCGATCCCGGTCGCGGTCGCCGCCGCCCGGCTGCGCCGGCAGCGCGCCCGGCTGGAATCCGGGCGGCGCGCCGGCGCCGACCGGGGCCAGCTGGACGACCCGGACACCGAGGCCGCCGCCGACGATGCCCGCGACCTGGCCTACCGGCTGGCCCGGGGCGAGGGCAAGCTGTTCCGCCTCGGCCTGTACCTGACCGTCCACGCCGCCAGCGAGGAGGACCTGGCCGCCGAGACGCAGGCGGTGCGGGCGCTGGCCGCGTCGCTGCTGCTGGTCACCGTCCCGGCCACCTTCCGGTCGCTGCAGGGCTGGGCCACGACCCTGCCGGCCGGCACCGACCAGCTGCTGCTGCGCCGCACCATGGACACCGCCGCGCTCGCCGCGTCCTTCCCTTTCACGTCCCCCGACCTGCCCCGCGACCCCGCCGACCCGCAAGCGCTGCCCGGCGTCCTGTACGGCGCCAACACCGCCGGCCCGGGCCTGGTGGCCTGGGACCGGTGGGCGGCCGACAACCACAACTCCGTCACCCTCGCCGCCAGCGGCGCCGGCAAGTCCTACCTCGCCAAGCTGGAGATCCTCCGCAGCCTCTACCAGGGCACCGAGTGCTGGGTGATCGATCCCGAGGACGAGTACGCCCGGCTCGCCGGCGCGGTCGGCGGCGCGTACATCCACCTCGGCGCGCCCGGCGTGCACCTGAACCCGTTCGACCTGCCCGCCGCCGGGCGGGCCAGGGCGGACACCCTCACCCGCCGTGCCCTGTTCATCCACACCGTCGTCGCGGTGCTGCTCGGCGGCGAGCCGTCCCCGGCCGAGCGGGCCGCGCTGGACAAGGCGATCATGACCGCCTACCAGCAGTCAGGCATCACGTCGGACGCTCGCACCTGGGCGCGGCCCGCGCCGCTGCTGCCCGCTCTCGCGACCGCGCTGCGCGCCGCGAAGACGCAAGCGGCCGCGGCGCTGGCCGACCGGCTCGTCCCGTTCACCGAGGGCAGCCACTCCGGGCTGTTCGCCGCCCCGACCACCACCCGCCCCCAGGGGCACCTGGTCGTCTTCAGCCTCCGCGACGTCCCCGACGAGCTGCGGCCCGCCGCGACGCTGCTCGCCCTGGACGCCACCTGGCGGGCGGTCTCCGACCCCGCCCGGCGCCGGCGGCGGCTGATCACCGTGGACGAGGCGTGGCTGCTGATGCGCGACCCCGAGGGCGCGAAGTTCCTGTTCCGGCTGGCGAAGTCCGCCAGGAAAGCCTGGGCGGGCCTGGCCGCGGTCACCCAGGACGCCGAGGACGTGCTGTCCACCGACCTGGGCCGGGCCGTGATCGCCAACAGCGCCACCCAGATCCTGCTCCGGCAGGCCCCCCAGGCCATCGGCAAGGTCGCGGAGGAGTTCCGGCTGTCGGCCGGGGAGCGGCAGCTGCTGCTGTCGGCCCGCCCGGGCGAGGGACTGCTGGCCGCCGGGCCGTCGGCCCGGGTGTCGTTCCAGGCGCTGGCCTCGCCCGCCGAGCACTTCCTCTGCACGAGCGACCCCGCCGAGATCGCCCGGATGCAGGCCAGCCAGCCTACCGCCGCCGGCCCGGCCTGGCCCGGCGAAGACAGCCAGGAGGACCTGCTGCCATGACCTTCCAGCTGCTTGCCGCCCGTCCCGGCCCGTCGCCGGCTCCGCCCGGCGGCCCGGCCGGCCGGTACCTCACTAACCCCGGCGGCTACACCGGGCACCTGGCCCGGCTGCTGCTGTCCGCCCTGGCGCACTACGGGCCGGCCGCCGGGCCACTGCTCGCGGCCGCGGTGACCGCCGTGATCGCGGGCCGGGCCTGGCTGCGCCGCCGGCAGCACGCCGCGTTCGCCGGGGCCGCCCGGCAGGTCACGGTCCTGGCCCCGCCGCAGGCCGATGCGGCCGGGGCGGCGGCGCTGTGGGGGCACCTGACCGGGCTGCTGCGCCCGCCGTGGGCGCGGCTGCTGTCCGGGCAGCCGCACCTGGGCTGGGAGTACGCCTGGGCCGGCGGCACCGCCGCCGGGATGACGATCCGCCTGTGGGTGCCCGGCACCCTCCCGCCCGGCCTGATCGAGCGCGCGGTCGAAGCGGCCTGGCCCGGCGCGCACACCGTCACCAGCCCGGCCGGCCCGCCGCTGCCCCTCGGCGCGGCAGTCGCCGGGGGCACGCTGCGGCTGGCGCGCCCGGACATCCTGCCGCTGTCGACGGGCCATGACCCGGAGGCGCCGCTGCGGGCGCTGGCCGGGGCCGCGTCCGGCCTCGCTGACGGCGAGCACGCCATCCTGCAGGTGCTCGCCCGGCCGGTGACCGGAGCCCGGCTCCGCAAGGCGCGCCGCGCCGCCCGCAAGCAGCGGTCCGGGCAGTCCGCGCGGATTACCTCCCGGCTGCTGGACCTGGCCAGCCCTGGGCACGGAACCGCCCGCACCCGGGCCGCCGGCCGCGCCGATCCCGAGCTGGCCGCCGAGATCCGCGAGACCACCGCCAAGCTCGCCGGGCCGCAGTGGGAAACCCTGATCCGCTACGCGGTCGCCACCACCGCCGCCCCGCAGGCCCGCGACAGGGCCGGCCGCTGGGAAAGGCGGGCCGCCGCCGCCCGGCAGGCGGCCCGGCTGCGCGGCCTGGCCCACGCCCTGGCCTCGTGCGCCGCCCTGCTCACCGGGCGGAACTGGCTGGCCCGCCGCCGGCTGCGCCGCCCCGTCGCCGTCATCGGCTCCCGGCGGCTGCGGCGGGGCGACCTGCTGTCCGTGCCGGAGCTCGCCGCGATCGCCCGGCTGCCAGGCGACCCGTCGCTGCCCGGCCTGGCCCGCGCCGGGGCACGCGCCGTCCCGCCGCCGCCCGCCATCCCGGTGCCCGGCCCGGACGTCCGCCCGCTGGGGGTCTCGGACGCCGGGGCGCCCCGCCCGGTCGGCCTGGCGGTCCCCGACGCGCGGCACCACCTGCGGATCTGCGGGCCGACCGGCACCGGCAAGACCACCTTGATCGCCGGGCAGATCCTCGCCGACGCCCAGGCCGGCCGCGGCGTCGTCTTCATCGACCCCAAGGGCGACGCCGTGACCGACCTGCTCGCCCGGCTCCCCGAGGACGCGGCGGGCAGGGTCGTGCTGTTCGACCCGGGCGACGGCAGGCACGCCCCGCCGTGCCTGAACGTCCTGCAAGGCGACGGGTCCGGCACCGACACCGACATGATCGTGGACAACGTCACCGGGATCTTCCGGCGGATCTTCGCCGGGTTCTGGGGACCCCGCACCGACGATATTTTCAGGGCCGCGTGCCTGACCCTGCTCGGGTCGGTGCCGCCCGGCTCCGGGCTGGTCACCCTGGCCGACATCCCGCCGCTGCTCGGCGATGACGCCTACCGCCGCCGCCTGACCGCCGGGGTCCGCGACCAGGTGCTGCGTGATTTCTGGGGCTGGTATGAGGAGATGTCCCCGGCGTCGCGGGCGGCGGCGGTCGGGCCGCTGATGAACAAGCTGCGGGCGTTCCTGCTGCGCAAGTTCGCGCACGCCGCGATCGCGGCCGGCCCGTCCACCTTCGACATGGCCGGGGTCCTCGACGGCGGCGGGCTGTGCCTGGCCCGGCTGCCCAAGGGGATCCTCGGGGAGGAAACCGCGCAGCTCGTCGGCTCGTTCATCGTCGCGCGGACCTGGCAGGCCGCCAGCAGGCGCGCCCGGCTGCCCGAGGCCGCCCGCCCGGACGCCGGCCTGTACATCGACGAGTGCCAGAACTTCCTGAACCTGCCCTACCCGCTGGAAGACATGCTGGCCGAGGCCCGCGCCTACCGGCTGGCGGTGACCATGGCGCACCAGAACCTCGCCCAGCTCCCCCCGGACCTGCGCCAGGGCATCAGCGCCAACGCCCGCTCCCAGGTCGTCTTCAGCGTCTCCCCTGAGGACGCACGGGACCTGGAGCACCACACCGCCCCCGTGCTGACCGCCCACGACCTGTCCCACCTGGACGCCTACCAGGCCGCCGCCCGGCTGGTGGCCAATAGTGCCGAGACCCCCGCCTTCACGTTCAGGACCCGGCCGCTCCCGCCGGCGGTCCCGGGCCGGGCACGGCTGATCCGCCGTGCCGCCCGTGACGCACACGGCGGCTCCGCCGCCCCCGCCGCACCGCCCGCGCCAGCCGGGGCCGACCCCCGGCTGCGCCCGCCCGCCTGACCGCACCGCCCCCGAGGAGGACACGCATGCCTTCACCTTTCGCCCTGCCAGGCCGCCCCCGCTCCGCGGGAAGGCTGGCCCGCAGCCCCGCCCTGACCGCCGCGCTCGCCGCCCGGCTCACCGCCCGCGACCGGTGGCTGCTGCGCATGATCTGCGAGCACCGCGTCCTGACCACCGCCCAGGTCACCCAGCTCGCGTTCGGCACCACCCGCGCCGCCACCGCCCGGATGACGACCCTGTACCAGTACCGGGCCGTCGACCGGTTCCGGCCCCTGGCCCCCGCCGGGTCGTCCCCGCTGCACTTCGTCCTGGACGAGGCCGGCGCCATGCTGGTCGCGACCGAGGACGGCATCACGCCTGCGGACCTCGGCTACCGCCGCGACCGCGCCATGGCGATCGCGCTGTCCCCCCGCCTCGCCCACGATGTCGGGGCGAACGGGATCTTCACCGCGCTGGCCGCGGCCGCCCGCGCCAGCGGCGGCCACGCCGAACTGGAGTGCTGGTGGTCCGAGCGGCGCTGCGCCGCCGCCTGGGGCGACCACGCCCGCCCCGACGGGTACGGCCGCTGGCGCGAGCAGCCCCCCGGCCAGCCGCCCGCCGTCACCGACTTCTTCCTCGAGTACGACACCGGCACCGAGAACCTGCCCCGGCTGATCGCCAAGCTCGCCGGGTACCGGGACCTGGCCGCCCGCACCGGCATCGCCACCCCCGTGCTGTTCTGGCTGCCGAGTGCGCGGCGCGAGGCCGCGCTGCGCGCCCGGCTGGCCGGCCCGCCGCCGCACGGCACCCGCAACGCCCCTTCTGCGGCGCAGATTCCCGGCGTCCCCGTCGCGACCGCCGCCTCGGGCACCAGCCCGGAAGGCCTGGCCGGGGCGGCCTGGCTGCCCGCCGGCAGCCCCGGGCCGCGCCGGCGGCTCGCCCAGCTCGCCCCGCCCGGCACCGCCCCGGCCGGCAGCAGCCCGGCCGATGAGACGCCCGGTGCCCCGCCCGGCGGCCTGGCCTGGCAGCCGCCCTATCCCGTCCCGCCCGCCTGGCACGCCCTGAATGGCGAGCCCCGCCCCGGGCAGCCCGCCGGTGACTAGCCGCGCGACCCGCGCCGGCCGGACCGCAGCGCTGCTGGCCGCCGCCGCCCTGCTGTGCGGCGGCTGCTCCCTGCTCCCGCGCCCGGCAGCCAGCCCGGCCCCGGCCAGCCGCCCCGCGCCGGTTTCCGCGCCGGCCAGCCCCCGGCCGGCGGCGGCACCCGTGCCGCCGCTGGCCTCGCTGCTGCCGTTCAGCGCGGCCCGGCTCCAGGCCGCCGCGGCCCTCGCCGGCCGGTTCACCGCCGCCTGGGACTCCTGGTCCTGGCGGCAGTCCCCCGCCGCCTGGCTGGCCGCGCTGCAGCCGATGGCCGCCGCCTCGCTGGACCCCGCCCTCGCCCAGGCCGCGGGCACCCGCGGCGTCCTGGCCCAGCGCGCCGCCGGCCACCAGACCGCCGTCGCCACCGTGACCGCACTGCAGGTCCGGGACCTTACCCCCGGCTCGGTCACCATCACCGTCACCGTGACCCAGGTCATCACCGGCGGCAGCGGCACCAGCCGGTCCTCGGCCGCCTACGCGGTCACCCTCACCCCCGAGGGCGCGAGCTGGTCCGTGTGGGACATCGAGCCCGCCGCCGCGGGCAACTCCTGAAGGAGGCGCCCCTGATGCCTCATCCGGCCGCCGACCGCGGTTCGGCCACCGTCACCGTCGCCACCGTCGCCGCGCTGCTGCTCCTGCTGCTGGCGGCGGTGGCCGGCGCGGTCGCGGGCATCACCGGGCAGGAAGCCTCCGCCTGCACCGCCCAGCCCGCCGCCAGCAGCGCCGCCAGCTCCATCCCCGCGAACTACCTCGCCGACTTCAAGAAAGCCGGGGCCGGGTACGGCATCGCGTGGACCGTCCTGGCCGCCATCGGCGAAGTTGAAAGCGGTGACGGCCAAGACGACGGGCCGTCCAGCGCCGGCGCCCTCGGCCCGATGCAGTTCCTGCCCTCGACCTGGAAGCTCTACGGCGACGGCGGGAACATCATGGACCCGGCCGACGCCATCCCCGCCGCCGCCCGCCTGCTGATCGCCAGCGGCGCGCCCGGCAACCTCCAGCAGGCAGTCTTCGCCTACAACCACTCGCAGTCCTACGTCACCGACGTGCTGGACCAGTCCGCCCGCTACGCCGCCGGCGGCGCCCAGGTCATCTCCGCCGCCGGCAGCGCCATATGCCAGCAGGCCGCCCTCGGGCCGCTGCCCGCCGGCACCGCCGGGAAGATCCTCGCCTACGCCGAAGCCCAGCTCGGCAAGCCCTACATCTACGGGGCGACCGGGCCGGACGCCTACGACTGCTCGGGCCTGGTCATGATGGCCTACCGGGCCGCCGGGATCGCCATACCCCGCACGAGCCAGGCCCAGTGGGCTTACGGCACCCAGATCCCCGCCAGCCAGGTCCAGCCGGGCGACCTCGTCTTCTTCGCCGGAGCCGACGGCACCCCGGCCGCCCCCGGGCACGTCGGCATCGTCCTCAACCCGGCCGCGCACACCATGCTCGACGCCTATGCCGTCGGCTACCCCGTCGAGGAAGACACCTACGGGCTGCCAGATTCCAAAGGAGGGCTGTCGCCTGTGGTCGGCTTCACCCGCCCGCCGACGTGAAAAGCAGGCCGGGCCGCCCGGCTCACTGGCGGGCGGCCCGGCCTGACAGCAGCCGAGGCGGCAGGCGCTACTCGCCGGGAGCCGACTGCGAGCGCTGTTCCCCGCCGGGCGGAGGCGCGGCTTCATCGCCGGCGGAGGCTCGCCGTGCAGCCGCTGGCCGGAGGTCGCTGAGCAGGGACCGGGCGTGCCTGGTCCCGTAGGTCTCGGCCAGGAACCTGACCTGGGAGCCCGGGCCGCCGTTGTTCGTCTCGGAGGCTTGCCTGCTGCAAGCGTCGTGGACCAGGTCGTCCAGGTCTTCGGGCTCCAGGCCGAGTCCGGCGGTCCAGGCGGTCAGCTCTTCCGCGTCGCCCGGCTCGCCGCCGGCCCCGGCTAACAGGCGGGCAGCCGGGCCGGCATCGGGCAGTCCGCTGGTGCAGGGCAGGAAGATGGTCTCGGCTTCCAGGCTGGCAAGGCCGCCGGGGGGCGGCGTAGAAGGCCGGGTCATCGGAGATGATGCCCGGCCACAGGCTGGCGATGACCTCGGCCCGGGAGGGGTATTCCTCGGCATCGCCCGCAGAGTCGCTGCGCCGGGCTTCTTTCTCGCAGTCGCGGCAGTCGGCCCGGTGGACCCGGAACGCTCCGCTGACCAGGTAGGCGCGCAGTCGCATGGTGGCTCTTCTCCTTTGCTGTTGCCGGCCGCCTGGGGGCTTCTGGGTGTTCCAGGTGTTGTGGAGCTTGCGGATGACGTAGGCCGCGAGGGCGTCGCGCTGGGCTCCGGTGCGCAGCGGGGCGGCCAGTTCCAGGAGCGGGGCGAGTGCCTCGTCCAGGGCGCTGCGGCGGGCGGCGTCCCGCTCGGCGCGCAGGGTCTCGATCCGGGTCTGGGCCAGGGTGTGCTCGGTCCACACCCTCTCTGTCAAACTCGCTTGAGACACAGGAGTGAACGAAACCTCTGACTGAGCAGGGCGAGACAGGAACTACCACACGTGACTATGACCTTGGCCGACATGGCGTCGGCCGCAGCGGGGCAAGATGGTTCTGTGG
>WNFC01015557.1_pt1 | contig 10202 bp, 8 predicted proteins | sample 5400541 | NCBI WGS metagenome assembly WNFC01 (sample SAMN13153342, study PRJNA577476) | soil metagenome | isolation source: 120 cm saprolite under Douglas fir tree site 2 hole 2 replicate 1 | place: USA:California | collected 2015-04-18 | reverse complement strand
ATCGTGCGGGTGCCTAGCTCGACGCGCGTCGGGCCGACATGCTTCATCGCGGGATGATGCGCCGGCGCGAACATGAACCCGATCCCGGCGGTCCGGATGCAGGTACTGATCGTTTCCGGTGGGATATCTATCTTGACGCCGAGGGCCGTCAGGACGTCCGCGGCGCCGGATCGCGACGACAGGGCGCGGTTGCCATGCTTGGCAACCGGCACGCCGGCGCCCGCCACGATGAAAGCCGCGCAGGTCGAGATGTTGAACGAGCCCGAGGCATCGCCGCCGGTGCCGACCACGTCGATCGCATTGTCCGGAGCGACGACGGTGAGCATCTTGGCCCGCATGGCGGTGACGGCCCCGGTGATCTCGTCGACTGTCTCGCCGCGCACCCGCAGGCCCATCAGCAATGCGCCGATCTGCGCGGGCGTCACCTCGCCGGACATCATGCTGTCGAACGCCTCATAAGCCATTTCGCGCGACAGGGTCGCGCCGGACGCCACCTGCCCGATCAGCCCTTTGATCTCCACCATGATGCCCCAGTTTGTCCGATTTTACGCACGATCTGAATCCGAAAAGTCTGCAACTTTTCGGTATCACGCGCCAGTGTTCCGTTTCGCGATTGACCAATCCTCGAAGCCATCATCGTCCGTCGCAAAACTCGCGGAGAAATAAAAGACCTCTGCCCGCAGAGCCCTTTTCGGTACGCGTCCTGAGGTTTTTCGTAGGGCGCAGACTACCAGCGAGTCCATGCGTGCGTCGCGCAAGAGCACGCTACTATCAAGGGTCGTCAAATGAAACGCTTTGGCCGCGGTGCGATGGCTCCCGTTCGCCGTGCCGTTTCCGGCAAATGGATCTACGGCCGGCGGGATACGAGATCGGAATAAATCATCACAGTATTACTCAGGCCGGCGCCGGCCCAACGCGGCATTCCAGTTCGCCGCAATCTCGAGGAAATTCTTCAAGATGAGATGTCCGTGCTCGGACGCGATGCTTTCGGGATGGAATTGCACGCCGTGCACCGGCAGCTTGCGGTGCGCGAGGCCCATGACGAGGCGACCGTCGGTCTCTGCCGTCACGGCGAGTTCGTTCGGCATGGTGTCGTGGTCAACCACTAAAGAGTGATAGCGCGTGGCCCGGAACGGTCCGTTGATGCCGCGGAACACGCCCTCCCCGCGGTGGCTCATCTCCGAGAGCTTGCCATGCACCGGCACCGGCGCCCGCACCACATTAGCGCCGAATACCTGACCAATCGCCTGATGGCCGAGGCAGACGCCGAACACCGGGATGGTGGGAGCGGCAGCGGCGATCAAATCCAGGCAGATACCCGCTTCGTTGGGGGTGCAGGGCCCGGGAGAGAGCACGATCGCATCGGGCGCGGCCGCGATCACCTCGGCCGCGCCGATCTTGTTATTGCGGTGGACGACAACCTCGGCGCCCAGTTCACCGAGATAATGAACAAGGTTGAAGGTGAAACTGTCGTAGTTGTCGATGAGGATGACCGATGCGTCCATGTCGCGCTCGCTTCCCGGCTCAGGGCTACCGGCATTTTGCCAAGAGACCGTTCAAGAGACCGTTCAAGAGACCTTATCATCGCCTGGCTGGGACCCTGCGCTCTGCAGTTCAAGCAAACGCTGGATCCCGCGATCCCAGCCATAAAACGTGGGGAATGTCACGCAATAGATTGATATGATAAAAATTGTTGCGTCAAGGTCTTTTGGCGGTGGATCAGCGCAAAGTATGTTTATTGAACTTTGCCTGGCGTCATCGTCGTGAGTTCTCGGCAATATCTGCCATCGGTCAATACCTTAATGAGACATATGCCGATTTGTCGCGCGGGCGAGACAAAAATAGCGCAATAATTTTGAGACACGATCACAATCCGGCCAAATAATCGCGCGATGCGTTTTGGTATATCTACACTTTTAAAGTGCGCTGCTGCCAAAATGAAGCTAATCTGCTGGCAATGATGCGCCCGCGATTTTTGTGTCCGAACGCGATTGATCTCTTGGTTGGATGCTTTTGGAGAGAAGCTGGTTTGAGTTCGCGCGGATTGGGGTCGCTGCGTGAGGCAGTTGTTGTGCCGTGTTGTTTTGGTGCGCCTTTTTGTTCCGTGTTTTTCGAAATCTGAGACTTCGGTGTAATGCGGGCTAAGGAGACATGTAAGGCGAGCCAGCACAGTGTGGAGGGGATCATGGGTGCGCCGGTTCGAGAGTCCAACGACAGCGAGCCATCGAAAAATGAGCCATTGAAAAGCGAGCCGTTAAAGAATGAATCATTGAATCCCGAGTCACTGAAACCGGAGTCACTGAAACCCGAGGCATCGAAAAATCAGCCGTCAAAAGATGAGCCCAAAAATGTTCATGCCGCGCCGCCGAGCGGAACGACGGAGGCACCCGAGCCGCCATGGAAGCGCAAGGCGCGACGCGATGTCTTTGAGGGCGATGTTGCCGTCGTAGAACTGCGCTCACGGCTTGCAAAGGCGCCTGAACGAGTTCTGGAGCCAGCGCCTCCTTCGACCACCCCGACTGTCGGCGCCGGCCTGCGGTTGATGGGCGGTGTGTTGATGGCCGCGGCGGTAGCAGGCGTCACCGGATACTTTTGGGGCTTTAGGCTGTCGACCCAATCGCCGGAAGTTGCGCCTGCCTCCGACCAAGCCAGTGTCCGGACGGCGCCGTCGACGGCGGCTGCAAACCTCACGGCCTCGAACCCCGATTCCGGGCGACCGTCAGGACCGTCGACCAAATCGCCCCAATTTGTGCCCGCTTCAAATCAAACCAATGCTCTGCCGGCGCCGTCGCGCCCGGCCGCAAATCTGAGGGCTCCGAACTCCGATCCCGAGCCACGGTCGCGGCCAACGGCCGCCACCGGTCCCGCATCCGTCGATGCGCGTGGGGCCGCTAATGATGCGACCACGGTCGACGCAGCGCGGCGGCCCATGCAGTCGGCGACGGGGCCGCGGCCCATTTCGCCGTCCTCCGCTTCCCGGCCTCCCGCATCCACGAACGACGCATCCGAAATCGCAGCAAAAATGAAGATCGGCGCGGAGCTGATGGCGAACGGGGACGTAACGGCGGCTCGCATGATGTTTGAGCGCGCCGCGGAAGCGGGCGAAGCGGCAGCGGCTTTTGCCCTTGCGGAGACCTACGACCCCGTCGTGCTCAGGAGACTACGTTTACGAGGAGGAATCGCGCCGGACGTGGCCCTGGCCCGTAGATGGTATGAAAAGGCCAGGGATCTGGGCTCGATTGCAGCGCCGGAACGTATCGTGAGATTAACACAGATTCCGCAGTAAAATATGCGGGCGCCGGTCGCGTGCGGCGAGATTTGTCGCATCGATTTGCGCTTCCACACCCCGATCGCCAAGTCGCCTGCATAAAATCATCTCGCAATAACGCCTCGGCTGTACCTTGCTACACAGAGCTGTACCTTGCTACACAGAGCTGTACCTTGCTACACAGAGCTGTACCTTGCTACACAGAGAGGAAACGCGAGCAACGAAATATCGGGGCGGACGAGAGGGCCAATCGGACGGGAAGGTTCACGGCTTGCGTTGCTGCTCGCGCCACAGCATGAACTGGCGAAACACGGCATCCCGCTCGGCGTCGTTTCTGGGAGCGGTGCGCACCTGTCGCGTCATATATGTCTGAAAATCGCGCGCCATCGCCTGATCGGTGGAGCCCTGCCCAAACCGCTGGAGCATTTCTTCAGATACACTGAACCTGGTCCAGCCGGGAACCGTGGCAGCTAAGTTGACGTCGCGCCATCGTGGATGAAACGGCGGCTGGGTGAGTTTGTCCCAGCGATTAAACAGATATTGGACGAACCGTTCGACCCGACGATATCGGTCGCTGCCCTTCGGCCAGTTATAGACGGCGAGCACAGACGGCACCGCAATGGTGTCGATTCTCTCGCCCGGCGGTATCAGGTTCGGATAGTCCGCGTTGGTGAACTCGCCGATGACATAGAGGTCGGCGAGGGCCTTGGAATACGGCACCGGCAAGAGATGAAGGCCGGTGTTCGGCGGTATTTTCGACCAGAAGTCGACCGGCTTCGACACCACCCCGAGGAGACCGGCGACCTCGCCCGACCTGATCATCTTCATGCCGGTCGAGAAGTCGACAAAGACCGGCTCGACCGGGATGCCGAGACGGGGAAAGACAATCGGGCCCGTCAGCGTCGGCGAGCTTCCGGGCGGGCCAAACACCACCTTTTGGCCGCGCAGGTCTTCGAGGGTGCGGATGTCCGCGCGTGCCGTGACGTGCAACTCCGCGACCGGGAGGCGAATGATGTATTGGACCCTGGTCTCCAGGTTGGGCGTCTTGCGCTGCGTACGAAAGTATTCAAAGACATCCGATTGGGTGAACGCGACGTCGATGCCGCGAAGGTAGAGCAGGTCTTGCAAGTTGGCCGCGGCGCCGCGTGATATGATGGGAAGCACGCGCAGCTCATCGCCGTCGTCGAGCACTTTTCCGAGCTCGTCGGCGAAGCGCAAATAGGTGCCGTCCATGTTGCCGCCCGCAACGCCGACCGTCCAGTTGTTCTGGCGCTGTTTGAGCATCTCCTCAGGCCCGCCCTCCTGAAGAGACTTCGGAATGGTCTGGCCAACGACCGCGGCGGTGCCGACCAACAGGCCAAAAGCTAACCCAAACGCTCCCGTTATGATGACATGGCGCATGGCTCGTCCCTCATAGCCAACCGATAAGGACGTTTTCAGATGATCGTGCTGCCGTGGGGCTAGCACAGTATCTCTTCATTGTGAAATAGTGTCTGGAGTCAAAGTTATCTGTAAGCAAATCGGTGAAATCATTTTAGCTATTTGCGTAGAAATTCGAGCGCACCTTCCGAATTTTATTTCCAGTCCTAGATGAACTAGAAGCGCGATCGGTCCAAAGCAGTTTTTATGGCAGCTATGCCGAAGCTGATCTGCGAGCACGGCCGTCTTGCGAACACGGCCACAATGGATTACTGTTCGCAGAGTTCCAGATACAGCAGAAAAAAGCCCGTGCATTTCGGTCAGGGAGGCCGTCTTTGCGGAGCCCCATCGATTTTGACGACGGGACGTTCGTGCGCCAAGCAACGATGAACGTGAACCAATCAAGGGAGACCGGATGACCCCACATCGGATGACCCGTCGCACCTTCTGGCGTTCGTCGCTTTCACTGGCGACAATCGGTGCAGGCTCCCTGGCGTCGAGTTATGCCCGCGGAGACGACAATGTTCGCCACGGCATCCAGATCGGTGCGCTCGGCGCGTTGCGGACCCTGTTACCCAGTATCGAGAAGAAGCACGGGTTGAAATACGACGTCAAAGACTTTCGAGACAGCACCTCGGCGCTGCTCGCGCTTGATCAGGGAGAGCTTGACGTAGCCAACACGACAAGCCAGCATCTGGCGCGGGCGATCAGCGAAGGCATGGACGTTGTTTGGATTTGCGGATGGGGGGGAGGGTATAACGTCCTGGTCGCCGGCAAAAGGCTTGACCTGCCGATGGCGGACGATGCCGCGTTGGGAGCCGCGATCCTGAGGCGCAAACGGGAGGGCAAACCGATCACGATCGGTGTACCGACCGGCTCGTTGCAGCACGCCAAGCTGTCGTTCTTCCTCAAATCTCTCGGCATCGACGGCGAACGTGACACCCAGATCCTCAACATCCCCTTCCCGAACCATCCGCGCGCGCTGGAGGCGGGCGAAGTCGACATGGCGATGACGCTCTGCGTGTTCGGTGCGATAGCAATCGACAAAGGCGATGCCAAGCTCGTGCGTCACCTGTTCGGCGATAAGTCAGGCAAGCAGGAGATCGGGTTCATCGCCAACCGCAAGCTGACGCAGCGCAAGCCGGAATTGGTCCAGAAAATCGTGTCCTCCCATGTGGAAGCGATGAACACGTTCATGGGCAATCTGGATTTGCGGATCGAGCTTGAGCGAAAATATTCCCGCCTGCCCGACGCCGTGATCGCCATGCAGGAGCGGCAGTTCCTGAAATACGATTACCGGACCAACGTCGCCGATCTCAAAACCATGGCGAAGGAGCTGCGAGAGCTCGGCTGGGTCAAAGAAGATTACTCCGACCGCGTCGACAAATACATCGACCTGGCGTTTCTCGCCAAGGCGACCGGACGGTCTCCGGCACAGCTTTCGACATGGTAGTCGCTGATGTAGGGGCGACCCTTGTGGTCGCCCCGGCGATAGACTAGCGGCCGCCGCCGAGCAGAGACGAAATTTACCGCGTTGGTTTGCGCTTCCACACCCCGATCATCAGCGGCCAGAGTGCCGAATACTGCCGTCCGTCGCTGAGTGTCTGCTCAATGTCTCGAAAGACGCTTTGCATCCGGGCGTGGGTCGTGACGCCCAGCTCGATCGCCCTGGGCAAGAGACTGTGGCACAGGTCCTGGTGATGTGCCATAAATGGTTCAAGTGATGTCATTGGAACATTGATGTCCGTGCCATCGGGCGGGCCTATGCCCGCTTCAACAAAATAGACCGGAAGCTTGAAAGCGAATTCCATGTCCTGACCCGAGCGTTCGCATGTTTCGAGGATGACTCGCAGGAGTTCGGAGCAGGCTTCGAGCTTCGGGTACAGGTTGATCGTGCTGACGTGTAAATCCTGAACCGCAACGTACCCCCCCGGCTTGGTCCAGCTGTACATCTTGCGAAGCACGGCAACAGGATCTCGGGTGAACAGAAGCGCGAGCCGTGCGAAGGTGAGGTCGAACAGCTCACCACCGAGCTCGTCTGTGCTCTCCATATCCGCTTCGATGAAGCGGTATCGACTCGTTCCCGTTGCCGTAAGCCGTCCGATTGCTTCGCGGCCGGCTTTGGCGTCGCGGTCTAGTCCAGTCACCTCGCCTGACGGCCCGACGAATTCCCCCATCAGCCGCATGGTTTCGCCCGGTCCGCAGCCCAGGTCGAGACACCTCCATCCGGGTTGCAAGCCTATCGCGTGAAACAGCCGCCTGGTTACGGGTGCAAGCGTTTGAGCTTGACGCCGAAGCCGCTCATATTCGTCCGCCGAATGTCCGAGCACATAGCCGTCCCGCAACAATCGCGCTTCCTGTTGAACCATCTTCAACTCTCCAAAATACCATCCTGTCATCTGCGACGTCGGTACGCGCCGCACCGTTACTACAGCGGATTTCGATCATTTCGAATCACATCCCAGTGTCGTCGCCGGGCTTGTCCCGGCGACCCCGCACAATCGGGGTGGCCGGGGCAAGCCCGGCCACGATAAGGGAGAGACAAGCAGGTGCTTATACCAATCCGGTCAGCGCACCCGGTTGCGCACGACGGGGCGACCACAAGGGTCGCCCCTACAATGGGCAAAGTCGAAGGACGCCGCTTGCGCGCCCCTCCACGTTATGACTTTGGTCGATGCTCCAATCCCTTGAGATTGGCTCAAGCGATCGACCAGTAGCGGCCTTGACGGTGTGTTCACCGCTTGCCTTGCTGCTCGCGCCAAAGCATGAACTGGCGAAACACGGCATCCCGCTCAGTCTGGTTGCGCGGAGCGGCGCGCACCTCCCGGCTCATATATGTCTCAAAGTCGCGCGCCATTGCCTGATCGCCGGAGCCCTGCGGAGCGCGCCGCAGCATTTCTTCGGATACACTAAGCCTGGTCCAACCGGGAACCGTGGCAGCTAAGTTGACGTCGCGCCATCGCGGATGGAAAGGCGGCTGGGTGAGTTTGTCCCAGCGGTTAAACAGATATTGGACGAACCGTTCGACCCAACGATATCGGTCGCTGTTCTTCGGCCAATTATAGACGGCGAGCACCGACGGTACCGCAATAGTATCGATTCTCTCGCCCGGCGGTATCAGGTTTGGATAATCCGAGTTGGTGAACTCGCCCACGGCATAGAGGTCGGCGAAAGCCTTGGAATACGGCACCGGCAAGAGATGAAGGCCGGTGCTCGCCGGTATTTTACCCGTAAGCAAATCGGTGAAATCATTTTAGTTATTTGTGTAGAAAGCCGAGTACAGCTTTCCAATTTTATTTCCTATTCTAGATGAAATGGTTGCGTCATCGGCCCTGAGCAGTCTTTATCGTAACTGTGCCGAAGCCGAGCCAGTGGGGGCCGCCTTGCGTATGCGGCCGCGATGGATTAGTGTTCGCAGGGCTCCAGACACAGCCGAAAAAGTCCGCACATTTCTGTTCAGTGAAGCTTTGAATCTTTGCTCCGTCCAGCGGAAGTGACGACGGGGCTTGCAGTTGGGAAGCGGGCCGTCATTCGGGACAAGTAACGATGAACGTCGATCAACCCAGGGAGACCGGATGACGCCACCTCGGATTACGCGGCGCACCGTCTGGCTTTCGTCCCTTTCTCTGGCGGCGATCGGTGCGGGCGCACTTGCGGCGACTTATGCGCGCAGGGACAACACGGTTCGTTATGGTACGGTCATCGGCGCGCTCGGCGCGCTGCGAACCGTTTTGCCGAGTGTGGAGAAGAAGTACGGACTGAAATACGACATGAAGGATTTTCGAGACGCCACGTCCACGCTGCTAGCGCTCGACCAGGGCGAGCTCGACGTCACCAACACGACAAGTCAGCATCTGGTGCGTGCGATCAGCGAAGGCATCGACGTTGTCTGGATTTCGGGATGGGGCGGGGGATATAACGTCCTGGTCGCCCGCAAGGGGTTCGACGCGCCAACGGCGGATGACGCTGCTTTGACGGCTGCCATCCGCGCGCGCAAGCAGCAGGGTAAGCCCGTCACCATCGGCGTGCCGACCGGCTCAATGCAGCACGCCAAGCTGTTGATCTATCTGAAATCGCTCGGTATCGACGGCGAGCGCGACACTCAGATCCTCAACGTCCCCTTCCCGAACCATCCGCGCGCGCTGGAGGCCGGCGAAGTCGACATGGCGATGACGCTCAGCGTGTTCGGCGCCATCGCGATTGACAAGGGCGATGCCAAACTCGTGCGCCACCTGTTCGGCGATGAGCGAGGCAAGCAGGAGATCGGGTTCATCGTCAACCGCAGGCTGACGCGTGACAAGCCGGAGTTGGTGCAGCACATCGTTTCCTCGCTCGCGGAGGCGATGGACATGTTCATGAGCAATACGGACTTACGGATCGAGCTCGAGAGAAAATATTCCCGCCTGCCGGACGCCGTCGTCGCTATGCAGGAGAGGGAGTTCCTCAAGTACGATTATCGGACCAACGTCGCCGACCTCAAGGCCATGGCGAAAGAGTTGCGCGATCTCGGCTGGGTCAAGGAGGATTACTCCGACCGCATCGACAAGCATCTCGACCTCACGTTTCTGGCCAAGGCGACCGGGCGATCGCCGGCCCAGCTATCGACATGGTAGCGCGGGTGCGATGGGGAACGGCGCCGGCACCAGATCGATCGTGGGCGCCGGCAGCCGGCCGGACGATGATCGGTCGGTCGCTCGCGCTGCGCGTGCAATACGTGGTGCTTCCAGCCGCGCTGCTTGCGGTGTGGCAGGTCTGCGCCCAGATCGGTTTCATCCGCCGTAGTGTCCTTCCGGCGCCGACCGATGTCGCGCTCGTCTGGTACGATCTGATCACCGGAGCGACCGATGCGGCCGCCCGCTATTCCGGGACTTGGTTGGATCACGCGGCTGCCAGCATCTGGCGAGTGTTCGCCGGATTCGCCTGGGGGATCGCGCTCGGAATTCTGGCCGGGCTCCTGATCGGCCTCTCGCGCGTCATGGAGCGCGTGCTCGATCCGACCATACAGGTGCTTCGCAACATTCCGGTCACCGCCTGGGTGCCGCTGTCGCTGGTGTTCTTCGGGATCGGCAATGCGCCGGCTGTCTTCCTCATCGGCCTTGGGGCGTTCTTTCCGGCGGCCGTTAATACCACGCACGGCGTGCGGCAGATCAATGTGACGCTCACCAAGGCCGCCCGCATGATGGGAGCTGACGAGCGCGAGTTGCTGATCCGCGTGATCTTGCCGGGCGCTTTGCCGTCGATCATGACCGGCGTGCGGTTGTCAATGGGCATCGCCTGGGTGCTGGTTGTGGTTGCGGAGATCCTGGCCGTCCGCAGCGGGCTCGGTTATCTTCTTAACGACGCCTACCTGTTTTACCGCAACGACGTGGTGATTGCGGCAATGCTCAGCATCGGAATTCTGGGCTTCATCTCGGACTGCATCGTCGTTGCCGTGCGCGATCGACTGCTCGAGTGGAACCGCTTGGAAACGTTCAGTGGCCAGAATTAGCCTCCGCCACCTTGGCAAGACGTTTGC